>JAAUXU010004069.1_pt1 | contig 12440 bp, 9 predicted proteins | sample 7278151 | NCBI WGS metagenome assembly JAAUXU01 (sample SAMN14350113, study PRJNA611818) | marine sediment metagenome | isolation source: surface marine sediment (1.8m) | place: French Polynesia: Moorea | collected 2018-08 | reverse complement strand
GGTGTTTGTTTGGTTTAAACCTTATTTTTTATTTTTAAGGGTTAACGTTTACTATTTTTTTTTTGCCTTTTAATTTTCCTTTTTTCTGCCGGGTGTCAGTTGTTAAAAAGGGGAGTAACCACCCCCCCCCCCCCAACTGCTCCTTCCCAATGTACATGTAGTGGTACTCCAACGCTGTGAGCAGAAAGGGATAGACTGGTGCGAGCACACATGGGATTATGATCCGCCAATAAAAGTTGCTACTACACTCTTCTTATTCTCTCCCTTCTCTCTTTTATTGGTCAGTCGAAGCCCGGTCATTTTCGACCATTTGATCTCCCGCCAGGATAAGTCCCCCATACGATACAATCCCGTACACAGCGAGCGAGAGCAACAAGATGCTTAATGATCCCGTCCTCGCAGTGCATCAAGCGCTCGGCGTCTGTAACTGGGAAGAGGTCCATGACCTCGCCCAACCTCGATGACAAAAAGGGCGAATAAAATGTAGAGATAAAGAGAGAGAGAGAGAGAGAGAGAGCAAGAAAATAGCAGTGCTTTCAGGTCAGGCATTTTCAGTCTCTTACAACGAGTTGGTGACAGACTCATGGCTTTTGTTCTTCACACTCTCACTCCCACTTTTTTTTGTCTTCTCTTCCTCCCATCCCTCTCCAGCCCTGATTACTCACGAGACCTTTATTGCCCGTCCCACGCAACAAATTCCCCGCATAGCGAAATGAAGACGATACATGTCTGCAACATGACAGGGGTCGTTGTACGACTACCTAAGTTCATCCTACGACGCCGTGTTTACTGCGCAGGCGCAGACGACTAAATGTGACGCGACACACGCACACAGGATACACACACACACACACCATGAACGCTCTCTCTGACTCTCCTCTCCACTATATAACACAGACACAACAAACGAGGGTGAGTTTTTGACGCTTGCGCCACACCGAAGCTCTCCTCCCTGTCTCTATGGACGTACGCGAGCACACACTCACACGCTCACCCAGACACGCACGCACGCACGCACGCACTCAGAGAAGCAGGGGCTGTCTCGTTCGGTCTCTCCTCTCCTCGTCGTATATACACATAACCAGACGTCTGATTTCCTAACGGCCGACGCATTTTCTGACGCGACGACGTTGGCAACAGCTGGCAGGGGTGCCTTTGTTTTCACCGCAGAAAATAAAAGATTTCCTCCCCCACCCTCGTCCTTGGACAGAGGAAAAATGGGTGCGTAGACTCGTTCCAGGAGCAGGAGAGACACGTTCAAGGCTACTTTTCCTCGGAGTGCTCGTACCATAACGTAGCCCCGACCCTCCTCACAATGGGTCTTCCCCCGAGTAATTGGGCGGGGTGAGGGGGGTTCTCTTTAAGCTCGAGGGAGCGCGGGCTTTGGCATAAGCAGCAGCTTTCTACTCCAAGGCTTGATGACCCTGAATCTTTCTTTTACAGCATTCTGCTCCAACCCCGCCAAAAATCACTTTGACGTTTGTTCATGTGGAGCTGGGCAATATTGTACGAGTACGCTTTCGTTTTACGACCTCTCCCCCCCCTTTCTCCATCCCGTACGCGCATGAGCGTCAGGACGTGTGTGTCGACAAAAACGCGCCCCACCTCCTCGTGCACCCAACCCTCTGTAGGCCACGCCGGCCAGGAGAGTTCACCTGGACCCGTGGCGATTGCGGCCGCCACAAGGAAGGTGATTTTCAAGGTGCGAGTGTCACCCGTCCTGTCCGAGACAATCTTTTAGGCTGCTGGTTCACATAATGTACCGCTGTTGCCAAGGGTTCTGCTCGCCTTCTGTGCTACAAAGACCCCGCGGGATTTACAACCTTCTTTCAGGGCTGTATAATGTTCCCTGTGATGTAGCTAGGTCATGATCAGCGTTCGCTCTGGCTGTTGCCAGGAACTCGTTGTTTTTCTTTCGGCGAATGGCTCTGGTCTCTCTCACACATCATTACCCTCCCTCCAGAAAATGGGTCACGTCAGCCGCAGGGGTGAAATTCTTCATGTCGCCGGTCCCAAGGAAGAACAAGCCGATATCAAGTGCAATTGCGATTTTGCGTGCACGCGCCTGCGGCCACATATTGATCCAACAAATGCAGTTTTAACCCCCTCGGAAGTGTGCGTGCACTATGTATCGTGTGCGCGTGGATCGCCAGGCAATGACTCAATGCCACGCTGATGATGAGACGTCACGACAGCCAGCGGCGATTTTATGGAGGCAACAACATCTCTTCCAATTTTTTTCTACCGTTGCTACGTGAGGCTGCTACTCCCTGCTGCCTCCGCGGCTGGGGCGGCTGGGGCGGCTGCGGCGGCTGCGGCGGCTGCAGCGACTGCGACGGCTGCGCGGCCGAGAAAATGGAGCGTCAATTTGGCTTTGTCTGAAACGAAAACAACTGACGATCTTTGTGGGGTCGTCCGGAGAGTCCGGACACACATGGACGTACTGACACATGCCGTACGTACGTAGTACAGTGCGTGTAGTGCGCAGTACTCGCCATGGATGCACAGCACAACCCCTTCACCCCTCCCATCCCCAAATGGAAGGAAAAACGAGAGAAAATCACCGCGCAAATGAGCGCGCTGACTGGTGTGAAGAGATGGCGGCAACGGAGTTAGCGGGGGCTCATTCATTGAGCATTTCAGACGTCTGAGTTTTCGGAGGGAAAACGCAGTAGTCGCCCATTCCATCATTCTCTGTCGAATTGGCTCCGATCGCCCTCCCGCCCGCCCGCCCTCGTCTCCGTCGCTCGCTCGCTGGCGTTTTCGTTGCTGCCGAGACGCAAAAGTGACGCACTCAATATTGTCTGAAACCCCTGGCTGAACAGTCCGTCGACTGGTTACCTCGGAGCAGACGTCTGTCTCCAAGCCGGGGGCATCGCAGCCGTCGTCGCCACCACCCCATCGGAGGGGGATATTGCGCGTCCAGAACAACTGGGAGAATGCAGATCTTTGTGCAACCAAGAAGGGCTTGCGAAAAGCGGCGAGGGTGTCTTTCTTTTCACTTCCCCTTTTGCTCGTAGGGTCTCAATTGACCAAAAATTAATTTTATCTCTTATCACGGTCACGTGAAGGAGACATTTCGCAGCTACTTGCAACTTCTCCTAAGTAGTAAAGAAGTTGCAGGTTGGTGCAACTCGCGCACCCGTGTGATCGTTGCCTGCGTGATAGATCGAATGTGGGCGTGTTGTCTGGCAAAAGTGAATAAATCATTACGGCTCGCTCCATAGCAGACATTTGCCACGTTTGAGCGTGTGCGGCCATTACCAGGGTATTAGTTCTGACGGACACATGATGTTCAACAAATTGACACTGCGATTTCTCCCTTTTCTTTTTGCTCAGCACAGCGGCCATGATTTTCAGCCGCACTTAAGGAAGTTGTCGTACAATGACCCTGGAGATCTGGAGATGGAGATCGGGCGTGGGACTTTGTTGCCGCTCTCCCAGGTGAAGAGAACACGGCCTTTTTTAATGAAAGTAATTAAGTAACAGCTCAATCAGATGAGCTTCGTTATCATGCACTCAATCATTGCACATCTGACTAGGAAGTCTGAAGAGGATACGCACTGTGTCACATGCTTTATCAGCCCTTTTTAATCTTTCTCTCAGACTGGGGAAACAATTCTGAATGGATCTGAGACGAGGGCAGACTGCAGGTGCATCTGCAACGTGTCTCCGGGCGCAGAAGGCGCGAGAACAGCTTTTTCCAGGAACTTTCTTGCCGTCGAGGTAAACAGCTCTGGTAGAAGTGTTACGTGTCCTGAGCTTCCCGATGCACACTGGCCAAGACATGAGACCGATTCGCAGGGTGCATGCGTCTTTTCATGTAGTGCCAAGGCTTTGTGCTGGAAGCTTCACTGCGTGTTGTTGCTGGATCGCGTGGAGGAGAAGAAGCTGCTCGAATTTCCAATCGTTTCCCAGACTTGCACTCAAGCTCCCTTGTTGCTAGGGAACAAGTGTGCCGCCAGCAGCGCCCCTTCCATCCAAGCCAACCCGGACGACAAAGCTTTTGCGCCCAAAAACGAAATAACCGTGAATTCCTTTCTCCACACCCAAGCAGAGTCCCTGAATTCATACGACTCGCTTTGAGGTGAATCTGTCTCTGAAGTCTGTGATAGAGAATATTCGGTAAGAAAAAAAAAATTCACTTTGATCATCACGGTCTCCTCTGCTCCCGTGCGCTAGAACCGGCAATCGCTCTTAATCCTTGTCTTATCGAGTCCTTTGGCACCCCTTATGCCAGCATGCTGGAAGCAGAGGCTGCCTGCGTGCATAATTCCAATCTCCCGCCGTCAGTGACCGTTTGCCTCACTGACCCTCCATCAACTAGACAGTCCAACAACGTTCGTCTTCCTCTTGACCTACTTTTCAGGGCGGGGAAGGTTTTTGCGTCACAGCTTTTCTTACAGGGGAGGAGATTTGGTGTGGGTGTTGCTAAGCAACACACGAGGCGGTTGAGGATTCGTGGCGGCGCAAAAGTCGTCGACGTGAATGGGACTTAAGGAGCACTGAACAAGAGCTCTTTAACTTGTCCGTCTATATGTTAACCTTGGGGCTCACTGGACTAATATGATACGAGCGCCGACTACTACTTAAGTTCGATAGGAAAAAGGTCTGCTTCAATGGACGGCATTTTCTTCTTTGACCCTCACAGGTCGAATGAACCTAAATAATTGCACCGACGAGATGTAACCTCACTGCTGGGGAAGACCCCTTGTAGCTCCGCGCCACGCAGCTAATGTTGTTGCACCGTCCCTTACAGAGTCAACGGTCTTTTCCTCCACTCCTGCGCTGCGCTGGCTGGCTTGCCAGCTCCGGTCTTGACCTAGTGAGGGTTCGTTGCCACCCACGGACAAAACCAGACTTCCTCTTTTCCCAAAAATCGCCTTGGGCGAAGAAAGAACGCCTAAATGCACCAATTTTCTTCTCAAGAGAATCAGTCCAAGGTTTTGGTGGAGGATCGGGCATCCAGCGGGCACTCTTCTTACGTACGTCACTTTGCATTTCGAGCACTCTTTTGCCAATAGAGATGTCGACCACACCCATCTCAGAGCTTTCTTCCCCTCGGTTGACGTGTCTCAGACCTGTGTGAGTAATCACTGTAGTCTTGAAGCGGTTTGACTCCATCACTTTCTGGCGGAAGAAAAATTCGTTGAACAGGGACTCCTCCCTCGTGTTCGCGTTGCCGTGGCTGCTCCTGCTGCTGCTGTTGCTTGCGTAGCTTACGCATTGGACGCAACGGTCACGGCAATTAACATCACGCTGCTGCTGCTCGGCGGCTTCGGCGGCTTCGGCGGCTTCCGAAGTTGTTGCTGGGGGGGGGGGGGAAGAGAAAAAATAGTTTCTCGGCCACGTTTTTGGTGTGAAGACCTCTGCGATATCACGTTAGGCAGAACAAATTTTGGCTTTCACATCGAGCCCTGCGAGCATGACGTAATCAGCAGCCTCGGCTTTTTGAAGAAAAAAAAATTATTCACTCAAGACCGTTAAGGTCTGTATATGGAAATTGGAAAGTTGACTGTCGCGGCTATTAACAGGTGATAGATCTGTAAAGAATGACAACGATGACGGCCTAAAAAAAGAGTGATGGCTCAAAGCTTTAAAGCTTTGCTCCTTTATCCTCTTTACTGTTCTGCTCATGCGCAGACTTATTTTTGGACGCTGTTTCTACGCGGGGAGGGGGGGGGGGGGATGAGAAACCCCTATGTTGAACGAGTGCGTAGTACGAACGTACATTTGGCAATGTACTAGTGCGTGCAAAATTCCTCAGTTTTCATTCTGTGACTGAATTCCTGAGAGTCAAAGGTGGCCCATTCGTCCAGTGCCTGCCTGCTCGTAGATATTTTCCCCACCTTGGCAAGAATGGGCTAAAGGGGAATGGGGGGAAAACGGGGGAGGTCAGTGCAAAAAGAGGAGCTTTTGCACACTCGCGTAAAAGACAAGGAAACATCGAATTTCTCGTCGCCCCAGGCAGAAAAAAATCTCTCGATTTCCATTTCAAAGTGACCGCGACAGACACTTTTCGCACGAATTTTCGCCCTCTTCCGTCGCGCAACTGACAACTGTCCCGGGCCAAACGTCCGGGACGGAGAGGGAGTTGTCACAGGTCTCTTCAGTCCCTTTCTTATTACTGTCTCGGACATGAGTTTGCCCGTTTTTTGCGCGCGCTGAAGGCAACAGACCTGGAGGGTGTTAAAAGACAATTAAGAGGTCCGATATCTGTCCCAGGTGACAACGAACAGGTGAAGGCGGACCTCCTGTCCAAACTATTTCGTATTCATTCTCTCGGCTGGACTCCTGAAGCTATCCAGCGCTCCGAGTAGCCACGGCGGCGGCTGCCCCGTTGTACATTCCATTGACCGCGACACTCATGGTTTGCAATGGACCTGCGAGGTTATGTAATTCGCACTTGTGCCAGCGTTGCAGCTTTTTTCTTATCGCCATGATCGTACGTACTACGCGTACATCTGTACGTGTCCGAATGCTTGTAACTCTAGACCTAAAAACGTCTCATACATTACTCATTTGTATCGTCGAAAGAGAAGCTTATCTGATCTCTCCTCAAAGTTCTGACACTTGGAACATAGTAGCATATTCACGCACTGTGTAACTACACGTCCGACTTTTTCCCCTCTTTCTATCAGGAATTTCCTTCCCCAGACTAAACATCTCGCGGACCTTTTTTTTTGCAGGTAGAGATTTGCAAGCTCGATAAAGTCTCCGCACTGCTTACAAGATGCGCAAAATGGGGAGGCATAAACAGAAGCTCGAATGAACAATGTTTACCCAAGCTCATGGCAAAGAGAGAGAAGCAGCTCCTGCATGCTCCAGTTCAAAGTATTATGCTGGAGCGTTCGGGACGAAATAAAGTCCATGATAATATGCACGTGCGATGACGAGAACACATAAGAAGTGACTGCAGTCAGAGTCGTTGCAGCTAATATACGAGGGTGCACAAGGATGTGTTGGAAATTAGTCAAGTCTAGGTGCTCTCACTGACGTCATTCAGGTTGTAAACACTACTACAGCTGTACGTGTGCACGCGCAATTGAAAGAGGGTTGTTGTTAGGGCTAGGATATTGTTGCGACATTGTGTCACGGACTACTTGTACCACTGCATTGCCCTCTCTAAAGTAGTGAATTCTATTCACATTGCGCGACATCAAGGGTAATTTTGAATTTTTTCCTTACCATTACTTGGTTAAGCTGTAAACACCCCAGGAATTGACACAGCTTGAGGAGAAGTTGGAACTCTAAATCTTGCCAAAAACCAGATTATGGAGGATCAAGATGGCCCAAGAGTTTCAACAAGAATTGGGTCAAAGCGGGGAGAAGAATTGACAGAAATAATAATGCCTTGGAGAAGAGTGTTGCCAAAGTTAGTGTGAATGAAGATATGCTGGACGTACTGTTCAACGAGACATGTATGTATGGGTTTCACCCACCCCATAGTCTGGAGTGCATGAGGGGTGAGTGGGTAAACCCTTTTCAACGATACATTGATGTGGCCACAAAGAATTTAAAAAACACTGGATAAACATATTGTCTCAATGGATGATGTGAACCACGATGAGGAGCATAATTCTGATGAAGATGAGGATAGGAGCGGTGAAGACTATATTGATAACTGAGACCTAACAACAATTTTCCAATAACAATAACGACTAACCTAATAGGAACTTATTTTTCTCCATTGTTCTGGGGCATTTTTTCCAGTGGCAGGTGCTAAGTCATTTTTTAGAGTCAATTTCAAAAGTCTGCTATCACGCACTGTCAGTCCTGTGGCATGAAGAGTCCATGAAAAAGTCGCCACAAAATCCCAGTCCTAGTTATTTCGTTGTTGTAGAAACTATGAGGTGTATAAAAGAGCGCGGGTGTCATTGCCGCTGAGCAACTCGACTCAACGTAAACTGCTTTTCCACCGTCCTCCCTCAAGGTGATTTGCACACAGCAACAAAAAAATGTTGTCTAGACTCAGTCCGCGCCGTTCAGATGAGTGCAAATGTTCCATTTCAGGGGACAAAAGCCTAGAAATGCGGCGCCAAATGAAGCCTCTCCAGTGTTTTGCGCTCTGAGCAAAGGAGGTTTTTCTGCTCTTTTTTCTGCTTCAAAGTGTCCTTGGCGTCTGTGGATAATTTCGCGGTTTCCTTGCAGCGTTTTTCACACTTACCCGAATAATCGAGGGAAAAGTGTAGAGAAAGTCGCGATGATGGCGGCTGCTCAGGTCTACCTATGTACTAACTGGTCGATTTTACGGTTTCGAAAGTAATAGAAGCGTTGATTCTGCAGAACAAATTGCCAGGAGAAGCATTTTTCCCTCGTTCCATCATCCATCATCAGGCCGACCAACAACAGTTCATCCCCTTTTCAAATATGGATTAACCCACCCTTCCATTTTTCGTCGATCGAGTTCACTAACCTCAGAAGTCAAAAGTCCTCGTATGATTTGCGGCTACAAGACCAGACCTTCACTTTCTCCAAAAAAAAAACCAACCCGGACGCACACGACTTCTTCCAGCTGTGATATGTCTCGTTCGCACTGATGTCTCGTTCAAGGTGAAGTGCGCTTTTTGCCACGAGTGGCCTTTTTTGGATGGTTCATACGGTCTTTCTTTCTGCTTCGCCAACCCCTTGCGCTGCATTTGCATGCCGTCTAGACATATTGTAGCTGCTGCGCCCGTTTTTGCCGGGCTGCTCCAGTCCCAATTGTTGCGAGAGAGCGCGCGAATGCCCATTGAAGGGACCAGATTCAACAGAGAAACAGCGCATGCATGTACCCAAATTAGATTACACGGTGGTTGACTTATATTGATTGTGCTTTTTTTGGGAGGGGGGCCCAAAAGATTCTGAAAAGGTGTGCGGAGTAGACTGACAGCGACAGGAACCGCCTCATTTTCACCTCGACAGAGCAGCGTATTGGCAGTCAGCGATCACAATGAGAATTTGGGCTCGTAAATTCTCTCTGTGAAAAAGAACAATCATGGCGGAGAACTTATGAAGACACAAAGTACAAGATTGCTTGGCTATGGCAAATAGTGCAAATTGAGGGTTCTAAAGAGATTGCGAACAGCGTGCGAATAACAATTTGGGTCTAGTAGCGTAATGATAATGGACGATTTCTGCCCGACGAAAAAGAAATCACTAGGTAGCTTCTGAAAGCAAGTCAATTTGGTGGTTGAACACTGTATACAGCAATTTGCCGTCGAAATATTGTAATTACTACAATCTGCTCTGATTGTGATCAACTTGGCCGGAAATTGGAGCAATAACGGGTAATTTATGAGTGATAATTGGTCCGTCTAAGACTCTGCACGTCAATGCCTAGGTCGGCTGTGCGTATGCGTACGACACAAATAAATCGTCGGTGAGGCTAGAGTGCCTATATGAATATAAAACTGTCACCTGAAGTCACTTCCACCACCTTCACGTGAACAAGTGCATGTGCGTCCGTCATGTGCAGTGGTTTGTACCTTCTTGTGCAGCGTATGCGCCTTCAGTCTCAAGCAGAAGTACACATGCTTACACGCTCACGCGCGCATTGCATTGAATATTTGCATAAACATAAGTTCCACATTAGCTGGGCTCTTGCTACATGCACTGTAGTGGTACTTAGGACTCATCACACCTGGGGCAGTGGGATGGAGGAGTCTTGTCTCCTGCACTTCTGCCGGAACTAGTAGGTGTGCATGTACCGTGCATTGCTTATTGATGCTAACTTTTTTGTCGTCAGTCATCGCCGTGGTCAGAACGTTGGGCGAATTTTGATTCAGTGAGGGATGATGGCGATTCTTCAGCAGGCTGGCAAGACCGGAGAGGCGAAAGATCCAGGGCGGCAACCTCGTCGATACGGGGAGACTTCGTAGAAAAGAGCTGAGAGTACTGAGAAATATGTCTCTCAAGCATATTCATATTGCACGTACGTCCTTGGCGTTGCTGTATTTGCACCCTATCCGTCGGTACAGAACGCGTCGCTACGCAAGTCCCTCGCACGCTCAGTCACACAATACAAAGAGAGACAAGCAGTATTTACGTTCAAACGGTGCTTGGTATCTCAGGATGTATTTACTCTGTCTACGTCGGTGAATGCAGGTGACACCAAGTATCCAGAAGCGCAAACTCACCTTAAGCGTGTATTTGCTGCAACTCGAATGCAGTCGCAAGTAGTATCTTTTTGCCCAATCTGCGCCGTTCACACTGCGTGCTGTCGAGACAGGCAGCATTACGTTCAATTGGGCTCCACTCCTAAATGACAAGCAAGTGTCACGGTAACTCTATTATTACTTACCATATAATTTAGAAATAAAAGTACAAAAAAGTGTATGTAGGGCGAAGCATTAAGCGTGTGACACAGATTGTGCTTTGCATTGCAGGTACTTATTTGGCTTTTTCATGTCAGGAATCTGAATCGAGGTTTGGAGAATCGCCGAATAAATTGTTTACCGCTGCAGCAGACCGATCGGGAGGGACGAATCCTGTCCGCCAAGTCGATGCAATCTAACTTCGTGAATAAGTAACTATCGTCTGTCTGCACTTTCTCATGAAGAACTCCAATTTACTGTGCATATTTGTCTCGCAGCGGAAGAAAAGAAAGCCAGCGAGCAACCCGGGGAGAGAAACCGGATATTGGCAAAGGGAAGTAAGTCATTTTGCGCAGCGAAAACTTTTGTGTCGCCGTTACTGGCTGGAGGCAAATGGACGATGCTAGCAGGTGTTAAAACTTCATCTGGCATATCAATTTCCATGTAGCGCCTTAGCCGAGCGAAAGCGCAGCAGGTACGTGCAGGCGAACACCGTGGACGTGTACTTCCTCAGCATGGGCCTTCCATCTTGATACTCGGGATAGCGATTCAGTGGACTGCTACTCCGGGAAGAGGGGGAGCATCGAAATTCTCTAAAGAGAAAAAAAACTTTCCTGGCGTGTAAAAATGGTCTTGTTAAGGTGGCAAAACTGTGGCTTTTCGCCAATGAGAGTACACAAACAGGTGACAGTTTCAGTTCCAGATGGAGTGCCAGAGGAGGTGCGGAAAGGCTGTCTGGAAAGCGGACCTGCAAATAGATCCGCAAACGACTGAGTTCAACAAAGGAGGGGGAAGAATCACAAGGGTTCACCATGTCCACAGACAGATTTGTGATGCAGCAAAGATCTGAGATCATCCCTCAGTCACGGAGACGTAGCCAAAAACGATGCACAAAGGGGCTTTGGCTTCCGGAAGGCGGAAACAGACCTTAATCGATGCATTCTTAGGATGAACTTTCTTCGCAGACCGTCGAGCTGACTTGCCTATATGTAAGAACAGTATACGCATGCACGTATGCAGGGTAACCAACGACACAGTCTAGACGCATACAATGTCAAAGGATCCTTCACTTTCTGTCCTCTTGTGTTTTCCGCGTAGAGGATGCATTGGATTTTGTTTGGTTCAAAAGTTTCGTAAAAACTGAAATTTACTATATCAGGATTTACAACAAGTGCAATACATAAGGTGGAACTCCTGGCAGCTGCTGACGGCTCAGTTTTGCTAACCTGTGGCAGCGTCGGCGGGGGCGGCGATGGCGTGGAGGAGGGGAGGGGGAGCGTCTATCAGAAGAGGTCGAAGAGGTACACAAAAGACCTGTGCGACGTCTTACAAGCTGTCTTCTCCCAATATGAGGGGGAGATTGGGATTGAGGCTGAGAAGTGCATTTGCCGGGTGACCTTGAGACTCTTCCTACCTTGAGGAAAATTTCTATTACGCAGTTCGCTGCTTCAGGAAAGGCCTCGCCACTGCTTTCTCGGAAGCGGAGGAGTAGAAGCGTATTAGGCAGGTTGGGTAGGGAGAAGAGGAGAGGGGAGGGCCCTACAGACGACGCACAAGTGCGTTGGAGTCGTGTGTGTCGAGTATGTACTGTTTGTGTGTGTCTGTACAGTCTCTCTCGCTTTCCCCTCTTTTCGTCATTGTGACGCGCATGCCTTTATGTACTCTGCCTTCAGTGTGTGTGAGTGTACAGTACATCAGTCTATACGTTGGCTGTGCCTTACGTACTATGAATGAGTTATGAGTCGCTCTTTCTAAATCATGAAGGAGATACAGAAACGTAACTGGAGGGTCCACCATTCATGCACGCTATTTACGCATGTACGAAATATATGAAAGGTTGCACAAGTTTAAAAAACATTCCGTAATTCATAGTGTATGTGTTGAACACGCAAAAACGACCTTTAGCACGTACGACCTTCGTTTTAGCGCACGACGGACACAGGAGGAAAAACCTCGGCAAAAATCAAATCCGCAAGATTCAGAGCCAAACAAAGTTCCGTGTATCCACTGTGCTAATCTATATATGTATAAAATAGACCATTTGTTTGTTTGTTCGTTCTAGACGGACAATGCATTTGTGGGGAGTACATGGGGGGGACTACGTAAGCTGGGGGAGTACATAGGTGGGGGACTTCATAGGCGGGG
>JAAUXU010139263.1_pt1 | contig 12445 bp, 10 predicted proteins | sample 7278151 | NCBI WGS metagenome assembly JAAUXU01 (sample SAMN14350113, study PRJNA611818) | marine sediment metagenome | isolation source: surface marine sediment (1.8m) | place: French Polynesia: Moorea | collected 2018-08 | reverse complement strand
TTAATGGCAAACATCTAAGTGCTTAATGAACATTTATGCCTGGCTTGGCGGGTTCACCAGTGACTTAACTTGCTCTGCCCTCTGTTCCATGGCCTTGCCAATACAGTCCACTTTCATGAACCTGACAAGCCTGTGTAGGTCAAGAGGTCTTCTATTAAGCTGGTGCCCCCAGACAGTATCCAGGCACACCCTTGCAAGTGCTGGGCACTCGCACGCAAGGTGTATGAATTCCTCCCGTGATTCCTTACAGAAACGACATGTCTGTTCAGAGATACTGCCTATATTATGATGATAATTTAGGTAGTATCCCCCAAATCCATCATTATGAATTACTGCTTGATTGCGGAGTCTGGATGTTGACCTATTTTTTGATCACCCAATAGTCTCTTTTTCGTCCACTTCTGTCTGCAGCTGAGCAAACACGCACTCGGTACGGAGACAGTCTGATCCGTGCAAGATCCGGCACTTCACTTACCAGAAGCTTGTGCATTTTCGGGTCGGCGGTTGATCCCTCGGCGACGTCCGGTCGAATGCGCAGACATTGTCAAAAGGAACTCGATTTTTATACTCCGGAGAAGTGAAATGCCACAGACTCTTACCCACCCAGCAACATTAGCTTTTTTTTCAGCCTGGACGGGCCCGGGTTGGACTAAAGTCTGAAGTAGGACCTGACTAAGCAGGGGCAGTGGAAAAAAACAATTTCTTAAGAACTGGTTATTCGAACAACCTTTTAACATTTGAAAATCGGTGTGTTGAATAGCGTTTGATAGGTGAAAGCCGGTTTTGTAATGTCATATTTAATGGTTTGTCCGGTAATTTCGGGCACATCCAAACCTGAACGAAGAGAAACAATGAAGGGTCTTAAATGAGCTGGAAATGTCTTGGTGAGTTGGCACAAAACAGCTGCTTATGTCTTAGCTGTGGTGCATCCACCTACCTATTTTTATCTAGAAATATGTTTTCTGCTTTTCTGTCGAGTTTGCTTTAGATTCGTGAGTGTTGAGGACAGATCTATGGTGTCTGCGTCGGTATCTGGTTAAAGGCTGAGGCTTGATTGCGTTTGCAGCGTTGTGGTTGATGTTGCTGTCCTTGCCGACGCTGATATCACCACCCGTGTCACGGCGATAAGTGCGCATGCGTGCGTGCAGTTGTGTGTGCGTTCTGTGCACTGCTGAGGGTCTGCAAAGCTGCCCTCCTGACTGTACTTGGTCAGCTTCCTCCGGCTGTGTTGCATTGGCGTAATAGTCTTTGATTCCTCTTTCCGTGATGATTGCAATGTTGCTGGGTTTGTTTAAGTGTAATTTTGGATTTCGTCATGTTCTGTTACCTCCACTAATGATGAATCATTGGCCGAGGTGAAAAAAGTGCGAACAGACGTGCAAATGTCCAGCGGTTGCAATTTTGTGTGGGCTTCCATCCTGAACACATGTTTACTTTTATAAGTGAACGCATATTGATAAAAACCAATTCTAGAACATTACTGAATTGGCTGTTCTGGCCGCCCTCGTCCTCGTGGTTCGCGTTCAGGCATCTTCCCTTCTACCCAGTCAACGATAGGACCCTGTGCAGTACGAATCATTCTTCCTTGTATGTGTGTTTGGGTGTGTGGGTGGGTGGGTTGCTCAACATCATTACCATGGAGTGTGTGATGTTGGCCCCAAAATGATGTCTTTAGCATGACAAATTTGTAAAAAGCGTGACAACAACGTACATTTTAACTCGGCTTTTCTAACATGGCGATTGAGAAAAAGCCACAGATGAGATTTTCCTTTAGGTTTGGGGCAACGAATGTCTCTAAACGTGTCCTACATTGCAATTTTTGCGCTCCAAGGGTCAAAAGAGTGTGCATAAAGTAGGTTTTTACTCAATTTCGGTGACCAAAATCGCCCATTTTTCCTGTTGTAGGGTAGATTTGTCATTGGCAATCCTGCCACCGAAACGTCCCTTCAACTCGCCCTGTATTTGTGTGGCCAGCAAGCTCCCATTTCTGTGCTTACGCTGGACATGCAACTGCAGCCAAAGCCGAGCAGGATGAGCAATTATCCAACCAACGCATGACGTAAAATCAGTCCAAGACCACGTCAAGGCATCATCATGGCACAATGAACATAAAATTTTGAGTGTATGCACGCGTATATGTGAAACAAGTACGACTTCAACCCTGAAAGTTGCAGCAAGCAAAAGTTAACCTTACAAGTAAATTAAGTTAGGAAAGAGAGAAAAGGACTTAAAAAGTATGCTCGTCCTTGTTCCCAGGGTGCGCCGGGTGTAATACTTATAGTCTGATGCTCTCAACGAACACTTTTCTTTTGAAAACTTTCAAAATGGCCGCCAATGTAGGCCCTGCGCCAGGCCCCGAACGCCCACGAGGCCTCCTCTACCATTTTCACACCTCCACCGTCAAGTGCGCTCGTGCAGTCGTTGGCTGCGATCAAAAATTGGTTGCAGTCCATCGCTTCGTGCCAGCCAGCTCAGGTGTGACATTTTCTTTTAGACTTTTTCTGGGCTGTAGCTGCCGAAAACGATGAGCCTGTGCGAGGTGGCAACCCTGACAGAGGTCGACAGAGGCATCTTGCATCGAATACAGAGCAGCCAAGCAGCGCAGCACGCCTTTGTTTCACAGCCTCACTCACTAGTGTCCCAAACCCTGCGCCGGCCAGTGTTTTTCCATCAAGATGTGGTCTGTAAATGTCGTCATCTGGCGCGCCTTTTCATGAGCGTGAGATGTGACGAGCTCTCATCGTGGCCGGCCAGCAGTGGAGGCCCAGCAGCGTTGACGGGACCTCCAAGACGTGATGCTGGAGGGCCTCGGTTGAGGCCGGAGGTGGTCGAGATGCTTGGGATCCTAGTTTAGTCGTCAGCACGGGTGAAGAAGAGAAAAGAGATTTATCGCTGAGGCTGCAGTCATTTCATGTCCTCACTCGGGGCAATCAGTGCAGTCGAACTCTTTATACAGCAGATTTGAGGCAATTTTCTAAGCCCCAAGTTATCGGTGGAACACCTAGATTAGGTTAAGGAGGTTTCCGTGGCTGCAGAATGCACAGTTGTGTCAGCTTAAGACTCCCTCTCCGCTAATGTGAATTAATGTGTTTTCTGCAGATGTGCGTAGGGCACGAACTGTGTGTACTGTAACATTGTGTGCTGCAATTGCGTTCGGGGCACGCAGTGCAATATAAGATGCTGCAATTGTATGAGGGGCATGTGCAGTGTGTGCTGCAACCGTCTGCAGCATGTGTATAGTGGGTTCTGCACCGAGCAGTAACGTACGTGGAGCGCGTTCAGTCATCACTGCAACTGTGCAGTGCGTACAGCAAGTAAATGTCGTCCACGGAGGCGTTTCAACTGCTCCAGTTCTGTTGCAGCGAGAATGGAGCGCGAGTGTAGGAAGATTTCGTTCCGTTCAATGGAGACTTGACTGTAGAATGCATATGCAACCGCTCGTGTTGCCCGCAGCAATGTATTTGGCGCCCTTTTCCACGACGAAGCATGGGCAATTGGCCTATAAGATTAAGGTGCTCAGACGGGTGTCACGAGCGCTGCACCTGACGACAGATGCCGCAGTGCACTGTGTGCCAAAAGGAATGTTACTGAGCGACTGCCAGCCAAGAGCACTCGAGAGAAGCAGAACTCAGGCGCCACCATACGATTGGCACAAAGTTTTTTGTGCACATTCACGTCCAGCCGCTTAAGTCTCCGACCACGTACGTAACTAGTGCATAGCGTTTTTGTAAAATTACATAGCATTACGCAGTTAGTGTGCAGTAGCCAGCGATGGCCTCGATTAAGCGGCGGAATAACTTTTGACTGATCTTTTTAACCACCCGAAAAACAGACAAATGGCAACGGTGTCACTTCTTTTCTTTGAGCGTTACAAAAGGAGGTGGACAACACAAATACTGCTTACACCAAACTGCAGTAGACGTGGAGCAGAAGTCGATAACCTTGCTACCTTGGTCCACTGGTACTGACCAAGCTGAGGAGGAGACAGTGCAGCAACGTTGATGGCTGTTGCACGGAACCATGTTTACATCTGCTCAGGTATCAGGAATAGTTGGGAAAATTTCTCCAGCTTCCAGACACCTCAGAAACAGTTTTGTATAGAATACGTGGGACGTTTTGCTTTAAAATGCAGCTTGCACCTTTGTTGGACGTAAACGCTTGGTGTGCTTAGTGTTCTTTTAAGGAACAGTTCTTTTGGGAACTCCTGTACATCAATGCCAGGAATGGAAGGCTCCTTGCAATAAAGCCGAAGGACAGAGATTTAAAAGATGACTCTCAGCGGAGGGTGTGGCATTAATCGAGAATCGAAATTTTGAAATGCAGTAGTCACCACTTATTGCAGCAGCTTTGGGCCACGCAGTTCTTGGCTACATTAAGCGGTGGACCATAATAAGCGTAGAATCGGTTGTGAGATCTCCTCAGACAAGCTCAGAATTGTCAGGGACTGGCCCAGGGTTGCCATAAACTTGTGAGAGGTATGAAGAGATAGGCGGCAGATGCCACAGGTGGAAAAAATGACCATTTCAGCAGCGTTTCTTCAGGGGGGGGGGGGAGGGGATCCTGCTCAACACAGTCTATTCTAAAATGGAAGCAGCATCTTAAGTTTGCGACAACGAATGGTGCCACAGGGGCGCCATATATAACCTTTCCTATATATGACCTCCTTCCTCTTTTCCTTCCTATATATACCCTTTCCTATATATGACCTCCTTCTTCCCCCCCCCCAAATGTTGTGACAATGTCGAAGGCTGAGTGCATGCTCGTCCGTCCTTCAAGTCACCCTCTTTGACCACTTATGTAGCATCCATCATATTACTTGCGATTCCCTGCATGACACAGATCATGACTCGTTGACGTTGAGTGTAGCACAACTCAAGGATGAATTCGTCAAGCAGTTGCAGACACTCACTGCAGTCACTGACCGTCAAACTGGAGTCCGAGATTACTTGTTGGACATTCTGCTTGGTCGACTGACTGTGATGTCTCATCTGCTCAGTGAAATTGGAAGTCAGCACGGAAGCAATGAGTATCACACTCCATGTTGACCCCACCTTAGAACCTTCATATGCAAGTTTCTGACAGATCCATGTGGCAGAGAGAGTTAAGACCTATTCAACCTTCAATACGTCGCTCGGCCTGAATGCATGCGTACGCAATTGTGTAGTGGCCAAGTGAAAAAATGGAAATTTTGGAATTTGACCAGGTGCATCTTAGGTTTGTTAGCTCACGACTAATAGAAAAGACAGTCAGACAATTTTTGAAAAAAATGACTCCCCTCCCTAGAGGTCGTTTCTGTGTTCCACATAACTGTTGTGTTAAGCAAAAGAGCTTTTGTTGCCAATAAACTACTTACATTACGTAAGTAATGTAACTGATAAGGTTTTGAATCCCCTCTAGTCCGAGAGCATCCGATTTACATGGTGACCCATAAAGGAGTGCCACAAGTTCTTTTTCTTAACTAACAAACTCTATATCTCTTGTGTTAGAGCATCAGACAAATTGTTCTCGAAAAAAATTTGACCCCTCCCCTTTAATTTCATCCTACGTTGACTCGATAATTTCAGTACATAAACAGTTTTGCACTACGTATATGAAACATTCTATGGATTGAGAAGGGATATAGAATGTGAGGAGTCGAAGTCAAGCTATTGTGAAAGCATCTAACTAAGGCTGCTGGGACCGCGACAAAGTCCTTGGGTTCAGAATAAAGTCCTTGGACAGCGACCCTGTCCTTAGCCTATGACGAAGTCCTTAGCTCGCGATAAAGTCCGGATGTGACAAAAGTTTGCTAAAAAATCACTACTTTTGGCTGCTGGCATCGCTAACTTGCTTGGACAAAAATAGAAAAAAACCTCATTTTTTGGCAAAAATACTGATCAATCTCATCAATACTGATTGCTCAGATTTGTGGGTGGAAAAGAAAAGTCTCACATAGAAATGTCACAATTGTACAGTACTAAACAAACTACACAAAATTTTGTTGCTACACGCAGTGAAAACGTATCCTTTTGCCCATTTAAGCGTCGACTTGTGTTCGCTCCATGGGACTTGGACTGAATAAGTGTATTATGGCGCTACAACCCAAAAGTTCTGCTGGGCGGCTCTTACAAACTGCAGTGTGTGATGCAAGATACCTGACATTTAGGGGTGGAACCAGAGCAAAAGCTTATGTTAAGCAAAGCTAATTCATTCCCATGCTGATCAGCAGAGTCAGGATTTTGACGCGATTTCGTTCGTAGACTGATGATACCACTGAACTGTTAATTCTGCTATTCCTTTTATGACGAATCTTCGTACGAGGAACACGGAGGTTTTGACACCATTTCCATGTACGACGAACAAAAGGTTGCATCATTTCCTCTATTCTTCTACGACGATTTTGTGCGTGGAACAACATTTATGAAGATTTGTCTACTACTTTTTCCCTCAAAGTTCACACAGCAATATCTAGTCAAGAATCCACTGATTCGAGCTTACTAGCAACTTTTACTGAGCGGGATTCTTTGTCTGGGACGCTTTACTTAACACATCATCCTTGAGTTATTACGTCTTGCTAACGTTTTCTCGAGTACACTCACTTTAGGTGTGTTAAACATAGGATTAAAGGTGTCTACGACCGAGTCCCAGCCCAACAGTGATCAGAAAGGGTGTGGGTGTGACGCTTCTCAGCTATGCGATGCAATTCAGGCATGCATGCACTGTCGAGGTGAGTATTGAACAGTCTCGAGCTCGAGCCGAGCTCGAACTTGGAATTTAGCAGCATCCCAAAGTAGAAACTCTACATACGGTTTAATTTTTTGTTTGCAATAACCATCTAATTTACCAAACAAAATTTCTTTCAAACTGTGCTGCTCTACTTTTTCATACGAAAGTGCTTAAAAGTCGAATTGGCGCAGCTGACACACACACGATGGAAGCCTGAACTCTCGCTTTCTCTGGCAGATGAGTTGTAATGCTTTTTATCATTCTTTTGATTGAGAACGCTCAGGCGACTATGTTTCCACTTCGTAAGCATCTAATTTTCAAGGCAACCTATAAAATGTTAGTTCAAAATTAGGTCACTCTAATTTCCGCCCGTTTTAGTTTTTGCCTGGAGGCTCCAAATCGAGAGATAAAGGGCGGGTTAACCCGGCGAACCCCGAGGGGCTCGCAGAGCAGTTTCCATGGAGTCGCAGAAAGGTTACCCTGGCACGCTGCTGCACGGGGTCGGGCAACTTTGCCGTAGACTGCTTATGCTGCCGGAACAGCCACATCAAGTTCAGCTACGAGTTCCTTTTCCGGAGTGACATCTTCTCCATGATACTTTCATAGCTATGGGTCGGGCTTGGCGCTGGGATGTGTTTTGGGTGGAAAAGGTCCACAAAACGCCAAAGCAAAAGTATTTGGGACTGAATGGTCCAAAATACATGGCAATGACTCAAAGTCGCCAAAATTGCCTTCAGCCGTGCACGAGCGAAGCATTTTGGCCCTTCCATCAGCCCCAAAGTGAATCTCTTCCCCCCTCTTTGGAGCATTAGACGATCTGATTGAGTGCGTCCCCCCACTGGAAGTTGAGATCGCTGCCCAAACCACACCCCTGGTGCAGTGCAGACTTGCAACGCAGGCACAGTGGGCGCAGCGCGCTTGTGCGACTGTTGTTGTTGCTGTTTATTTTCATCCCAGGAATATCAATGACGGTCACTTTCCGTGCTATGCAAACGACTGCAGAGACTTAAATGCTACCTAGATATGAGCGAAGTTGGAAATCGTGACCAAGTTGACAGATACTATTAAAGGGTTGAGGCAAAGATTGAATTACCGCCAACGTGCGAAAAGTGACTTCAAGGAGATCTTTAATCTAGATCGTTAACATGTGTCGACAGCCATATCTGAGCCCATAAGATGGATGGTCTCATTCAATGGCAGAGACCTTATAATCAGTCAACAGTACAGTGGAGATCCTGTGCCAATCACAAGAAGTTGCCAGATTGGCCCCGTTGAAGACCAAACCAAGATTATTTCGACGTGTGCAGTGTGACACCATTATTTATTGCTCAGACGATCTCCAAAAATTCTTATGTAGTCATTTGACCAGTTCTTACGTCGAATCTCCCCATGTTGGTCACCACTTATCTGGCGACACTGCAGTAGCGCAGAGCTGCCAGGCCTTCCTGGGCCTTCCGATCATGTACTTGTCGTAGCTGTCCCTGCTCTGGACAAGCAAGAAGAGATTTCGACGCCGCCATAGGTAAGCACAGGGGTTACCATAATCAACCGCAACATCGAACTTTGAAACACCGTGACCGAATTTTATAACAGGAAATCCGCAAGAGTGCTAACTCTGATCCACACAAAAATCACTAGGAGCTAAGAGCGTCACTGTCCAATAAGTCTGGGACCACACATTTAAACACTGTCACAGATCAACCTCCAATGTAGAAACGTGTACCTGATTACAATTTCAGCACAGCGCACCCATGAGATCATATGAGATATATGAAGATATCGCATGTGCCTACCAAACGAGAACACAGTGTATGTAGGGCCTCCCACCCAATGATCGGGGACTGGGCGTGCAGCATGCGGTCCGTCAAGGCGTGCAACGCTCGTGCAGTTGTCTACTGCAGCTTCGATCATCACATGTGCTGCCACTGCTGAAGATGAACCTTCTCATGTGGTATCTTATGGCTAGAAAATCAAGTTCCTCTTTTTTTTCAACATCTGAACAAAAATTTACAAAAAGTACTTTATTCTTCGGCGCATCTGCTGTAAAAACAAGATTTCGACAATGGCGTGACCTTGGCCACAGAAGCTCCTCTGGAATGTAGTCCAATCTGCTGGTGACGGTCATGGCGATGTCCCTGGCAGCGGAGATCTCGTCAGCTGGCATCGTTTGTCTGTTTAGAACGATTCTGGCCAATCCACCATAACCCTGCTGATTTTAACCAGAATAGAAATGATGCTCTTTCACACCACGGTAATGCAGAAGTGATCATGAAATACAACAATTTATTACCGAACACAGTCGAATCTCCATATAATACTATGCAATTCATCCCTGCAGACTGAGCGAATGCGTCACATCGAGCTTTGACTGCACCCTGAAATGAAGTCCTTCGTTGTCTCGTGAAAAATGGATCTATCTCATACGTTCCACGCATCACATCAGGTAGGAAAAGGTGGGGGGCGTCAATTCAAGGGAGTGGCTGCTCTGCTCAGTGCTACAGAGAGAGGGAGAAAAAAAAACTATCCCTGCAGCCTACACCACTTCTGCCAACAGCGACTTTAAATGTCACGAGTGCAACCTGACTCAGCGTGCAGCACTGGTTTGGCCCGAATGCACTGCCCGGACGAGGCCCTCGACGGCGAGGGTTATGTAACTGGGGGCATCCGGAAAGATGCAGGAGAAAGAATTGACTTGGATGCACCGGTAATCAGCATCTTGCCAGGTGTGGGAGTGGCCGCTCATCACAATTTTAATCTTCGACAAGATCGACACTTCCATCACCGATGCAAATAGTCGCATCACCAAAATATTCAAATTCTAGCCCAACCTAAGCTGAACCATCTGTTCGGCGCCTCGAGCTTTGACCTGGGCGGTGCAAAAATGTTTTCCTTTACTCATCGACTCTTTTATCAGAAAGAAAATATCATCTATTCTATTGCAAATAAATGTAAAAAGGTCTTCTCCGGGACGGATGCACTTTTTTCTGCGCAGTGAAAATCACTAACTTTCTACTGTTTTCATAAATTTTTGCTTTTCTAACTGACTCTCGTTGTGGGCCTTACGTGACAAAAATAAATGTTCCGGGCCTAACTTCTGGAGGAATCACTATTTATTGCAAATCTACTGCGAACAAAAATAATTTCGTGTTTGACGAAAAATAAGCAATTACTCTCACGAATTTAAGTCCGATTCTCAAGCAGGATAAATAACTTTACTAATATTTCGTTCACCTAACGTCAATGATCATTTTTGGGCGTGTTTGGTGACATCTTCGCGCTGCTTTCAACAATAAAGTGCTGCTCACTCTATAAAATGTTGACTCAGGGTCCATCTCTGTGTTCAATTGAGACATTAATGACTTTCAGCGGAAACAGGTGATTAGTTAAAGAAAATTACATGTTTGACGCAATCTAAGGAGTTATTTGTTCTCACCGGCCAATTCAACTTTGATCCTCTCGTGAGTCCTGATCACTTTTCTTTTTCGTTCGTTCCGGGGGAAAAAAAAAGTGTTCAAGGTTCACTTGAGAATCACTGAAATGTACTCGTGAGAACAACTTTACTTATTTTTCGTCAGAAAACCAATCTTTTCGCTCATTTTTCCCACTCAACCAACAGGGCCGCAAGTTAAGGTGTGACTCCTCCGAGTGCAGCGGAAAAGTCATCATGTCATTATCCTCACCCACCCCGAAAAAAAAGAGGTTCAAGATGCTGCTGCCGACAATCAGGAGAAGAACAACAAGCTTGTTCACATCAAGCCTAAATCGGCGATACCTTTGCTTGGCGAACATGTTGCAATCAGCTGATGCAGAATCTTTATGGGCTTCTCGTGACTCTTCTTCATGCACTGACAATCAAGGAGTGCACTTTTTTCCTTAATTTTCTTAAACGGGGAGAGAAGACTGCCTAAAGAGATATATGATGCCAATCTCCAGTTGTACTCATGGGGCAAAACGAATTTCGTCCAAGTAGCATCGTTATCAGAGTCACTCGCAGGAGAGCACTGAACGTCTCTCTACGCACATCATGAATGAAAGCCACAATTGGCGGTGATCTGCTTGGCTGAGCAGTGGACAGGGTGCTGCAAAATGGATTGCTCAACTCCCATCTTCTGATACGTGCTTCTCATTTCCTCTGTTTCTGTATGTCGAAGTGAGGGTTGCCAAAAGGTTCGTCCTATCGGCGGAAGGAATCAAGTCCCACTGGCTCAGCTGTGCTACGCATTTGCTCCGCTTCGGTCTCTAGAAATCAGGGTTGCCAAAGGAAGTCCCACATGTGTGTCCCTGATTGTGTGTCTCTGTCTCCTAGTGGCCATAATGTCGTGCAGCTTTGGGTGCAACGATCATTTCTCTATGTCGCAATGTCAACGCTGCCCCAACTAGTCCTGCACTTGTGTCGCAGTTTCAGGGTTGCCAAGACGTCGGTCCTGCACATTGGGTGCCTGAATCCGGTCCTATTGTGCCACGTGTGTGCTGCTCGTGCCTCTAAATGTCACGGTTGCCGAGGTGCTTGAGCATTTTGGGTGCCTCATTCAATACTGACGAAACAATTGATGACAGAGGAAGGAAAGATGTATAAACAAAGTGCCACTCCCTTGTCATGGTGGCATGACAAGGCATGCTCCCTTGTCAAAGCGTTGTGGGAGGAGTTCAATTTTGCTCCACCCTGTACATACATTGGCAGCATCTACAAAGAAGGCACTTAATTACGCTGGAGCAGCAATGGTCTCTAAGTAGCTGTGAGAAAAGTATCTCCACTTGTCTCTCCAGCTCAGTCCTCAGCATGCACTGATTTCTGTGCGAGGAGGACACCGACTTGCACTGTTGACCTGGATAGCGGACGGAGGACACGTCAGCTGTAGGATGAACCCAAGAAGAAGCTGTCGTTTTACGGAGGTCTGGTACATATGGGCGGATCATATGAGGGCGTTGCAGGTTGGCAAGATGCTGACTTTTTGCTTATCACTTTACTCTTGTTTTGGGTTCATTCTACAGCGTCCATTGACTTCTGTCATTACAAGTGCGACACTGGCGCCAACGCGGGCTAGCGAAGCATTTTGGGAGTGCAAGCCACGCAGCTGACGACTCATAAACTGGGATAAATTGTTCTTCATCGTGTACGTGTCAGCCTGTGGCACATGGACATTGGTGTCTCCATGAGGAAGAGCAGCCCAGTTGAAAGATGAGCAGTGTATGTTCCTCTGGGGAGATGCTCTGCTCTAGCAAAAGTTGGTGGCAGTCGTGTTGATGACAATGGTCATGAGGGCGGAGATGGCCATGATGACGACATTAGTCATGTTGATGACAATGACCTGACAGGCAACAGCGAGAGACTTCCGCTGACTGACAGTAGCATTCGGTTGTGCTTCATTGTTCTTCTTTATATACCCCAAGTTGCAGCTAAGATCCAGAAGGGAGCGCTGCAGTTCAACTGACAGCACTCTATAGTACTCTGACCTCGTTGCTGTCAGTTCGGCCAACAAGCCCTGTCCACCATCTAGCTAAACAGCACTGGTTCGCGGCTACGGACAAGATATGGAGGTTGCGAGAATCCCAAGACTGGATCGTTGCGATTGTCAACAAGTAGAGATGCTTCGGGCCGGGTATTTTTCGGGCTCGGGTCGGGTCGGGCCAGGAGAAATCGGGTCGGGTCGGGCTCGGGCCAGCCCGACTTTGGCCCGACCTAAATTCACAACATTACTTTAACCCTTAATGAAAATGTGAGCAAAGCAGTAAACAGTGT
>JAAUXU010141868.1_pt1 | contig 12446 bp, 11 predicted proteins | sample 7278151 | NCBI WGS metagenome assembly JAAUXU01 (sample SAMN14350113, study PRJNA611818) | marine sediment metagenome | isolation source: surface marine sediment (1.8m) | place: French Polynesia: Moorea | collected 2018-08 | reverse complement strand
TTTTTGCAGTGATATTATGGTCAGGTCCAGTCCCCTCTCACTGATGCCTGTACTTTGTCTCCACTATCTGCTCATATAAATGTGCTAAACAATTTCCGGATTTATCTGAACAATTTTGTGCACATGTTGAAATGCTGAAAGAGGCCACAAAGCTTTTGCCACTGACACGTATGAATCTGGTGGCAGTGAATGTGGTGATTTCAGTGAATGAATAACTCAAGTCACGCGAGGTCATGGAATACCAGCGCGGTGGATGCCGCTCAGACCGGCACAGTCTACTTTTGCCCGACTTTGACTTTACTTTATGAAGTGTCAGTTAGTCTCGTTCTCAGGGGTGCCAGTGTGAGCTGCGTGCACTGTGGTAGTGATGTGATAGCACACTGACAGGAAGGGTGACCGGCAGATATTGAGGTACAACTGCAAATTTGCGATATTGCTCTACCTGTCAAGTGTGACACTTGACACTAAATTTAGTACATCCAATTAATTACGCACGGATGTTTTTGCATGCGAAATCTCTACCTTATGCTGAAGGGTCACACTGAAATGCTAATGTGGATGCGAATTAGCCGCAAACCTTGGAGTCGGCGGTGGCCGGAGTAACAAGGCGTCACGTAAAGAAAAAAATGCTATTGCTTACGAAGTGTTCTGCTCCCTCACCAAGATCAGGAAAGACACGTTGATGAGGATGGTCTTGCTGACCTTGTCACTCTGCACTTCCCTCTCCATCTCCATGACGCGCCTCTCCATGTTGGCCTTGAGACTGAGACTGTTGTGTTCCACTGTATGTTCCACCAAAGGAATCCGGTCGTCGTCGTCTTCTGGATCAATCAAGACAATCCGCTGGCGCTTCTGCTGTTGCTTGCTCGACGCCAACATGGTCATGGTCATCGTCCGTCGTGCTGATGCTTTGCGGATCGTCGCCGAACGTTTCTTGCCCTACTGCTCGTGCTTCAAGGAGTGCCACCTGTGGGCCGCTCCCCACAGTGCCGACGGCGCTGCTCTCTAGACACATGTTTCTTTGCGAGCTCGCTCCCACGCAGGAATACTTTTTATTAAAAAAAAGAGTTCAGTCAAGCATTATTTCCTACAGTGGACTAAATTTAGATGCTTGACGAGGAAGATGAAAACGGGAACAGGAAAGGTTTGTACACTAGGGTTGTCCTCGAGTCACCACCAGCTCGAACAGAAAGTTTGAATCGCAATCAAAATATTTTATTCAAATCCAAAATTTGACTTTGCTTGATCTGACTCGAAAAGCACGAGAAGGCCAACTTTGGCACATTGCATTACAAAGTGGCCTCAAGCTGGCTGTGCCCATACTGTACATTGCGACCTCTTGCTCGATATGAGAGGTGCAAGACAAAAATTTCAGTTCCTTTCGCTTTCAAGACCTCAGTTACTATAGCTGAAAAGACTAATTCTTCTTAATGACATTTATGTGATTCAGCAATCTTTTCCACCGTCCAAAGATCAAAATTTTGACTGATAAATCACATCAATGTCTTGTGTCACATAACGGTCTTTTCAACAATAGAAATAATAAAATTCTTTTTCTCGGACCTCTCATCTCAAGCAAGAGGTTACAATATATTCCATGGGCAAAGGCAACTAACTTCATGAGGCCGGTGTCACTTTTTAATGCAATGTGTAAAAGTTTAATTTCTTTACCCATACTCGGGGAGGTCATGGGCAACCCATGGTGAGTGAAATGAGTTGATTCTGTAGTTGTGGCCAACATAGAGACCCCCCCTCCTCCATGAACATGGAATGTTCATTTCCAGCAATGAAGCGATGACTCGAAATCTGACTCGATTGGACCAATTTCACAGGTCCTGGACTCGGTTTGATGTTAGTGAATTTCTAATCGACGACAACCCTAGTGTCTTATAACTTACTAAGTGCCCACGGAAGGGCCAAACGAAGACTGAAGCGTTGCTGTCTTAGTCGCAGATGATGTAGATCCCAAATTGCATAGGGCCTGCTACGGCACAGATGCTGCTACGTCGCTGCTCGCACTCACTGTGTGTCGCAGAGCTATTCTTTCTTTTGCTTCGATCGACTAGAAATGACATTTTACTGTCATTCCTGGTGGATTGAAGTCCCTGCTGAGAGCGATCACTTCCTTTATAGAAGGCCTTCATGTGGGGCATTGCATGTGATCAGGTTGACTAAGGACCAGGTGACAGCATTGCTTAATGATCCAAAAGTTGATCAATGTGTGAGCAGCATGGACATCGAAAAAATTGAGCTCACACATGTACTACTGGATTGTGACAGCACTGTTGGAACAAAATGTTTAGATGACACATTTCACATATTTGACAGTGATGGTTGCAGAGCAGCAAGTTGACATCTGAGAAGCATCTGCAAGTGAGGGTTAGCAACAGACTCAGGTCAGCAATCGACAAATAATACTCGAGACCCTGACATTGATGTTTACTCGTGGGTCCATCAGATGATCTGTTAACCAAACATGTTAAGCATTCTGGCATCAGCTGCTGCTACATGAAGTTTCAGAAAAAACAATGAGGTACTAAAGTTGTTGCTTTTCGGCAAATAAAAAGGCAAATTACCTATGATCAATAAATGTCTGATTGAGAAAGTCAGTTGTTGTTGCCGCATGAAGCTGCCTTCACATGAAACGCTGCAATGGGAATGAGTTATCCGCAGATTTTGGTCGTACGGTGCGTGGTTGTCAGAAACGATCATATATGACATGGAAGAGGCCAGTTCTGAATACAGTTCTACTCACTGCATAGTTGCTCTTACACACATGAGTTAGTTTCGTTAGGTAAAATGTTGCTCCATGTCTTTTGTATCATGTACTTCAAGTTGCAAGTCCGTGCAACTGTTTCATGTTTATGACTTCAGTGAACCAAGTGGACATTGTCATACGAACACAGTCTTTTTTTACCCCACATGCAAGAACGGAGCCTTTACTATTATGGCAGCACAGGTGTTCTATGAGCTACTGCACAAAGAAAAACATCACAAGACTCAGGGTACTATTATTCATGCACGCAGGGCTTGCATTTGAGTGTAAGAAACAGTTCAGTATCTTATTACTCGCCCAAGAAGTGGACTTTTTCATTGAAGGCCAAGTACGTTCGATCTTAAAGGCCCTGCTGCTAACAGCAGGAATCTATGGTCGATTTCGCAACAACAATAACGCCCAATGCTGCGGTGACGTCAAAAGCTCAGGAAACTGAGAGAAAACCGACGCCTGCTTGCTTGCACTGGACTTTGCTTTCGCATATGTGTGCTAAATAAGTGTACATGCACATGTGTACCTATGTACTTAGCCACGAAGGCGAACAAGCTCATCTGACGTTAGAAAATCAATTGCTTCGACCGATCAAAAAAAGGAGAATGAATGAAGGCTTTCTCTTGAGCTCAAGCAATCATTGTCGCTCGGGTCAGAGGCTCATTTTCCTTTCGTGCCTCTGACGTAGGCCTACCCTTTTTTTTCAATGGGGGCGACGCTGAGTGACTTCCGGTTCAACATTCTCTCCCATGCACCAAAAAAAAATTGCTGCGTCTGAGCTTTCTCCTCGTGCTATTCTATCATTGAATAAACTTATTTAGCGGACTAGCGTGTGTTTTGGTCCTTGGTTACCCGGTTCATTTCTGCCAACTCGACCAACCCAATCTCCAAGGACAGCCAAGTGTGTCCGGGAGCTGTCAAGCGGGGCTGGCAGCAGCGACATCCGATGACACGAACGCGATTGGAACTCTCGATAGGAAAAGTTGGATGAGGGAAGGAGCGAATCTTGTTGCACAACTTGGAGGGGGGGACGAGGACAAGAACGAGAGATACCTGAACATATGAGCATGTGTGTGTTCAGCGTGGGCAACGTCGTATTTTTAGAGCTTTTTTGGGTAGGGGACAGAGAGACACAATTTTTGGGCGCATTTGACGCGGACTCGCAGTGACAGGCGAGAAAGGCCGAGCGGTCGGGAGAAACTTCAGTGTCGGTCCTCGTTACCAGTAATGGATTGTGCCGAAAGAGGCATGAAGTACTAAGCAGAGTGAGAGTGAGAGAGAGAGAGAGAGAGAGCAATTTTCTCCTCAGATCATCGGTGATAAATGTATCTTTAGAGCAGAAGAGAGAAAAGTCTGTTGGAATATATTTCATCGCGAACATACAAGGTCTTGCATAGGTTTGGAAACATACTTCTAATGTCTAGAGACCAAACTAATTAAAACATTCCAACAAAATTTTGAATTTCGTCAGTCCAGAACAGCACAAGCACAACTACATGTAAAACGTGCGTGGCAACAGTGTCTAGGATGGCATCACGGGGAATTTCATTTCATGTTTTGATCCTTCTGACATCTTTGAGTCTGTAGGCATTTTGTTCAACAACATTTAGGGACTCTTTAAAGACATAATCAGCTAGCTGCAAATGCGCAACATTTGACATTATAGAAATAAGTACTGCTCCAGCTCCAAATGAGTCTGCCTCCAAACATATGCAAGGCCGCGTGCAGTATACGTACAGTTGGCATCCATGAGTACATCACGGCCAAAATCGCGCAACCTCCGTACGAGTGCTAGACGTAGGACTGACAACGCGCATTACTAACGTAGAGAATCTGGAGTTCAATCAGTGACGGGCAACGTCTATTGATCGTGTGTAAGAGTGCTGAGAGCATTGACGGTAGGAGAGATTGACACAAATGAACTGGCACTTTAGGAATGAATCATTGGTTTGCCTCAATTGATTCTGAAGGGGAGTCCCACAACAGCAGGGACAGCTTCAACAACAGAACTCCTTCAACACTTCACACCTTCATTCAGGATGAGATCTACATAAGACAAGATGGCATTTAATCGTAACATTCATGTAAACATATTCGCTCACCGGAAAACACTCATTGAGGGGCGGAGGAGACATGACTTCTTCAACACTTCACTTGACTTATTTGAAAATATTGTTGTGATGCGGGTGCCAGTGTGATGCTTATACATATGTACCTATAGCATGCTAACTTGTCACCGCTTGATTTTTGTTTTGAGCGCACTTATGCGTCTGCAATTAAAAGCTGTGCAATGTTTTTTGCTTTTTGTCATCTGCAAACAGTCCCTTGCCATCACACTTGCATTAATTTGCAAGTTTGCTGCGGATGGTTTTTTTTTTTGGTCTTTGACTGAAAATAAGTGCAGTACTTAAGTACGTGTATCTATGTGTACACACGACAAGTAATGCAGTGGGTCTAGGAATTCAAGGTGAAGAATTTTAGCAATGCAGATGACGAAAATTGCACTTTTACAGTTCTTCTTCCTCTGGCTTATCCATCCAATCCTTTTCACTGCCTGTTGCCCTTTTTTCTTGACTTTTTAATTTCTGCTGCCTTATTATCATCTCTTTTTGGCTTTATCCCTTTCCCCGGGATGGTGGAGGTCTCAAACATGAGCACAATAGCGAAACTGCTTTATGGTGTCCACTGTTAAAATGGCCAGGGTTTCTCGCATTACCCCATCACTCCACCTTGTCACTGCAGTGCGGAAGCCTTAGAACACGCGAAAAATCGGGGCGCCTCTTGTACCCAAAGGGGAGGGAGGTTGTTTGTGTCTTATAAGGCGGAAAATAGGCTACTTTCCTTCTCTGTTTCTTTCAGTTTTTCACCTCAAATTCCGAGGCTCAGTGACGACATTGGCACTCCGCACTTGACAATATCGCGCGCAGGTCAAGCAGTGAATCCGCAATCACGCGCGTTTAGATACATTGGTGAGTCCCTTGCTCATCTCCGTCCGGGTGCCATGAGCCGTTTTCTCTCCTCGCCCCCGTTTGTCATAGACGAAAGCGCGCGCTTTTCCCGCATTTCATACGCAGAAAGAGCGAGCTGGGGAGGGTTGTTGAGTCCGGAGAGCGGGAGAGAAGGATAGGAAAGTCAGTCGGAAAGAGTCAGACGTCAGGGAGAGTCTGTGCGTGTCTCTTCTCTCTCTTTTGGTACGTTGGTTTTTTCTCGCCTTCTCCCCCCTCTGTACACACACACACGCGTTTCCCGGACGAGACGTTCGCCCTCCTGCGCACGTGTGCGTTGTCCCGGTCGTCCTCGCCCAAGACGGCCAGCAGCGCCGAGGCCGATAAACTTGGACGCGAGTTACCCCGCCGTGAACTCGCTCTGCGTGGCACTGAACCGGATCGTGTTTGATCTGGAGGAGGATTTGGCAACAAGACGCTCTCCCCCCCTCTCCGCCGCCCCAGCTCCAACACCCCATTCACATTCGGAGAGTGTTCAAAGGGTTGAGGCCAGAGAAGAGGACGAAGATTTCGGCGGCAAAGCAGACTTGGGACGAGTATAAAAGCTCTCTTCAAGCCGGCTTCAAGGGGGAGGCTTAATTCTTCATTTTCCAGCCGATAATCCGATCCCGGCCTCGCCCGCCGTCGACTACACAAGCGCCATAAATTCCCGAGGAGAATTTGTCCCTCCTCTCGTTGGATCGAGGGAGAGAGAATTGATGGAAGCAAATCTGCAATATTTTTGCAAGTGAACGAGGACGGAGAAGAATCCTGGCAATCTCGCGGCTCAAATCTTATTCACGGGTTTTTCCTTTGGCTGGATGATAAAGAAGAAGTACAAGGTAGGAATTGCAGTCCCCAGATAGCAATTGTTGAAAAGAGGAAGAGTAGAGAGGGGATTACAGAAAAAGTTTAAAGAGAAAAAGGCGCATTACCCGTCAGAAAAAAAAGGGTGGAGGATAGCGAAATTTGAGAAGAAGAAGAATCCTTTCTCCATTTTCTGCGAGAGAGAGAGAAAAAAAAAGAGGCGAGGAAGAGACTTTGTCGGTCTATCGGTTTTTTCCGCGAGCAAATACTACAAAGGAGAGGCCAGACAGGCCTTGAGCAAAGGCCCTGTGAAGAGGGCCTAAGCTTCCGCGCTCGCGCGTGCGTACGCGCTCGCACGCACAGACACGTGTGTGCGAGAAGTGGCAATCAATCCCTTTAAAAAGCCTCCTCTGCCAATCGAGCTGCTTCTGCCACCTCTACGCGAATTTGAGGCAAAAAGGGTGGGTGAAACCGGAAACCTTTGCAAAGACGACGAAGTTGATCATTGCTTGTACCAGGGAGAAGCTTGGAAGCAGAGAAGAAGAAAAAGTGGAAGAAAAGGTCTTTCTTTCACGTAAAAACTCTTCTTTTGCTTTTCTAGAAAGAGGAGAAGAAGAAAATCTTCGGTGTGTTTCTTTTAATTATTAACCTAAGGAAGAAGAGAAGAGACAGCGACAAAAACATTTAAACAGAGTGTTTGGGTGGCTTGTGTGTTTAAGTATTTAATGCTGTACGTCAACAGCAGGAGCAATTATATGGCAGGGGTCAAGAAAGTGGTCTCGGACGAAAACATGAAGAAAGAACCTTGTTGTTGTCGTCGCCGGCGCCGTCGTCGTCGCGTCGTGCTTGGCAGCAGCAGCAGCAGCAGGACCAGGTCCGACGAGCCCCCCACCACCGCCACCGCTACCACCGCCGCGGCCACCGTCGCCTCCGCCACGACTGCTACTTCTGCAAGTAGGCCAAGTCGACCCAGAGCCAGACGGCCGACGGGGGCTGGCGGCGGAGAAAGGATTCCCCTCCTCAACCCCTCGAGTGCATCATTTCCTCCGCTGTTATTGCTGCCCACGTTGCTGCTGCTGCTCTCCTCTTCCCTGTTCGGACAGGGACTTTGTCAGGTCTACGGAGGAGGCACCTATAATAAAGGTGAGGCTGGGCAAGAACTGACTTCTCATTATTTATTGCTCACATCATCTCTCTCTCTCTACCTCCTCCCCCCCTCCAACCCTCGATTGTGCTGCCTGCATCAGAGCCCGTCCGTCCCCGCAGCCACTCTTATAACATTATTTTTCCCCCGGCGACGATAAGAAAATGTGCGGGCTTTCGGGAGCCGGAGAGCGGTCGGTCGGGTGGGCTGTGCAGGGAGGGAGCGATTTTTGGGGCAGGCAGTAACATATCAGCTTCGGGGATGGATGTGGCAGTTGAGGCAGCTCCCCTGACATGTGGGATGTGGAACTGCTTACCGACGGTGCGTGATCAATGGCCCGGGCAATAGCAGACGACTCATTTGTCGAAAGCACCGGGGGGGAGCCACAATCGGGGTATGAAAGTCAGTTCTGGAAAGGAGGTGATCGGGCCAAAATCGACAGGGTCTTTCAAACAGGGTGCTGGAAGTTCTTTTTAACTGGCGGATTCTACCTTCTAAGTATAGTGGCAAACCCCATGATGTCTGCACCCTGGATGGCCCTAGCACCCTCAGTGACATCAGCAACAACAGCAGAAATCTTACATTTGGTCAAAGCACAACCAATGTTGTAACGGATTTTCAGCTTTGGAAGGTCATAACTCAATTGCTTTTGGTCCAATTTTCAAAATTTGCAATGCAAATAAAAATTTTGAATCTCCTCTTTGCAAAGAGCCTCGTCTCGCCGTTGCACGTCCTCCACAGCCTGAGCAATAAGCATCTGATTGAGGGAAGTTACTTTCGTCCACCCTGTATGGATATGAGATGTGACCGAACGGAGAAATCAACTTGTCCTTTCTGACACGACCTCGCTTGAGGGTGTCAGGGTTGTTAATGTCGTTATTGTACTCGTGCGCGCCGAGGAAGAGGCAGACGTTTGCCACAGTTATGCGGCCATTAATACGACAATTGAGCTTACAGAGTTGTGAAACTTCAACCGTTAACTTTCTGCCCAGCATTTATGAACTGCGCTGTCCGCTCTGTGTGAGGACAGTTGCAATAATGCACAGTAGATGTTCGATTTCTTGTGACCTCCACTCGGTGCAAAAAGTTGAATCTTTGCAAGACTGAATTCTTATTTAGTGCACGAACGACTTTCATCAATCTTTGCAAAACTCTGGATGTTTTGCAAAGATTCCTCTGGAGACGACTGACCGACCGCAAAGACTCGAGCACGTAGACAAAGTAGTTAGGCAGATCCTCCGTTATCACGGCGCAGACACCCTCGGAAGACGTCCTTTCAACGACGCTATCGTGGCCGCGGAACAGCAGACAAACTATGCTGTTTTGATACCACTCCACAACGGCAGATAGACTCCCATAAAACCAACAACGGTATCACGAAACTTTCTTCCCCGTGTACATTTGCCTGAATTGCGGCAAAGCCTCCATTAGGCCCCCAACCCTGCTTCCTCTTCCTCCGCCTCGTCTGCCCGCCGGCCCGCCGGCCCAAATCTTTTTTTCCTATTCTGTTCTCCGACAGAAACTGCAAAAGTTGTTGCAGAATTGTCCATTTTCTCATGTCGCCTCCGTGTGCAAAAAAAAAAAAATGCAGATAGAATCTCGGGGCTGGGGATGAGAATGGCTGACCAGACTGTGGACGGACGAGCATCTGCCCATTGCTGCCAACCCCCCGAGCCACCCCAACCCCAAGTCCAACCCCAAGTCCAACCTAGCCCCCATGGTGGGATTCCCCCCTATGAGGCAGCAGTCGGAGAATGGTCGATTTCGAAGTCATTCCTCCATTTTTGTGTCTGCCTTTGCTTTCGTCAAGAGCAAAAAGTCGATGAGTTCGCAGTCAAAGGTGACCTTTTCTTCGACGTCACATTCAGTATTGATGGGGGTGCGGCAGATCTGCCGCTGTCACCCACCAACGTACCATGCACGCATTGCTAATATTAACTCAGACTAATGGATGAACGAAAGTTAACATTTACCTAAGAATGGATGGTGCCGCATTAAATATTTACGCGATTGCATTCATAAGGGGCAGGGCGAAATAGACGGGCGCCCATGACTCCTCCTTAATGAATAAAGTTATGACGCAGGAGGAACTCATGAATCCTAAATTGCATCCTGTTCTTTATTGCCGAGCTGGAATTTACTTCTTTCAACCTACCCGTATGAGCGAGCAGTAAACGGTCTCCAGCCTTATTATTTGTACTGTGACGTCAGCATATTCTTACAGCATTTCAATGCACGACGACGAGAAAGTCGTATTGCTGCCGTCAAGAGCTCCGGGGACGATTGTATCAGTGGAGCAACGGACAAAAAAGGGCTTTGTTGCAGTCATAATGTGATTCAAGTCCTAACTGTCTGATGGGGAACAGGTTAGGGCAGAGCCCGAAGGTGAATGACTGTTGATGACTGATGTAGATCAGCTCAACCATGCACTGAAGTGCAGTGAATGGTGGCAAAATGACCACGCTTTGTTGCGACTTTGTCCAGTGACCAACTTCACACCCAAACAGATAGGTGCAACCTCCTAAAAAGAGCAGAGGGAGGTAGTCACCTGGGGCAGGAACGAGTACGACAGCTACAAGATCATCGACCTCAACCACCTCAGTGCCAGGAGAAGCTGATTCCTGCCAGAGTCTAGGGGTCGAAAACGCTGCCCACGTCCATGTTTGACGTCCGTGATGTAGACAGACAGACCCATAAGCGTTGAAGCTGTGTCGACTTGACCTGGTCCACATTCGTCTAAAAGCCAAGTGGACTTTTTTTATCCGAAACGAGTGCGATAAGACTTTTTGCTGGCAATTTCTACATTTCTTTCTTGGAGATCAGTGAGGATTGGCCATGAGTAAGGCTGAATATTGGACAAAAATTGTTCTGCATTCACGTGTTCATACTCGTGCTGTTCGAACACTTTTAATGTTATCAGCAGGAGAACACTAAGCAGAGCAGTGAAAAAAATATTTCCTGAATTGGAAAAAAGTATGGGTGAACTGGACCCAAGTTGACTTCGTCACGAAGTACATCCGGTTGGACCAAGCAAGGCGTCATGGCGGACTAAGGACTTCGTCACAGACCAAGCAGACTTTGTTATCTGCTTTCACAAAAGCTTCTCTTCTACTCTTCGTCTTCCTCAGCCTTTTTTTCAGTTCATGGAATATTTCTGCACTTTCCTGCCTAATTAAATATTCTACATTTTCCTTAAAATAAAAGTGTTCGAGCAGCACCAGCTCGAACATGTGAATGCAGAACAATTTTTCCCACATTCAGCCTGAATCCTCTTTTTTCCTTATTCAAGAAGGAACTTCGCCAATGGCGCGATTTGGCCGATGATTTTGGCAACGTGATGCGAATTCCAAGCCTGCAGGAAATTCATTCATCACCCAGAGTGATGTAATTCATTACTCCAGGTGCTTCAGAATTGCTTACTTGTTCTTCTCTTGGGCGTTATTTTACGATACACACACGTACATATGCATATGTATATAGAAGTCGAAGGGTTGTTTGCGGTTTAAATTGCCCAAAAGTTTCCTTGTTTTAGCTACACCCAAGGGAGAGACACGGAAAAGCCAGACAAAACTAATTTGTCTAAAGTTTGTGCCTGCTCGGGTAATACCTCTGTTTACTACAACTTGCCTACCTCCAGTGCATACATACGCAGACGTTGTACAACCTGTTCTTTAATCAGGACACAAGAGAACGCTGCACAGAGGAACTTTCTGCATGCTTTCTTAAATGTTATTGGAGAGCTTCTGAATCGACAAGAATGACCAACTTCGTAGGCCACATCTCAGAAAAGCCAATAATCCAACTTCAAAATCGTGGCTGCCACGTTTAAAAGAATATAGAAAACGAGAGTAACTTGGGGGAGGGGGCAGGGCTGAGTTTAAATTAACTTCCGAGGCCAGGCGGAAACGAACTTTGCATGGAAAGGTTGAAAGTAAAGCCTTTTCCTCAGTAGCTGAAAGGCAAACCTTTTCTCAGTCCTGCATGCTACGTTTGCATGTCGATTCTTCCACATGAAGCGATTCTCCGGCACCCCCCAAAAAAAGCTAACTAGATCCATTTTTGCCTGCAGTTCCGTTGACTGAGTCTTGCCAATGCTTGGAGGAGTTTTTGTTAGCCGAACATTCTCTACTTTTCATCACTTCTTTACTATCAATTTTGTGAGCCTTGGGCTTAAAAGTGGCTGAAACTTTCGCGCTTCGCGGAGTGAGAGGAATTTGACGTGTGTTTAATTTCGCGCAGGAGGGGTCTGACTACGTCCTCTGGGCCGGGGACCTCCGACATATAACGGACCAGAGTGCGCGCCGATCGCAGATCAGTAGATGAAACCACAGTTGCCAAGCAATGTTGATCTAGAAATAATTGCCTGCAACGTTCAGTCCGGAAAGGGTTGCCAAATCTGTCCAACAGGAACGTCTTTCCAGGACGACCCACGCTGGTCCGTGATCAGTCATTACGTTAGTGGTCCCCGGCTATGCTCACTTATGGCTTCTATGACAGCATCAACCATGTTGTCCTGGGACGTCAGGGCACAGACAGAGGTCAGAGACGAAAACGAGCATTTGACAGCGACCTCACCTCCAAATTGTCCTCAACTGTGTGAAGTCCGCTGAGTTGCACTAGTCATGGACGACTTGGTGTCCGTACGGTAACTATTCAGCGTGAGCGACCCGGACAAAGTGCTCAAATACCAAGCAAAGTACGCTCGCGCCGGACTTTAGAGTTACGTGCCGCTGGGCTCGAGTTA
>JAAUXU010041708.1_pt1 | contig 12446 bp, 18 predicted proteins | sample 7278151 | NCBI WGS metagenome assembly JAAUXU01 (sample SAMN14350113, study PRJNA611818) | marine sediment metagenome | isolation source: surface marine sediment (1.8m) | place: French Polynesia: Moorea | collected 2018-08 | reverse complement strand
TCCCACGTTCGACGGGCGAGAGTATAAAGGAAGCGCGTTCTTCTTCCCTCTTTTCTATGGGACTGTCCCGTCGATTCGCCGCGACAGCAAAGGGGAGAATACTCTCTAGTAGCAAGCAGGGGCAGCTGTCGAGTTGTCGGGATCGCGAGTGTGTGAGACCAGTTATTTCGTACCTAGTGGAACCACTGAGGCAGGAGCGATGCAGCAGTGAGCGACGAGCAAGGCAGGAGTGAGCAGGAGAGAGAAGGAGGGAGAAGGAGGGAGCCGGGAAGAAAGAGGAAGTGCGTGCGTGTGCGAGCTATTACTTCAGAAGGAAGCGCAAGATATCACTTCCAGCACAGGGGGGATGGGTGGGCCTTATCCGCGTCGCCAAGTTGGCTTTGTTCTGAATTTTCTTGTCACGTAGAGGTTGCACGTGGAATGACCGGGAGTATCTCAACAAATCAGTCGATATTATGGACTGAACCATTGCACAACAGATCAGGGAGCAACTTCAGGTCAGTGTTTGCTGACTGGTTCAGCAACCTGGGATTACAGAGGCTCAGAACTATTATTTCCTAAATGAACACAAAATCTGCTGCATGTACGATCCACCCCACCTCCTTAAGAGTGCCCGGAACTGTCACATGGAGTTTATTTCATCAACGTCTGCCCCCTGAAAAAGCCAATTTTCAGCCTGTTTGGTGTGCCTCCCTCTCCAGTTGGTCTTGTTTGAGCATTCTAGCACCAAAATAGGCAGCCTCGACAATGAACCTCTGTACTGAACATTGCGCCTCAGTATCATATCGAAATTCCACCTCAAAATGTCCCAGTGTAGTGTATGAGGTGTAGTCATGCCACAGCTAATCTTTACACCAAGGACTGTATGTGGCAACAGGGCTCATGAATGAAGATGTCATCGGTACAGCCAACTATTGTGAGCAAATGGATAGGATATTTTACAACCTTTATAACAGCAGCCCATTTCGCACAACGCCATTCAAATGTGCTCTATCCACTCAGAATGGTGGAGAACTTCCTGCCCTCACCCAATGACTCCAGAGCATTCACATCTTTAACAAAAAAGGAGATGTGACAGACACTTTTTACTTCCTAAAAGGCCTCATTGGAGCCCTCAATACAGTCTCCCAGCTCCTGACCTACTTAAGGTTTAAGGTGAGACATAAGGTTTCTTTCACCTATTTGCTAACAAGACATCTCATCACTGATCCAATTGAGAATTTCTTCAGTGTTATCCGCCAAAGGGGTGGCTACAACTCCAATCCAACTCTCCTGCAGTTCACGCATGCTTACAAAGTTGCCATGTTCAACTAGGTGTTGGCTAGCACTAAAAAGTCACATTGTTGACTTTTCAGCTGATGTCTTCAGCAATCTTGTCTCATCCCCAGAGAGCTCCAAAGTCAGCCAGCAGCCCAAAGTTGTCATCAGTGAGGCAACAATCACCAGTGCCATGATGAAAATGTATGACAGTGGGGAGGAAAATGGTCCTGAGTACTGCGCTGGGTTCTTCTTCAGGAAGCTGCTTTCGTATCATCCCGACACTGTTTCTGATTGCCCTTGTTTGCATGGGAAAAAAGTTTCGTCAACAGAGGGTACTCATAATGTAGAGGGATTCTATCTATTTCTCAAGTGCTACGACAAGGCCTCCCTCTACAAAGCAGCAGATACCTTCAAAAAGTACGGCAAGTGCATGGTTCAAATAAGCATCTACATCTTTGAGAACTTCTATGACCATTGGGGTATTTGCTAGCTTCTCACTGACTCCGTCCATCACCACATTTCAAGCCTTCCTGTGGTCTGCAATGACAAGTATTTCACCCAGCTGACCAAGTGCATTGCCCATCACCAGTGCTTTGAATTTTATGCAACTTTTTAGTGCCAAATATATCATTTCTACGCAATCATAAATGCCAAACTACGCAATATTTTCCTCAAAAAATGCCAAAATATGCAAAAAAAAATGAGGCAACAAAAGTAATGTTTCTGAGTTTATTTTACACTTCATAGACCTTTACAAACAGCAACACTGGCATCTTACTTAAGCTTTGCTTTCAATTCTCTTTCCTGTTAAAATAGCAGTTAGAAACAAGAATTTCTTCGATATTGTCCTCTTTTTCAAAGAGTGGCGGCGATCGGTCAGCATGTGCTTGTACACTGAAAATGACCGCTCCACGTCTGCTGAGGCCATTGGGCAGAACATGAACAACATGACCTCAGTTGGAGCGTATCCTTGTAGCATCTCTGAGCTCGTACCCTCAATCACCGCAGCAATCTGCTTTGCCTTCTCTACGTCTGGATTGTGAGCATGGGCAACAGCAAACTTTTGACGAATTTTGTCACCTATCGAGCCCGGAACGGTCGCCAACTTTTCATTTACCTTGTCGAGCACTTTAAGGGCGTCAATGATGGGCAGGCCCTCCTTCTGTAGTTGTTTAATGCATGATGGTAAGAAGGAAAAGTGTGTAACGATGAAGGTCAGGTCAGTCTGCAGGTGGCTTGAGAGGAGGAGCTGTTGAGCCTCTTCAATGCAAGCTGCATCTTTGGGATCAAATTCCTGAAGGATGGTGCACACAAGGTTGTCATAGAAGATTGCAGCCTCAATCCACATTCCCTACGGGATATGGATTGGCTGTGGGGGGAGCAGCAGATTGGGGGCAATCCTTCTCCAGACAGACGGACGAGCTGGGCTCTTGTTAAAGATGCTTTTGACACTGGCAATCTATTGTTTCACATCTTGGAAGAGGTCACGGAGTTTCTCAGACACGCGGTAAAGGGCATGAGCAAGGCAAGTGATTGCCAGGAGCTGCAGGAAGAAGACATTCAAATGCTTGCCACACTTAATCATGTAGCTGGCTGCATCTGTGAGGAGAACTTTTAGGTTGGAGTAGTTATAGCCACAATGAGAGTTTTTCATAAGCGAAAAAAGGGCAAAATATGCAAGAAATATGCAATTTTCAGCCAAAATTGTCAAAATATGCAATTTTGATGAATGGGCCAAAATATGCAATTTCATATGAAAAATGCATTTTGCACATGATTCAAAGCTTTGAAAGCCATAAAGCGAAGTGGCTGAATGACAAGCTGTATGCTGAGAGGCAGACCAAAGGAACGAAGGCCAAAGCAAAAGGAAAGAAGAAGTCTCAGGCTCAAAAGAAGCCTCAAAAGCTGCAGCATACGACTTTTCAGTAATGATCAATATCAAAAGGCTTAAAATATTCAGATTTTGTTCTCTTTATGCTCGTTGTTGCCACTTGTCATTGTAATTGTCCTCAGAAATTCAATAGCAAAGCTATGTTACTTTCTCTCATTCTCATTTTTATTTAGCCGTCTAATCACCGTGCCTCTTTATAGTGACTTTTTTAAAAACTAGCTTCTTATGGAGAGCTTGATCTGCTACCATGGACAGGAAATGTATACACACTCATGCATGCACACACTCACACACACAGCACTTTAAGGTTTCGACACATTTGCCACTAAGCAAAGCGAGTCAAGTCTTATACCAATCTGGGTACTACTGCTAGTTCTTAATATAATCACTATAAAGGGGTACAGTGATTAGATCAATTCCACCAGGGGGCAGCGCTTCCACTGTTGACAACCGCTGAGCTGGGTAAATGGTAACGTCTCTTCAGCTCTTCACTCAATGCAACAGAATAACTACTACCTAGAAGGGCCGATCCAGGCTAGCCAGTTGCGCCGGGGTCGATCGCAGCGCTCCAAGCGGTCAGCGGGATAACGCAGAGATACCCCAGCTAGACAGGGCGGAAAAGTCACAACTTCGAGGACCCGCGACGTCGCACAGGATGGGGTTGTAGTAGTTATTCTGTGCTCAACGTTCGGACCAAATGCACAACTGACTTGGCGGTAACAGAAGTGGCAACTGAAGCCTGGTTCATATCTTATTACGTCAATGCTCATTTGAGCTTGACAAGGTAGTGACAGATTTTTTAAGCCGTGCTTTGGGCTCGCCTACAGAGAGTCCAGTGCGCCACGGCGTACTTGGGTCGCGCTTGGGTACTCCGCTAATTCTTCTGAGCAAGCGTCAAGCCAATTCAAGCTTGAGCCTAGGGTTTGGCTTGATGGTCAAGCTTAGCTTGAGCTTGGATGCATCACTACTATCAAAGGAAAACGTAAACAAACCTCTCACTCTCTGAAAGAACTTGGGTTTTCAAATTCGAACTCCGGAGGCTTCCCCCAACTGGCAATTAAGAGAGCTTCGCGATCATGGAGATAAAGGCACTGGAGGCCGAGGCAAAGGCAAAGGCTACAAAATACGTAGCTAACATGTTGCATGCGCCGGACAAGCTGGAGAAGGTGAGGCCGAGACAAAGGACGAGATTGAATCAAGTTTTCGTGACATTTGTCCTCTTTTCCGGTGTAGATCGGCCAGGTCAAGTTTAATGTGGAGCGGAAGAAGGCATCCGTGGAAGCCATGCTGAAGACTGCGATGCAAAGTCAGCTTGAGGGCGTGAGGACGGGCCTGACGCAGCTGGAAAAGGCTGCCAGGGACATCAAAGATGTTAAGCAGAGGTGTGTCTCGGATTGCAGTTTTTCTGCGACGCCAGCCAGCACGCTCAGGCCCAATAAGGTAACTGCCGAAGTCTTCCTATTTCTTTTCCAGTATGGATGAGATCGAGGAGTGTCTCCAGGCACTCCCGCAGGTGCTCGAGGAGCTGTTGGACGTGCGCGACGAAACCCTAAAGCACTCGCAACTGGCCACAGCCACAGAGAACCTCAAGCACATCTTCATGGTCCCGGAGACCGTAAACCAGACTGAAGCGCTCATTACGGACGGGAAACTGCTGGAGGCACACAAGGTATACAGACTAAAGAAAAAAAACCTGCTTCGTTATCTTTGCTCTCATCCTCAGTCGCTGGTGGAGCTCGAGAACTCTCGTGACGAGTTATTGTTTGAGCTGCACAAGCTACAGCCCCACCAATCAACAGCCGACAAAGAGCTCCTCAGCGAGTACTTTCAGTCAGTCAGCAGCCTGTCTGACTTGATGGAGAAACAGATTAAGTTCATCTTGCGCAGGACGTTGAACACAGTGAGGAAGGATCCCAAGGTGAGGCCACACAATGATGTGACGATGACACTAATCCTGCGTTCCAATTGTTAATTGTTACGAGTAGGTGATCGTGAGCGCCTTGCGAATCATTGAACGGGAGGAAAAGTTTGACCTCGAGTGTCTTCAACGCCAGAAGAGTACGGGGTTCCTCCCCAGGGGGAGACCAAAGCGATGGCGAGAAAAGGGACTCGCAGTGCTCAGGATCAACGTGCAGGAGAGGATTGAAGGCAATCAGCTTGATAGCAGAGAGGATAACAAAATGTGGCTGGTCAGACACCTAGAGCTCATCAGGATGATTACTATGGAGGACTTGAGAATCGCGAAGTCGTTGTGTCAGCCGGTCTTCCCACCTAGCTACAACATCCTCGACCACTTTATTCATCTCTATCACGAGGCGCTTTCCAACAGGGTTGGAGAAACGCTTAAAGTATTTTCAGCCCGTTTATTTTTACAAAAGGATCTTTGTCTCTTTGCAGCTACTGGAGATCATCTCAAGTGGTCTGGAAGGTCAGGAGTACGTAACTGTCCTATCCTGGATCATCCAGACATATCCAGGAAAGGAACTCATGGCAGATTCATCTTTGGGAATTCCGACTGAAAAGGTTATGCCTCTGTTAACTCAAGATACTATCCAGAACTTGGAGAGGCAGTATCTAGAGGTATATCATCAGTAATCGTGTACACAGTCGTTTCTCGATTTATTTTTTCGTTTTCGTGTATCAGAACATGCAACAAAATTACAACGATTGGATGAAGAATACCCTGGGACAGGAGGTGGAAGACTGGAAGAAGCAAGACGATCCAGAAGTCGACAACGACGGCTGTTTCCGCACATCCGCCCCCATCATAATCTATCAGGCAAGCTTGTGTGGCATAAGAATCTTATATCTTGCAGTCCGGTTGCTTTACATTTGCTTTGAATGCTTTTAGATGATTGATGAAAACTTGCAAGTGGCGGCAACGATTTCCCCCGATTTGACCAACAAGGTGCTGGTTCTGAGCATGGGAGAGGTCGGGAAGTATGGGCAATCTTACAGGAGGGCCATAATAGACTACAAGAACATGTACTTCAAGAACAGGACAGCCGTAAGCTCCATGAGATATGTTGGGGGCTTTTTTTCATGCAAAGGTCCATCCTCCCCTCGTTTCAGTTCCACCGCTACACTCGTTATATGATCGCCATAGTGAACAACTGCGAACGCTTCGAAGAGCTTGCACAGGACTTGAAGGCGCGGTGGTGGAAGCCGGGACATCACGACAATGAGGCGACCAATAAATTTGAGATTCTCTTGAAGACTTTTCAGGTAATGCTGATTCCGTCAACGTAGTTTCATCGTAGCTGCTGATGCAGTGAAGATCTGTTCAAGGACTTGATGGCGGAAGCCTCGGGTTACCTGCTAGATGAGTCGTTCCTGGACATCGACGTCCACTTCAATGACTTAATGTCAAGCAAATGGCAGAACACCACAGACGCCATAGACACAGTATGCGCTACGTTGGAAGACTATTGCGGCGACTACAGCTACCTCAAACCGAGGAACTTTGATCGCGTCATCTCAATGGCTCAGGTAGACGGCACAATGCAGGAACTGTCAGTTCCAAGTTCGAGATCTTACGTGTCATCTGTCATATTTTCTGTTCCAGGACCGGGCAGCCCGCCGTTACATTACGTCCATGTTGCAGAACAACCTCCTCAGGCGCAAAATCAGTTTGGAGACTGCCAGTGATCGTAAGAAAGCTGTGGACAAGATCGAGAGGGAAGCGTTGCAGCTCAAAAGACTTTTTAAGAAGGTGGCTGGAGACATGGCAGACTTCGATTCTCCTTTTAACGTGTTGCCCAAGTTGGTAAGCTTCAGGATATTACTGTCAACGTATGTTTTGAACACCACTCTAGCAGCCAAACTATTGAATTGATTGTGGTGGCAAGTGGAAGGTGCAGGAACGCAATTTTACGTTGATTAATTCTCACTCTTTCATCTGCTGCTCAAAACAGACCGCCTTCTTTAGCACTCTTTACAGTCCTTCTGCAATCTTTGCCAAATACAGTTTGAGTTCTTCAAAAGTTGTCAGCAAGTCCTTTCCAGGCCAAATCATTCACACTCCAATCTTCTGCTGAGGATGCAGTAGGTAACTGCTGGTTCACGAAGTCCGCAACTTTCTATTTCACAGCAACAAGCAAAGAAGCTTTTTGAAATGTTTCAAGTTCTCCATTGGCATTAACCTTTATATATTCCTATACTGTGCTTTTAAAACTTTAAAGGCCAAGAAGGAATCCAAAAACTGATTATTTCTTCATTTCATTTCACTAGAATGTTTTTATAGGGAGTCTTTGACCGAATACAGTCCTTCCCGTAAGTAATTTCTAAGAGCACGACAGCACCTCATACACAGTACTGAAACTCCATATGAGGCAATGGCCTCCTGTTGAACACTACAGCACCAAATGGGCAGCCTTCACATTGAAACTTTGTTCTTATTAACATTGTGCCCAAATATCATCTGTGTGTTCCACATCAAAATTCCACCTCAACACCTTCAGTGCATGAGGTGATGTCATGCTCTTGGGAAAAGTTTACGGGAGGGACTGCTTTACATGAAAAAGACATAGCTGAATATTCAATGTTCGTTCCAAACACACTTCAGTCCATAAATACCACCGAAAGGGGTGAAAATGTGGCATATCGGCCAGGTTCCCTCTGGGAGTAGCTGCACTTAAAACACTCCTGCGTCATAGTGGGCAGTCGCGAAGTTGGTAATGACGTCGTGTCTCTTCAAGCACTGTCCGGATAATGGATGCTTGCTGAAGATTACACCGGAAAAGCTGCCAGTACAGCTTGGGGAGCCCATTACCCCATTACAAATTGTGTCATGTACGGTACTGTGTCAAGGGTAGTCCTATTTATACTTCATCACCCTTTTTGTGCTGATGCTGTGTGCCTAATCTCTACCTAACTGCTTCCTTTCTTAGACTGAAGTGTTGAACAGTGACGAGGACATGTTGGCTCTGCCCCTCGGTACACTGGTGAAGCGCTACCCAGATGTCACCCATGAGCAAATTGTCTGTTTGCTGCTTCTGCGTGGGGACAAGAGCAGGCAGGAGGCACGTGATATTGCCAGTGGGGTTGTGTCTGAAGAAAAAAACAACTCCGACCCTCCTCTGCATGCTCCATCTATTCTGTCCCAGGTGCAAGTCACCAGCAGCCTCAACCCATTTGCTGGCAAGGACATTGCCACTGATGTCACCAGCAGGAATCCATTTGCAACCAAAGACTGATGTGGTTTCCTGTAATTGTTCTTGCATATTGTACAGATGTGCCATTGTACTCACTCAATATGAGTGACTACGATGAAGATTTTGAAGTCGTCGCATTGCTGAGGATGCCTTACTTGTATATGTATGGCCCTTTCTGAAGGTAATTTCACAGAGTAAAATAGTGTGATATCCAACGAACGGTGTTAAATGTTTTGTCATAAAAGCATCTTTGATTGAGCTGCCATTTTTAGAGCTAATAAAGGGCAGTGTCTAGTTTTAGCATCAAAAGTTTCAGCTCAATCAGAGGCACTTTTATAACATAGAATTTTTGGAGGTTATGTTTTTGAACCCCTCTCTCTTTGTTCAGATCAGTGTAGTTCAGGGTAAGTGACTGAAATTTTCACGGGCCTTCCACCCCCCTGGCCACCCACAATTGGAGGGCTTCGCCCCCCAAGTCCCCCCTTGGGGGCCCCCTAGGTCGTGAAAACACCATGTTAGACAGGTCCTTGAAAGGTTGAGAGATTCTCCGCTTACAGCACTGGGCAGGCGACAAATGCGTAAGCAGCAGCAACAGCAGAAGGAGCGCCCTCTGTCCATCTGTATGTCGCCTCTCACTGCTGCTGCTGGTGAGCATCTGTTGCTTGTTGTTTGTCCGCGATCATGCTCTTGTGCACAACGAGGTGTTTTGGGCCTGTAGCATGTCCAAGGACAGGTTGGAGGGCACGGTCTTTGGCATGTGGCACTAGAGGGTGGGTGGCCACATCCACAGAAAGTTTCAGCCACTTTCATCATGGAAAAGTGGTCAAAAACATCAAGATTTGGCCGTGACCGGCACAGTCCTCTTGTCAACTCATCACACTTTAAGTGCTCTAGTGTCACAATAAACATTCAAAATTTGACAAAACTGCAGGATCTCATGCCTGACACTCTCTATCACACATTCCGTGGCGAAATTCAACCACAGTTATCTCACTAAGCGTGTGACATCGATATGATCTGAGCAACATTACTTACGCCAAGCACTGTACTGACAGCATATGGGGTGAAGTCATGTTTGCGGCTAATTTTTCCGCCAAGGACTGTAATACTGCCGTAACAATATCTTTTAACTGGTGTGTAACACAGTGGCAGCTAGTTTATTATCGTCGACCTTGTCTCAGTATTATTGTGGTGAGCGAGAGATGCATAGTGGATTGGCAATGACATTACTAAGTATGCACATTTAAATAGTTGGACGTTGCGGGAAATTGCGAACAGCGCTTTTACTGATAAAAAATTAAGACGGCATAACAAGTTTATGACTCAGGAAAAGACTAGATTTGGGAGCATAACTTGAGTCCAAAGTCGTAATAAAAGTACAGAGACGTTCGGTCTCGTATGTGAAGATATCATAATGCCTTGGAGCAAGAATCGTCGTCATTTCAATCCCATTCGTCATATGTCCTTAAAAGAAAGGTTATGCTTATGCATACTACACGTGTAGGTAAGATCCTCCTCTTCTTTCCTTGCGCAGTCTCTCCAACCAACCTTCTTCTGCGAGATGATTGACAGAATTTGATTTCATTCTTGATTTCACCCTCGGAAAAAGCCTGGGGTTGCATGGAAGGAGGCATCCCTCCACTTGTTGAAATCAATGCCCTTGAGGACACCGCTTTTACAGGGTACGCGAGGATTGATTTCGTGGTCGGGGAGCACCATGGCGTACACCTGTGAAAGGGAGAAGTAGTCATGAAAGCAGCAATTGGCATGATGAGTACAAAAATTTTGAAATACCTGCATGGTGCTCATGTCGTCTCCGTTGTCGCAAATGATCCTCGACAGCTTGACTTTCCTTATCTCATCCAGCTGCTCCACGGTGAAGGAGCTCGGCCAGCCCCCATTCTCGTACCAGTAGCGATCGCCAAATCTTACGTGGAAAGACAGCGAGTCAATCCCACATCAGCATCCCTCACAATGACTGCTTTACCTGAAGTTGTGGAACTGCTTCCCGATGAGGCAGGCGAACGTCGGGCCGACCATAGATCCGGGTAGGGGAGTCTCAGAGATACCAGCAGACCACAGGTCGATGTCTTCAGGGCTGGCGTAGGTTCGACTGTACGCAGATACAGTCTGAAAAAGAAAGGAAATTCTGTTTAAAGTCATTTGTGCGTGCCCGGACTCACTCACCCGGTTGGACATGTAGCCCAGCAAGTCGTCGAAACTCCTAATGGGTGGCAGTCCACACCACTCCCTGTATTTATTGTACGAGGGAATGCCGTGCTCGCGGCCTCGCTGGATGTTCAGAGCAGCCAAGTCGAGACCAAATTGCTTCCCCGGCTCTTGGAACAAGTGATTCTGGACCTCGGGGCTCATCGAGTCATCTAGGGCCTGTGCTACCTGCAAATTACGAACAAACAGTCGCATCATATCACAGAAAAAACTCAATATACACGCACCTGATTGACCATTCCGTGCACGTACGCATCGGCCCAACCTTCCTTGTAGAGATCGTACGGTTGAAGCAACATACCAGACAGCTTCTGTGAGCCAATGTAGCGATGAGTCTTGCTCCATCTCTCAATATCAGAAGGAAGCAAGGAGTGACCAAATCTAAAGAAAGAAAGACAAGTCAAGGAAATATGAATTAAGCTCTTTATATACCGTATATTGCACTCATACCTAAATCCTGCGGAAGTAAATCCTGTGGCGACAGACGGGTTGAGGTTCGGGTCATACTTGTCCAAGTATCCGTGCTTGACAAGCATCAGGTCGTGCTTTTCCATCACCTCTCTACCCAGGACCATGGGCAAGAACTCGTTGTATGTGATCTGTTGCTGCAAGGCCGAAATGATGTGTTTCGTCTCCTGGAATAACGTCTCGTCGCTCCAGTGAGGGTTCACTCTGTGGAAATAACGATAATAGTGTACGTGCAGGCAAAAGGCATGGCAGAGCAACACACTTTTTGAGTTCCCCAGCAATCCTATTGTGTTCCCTGGCAAACAGCGTGTGAAGCATGGTGAGAACGGTTTGCTCGTTGACTCTGGGATCTCCGGAGAAGAAGCAGTAGACGTCTTCACTGGGTCGAATGCATCCTTCATCGGGTTCATTCAGTCTCAGAGGAAGCAGCTAGAAAGGTGGAGTTTTTGTAAGGTGCTAAAGCAGTTACGGTATTTTCTGCATCGTAAGTTTTCACTCACCTGCTTCATGCGGAACTTGTCAAAGAGAGGCAACATCTTAAGCCGGCCATCCTTAAACTCACGCAACTCACTCTGGACCTCCTCACTGTTCGAGTAAGTGGTGCCGGCGTCAAGGAACGAGGTGATCCTGAAATGCACCATTTTCACAGATACTAGTTATGAGGGTAGTTCGAAAATGTACTTTTCTGGAAATTCATACTTTTTATCTTGGGTTTTTGGCACAGGGTCAAATTAAGAGGAATTTACTAAAAAAGTTTTTCCTAAAAGGTCATTTACTGTCTGCACTTTTGATTTGAACTGTTACTACAGTAGCACAGAACATACAACTGCCTGAGTTTGAAACATCAAAAAAGTGATGTTAAAAAAGCATTTCTGGTTGAGCTGACATTTTAGGGGCTAATAGCAGTCAGTCTGTAGCATCAGCACCTAAAATGTCAGCTCAATCGGTAACACTTTTCTAATATAGAATGTAGGTAAGTCTAGCAACTGCTAATTGCTACTGATTGCAGCCACGATTTGGTACTTAATACTGTTGCTACAATGGTGGTTAGCACCACTTGTGTTGCTAGAGCAACTTAACCATTCAGCTGCTTCAAAGAACATACCGGGTGCACCAAAAGTCCCTTTACACTTTCAAATAACTTGACAATAAAGGTTCACTTCCTGAAGACCCCACAGCAGCTCCTGACGTACTCCTGGGACATGGAGGCCCACGAGGCCTCAACAGACTTCTTTAGGGAGTCAACATTGGAGTGAGGTTTGGAGCAGGCCTCCTTCTCCATGTGCGCCCAAATGCTGAAGTCCAGAGGATTCAGGTTTGGCGATGACGGCAGCCACATGTCAGCAGGCCAGAATCCTTTGGACCCCAGTCTCCTCTCAATGTCCTTCTGTATGCCCTTGTGGCAATGTGCTGGAGCTCCATCTTGAGTCCAAATGTAGTTTCCC
>JAAUXU010031739.1_pt1 | contig 12458 bp, 12 predicted proteins | sample 7278151 | NCBI WGS metagenome assembly JAAUXU01 (sample SAMN14350113, study PRJNA611818) | marine sediment metagenome | isolation source: surface marine sediment (1.8m) | place: French Polynesia: Moorea | collected 2018-08 | reverse complement strand
GTCCCCCTTGACGACCGTGAGTGTCAACGGGTAGACGTCTACTTTGGGCTTGGTCACCACCGTCACTTTTATCGAGGAGCTGAAGGCCACTGGTCGGGGGATGGCCCCCTTGATGTCGTTTGTTTGTCTTCCCAGTGGTGTTGCCTCCTCGAAAGACACGAACGACACCTTAAATTGATCGCACTAATTAGCATTCACGTGGACCCAGCCTCGTCATCATCTCAGGCACGAATGCACCCTACCTCACAGGTGAACTCTCCGTTGTCAGCCGGTCCAGGTGGACGGACGGAGAGCACCTCGATGACGGTGTCGCCATCAGTTCTTTGTCTCAAGCCCATTAACCTAGGACGAAAAGCAGAGATAAGATATCGACTCCTCAAGTTAAAGACTCATCACAGCTTTGTATCAGCCTTTACCTATTGCCGCAGCATCACCTTTGGCGACGGCAGCATTTGCTCACCCGCTTCCTCTCTGGCGTCAATCCGTCAACTGACAGAAGAACAAAACCACTTGGAGGAAGAGAGAAAGAGAAGCGCATCATGCGCACAACATACAAAATTTGCCGAAAGTGTTTAGCCCCCTAAGAAACTTTGTTATTCCCTCTTTCGGGGAGCTTTCTCTTGTTGAGCACTGGCACATCTCACGCACAAGTTACTTTACCTCAGAGAGGTCTTCGTCACCAGGCAGCAGTCCTTACTCACAACTTGCATTACCTCATTTACTTTTTCTCAGAACAGTAAAATGTACAGAGCATTGCCAGCTTACAACTACAAACTTGACTGATGGTGCGGCCATGAAGAAGGGTTGAGGGGGGGGGGGGAACGTGCTATCGCGCTCTTACTGCAATTTCCCTCAGGAGAAATTGAGCACGCGCGACAATTACGCAGAACCACCACCACCCTTAGAGGAGAAAAGCTGCGCATAAAGAAAACAAAAACCCTCATAAATTCTACTTCGGGCGACACATTCTGTTGAATCAATATTTTTCTGGTTAAAGGAGAAAGAATTAATGTCTACTTAAAATGTGTCTCATGATGACTGGCACAATGTGGTATCAAAGTTCATGCTGGCAGAGCCGCTGCGTTCATGCCTGCGCTGGTGCTCTCACCAAAATCCCTTCACACGTATGTATTCAAGCTTAACTTCCTGGTTTTTCTCAGAGCCATATTGGCTCCTGTGCTGCGGTCGTCTCGGAGCGGCTTACCTGTCAGTGAGGCTTGTGTTGACGACGTAGATGTCGTCTTTAAACCATCTAAAGCTGGGCTTCGCACCTTTGGGACACTTCACAGTGCAGCTAAGGTGGAACTCCTCGTTAGGTTGTACAGGGAGGTCGGGGGACACTTCCAGATGCTACAAACGACAAATATGTCCAGAAACGGACTTGAAAGACTTCGTGTGGCATACTTACATTGGGTTGAAACTGTTGCACCTCATATTCAGCTCCAGCGTAAAAGGATTGCTTTGAAATCCATTCCCCAATCTTGCTTTCATTACTCTGCTGGTCGATGAGGTAGTAGTGTAACTTCTTGTCACTGCTGCAATCGTTGGGGTGGAGAATAGAAACACAGGCATCGCAAAAACCGGTACAGAACACATTTTGTACATAAGATTTTGCGCCAGGACGATCGTTGCATCACTCACCTCTCAAAAGCATCCACCCCTTGAGGCAATGACATATTCTGGAACGTCTGGAAGAGTTCAGAAGCAAAAATAGCTTTAGGATCGCAGGTTACACCCGGTATCCAGCAGTCAGTCAGTCACCCGATAAAATATTTAAAGAAATGCTGTACATGGAGAAAAAAAGACCTATGGAAATCTTCGATATTAATTCGATTGTGCTGTCCAGTTTTTTGCGGGGTTCACCCAATTTATTATTCAGTACGCGTCCGTTGTGAGAACAAAAGGTGGGCGGTTCTGACAAACAAAGCACTTTTCCTCCTTGTACCAAGCAGCTTTTCTTTCATGCTCATTCCAAATGTGATTAAATAACGTTTGGTACCGATGTCTCGCAAGAAACTGAAAGCTACTTCTCCTACCAAGATTCCTTAGTACAACCCAAAAGTCGCTGGGTCACGTAAGTGTTATATCCATGTTTGGAAGGCGTCAATGGCCGTGCACTCTGTGCTCTGCTCGCCTGCTAAAAGCGTCTTGTGCAAATGTCAAGAAAATGCAACCTAAAAGGCTCACGGCACTGAAGAGGACGTTTAAGTCTGGATGAGCCTCCAGTGACACATTGCTTGCAGTGGTTGTTAGACAGACTACAGGCCTGTCAGCTGGCGGCAATTTCAAAACCGTCGTTTGAATGATTCGAGGTTTTCAGCCTAAAATTGGAAACTCTACTTTCGAAAATGCACCAGTAATGCCGTACATCATGGAGACGAGGTGCTGTTTCATCATTGCAGCTATGCGCCAGACGGAAGCCCAGAGGGGCATCATCAAGTCCAGTCAATGCAGCAAGTACCACCTGAGGCTGAGGGCCGCAGATGACACCTACACTATGTGGTCATGACTAAAGAAAATGATTTTGCCATACGTCAGCCAGAAAAACTTTTGCTAAGTACAGTATAATTATACGAACCTAAGCGGTTCTAATACGAATACAACAAAATCACTCGAGGCACGTCGATACTCATGTCACACGTACCTCGGGCGTTTGTTCTTTGCTCGGGCATGATCATTGTTTGTTATCCTACCTTACACCTAAATAATTATTCATAACTATTCTGATCAGCACGCCAGACTTCTCAGGTGTCCGTCAATCAAGAGAACGGCAAGTGACAGGTTGGAATTTTTCTACAGCCAAGACTCGCTCTTAAGCACTTTTTTCCCCTGAGCGCAAGGTGAGGAGGGTGCCCGAATTTCTCACAGCTAAGACCGAACAAATAGCTGAGATAGATCTGTCCTATGCTTATTTTCTGTACTTTGCAACGTGAGTGCTCGTCAGCAACTCGTTGAACTAGACGTGAAAGGAAAGTCTGGCCGAAACCCTGGGAAATGATGTACTTAACAGAAGAATCATATTTTGCTGAGTAACTCACTTCCACTCGCTCTAATCTTTTCAAGTGTTGCACAACCTTTGGCCGGCAATAAATAGCATCACAAAGTACTTACGTTTTTCCTGTTGGAGGGTATCCTGACCACGAGTAACTTGACTGCAACTTAAGGAAATTGTCGGAATCTCTACTGGATGTCGCCCTATACAGCACATTTCTTACCGTCAGTGTTATTGGCATCCACTGTCTGGCGTTCGCAGTACTTTCCTTCAAATCCGTCGTCGCACTTGCAAATCACTTGGCGTGAGGTCATATAACTGAAAGATGAAAAACAGGTCAACGCGGCGCTTATGGATGATGACACGACTCTCCAGAGAGCCACGGTTATGCCCACCAAGTCCGCACGGAACAAATTATGTATAAACGTTCGCTCTCTCTCCATACTACATCACCTGCCCACGTGATGCAGCTCTCTGTCTAATTGCCTGAGGGCGCAATCAGGCATTTGAGCAGCAATTTGCTTTTGAGAGGGTGCACAGACACGGCCAATCAGGAGGTAACAGCTCTCCTCCTGATCCCTTTCACGCGTATAATGCCGAAAGTCCCCCCCCCCAAAGCGCTTTCACTTCCACCAGTGTTCCCGAGAGAGTCTGACCAAAGTGGAGTCTCCGAAATGGTAAATGGTTGAGATCTTGACCTAACGTTATGTCTACAATAAAAAGTGTACATAACGCTACTTTTCTTTATCAGGTTGGTCTTCATGTGACCCTAACTTTGGCCTTGGTGTGTACAGCGATGACTGCAGCTGCTCCCTCGGGCCGAATGTATGCGAAAGTGCAAGACCGCCAACAGTGGCAAGATCAGTCAGACGTCAGTCTGAGGCCGGTATTCATCTTCCCGGTATTCGTCAAACCTCCTTCGTCCGACGATTCCTTTCGAATGGTGAGTACGCGCGTCAACGTTTCTCTCAGGAAACTTTTTGCAGTATAATCCAGGCTTTTTTTTCTCAGGACTTTAACAAACGCTTCCAGTACATCAAGGTACGGACAGGGATGGGGAAAAGAGATCATCGATACGAAGGGCTGGAGGACGACGACCAGTAGACAGTCAAATCAGTTAAACTGCCGCGCATTCATTTCATTTTGCTGGCTGGAGGCTGGAAATTTTAACGTACGTGTTACTCGTTGCATGCACATGTTTCATTGACCTTGTTTTGAAGAAGGGAGGGTTGGACTTGTCGAAAAATACACCAAGGGCTGGTCGCTATATCAAAGAACTTATCACGTTCTCACAGCAAGTGCGTACGAAAAGGCTAGATTCGCTGGAACACTCTTTACAAACACAGCAGAAACGTAAGAAGGATGCAGTATTGTCAAGAGTCTTCATGTGATAGCACCGACTGACAGTCACTTTCATTCTTAAGGGAGAGGAGAGATATCACTTCCCACTGTTGCTTAAAAGCCACAATCGTTTTCCTTAAACGTTAACATGAAAGCCCCTACTGAGCATCATTGATAAAGTTGTATGCACAGCGTATGCGCACACTGTCCTTCTATGGTGCCAACATGGTGCTCGTAGTGGTGCTGTTACTGAGTACATTATTGCCAGTGTTGTGTAGTTGCTGTGTACTACGTTGTAATATGCTTCATGGTGGAAATAACCAGGAAGAGCACGTCAATCCATCTGCTTGGAAGGAAACCGCATGGAAATTCAATCAATTTGCTACTTCTCATGCAGTCTTTCTATTCACACGAAAAGTTGTTCCGCTAAGAGCCGCAGGCTGAAAGAAGAGGATTCTGTCAGTTGTCCAAAAAGAAAAAAGCAGCCTTCAAATAAGTTTTTGCTCTACTTTGTAGATTTCTTCGTCCTTTCCAGTTGGCAGTACAATTTCATTCAATACAACACAAGAGGAAGAAACCTACAGTGGGCGCGTAAAAAGTCGGTCCCTGTTTAAAAGCAAGAAATGTCACACGTGTGTGAATGCATCAGCTTTTAACGTCAAGCGTAGTCTGAACTGCTCAAGAAACACTCTGCAATTCCAAAGTACAAAATGAGCCATTCAGCTTAAGGAGGATGACGCAAAAGTTGTACAGTACGCACATGTGATAAATGCATCTTGTACTCTTTTCTAATGACACAGCTCTCTTTAACGCCTCTCTTCGTCTTTGAGCTTCAGACCACTCAGCAGAAAGGCTGCAATGATAACTTAAAGATTCCGTCCCCCTTCTTTCTCAATAAAGAGTAGTGCTGCCGCAGAAACATGACACCCACGAGATTCAGTCGGACATTTGTAATATCTTCTGCCTCCTTGCACTATGACGGCATATGAAGGAGGCCGAGTCTTTTAGAGACGGAACTTTTTTATTGGGCCCCTGCAGCATCAGGTGTTTCTATTCCTGCCTCGACTGATGCAACCGACAAAGCGACAGCGCAGGCAACATCAACTTGGTGGGTGAGTTCGGCGGGCAGCAACACCCTCAGTTAATGCTATCAATAACCTGACTACAGGACATGACTGGTCTCCGGCCTTATCCGATTACAAGAAGGTTAAACACACGCACGCACGCACACACACATGCTCTGCTTCTCAGCCTTTTCCTCACCTACAGCCGCGGCTCTAATATCCCGTTAGGGCCACTCAAACACGCCTATTCGGGAATAAAACTGAGGCATGCCACGCCTACCTGCAGACTCCTCTGTTGCTGCAAATTTCTCGACTACCGTTGCACTCGCCCATCTTGGTGTGAAAGCCGCAGTGAGGACCACTGAAGCGCGCTTCCATTATGACGTCTGCGTCGTTGGGGAACGAGCACTGGCAGAAGAAGTCACTGAAAAGTGAATGGAAGGCATGCATACATTTCTTAACAGTAGGCTAACTCATAGAAGACAAAAGTCAAAACAATTAAGAAAGTCTGGCTGCATTCTGTCGAAGCATTGTTGCACTTCATTACAACTTACTTAATTCCTTTTGAGTCGAATTGAACCATGCATTCGCCGTTGAAGCGGCAACCCATGAGTGAGCAGAAGTTTGGCCTCAAGGTATTCGCAAACGATGCTTCATACGTAATATTGAAGCCGAATGAACTGTACACCTGTAAGGGTGAATAAAAACGTGAGGGTGGAAGCTGTGAAATTAACCCAACTTTGGAGAACTGACCTCCAGGGCCCTGAGGTGGACGTTGTTGAAGTCGGTCTGGTTGATTTCCAATTTGAGGGCGGTGAAGGGCTTGAAAATGGAGGGGTGATCGTGAGCCTGCCAGTTTTCACTGAAATAAGGACGTGTAGACAAGGTAAAAAAAAGGAATTTGTGGCAGCATTCATTACTTACGTCAACTCCTTTGTGCCGTTGGACTTCCTACCAGTCCTGAACCACTCGTAAGCTTCATCGACTGAATCATGACCGGAGAGAACAAGAAATCCAGGAGAAAGGTAGAACTAAAAAATAAAAAAAAAACTTAACTGCTCCGTCCTCGGTAATTTTATAAGCATTTACATTTCTACCTGCGTAAAGTATAAACGTAAGACATAGTTATCTGTGTTGTCAAATAGCCACCAGCAAGTAAGAGGAAGTGAAAAGCGACCAGGAAACCCAGGTGTCTGAAATAGCCAAAGAACTTGTAAGTTACAGTTCCCGAGAGGTAACATAAGGTCTTACCTGAATTATTCCAGCTGGGTTTGCCTTTAAATTAATAACTGTTATGTCCCCTTTTTTCGGGTTACAGGGGAAACTTGGAGCAATACTCTGTCCCAAGGCTGGCTTGGAGAGGAACAGCAACCACCCGATGAAGATGAGGCCGATCATGCTCTTTCTTTACCCATGAACCTGAACGAGAGAGAGAAAAAGCTGTACACGTCCTGAATGATGCAAAAATTGGCCCCTTGGTAGCGAGAAGTGCAACGACTGATTTGGCATTAGCGACAGACCTTTCCTCCTCCTACACGCCTGAAAGCATTCGTCATTTATGCCACTATCCTGCCAGGCCTATGCAGGGGGTCAAAAATTGTTTTGTATCAATGGAACTCACTAACATTACCAGGGAAAGCAATAAAGCGCGATTCTTTCACAAGGTTGAATAACAGGTCAGTTATTTCACTTAACCACGACCAAAAATATCCACAAAACACCAAAGTTACGGGTCAACATTAGCGTGAGAGCCCCTAAGAATGAACAAAGCCTACATTTCTCTCAAGAAATGTGGCTGAACCGCAAGGGTTCAATGAAGGCTCACTAAGGCATTGTCAAGTGATTGAAAGGAAACGTGGAGCGATGGCCTTTCACATCGCTCCACGTCATCACAAGGACAGCGTCGTTAGCGCACAAGCGGTAAGGAATTCCCAGCCACTAGGTAAATGAGGCGCATATCTCTAGACAAATCTGATTGGGTGAGATGCAGTTAGGAGTTTGGGCACGTAGGAAATGAGGCGATCGAGGGGGACGCTTTCTTTGCACGATCGTGATCTGGGACTTCGGCCATGTCTCCAAGCAAGCAATCACCAAGCAAGTATTTGTCCAAGCAACCAAGCAGTTAGCTCTAGCTCAAAACTACCAGGGGTTGATAGCCTTAACAGAGCAGAGTTCAGCTGTCACAGATTTATTACGCTCTATTTTGTTACTTTTCCACAATGTCCCCTCCCACGTCGACGCACTTGATATGCCGGTGAGGCCAGCTTCAAAGATGTTCTCGTACAGCTGCGTGATGCACTCCTGTCCTCTGCTAGACAGTGCAGAAGTCACGCTCCGCAGGGGTCGCTGAAGTGTGTTGGAAGTTAGAGTTGTCCCCCAAGAGTAGTCTCATCTTGAGAGGAACACGAATAAAAAAAAAGTTGTCGCCAACCGCTCAATCTCATTGCATGCAAAGAATCTGTCGCATTCGAGGACACATGAAGGCGATCGCCCCTCTTTGATGGCTATCCCCTCGTATTACTGAGGTCCAGTCTAGGACAAAAAGGTGTCGATCTAACACACTCCTCGTTTCAAACTTTGTATGCGCGCGACGTTTTGCCCACAGACTGATTTATCTTCAGTTCGTCTGTGTCGACACGCTACCAATACTCAATCTTTTTTAAACTGAACCAACTTCGCCGCGAAGTAGGGGGGAAAAACCCTGTGTACTTAAAGAATTCGGGACGTTTAAGCTCCTACAATGACGCCTCCTTTTAGTCTCCCATAACTGCAGCCGGTGCCACCTTGTCTCCTCGAAGTCTGACAGCAGTTGGCTGTATAACTCTGATGTACTGTGTTGGCAACAAATTGCGACGATATGATAAACATACAAAGTGCAGGGATCAAATCGGACGACTATCGGATTCTATTGGACGCATACTATTGGATTTGCCCCCTTACACGTGCCTGCACTGCTCGTTCCATTCGTTTTATTTGCCGAGACAGGGAGGTATCAAATATGGAGACAAATAACGTGACCGAGGCTGCGAAGGTAGCGAAGGCCGTCGAATGCTCTTTCACCAAGTTCGGCTTCGTCACTGTCAGATTTGGCATCGTACAGTCCACGGACAGCGTAAAAGTGGGCGCGGTTTGGAGGACTGGGGTGCGGACATGGACCTGAAGGATCCAAACAAAGGGGAGCTGAGGCTTCATGAAAGCAGAAGGATCCACAGCACCGCATGTGCGCCGTGCAACGGCGATGGACCAGGCAACTTTCGTCTCTGTAGGGAAAAAGTCGCAACTTGCCTTCCAACGCCCTCGTGAGACCCAAACTGAAGCGTATTTACACGCGCTCGCTCTTCCCCCCCTCCTCCGCCGCCGTCCACACACGCTCCTTTGTGCCCAGAAATGCTCCCCACATAAATGGGTCAGATTGGCAGGCTCTCGCACGCTGCCCACCTGCCGCTCGCCCCGGACGGTGGAAGCCGCCCCGAGGTTTTTCTTCTTTCCCTCCCGAGGTGGGAGGGAAAGAAGAAAAGAGACGGCAGCCAGACGTCCGTCCTCGCGTCCGTCCATCCCCCGCTCTCTGTTATATCACTCCACTCCTGTTCAGGCGGACGCCTGAAGGAAAACGGCGTGCGCTATCGTCTTGGTCTCCTCGTGGGCTTCTGTACGCAAAAGTGAGAAGAAGGACGACGACGACTACGAAGGCGGCGACTTCAACGGCGGCATCGGACTCAACGGCTCAGGGGACGACAACGGGACAAAATAAAGGGAGGGGGAGAAACAGCACCATTGACGTACGAAGTAGCTCGCTCACCTCTTCCGAGTGCTTTTAGGCGGGGAAGATGGGTGAATTTACGCGCTGGTTTTGTGGAGACGAAGAGGCCAGGAGCAAGACCAACTCCGTGGCCACGAAATCACCAAGTCTTTGAGGTCCCTCTCTATTTCTTTACGAGAGAGAAATGAACTCGGTCGGATACAAATAAGGTCTCGTCGCTGCTACTTGCGAGTGCCGACTCTGTTGCTCTTCGTCTTGCGGCCGGCTGAGAGTCCGCGCCTTTCACCGGTGTGTGTCTGTGCGTGCGTGTGTCCCCTCCCCCGGCCGGTCAACTGCTGCCCGGGTGCGGCTCTCGAGACTCTCTCCTCTTCCTCCGGGTGTCTCGTGGACAAACCCCGGTTCTCCAGCGTCTCCTCGTCCACTCGGCGCTCGGAAGGCTCAAACTGCCGCTGCTTGGCTTTGCCTTTGCCCCCTCCTCCTACTTCTTCTTCCTCCACCAGGAGTCGAAGCACGGCAGTGCAGCAAGTTCTCCGGTTGCGGGCGCGCAGAGACCATGCTTGTTTTCACGTACGCGAGGGCGAGGGACGAGAGGGCCATGCGAGGGCGCTCGCCCGCGCGCAACAACACATTCATGTCCTCCCTTCTCCCCCCCCCACGACCCTCTGGTCGCCTGTGTTGTTGTTACTAACGTGCTCTCCCGTGCCGCCCGCCCCCCTCCCCCTTACCCTCCATGGTACATGTGCACTGGTGCTCGCTCGTACCTTATACAGTAATACTACGCAACACCGAAAGCGTCTGCTTCCATTCTCTCGTCTGGCCAACGGTCTCCTTCACCCCGTCTCTCCTTCTCTCTCTGTGGGCGTTACCACCTTCTTATTCATCCTCACCCTCCCCACCGCGATGGCGGTTTTCTCCGCGTGCCCGTTGCAGCCATTGCTGTCCGTGCGAGCTTTCGTGTTCATCGCCCCGTTTCAGTAAGAGCAGCATCAGGGTAAAACGTTGCGCTCTATAGCATCTTGTGCTCGCGAGCATCGCGCTCACGTGGAACTGCAAGTACCGTATGTACGTCTATGCAGCGCAGTCGCACCCAGACAGCCGATGAATGCATGCAAAAAGCCCGAGTGTTTGCCTAACAGTTGGAGAAAATTGCATCCCGCGCCCGCGTACATCTGTGCAAGTGTGGATCGGGCCCACCCTGGTGGGCCCGATCCTTGTCAGCGTCGCCGGACAATACGCATAAGTGAACTTGTAGTTGACCCTACTGACCAGCACTGCAACGTCCTTCAGAGACTCGAGCATTGCGCAATCAGCAACAAAAACAAGGTCGTGCAATTGATGATCTTCCATTCTTTTCAAACTTCAACGCGAGCTCGATCTGCGTAGACTTCTCATTTGAAGTGAGTCTCGCCGTTCGTCTGTCTGTGTGTACGCGTGTGTGCGCGTCTTCTAAGTACAATACATTATGTTCGAACACACTCGCGGCGGGGAATCAAGAAGGAATCGGGTTACCGGGACGTCAAAATCGTGTCTAGCATTGCGAAATACGCTCTGGTGCGCGGAACAATGGAGAGCGTTTCTTCTTATTGATAATGCGGAGGCGACGCGTGCACTTGGTGCAAAAGTCGTTACCTTTTATGCCCAGAACTCTCAGTTTGCACCCTTTATTCGTCTTCTCTTCCCCAACCGGGGCGGCGCCACGGACAGAGTGGACGCGGACGCGGACGCGAACTTGGGTGGGTGGGTGGATGGGGAGAGAAGGAAGGCACAAGACAGGGGTTGGGGAAAGAGGAAGAAGCACCACATCCTCTCGGTCGTTCCCGCAAAAAAGCTTTTGCGTCGTCTTCTCTGCGTACGCGCTCTCGCCCCACTCTTGTCAGCCCTCTGGGCAGCTTCCGCGGGCCACGCTCGAGGAACGTGCCCGATTCAGTCGTCTGCAGCATATGAATGCAGTGAGGGTGCCCACAATGAGTACAGCACCGTGTGTACCTTCTAGACGTATGGTACGTGCACAGTGCAGGGTACACAGCCCTGCGGTGAACGTTGGCACCGGGCAATGCAGAAGTAGGTGGGGTCGTTGCTGTGATACGTGCAGCTTTTACATTCTGCTGCGTGTCTCGCAACGACTCTTCAAAGTGTTAGAGCTTCATAATAGAGGTGTACCAATGCAGGAATCTTTGTGTTACTTCAATAAAAAAAGGGAGTAATGCTCGTCGACTCCACAACACGTGTCTGAGACATGTTATAAATGCATCAGCAGTCTGTCTGGCTTTTGTAATGTAGTTCCTTTCCCTTGTTCCATTTCTCTCCTCACTCTGAATGTGATGTACTGTGTTTTTCTCCTCTTTTTGCACAGATGAACGATACTGAGTGCAGCTATAGAAATGGCAAAGGTTCCCCCTCCCCAAAAAAAGAGAGCGTTCAGGATGAAATCCTGCATTAGAATCCATTTGCAACGAAGGAAAGCGCCGTGAACAATTTCAATGGGGCGTTCTTTGCCTTCCCAAGTCTGGGGATGCAGTCGAACACCTCTTCGACAACGGTGGAACAGTAAAGAGTCTTGTGGAAAAGGAAATTGGTCGTGCATTCGCTCCTCCACGTTGACAGCTCACTTTAATTTACTTGAAAGAGCGCCAAACGCTACTCAGGCCAAGTTTTCCACTTTTGCAGGACCCTGTTGGCAAATAGCACGGTTGGACAATGCACAGAACACTGGTGCTCATGAGGTAGAGCTGCTCCCACCACCGTACGCCTTCAGAGGGTTGTCCTCCACTGTACCGGAGCCTTGTATGTACAGTGGGACTGCGATGAAGAGGACGACCCTCAGGAGTCAGCAAGATGTCTCGTTTGTCCAAGATTGCTCGATCGAGACCTTGAGAAACAAATGCCGTGCATCAGACTGTGTATTCGAGATAATGAAGAATTAACACGCATTTTTACAAACAACCAAATTCTGGACCAAACAACGATCTGATCTTTGTTTACTCTTTGGCTGCAGACAGTCTGGTAAACACTTGTTCCACATCATAGCGACAAGAGAACCTTCTGCTTTCAAGTCCTTTCTTCGTTCTGAACAAGGTGACACAGATTTTGCATTCATTCATCTGCAACACTATGTGATCACGATTTGTTGATCAAAATTTAACCGACTCAGCAAAAAAAGATCACCATGTCCAAGCATTTTGGCTTGCTCATACGAAAATGTCGAATTCGAATCTGATCCTGCCCTGCATTTATCCATTTCAGATTTCAGACTTTTCCCCCCACCCTGTAAATTTTCACCCTGGTGCTGTCCCCCCCCCCC
>JAAUXU010005127.1_pt1 | contig 12459 bp, 8 predicted proteins | sample 7278151 | NCBI WGS metagenome assembly JAAUXU01 (sample SAMN14350113, study PRJNA611818) | marine sediment metagenome | isolation source: surface marine sediment (1.8m) | place: French Polynesia: Moorea | collected 2018-08 | reverse complement strand
CTGCCAGGGGCATTTTGTCCCACTGTACGACAGGACAAACAGCTGGGGAATCCGGAGCTTCTGCTCGATGACTCATTCTTCTCAATATGGGCGGTCTCGAAGCCTCCATCAAGCCACAAATGAGAGACTCCAGCATGAAAGACGTGCCTGCGTCGAAGCAGAAGGAGCTGTTGTTGGCAGACGCCGACCAAGCGGGCCAGGGACCGAGCTGAGGAGCGCTAAACGGACTAAGCGACGGAGCCACAATTAATCGTGGTCACTTTATCTTTTTGGGTCTGTCACGCCACACCTGAGGCACGTTTTGATCCGTGTCCTCTGTTTGGACGGACCAGGCAAAAGAGTCGCTTTTACAACACTTCACCTTGGCTTCTTTATGGCAATTTACCATGCCGAGATGGGTTTGAGAGGCCCACGCGGGGCCTCTTTTTTAGCAGCCATGACTCACACTTCTTTATCAATTCTCCTCCTCTCTCTTGCGAAGGTTTTTCCATCCTCCGGCGTTAACTGATGAGAAAAATAGAATCGAGAAAAGTTCGACTAAAAATCCCACTTTGACACCCACACGTGGAGGAGATGACTGGCGGGAGAAAGAACGAAGAAGAAAAAGAGACGCCAGTGGAAGAAATCTCCAGGATGAGAAGCAGAAGCAGGCGTGAGTCTTGCATATGAAAGGCGTGATCATCATCATCATCACGGAGTGTCGTAAGCTCACGTTCATGTTCACCTTCCACTTCTCGGAGGCCGAGCCCACAATGGCCAGAAGCTGGGCAGACTTTTTTCTTCTGGGCTCCTGCCCAATTTTGTGCGCGCTCATTGCAATGGTCGATGACTCAAAAAGCTTTTTTTTTAATTCTTTGCCAGGGTAAACATTTTTCCTCCATTCCTACGTACTACGTGCTTGACTCAGCAATGGATGTCCTGAGCACAGCGCAGAATTCTTTTTCGTTCGTTCGCCTTTGTCCTGCGAAGCTTCCTCACATAACTTCCTTGTGCGACCTTGCAACAGCAGCAGCAACAGCAGCAACGGCGGCAACAGCAGGAGGGGGAGCAACTCCGTTAATACCGTTACCTGCTCCAACGATGCCCATTCTTCAGGGAATGGGAGGGGGGGGAGCAAAAAAAAGGATCGAAAGGGAGGCATGTTCGGTATTAGTAACCGCACCAAAGGCGGTTACTTTACCTTCTTGATCGCTGCTACATCATAGAGGAAGAAGAAGAAATGAGGTTGACATTATGGCACGATGCAAAACTGGGCGGCGCTGATCATGACGGCCCTTCACGGACGTGAGACTCAGGACGTCCTCGACAGTGATTGCGTCTGCGTGACCTCGATGATGCTGGTGAAATCACTGCTGTTGACTCATCTCGCAGCAGCACAGGAAGAAGAAATGGATCTTACAGGGTCTTCCAGCAGCAGCTCGTGTATTCGTTAAAGGAATGACAGCACGCTTGGACGACGTCAGCACATTGAGATTAGTCAGTCTCTACGGACTACGGACTATAGATCAGTACTACAGATCAGCGTACAAAAACATAATTGAAGTCATGCTGTAATAATAGTTATTTTTTGTCGTTACAGAGGAAGAAGCTTCAGTTTCCCCCTACAGTGTGAGCGAGCAAAAACTTCACTCTTTCCTCTCGTCCAAGGGCGAGCATTTTCAAGAGTTCCTCCTGACCAAGAAGCAGAGACATTTTCTTCGCCAAAGATTTCATCAGGGCAAGTGTCCTTTGACGTAGCGATCCTGCGCTTCACTTTGCCCACGCCGTTGCAGGGGAACGGGGTCGCCATGATGTGCCTCGGCCTCACGAACAACAGAAAGATCTTTCCAGACCCCCAACGAGCTCACGCTTGCACAAAACCTCACTCAATGTGTTCATGACCACCGTCATATGAAGGCAACTTCCAACTCACAAAGCTTTTGCTACAAACGCCTGGATGCGGAGGACCATGTGTTATTTACGCATTCCATTGGGCTGATGAGGCTATTTGAAACTTTGAAATTGCAAATATTTGCACTCAATTACAAATATTTGTAAGTTTGCAGAGATTTTACAAATCTTTATAACAAAGGGCTTGTGAAATTGACTCCTGGCGAGGGCAAACATGTTCCTGGAGCCCATCAACGAGAGGCTCATCCATGTCCTCGACTTGGGTCCTTGCTTGAGGGGGGCCAGCGGCTCATTGCACTCTACAAGTCATTAAACCATGACGCACAACACGTCCAATTTCTTGTTCAGGCTAGAGTTCGTAACATAGTTGTCAAGAGTGAAGTTTTCGCTCACCTAAGCTGTACATGCGGGGGTTTTCCCTTTCTTAATAGCACGGAGGTTGTAGAAAGTTTCCTTTTTAGCACCCTAGAGCAAGAAGTGACGCTCTATCTTTCACCTCTTGGAGCAGATACAGGTACGTATAAAGTAGCATACTGTAGAGCGGCAGGCAATAATTAGTTTTTCTTTAAAACGCACAAACACACACACACACCACTGCACGCTCAAGCTGAAGTGGAGCACGCCCAACCCTCGCACTGAGGAGTCCTGAAGGAGGATGCACGCGGGGTAGACCGTACACTATGTGCGTGCCTGCGTGTGTGTGTTTTTCTTCTTCTCTTACTCTTCAAACTCTTCGTCCTCGCTAATGAGCGGTTCCCTGGTGAGGCGGTGGAGGCGCGAGAAGATGCCGTGCTTGGGCTCGCACTGGAAGTACATGACGCCGCCCACGGTGCCGTTGTTTTTGCCGATAGGCCGCTCCAGGTGGATGCCGGCCATTTCGCCCTTTGAGAAGTGCACTTCGCCCAAGTAGGCAATGCGACCGTACTTGTTCCCGTCGACCCACACTTGCTGTCCGACCATGAGCGAACTGGTGTCCTCGTTCAAGACCACTTCGCTGGCTGAGGGTCGTCGAAGTCCAGCTTCGCTTAGCCTGCGCTTCTCCAGCTCCGCCGAGTCGAGTTCAGACGAGGCCTTCCTGACCAGTTCGTTGTGAAAGTCCGATCCTCTGCGGCCATCACTGGAGTGAGAATCCGACTGCCTGCGGTGATCTGACAGTCGAGGGCTGTGGCTCCCAACGGCCTCGGACGGCCTCCGTGGAATCTGGCCGGCGTTATTGCGTACGAGGCCGCTGCTACGTGGGATGACACTCTTCTTCGTGTCTTCAGGAGACTTTCTGGTGCCACCCATGCTTAGTCTTCGTGCCTCTTGTGCCAGCTTGTTCATGTCTGGATCTTTCTCAATCCTCACGTCTCCTCCAGTGATGTAGGATCTGCGGTGCATAATCACCATAATGAAAATAATGCGCAACAACAGCTAGCTACACGTGACTTACCTTGATGCTCTGGGAGATGCCAGTGGAGACCGTCCGGGCGTTCTCCTTCCCATAGGACTTGTCCCCATGCTGCCTCTCCTCTCTGGCACTGTGAGACTGGTTCTTCTTGGCTCGACAGCACCACTGCCTCGTCTTCCGGCGTAGCCATCGGGACTGCTTCTGTTCAAGCTTGCTCTCCTGAGCTCTGGAGTGCCAGCGCGAGGACTGATAGAGCCTCGGTCCATGCTGCCCCGCCGATCATCCACAGAAGTGGATCCCCTCCGGGAACCTCCCCCACTGCCAGTGCTACCCCTTCGTCCAATGGGTGCGTCGACGAGCTCGTATCCGTACTTTCTCATCTGGGAGAGGGCGGCCTCGGCCCCTTCGACGGGCTCGACCGTGAGCCGGAAGAGTCGAGAGAAGACTCCGTAGTAAGGCTCGCACTGAAAATATCGGACTCTGCCCACTGATCCATCATTTTTTCCAAGCGGCTCGTCTAGGACGACGCCAGCCCAATCACCGGGACCAAACTTGGTCTCTCCGATGAACTGGATCCTTCCCGGTTTGACTCCGTCGACGTAGACAGGCTGCCCCACCATGAAGGAGTCAGTGTCCTCGGTGAGGATCTGTGCGGCAGACGGGCGTCGGTTGACGCCTGCCTCCGAGAGTCTGCGCGCCACGGTCTCGCCGAGGAGGTCACTGTGCGTGCTCTGCCTCCTGGGGTTGATGAGTCCCACGTCTGGGCCCGTGTCTCGTCGGGAAAGCATCCTTCTCCCGTGCAGCGACTGCTCGGAGGAAGCGGAAACTGGACTATAATACGACGACGACGGTGTCGCAACGTCTCCTACCCCTCCAACGTCCGAACTGATTCTGCGCGCATGACGCAGAAGACTCTGCATCTCGGTGTCGGGCAGGCTCGTTGACATGATTGCGGGCGGGCGAGCGCTCAAAGTCGTCAAGTGAGTAGTCCAAACCCACTTCTTCTACTACTACTACAACTACCTCGTCCTGTCCGTAGTAATGAGGGGAGGGGAGCAGAGGGGGGAGGGGGACAGCAGACGCACTTCTGCACGCTGGCACGCACGCTCACAGGTGTGTCGCAAAAATTCATGCGCGTAGGTAGCGCAAGAATCTAGAGAAATGACGTCGTCGTCGTCGTCGTCGTCGCCCAGGTCCTCGAGGTGGGGATGTTGCAAAGTGTTGGTGGAAAAGTCAGGCTTGCTTTGTTGCGTCGAAGGGGAGGCAGAGGGGTTGGCTTACTTGAACACTGACAGTGACGGCGATGACGTCTGTCGCATCCGCCGCGCACACGGAATCGATGGACGCCGACGCCGACGGGGGGCTTGCAGCACCTTGCTCAAAGGCACGAATATGACTATTTTCTTCTCGATGCTTCCTTTTTCGCGTGTGTGGGCGTCCACGAGATCCCCTTATAACATGCCACTGCCGCGGCTGCCGTCGCTGCCGTCGCTGCCGTCGCCGCAGCGCCCGCCGTCATCCACTCCTTGCCTCCTACTTGAATCGCTCCGGGCGAGAAACAGAAAAATCCTGCTCTCCTGCACACCTGGTGCTCAAATTCGTTACTGGCGCAAGCGATTCTCGTGCAATGAGCCTTAATAAGATGTTTACGAGATGACGCCCGCCAGTCAGATCTCGGTCGTTGCAAACGCTCTCAAGGCATCTCCGGCTCTCTCCGGATTTGGGCACTCTATGTTCCGCTCAGCCGTTCGTTGGCCCAGAGCCGTAGGAAAAGTGCGGAGAAGGACAAGAGTCCAAATGTGGTAGCCGTGTAGAATCGGACAGTGGAGATGGATGTAACAACTCAGTTTGCACCTTCTCACTCGCAGATCCGTGAGACGACTGCAAAGGTGGCTTCTTCTTCTTCTCCGAGGTTAACCCCGCCTCAGGCGACGCCACAAGAGCATTTTTCGGGGCTCGAACGGCAAGAACAATCATCATGAACCGCCTAGCGAACGCCGTTGCCAAAAGAGCAAGGCAGGCACGACTGGATGTACCCACTTGTACGTACGTATGTACGTACCTACCTACCTACCTACCTACCTACGTACGTACGTACATACATGGGCTTTATCGAGGAGTCGCACACCTCGCCGCCGTTTGTCACGTCGCTGCTGAGACTTGATTGATGCTGGCGAACGACTCAAGTACAGTTGCTAATGTGGACACGCGCCAGCCCCAGAACCAGCTAGGGGAATGAGAAGCGCGGCGGGGGCGATGACGGCGGCTGCGGCGGCTGCGGCGGTTGCGCTAAAGAAAGTTGAAGGCATCGCCTACCAAGAGATACCGAATCGCTCGAAACAGGTAATCGGCTCTTGTGCTCGTGGCCTCTCTCTCGCTCTCCCACACCTTTTCCTGCTATCTTATCAGCAGAAAAACCTATTTCTTGGGCGTGACTCCGCCTGCGGGCAGGAACAAATGCAAATGAGTTATGTTCTAAAGATGCTTGCAATGCAGGAATCAGGAGTGCAACCTTAGGCGTGAGCTGAAGAAGTTTTATTAAGCAGCACAGGGAATCTTGCAATTTTCTTCCTCGTCCAACCACTTCTGGTGTTACGAGTCTGGATCCTCCTCCGTCCTCCGGTTTCCTTCCTCCAGCAAACTTACAGTAGATATTTACAGTGCAATGTTTTACAGTAGTGTAAATTACAACCGAGAGCAACATTTTTTCCTGTAGCACATACAGATCAAGAGTAGACATTGAAATGTGAAGACTGCTTTTTACACTCTAATGACACTGTAATCTTGACACTTGGAAGGTTGACAGTACATTAGGACGACAATGGCGCTTACAATCCAATCTGCAGATACAGAACAGACATTTTTTCCTTCGTTTTACACAGTTGGTTTCATTGATGTAAATTTACAACAATTGGGTTTTAAAGGCTGGACTTGGAGGAAATGACGAAAGGAAAAAGCTACGTTGCTGCAAAGAGAGAACCAATTAATGCACGAAAGTGAGATTGTGATTTTCTTTCTGGCACTGTCGGTTTACCAGGACTTACTATTGCAATCCACCATGTACTGAAAACAATCCGTAAGCAAACGTGCTGTGCTCAATCAAACGCTGGAGAACAGATCACGTCAAAACATAGCAGATGCAGCGATGCACAGCAGCAGATGTTTGTCCCACTATGCAGTTGTACAAAAGAAGCTTCTCGCAGTAGGGATGGTTCAGTATCCGCTGCTGTAGCCACTTCCATAGCTTCCTCCGTAACCATAATAACTGTTATATCCGCTGCCACTGTAACTCCCATAGCTGGCGTTGTATCTAGAGCCGTACTGATGGTACTGCTGGTGATGGTGTGCGCCGTAGCTAGCGCTGTTGGCCGCCGGGTAACTGGTGGTGGTGGGAGAGGCGCCAGAAGGCTTCTTGCCCCTGCCCTCGATGGTCTTGATGCCCTCGCCGTTCGCAGCTGCAGCTGCCCCAGCTCCCGCGGAGGAGGAATCCGCGCCTTCCTCAGTCTTGTTGGCTTCTCTCAGCTCCGCCGCCAGCTTGTTGTGTCTCTCCTGCGCCTCCAAGAGGTGTGATATGTTTGTGCCAAAATCCTCTAAGAACTCAACCCTCCTCTGCGAGAAGAGCAACTTGTGCTTGGCGGCGTCCACGTTTTTCAGCGCCTTCTCGAACAGCTCTGCCACGGACTTCTCGTCGATGGGACGGCGATGGAGCAGGATGTCGAGCTGCTGAAGGTAAAGCTTCGGGTTCTTCTCGTCAATGGCTATTGCCTCCTCCACGATAGAAAGAGCTGTGTCGGCTTCTCCAAGCTGCAGTCGCAGGAACCGAGCGTACTTGACGCTCAAATCGGACTTGGTGGTGGGTTTGGCCGCCTGGGAAATGCAGTCACGGTAAAGACGTTTCACGGCCGCGATGTTGCCGCGCCGTCGCTCCAGGTTCACTCGTCGGAGCATCAAGCTCAGCATATCTGGATGCTTCAGACTAATCTTGTCCAGAATCTCCGCAGCCCGGTCAAAATTAGACTTTGTCTCCTCGAAGGCCGAGTAGCGCAGGTGAATGTCCACCTTGGTCTGCAAGTGATGCTTGCACGCACGTTCGTACACGCTCCTGATCTTCGTCTCCTTCTCGTCGTCACTCGCCTTGCAGCTCTTGAGCCAATCGACGTACTTGAGCCAGAACTCCTCGTACAGCGCACACGCGATGAGGCAACGCTCAAAGAGGATTTCAATTGCGCTCTCATCACCTTTCTCTTTGTCCTGCTCCTTAATTTCGTGATCCAAGTAGTCGTTCCAGTTCTTGAGCTGGCCACGCTCCAAAGGTTTCATATGGAAATAGGGCCGTTTAATGTTGTCCTCGAATTTCCAGCGCGCGGTCACCTTGTCTTCAGTCTCTTTGAAGACCTTCTTGCGCGAGAAGATTATGTGTTCTCTCAACGCTTGGTTCTCTTCATCTGTTGTAAGCTTGGAATCGTCCTCGCCTGGAGCGCCGTCCTCAGCCTCCTTTTTGGCCAACTCTTCCTTCTTGAACTCTTCGCCTTCTTTCTTCTCGGACCCTTCCGCCTTTTGCTTGCTCAACGATTCCAGAACTTCCTTCCTCATGGCCAGGAAGTCGTCCACTTCCAACAATTCCTTCGGGTTGTTATCCTTGACAAAGTCTCTAAACATCTCAAACTGGTGAGACAGCCCTTGGGTGGGATTACGAATGATACGGTCATAAAGCTTTAGGACCGCCTTGAGGTTCTGCTGATCTTTTGTTTCCCACTTAACGTAGCCGTCCCAGAGCTTGTCCGAGCGCCACTCGCGACCACAGGCGGTCAAAGACCTCTCGAACTGCGACCGCACGAATTCTGGCTTGCCAACGTATTCTCCCTTCACGTGATTCAAGTAGTGGATCCACAGATCGGCGCTGAGAGGGATGGCGGCCAGACCGCGCTCAAACACTTCCATGCACTTGTCGCCCTTGCGCTTCTCGAAGTCGGCGTATTTCTTCCAATAGCCGTAGCAGTAGGGGTAGCGAAAGAGAAAGGCATCGAAGGCCTCGCGGCCGCTCTCCAGGTCGCCATTCGTATCGACGAATTGCAACAGATACGTCCAACCGGTGAAGTCGGACGGGTCGTCCTTAACAGCCTTCCAAAACTTCTCCAGCTCCGGGGGGCGTTTCTTCTCCTTCTTTTCCTCCTCTTCGTCATTCTTCTTCTGGTCATCGGGCGAATTTTCTCCGTCGGCCTTTTTCTCGTCGCCATCTCCTTCTACTTCAGCGGCTGCATCCATCGCGGAGGCGTCCTTTTTCTCTTCCACAGACGGTTCAGCTTCGCCTGTCTTGGGCTTCTTCGCAGGAGGCTCTTCCGTGTTCTCTTCTCGGGCTTCTTTTTCCACTTTTTCCGGAGTCGCCTCAGTGGCACCTTCTGGTTCCTTTATTTCTTCGTCTGTTCCCACAGTCTCTTCCTGCGACTGCTCCGAAGGTTCCTCGGCATCGGCCGCAGCCGCGGCCGCTGCTGCGGCTTTGCTGCGGCGGGTTGTTCTCTTCGAGGGCATCTTCACTCAGTCAACGCAGTACAGAACGAGCTAAATACGAGCTACTCGTCAACCCGAGATGACGACGGACGCGTGTACCACGGTCCTCGCCTTGAATGTTACTCACCGAGAGGACTGCAAATACGCCACAAAGTTCCTTTTCTGATCCACCGATGCCCGCTCGTCTCGAAGACACCGACCTCGCCGAGACCAACTGCAAAGGAAGAAACATCTCGAGAACATCTCGTCCGCAACCGTTCTGGCGCTCCTTTTGCTTACCTAGAGGACTTGTGGAACGGCGCAGAGAACCTCCGGACGGTGATACAGCAGAACCCGGGGGGAAAGATCAGATCGACGGGACACAAGTGACGTGATCCACTCGATTGGAGTCAGTCAGCGACGCGAGACCGCGGAGTAGTGATGAACTGCAGTTTGTATGAGTCGAGCTGTTAGCAGAGTTTCGAGTCTCTGCTCGATTCGAAGAATTCATGACGATTTACACTTACTCACTTAAAAGACTAATACTAAAGTGCTTAAGTTCTGTAACGACAAACAAAGTTGAAAAAACAATCGTCAGTCTTTCGAGCCAAATCGACTCGAGCCTCCTTTTGACTCGACATTCGACTCAATGTTTAATCCTCCCCCTTTTGAAGTCTGTCAGTCGTCACAGTACCTAATTAGCACAATTAATTACGTCATTAACTTCATTATCATTACCCGGGTTGCGTCGAGTTTTCGGCCTTCACTTCTAATCTCGATCGAGTTTGAGCTCAAATCAAAATTTCGAGAGAAGATTAACGTCGGTTCGGACTGGACGCTGTCGCGCGTAGGGAAAGGAAGTAAATATTTTCTACGTGGCCACAACAATTTGCCAATAAATGACCGATGAGTAAAAAATGAGCCAGTCGCTATGTTCCAAGCTGGTCACTCCTCGCAAGGCACAGGATCAGTGAGGCCAATGGCGTCGGCTGGGTGAAAGGATGGAAGCCATGCTTCAGTCAGTAAGCGTCCCTGATACCAGCTCCTTTGATTTTTTCATCTTGTACAAGTTGTAAGGCGTCGAGTAGACAAAGAGCAGCATCCAGTCAATGCTGGGTCCCAAGGAAGATTTCTAATCCAATGGCAGTTTTTCCATGGCTCCTGGCTGTTTTTTCTTATCCGGCGGAAAATCGTCAGCTGTCTTTCTTTTCGCCGTCGAACGTGGAGACGGGAGCGTGTAAGTTGTTGTCCGGAGATCATTTTTGGACCTTACGTTCGGTCTTGGGGCCATCGACATCTGGTTCGAGTAGATCTACAGGTTTGCCGTCCTTTCTCTCAACAGAATCATGCCAGACAAGAAGCTCCCCGCCGTCCCTGAGACGATCCTGAAGCGCCGCAAGCGCCAGGCCGAGGTTGCCGCCGCTCGAGCCAAGGCTAGCCTCGTCGCCAAGCGCCAGAGGCGTGCCAAGCGAGTGGATATCTTCAAGAGAGCCGAGAAGTACGTCAAGGAGTACAGGGACAAGGAGAGGGATGAGATCAGGCTCAAGCGCGATGCCAAGAAGAACGATGGGTGAGTGAACTTACCCCGCTGTTGGTACGGAGATGACTGACATAGTTCCAAAACCAGGCAGCACTCTGGCCTCAGCCCGGGCTTGAAGAGCGTTCGTGTTTTGGAAGAGCAACATGTGGCTAATGCTTGGGAGGTTTTTGATCCAACAGATCGTTCTCTCCCAAGTGTAACGGCTGGACAATCTCGAACGAGCACGTTCTGTACCGCAGGCGTGATCGTCCTATTGCAGTAGTTCATGGACGTTACCTCGAAGTTAGATGGTTGCTCTCTTTGCAGGTTCTACGTCCCTGCGGAACCCAAACTGGCTTTCGTCATGCGCATCCGTGGTATCAACCAAGTGGCCCCCAAGGTCCGTAAGGTGCTTCAGCTCTTCCGACTGAGGCAGATCAACAACGGCGTGTTCATCAAGTTGAACAAGGCTACCATCAACATGTTGAGGATTTGCGGTGAGATCACAAAGTCTTCAAACAGGTCTGACCAGCTTGATTGCAAGTTCTCTTTATTTTCGCTTTAGAGCCGTACATCACCTGGGGCACACCTAACCTGAAGTCTGTCCGTGAGCTGATCTACAAGCGTGGCTACTTGAAGATGGACGGAAAGCGCACGGCCATCACATCCAACGACCTCATTGAGCGTAAGTTGGGCAGGCACGGTCTCATCTGCGTGGAGGACCTCGTACACGAGATCTACACTGTGGGCCCCAAGTTCAAGTACGCATCCAACTTCCTATGGCCGTTCAAGCTGAACACGCCAACTGGCGGCTGGCGCAAGAAGACCAACCACTTCGTCGAAGGAGGCGACTTTGGGTGCAGAGACGACAAGATTAACAATCTGCTCAGGAAGATGGTATGAGTTATAGCTGTGACAACTTCTCTGTTGCCCTGTCACCCGACGAACGTGTCCACAGAAGATTAAATGTCTGTCTTCACCGAGAAGTGTACCAACTTCATAGTTCAAGAAGTTTGCGTCAGTCCTTAGCGGTAGTAAAGTCATCACCACTTAGTCATTGTACCGTTAACGTATTATCAGATACATTCGTTACTTGGATCATTGCGTCCTTGCACGAGGTGAGGTGCGCCTAGGACGCGTTGGGGTCGATGCAAGCGCATTAGTTCAGGGTCGTGTGGGCCTCTGTTGCGGTTGACGACGAAGGTGGTCTGTGTTTTAGGACGGCATCCGCCCGGAGCTACGTTCACAACGGAACGGATGAAACGAGGTTTCGTGATAAAGGTACAACAGTTTCATGTCCTCGTTCGAGCTGTTCGTGCCAAGGGAGTGTGGAGTCCGAGGTAGCGTTAGAATTAAAACCAGCTGATCTCGGGAAGAAATGAGTCCGCAAAATGCGATAAGGTGCAGAGGGACCAGGAACACGTGAAAATAGCCTCAACATGGTGGCTTCTCGGAAATTGTGCCCAAAGAACAAGCTCACTTCGTCTACAGCCCTGCCTTTTTTATATTACCGGATGTCCTTTCATATAAGCAACTCCTTAATAGGCAACCCCCTACTTTTGCATAGATTCTCAACCCCCTCTAAGATTCCCTGATAAGAGGAAGGAAGTTGTGCCCAGAGTTGTGGCCACCAAAGGTGATTCCTGGGCTCAGTTCTCATCAGACTATGACAAAGTCATAATACACAACAATAAAATTAACATAGAGGATTCAAAAGAAGAAGGAAAGTGTATCGTTTGTAACAGTCGTTTCTCCTACCCTCCAAGTCGTGAGCAGTGCCCTTCGTCTAAGTAACGGGGTACACATGGGGTTGCTTATATAGGAGAAAATACTGCAAACGTGGCATACGGTAATATGAAGTACATGGGGTCACGTAAGTCCGTCTACGAATTCTGCCATTGCCACTTCTCGCCTCGCCGTCGGGATTGGCCATTGTGCAGACGGCCACGCTACGCCCCGTGGTGTTCCTCGACGTGACCCCCAAGCCTCCCGGTAGATGTCGCTCAACTAGCCTTCACGGCAAAAGTTGAAACACAGAATAACTACCACCTAGAAGGGCCGGTCCAGGCTAGTCAGTTCTGCCGGGGTCGATCGCAGCGCTCCAAGCGGTCAAAGGGCTAAAACACAGATGCCCCAGCTAGCCAGGGCGGAAAAGTCGCGATTTCGAGGATCT
>JAAUXU010077709.1_pt1 | contig 12462 bp, 9 predicted proteins | sample 7278151 | NCBI WGS metagenome assembly JAAUXU01 (sample SAMN14350113, study PRJNA611818) | marine sediment metagenome | isolation source: surface marine sediment (1.8m) | place: French Polynesia: Moorea | collected 2018-08 | reverse complement strand
GGAGAGCAAAAAGGTCATGACTGTGGCATTTAATCAGCCTCCATGCAGGGACTCTTCCCAATGCAACACAATCGACATCTCAAGTTTTTTCAGCCAAAAATAGTCCCAACAGGGTGCAAAACGAGTCAAATGGCAGCAACTTTTAAATTTGAGGCTGGCAAACGCGCCACTTGAAGCTATTAGGAAGTTCCTCCATTATCCAACAAATTTAATGGAGTAAAAAATCAGGTCCAAGTGTTTCTGCTACGTTAAGAAATTTTGTACATTAACCAATGCTACATTAACTGCAGTACCATAGCAGAGCAACGTGTGGTATAGCATTATTGTTGAACACGTAGTACAAGTTTAGTAAAGACCATTAGTAATGGACAGCAGCACTGACTGAAGGCTGGTTTCATGGGTGTAGTGACCGTGTTCACTATTCAAATGAATTCAAATGACTCTGGTGGAAAACAACGGTCTTCACTGCTGGCAGGTTAAATATTAACAGTGTCTGATTTTAAAGATTTAGCTTCATAGGTACACTTCACCTTTCCTTCAGGCGGCTGCAGAAATCAGCCAATCTAGGTGCCTTGAACGTTTGTCTTCACGTACACAAACTGCACTTGCACCATTGGAAACCTTGAGGCCTAAGCATTTTGGCATTAGCTTTACTTTTGGACAATGTTGCATAGTAAAAGCAGCACTGGCAAATAACTCACACAAAAAATGCTACATACACTTTGTTCTTCACTACATAACTGGGGCATGATTCACTTCATCCACTTTTGCAGCATAAATAACTCTCTCAATACTGCAACTCCTCAAAATCTACTGGCATTGTTGGAAAGCTTGAGATTGAAGCAATTAGGCATTAGCTTCAGTTTGGGGCAATATCACATATCAAAGGCAGGGCTGGCAAATAACTTGTGCAAATCCAACACATCAGTACAGTACAGTACAGTAGACAAAATGGCCAGTGCTGCCATATACATTAATTTTCATTCAAAGTGGAGTAAATAAGTTTGCTGCGGAGACTTCAAGTTTTTCAAAGATGTCAACAGAATTTGCATAGCTGCAGTATTAAGGAAGTTATGATGCTTGAAAGTGGTGTATATGACTTTTGAACTGCCCCCCAAAATGTTGGGGGTCTCTGGGCTCACCCCCAGCAGGAGTCCTGGGGGCCCTACCCCCAGAGGGGAGAACAGGGAGCCGAGCCCTTCTCCTAGCAAAAAAATTGCATTTCACTACTGAAAAAGTGACCTCAAAATGCGATATTTTGTTTTTCAAACAGGTGTACGCTCACTTTTGCACTGCACTGTAGCTTGTGGACGGAAGAAAAATGGGCAGGAGAGAGTTGAGAGTAATCAGGGCCCTAACTACCCATTTGTGTACTGCAGTCGTGGCCGATGAAAGAATCCTCTCTCACCTTGCGATGCCTGTCCTGCAGAGCCATTTCTGGACTCGACTCTCCTGCCTATCAGCTTGAGCAGCTCCCTCTGGAATCCTTGGTTGAACGAGCAGTAGACCACGAAGTTCATGATGGTGTTGAGGACCAGCAGCAGGTGGTTCACCGAGGTCATGCACATGAACCACACTGGGGGGAACCAGTCGTCGGCGCAGCTGATCATCTGAAAGGTTCCTGAGTGTTTCAGGGTGAGCAAAAAAGCTGCGTCGAAGGAAATGGGATTCAGCTGGCCGTCAATGTGCAAGGTGACCTCCCTGTTCGTTGATCATGAGGTTGAGAGATCTCAAACAAAGGCTGCACATTGTGCTTTTTTATGGCGAAGCGGTGCCCCCAGAAGTTTTTACCTAATGTACTTTTGGTATTTTTTTATTCTGAAATAACATCTTTTCTATGCTGGATCCATTCATGCAAATACACAACTGTGAGCTTTGGCATATCTCTACAAGTGTGCCTCAAATGACAAAAATAAAAATAACATTTTAGAAAAGTACCACTCATGTTTTTACAACGTTTTTCACCTTGTCCACGTTAAAGAGCTCGTAGAAATTGAGCAGGAGCCTCGGCAAGTTCGTGATGATGAACATGCACACCACACAGACCAGGATCATAGCCAGTTGGAGATCCTTGGCCTGGAAGAAGAAAAAAATGGAAGGATTCAGCACATGTAGGAAATAGTGCTTAAATGTATGCCTGTTGAGGAGAGGGAAATTGTAATTCTCGAGAACAGACACGCATCCAATCCTCCACTTTTCCTATCCAAAACTAGGGATATTGCTGTGGAAAGCACTAAAATATGGAAAGAGGAGAGCACTCAAGAGGTTGGAGACTGCATACAAATGTCTTTCCTGAGCTTAAACCTTCTTTAGAGGCAACTTCTTTAAAAAAAAAGGGCTCTGTAGGGGGGCACATAAGCATGTGCAGGAGACAACAATGCAATGCTCAATTGTGCTAACTCCGTTGGGTTGCACAAGATGGAACCTCCTGGATTCTGAGGCCCAGCTCTGGTAGGGGGACAGAAGACTTCGGTGTTGGTAAGAAGAATGAAATGATAATATTTAGCGTAACCGTTAACGTCATCAGACCTTTACGTTAGGTCTGCTGAGGTCAATGAATATCTTGCTTTGTGCTTGAAATCATTTGCCAGCGTCTTCTACACCTATGACTATAGTCAACTTTAGCAATAAGGGTAAGTGCTGCAGCCATGATCCTTATCACTAAAGATTTGGGGAGCGACTTGGCTGTCCAGGGCAACGGCTGATTTGTCAAGTCATCATTGCCAAGGCATCGCCGCAGACAGACTTTATCTTGGGTGCCTTATGTCAGTTGACCTGGATCGTAGGGATGCTCACCATGGAAAATGCATTCCTGCACCATGAATTGCGTCGTGAATGTCAGCAGCGAAGCCAGGGACGTTGCAAATGAGTGTTTCCTCTTTCGGTGTCACCTCCATCAATAACTTGGACAAGAAGGTCATATTTGACTCCGTTCATGCCGTTCGCTGTCTTAATCTCACATGGGAATTAACCCTTAACGGTAGCAGTGATTAATCTTGTGCTAGTGAAGTCACTTAACCACGAGTCAATTAGTAAAGTTATATATATTTCGTACTCTGTTGGACAAAAATCTGTCGATAACTCCTTTCCCATCGTTTCATATGATGTCAGATTCTTTGGGCAACCCCTGACTTGCTAAACCAGACATTTAGTGATCAAAGCTGACTTGTTTTTCATTTGAGGAGAAGCATCTATTTTTAGTACCTCCTTGTCAGAGTCACACCTTCTTCTGAAATTAATGTTGAGACAGCAGATGCCAGAATGCGTGAGGCAGATAAGTTATTTAACACGCATGGTTGACAGATCATATGGTGGACTCATACGTCAACACCTACCTGTTTCGGGTACCACAGTTGTTTATAAATGTATAAGTGCCGGAGAAGAGTTAGCGTTAATTGAAGCTACTTCTGAGATTCCCACTTGCTACTCTGCAGCTATCACTGTCCAATACGTAAAATGGGTCATCTACAGGCCCAATGCTGCAGCGCCGGTCTGTACCTAGTGCTAAAGGACAGTCAACCCAATGCTTCCCGTTTGTCCCTTACCTGGCGCGCACAAGAAAGCAGCGATTTTTCGCACATGGAAGAATAAGTAGAGTTGAGTAATAATTGAGGGATTTCTTTAAACTTCGCAAAAGGAAGTGAAAGCACCACACATGTATTTTTCTGACAAGAAATGAGCGCGGGATAAGCAAAGGCGGGAAAGAACGCAATTACTGCGCTACAGCTCTGTGAAAGGTGCTTAAAAACTTAAGAACTTCGTTTCTACAGTGAACACTGCACTTCTTTCGTCGCACCAGATTGCGACAGTTATACTGAGTCTCCCAGTTTTCTGTCGTACGCACAGCGCACTCCAGGAGAGTAGAGTACAGCTGAGAAGATCTATTGGGCTGTTCGTTTAAGAAGAGTCCCTAAACGTACAGCGTGAGCGTGATTTTGCCTGAAAAGCATTCCAGACGTGATTCTAGTATCATTGAACAAGGTGGCTGCAGTGGATTTTTCGTCAAGTCCAAGGTCCCGGACAGAGTTCTGAGCAGAAAGACACTTGCTCAGAATGGCAGGCAAAAAGCAGACTGTCCAATTGCTGCTTCATGGACGAGGTTGCAACACCACAAGGAGGTTCAGTTGGACTCTCAAATGACAGTTAAACAAGCACAAAGTGAGCGGTTATTACCTCAAGATGGCAACGGCTTTGACATGCTTCAAGTGATACTTTGCAAGTGAGTTCATGTAAGTGACGCTTTGAATGGCTACCTTCAGATTAGATGCATGTACTGGGTATAAGACATGCAGGTACACAGATCCAGCTTTAGCTTGAGGTTGTGTTTTTTAAAGTGCTCTAGTCCTAGCTCGAAAGTGAAACATCGTACGGGTTCAGCCAAAGGTACCTCAAATTTTCTCTACATTGATTTGGCGGCAAAAAATTGCATTGCGTTTCCAGCAGATTCAAGCTAAATAATGCTCACACTGTGAATGCATCTTGCTTCCACTTTGGCGATCTATTTCTGCTCTTCTCTGGCAAAATGAGCCCAATTTGTTTCCCCTACCTAATCTGGCCTGAAGAACGAAAAATCTACGTGCAAATACGAACGCGACTTGTCTTCAATCCCAGTGTTTTTTCTCACCTGTGAACTGTTGTTGTTGTTTCTCGAGTACCTGCCCCTGGTGAGGAGGAACCTGTGGTAGATCTTCAAGTTGAAGATGATGAGGGCCAGGAACGGCAGGATGCCCAGCAGCACCGTCAAGGCTAGGTTCATGTAGAACTTTATGTACACAGGATTGTTCCTGGAACAAGTAGAGGCGCCGGTTACAAGAAGCCCCGGTCAGGACGGGCAGCGAAGCTTCGAGGCAACCCCTGCCCTGCGACCTACACGGTCCTCTTAGATCATCATGACCCGCCATAATATTGATTAAGACTGTGCGGCATCCCAAATTAATTGATATCGCGATATATTTTGAGATATCGCGATAATCGATATCGATAAGACAGATCGCAAATCTTAGTAAAGGCAGACCCACATTGCTCTTAATGGAACTGGGTCGACTCGACCAGGTCCAGTTTCCTATTTTTTCATCGAACTCTGTATTTTGCCAGCAGTGTAAAGCGAAGTTTGGACGCAGGAGCAATAAATGACAACGCTCTGTCTGCTTCTTTGGCGTCTGATCGATGGTTTATCCCTTTTGTTGAGTTTTAACTTTCTAGCGAGGTCGATTGTCTTTTCTGCCTTTCTCTGTCACTTTTTTCTGTCCTTTTCTTTGTCTTGCCGATGTCTTCTGGTGATTCTTTATGAGGCTTTGTTGTGGAGAGAAAGTGCACAGGAGAAGGGTCAAGGATTAGAGAACGAAAGAAGTGTAGAGGTAAGACCCTCCCCTAGAAACGATCACGGCAGATTGGGCCGAAAGAGCAGAGTTGCCAATATGTACAAGTACATATAGTTCATCCTTTAAATCAAGTGATGGTTGGATGATCATTAATACCCATAAATTATGCAAAAAGGAAACCTCACACTGGTGTTTTGTTTACCATTTTTGTCCCAACGACAGAGTTGCTGCTTATCATGAAAAATGTAGCTTGGAATTCAAAAATCCCCCCTCAATCATTTTGAATCGGTCAAATATCTTGATGCAGTTTTGTAACACTACTTGGCACACTTTCTTTGGCACACTTTGTGCGCTGTTGCCCTGACCAACAGGCAGGCACAGCAGAGGGTCTTCCCCATCGACATTGTAAGAGATAGTAATTATTGTAATCATTGTAAATAGATGGAGCATGCCAATTCGGCCCCAGCTGGTGTAGGGAAACTCAGCTGGAAACTCACTGGCTGAAACATGTGGAGTCAACTGTTGACACAAACAATCAGTTTTCACTACAGTGTCACTACAGCACATTTTAGAAATAATCTGGTTCAAGACAATATCCTTCAATTGGTTGGTTTGAGTGACCTGATTTCAGCAAAATCTGTGAGTGCCAAGAGCAAGCAAAAATGCCCACTTGTGCAGTTGTGGGCTGCTACAGTGCCAGTCCAAAAATGAAGCCAGTGGGTTAATGCCAGTAAGAATAAATCCCATTCAGTTAATATTCTGCATGACCCTGACAATGAGACAGACAAAATGTCAAGTTATGCATTCTCTTTTTCTACTGTGATTGTATAGGTTTAATTTCATTGCGTCAACAGTTGACTGCCCATTTCTCAGCTGTTGAGTTTTGTTTACTTCTTGCCTTTGTTACCTCTATCTATTTAGGAGCTCAATGGTCTTCCCTTTACCCTATCTTTCGTTCTCTAATGGTCAAGGAGGCCTGCAGGTGCTCTGCAGTAAGGATGACAAGGAAGGACATTAGGAAGGGAGGGAAACTTAAGCTACATGAGCGTCAGACTGGCTGGTCACAATCTCTATTTAGCGAACATGGGGCATAAAAGAAGAATTTTTTTTCCTACATAGATGCATTTCACTTGTAATCCTCACTCATCCACTCAAGCTTGGAAGGGCTACTCCCTGTAGCTAGTTGTTGGACCTTCCAAGGCTCCTCTCCAAGGACCTCGTGCCTCTGCCCTAGGCCCTGCCTCTGCAGCTGCAGGATCATGGTAAAGGTCTGTCCGGACCCTCTTCTCACTCACTTTCCCATTCCAACCTCTTTCTTCCTGCACTGACTGGTTGAGTTGGGGGAAAACACTCCCTTTCAGTTGCAGATTGGCAAAGTACACTTTGTTGGTTCCAACTATTCTAATCCTTGAAGGCTAAATTGCATGTGTCCCCTACAAATAGAAGAATAAAGTGTTTGTGTTAAACTAAAATCTCGCAAGTCATTGAATAGTCTTAAAAGATCTCCACTCAGACCCTATTAGTCATCCTGAATCTGGTCTCTGTCTAAAGCAAAGTCACGATGGTTAAAGGTTTTTCTATGCTCATTCTAAGTTCTCTACAAAATACCCCCGATTTATTGGGCAGAATCAGGCCACGGACCTCACCTCTAAAGACTGGATTTTCTAAAAACTTGGCGCACGACAGCGACGGTTTTTTTTCAAACGTCCAAAGTTACGTCAAAAAACGGCATCCTGCTGTACTGATCGCGTTTAACAGCCAAGTCTGTGTAGGAGACGACGTGATCATATTAAAAAAAATTGTGAGAAGGAAGAGAGAGAACAATGCCGGCAATCCCAGCCGAGCCCTGGTGGACACCCACACGACCTGGGACCTCCGTAGCGTCAGTCTCCACCTCATCATTGTCCCAGGATTTTCCTTTAATCCTCCATTGATCCCCTGAGTGAGTAGGTGCAGTAATGACGACATAAAGGTTGGCTCATTTAAAGGCTGCGATTACACTTGCGGAATACAGTCGGAGGCCTAACAGGCCCCGAGCGAGTGCGACGTCGGCGGGACTACTTGAGCCACGTGCTGCACATAAGTTACTTGTGATTCCTGGCTTGCAGTTATGTAGAACAACATTAAGCTTAGATGGATTATTCGTGTTGACAGTGAAATATTTAAGAGCCGTCGATTGGACGGACTTAAAGTGGACCTTAAGTACGTAGAACCGTAGCCGCTCGGTGGAGATGGCACCGAGAAAAATGACTGCTCTGAAGATATAGTGACTCACTCTATTTAAATCCCTTAGTATGACAACACTCCTCTGTCCCTCTTTCTTCCAATTTAAGCAACTTTACCAACACAAAGCTTAGTTCTTAGGAACTTTAGACATGAGATGTGAATCCTGCTGTGCGTCCACTTCTCTTTTATCATTCTTCCGGTCATTTCTTCACGCTCTGCCTTAGCGTGCATCAAGGGTAGCCAAGGTCAACCGTTAGCCGACCCACGGCATGTAACACGAGCCCAAGGAGCTGGCCAGGAACAACTACAACTCGCGTGTCTCCGCAGCACCGGCAATGGTAGCAGTTGTCTAACGTGGTCATCATTTACCGTTCAATCTGTACTGTCCAGCCGCACGATGCTGAGACTGGAGTAAACTATTCTCTATTTTGGCTCCAATGTTGGCTCACCTGAGATCGGTGACGTCGATGGTGTAGACAGTGACGTTGGCGACAGTCTCCACCACAATCTTGGTCTCTAAAAACTTGGGGATGTTGATGAGAATGGAGAGCGCGACGACTGGCACCGTATATACGGTGACGCGGGTGGACACCGAGTACGTGTAGGCGAGGTCGCGGTGCAACAGCGGGAAGCACACGGCCACATACCTGAGCGCACAAAGACACATATAGGATTACTAGCACTTACGTGCTACCCACCCACTTCGTTGGATAGAAAATATATAAAGCGATAGCAGACTCGACCCGCTCGGCACATGCCCAACATGTGCTTCGCGCTCAACACGAAGCTGATCTCGCACATCACACTCACTACACATATAGATATATGGCTAGGGGAAGCCTGGATTTGAACTTCACTGGCATCCACTATCGCCCTCATGTGTGCTTTCTTAGTGAGCAGAGCAGCATTCTTAAGCATCATACAGTCCTTGGCTTGAATAATTTCGCGTCAGAAGAAAACATGCCGATCTCGGATGTGAAGCGCCGTGGGGTTGACTTTGACCATGCATCGGATGCAGGAGAGTCTCCTGCAGAAGCTCCAGCAAGAAGTTCTACCTGTAGTGCATTCCTGGTGATGCCGGAGCTCTTATGGTGGGGTAGGTTGGAGTGGAGCCCACACCAAAAGAGGCAGCTTTGGGCCATTTTCACCTACTTTTTGGTCGGCAAAGTTGCTGACATTTGTGAAGTAAAGTTGCTGAAATTGGGGAGGGGGTTCCCCCTCCCAAATCCGTCCGGCGCTTGAACCAAGTTGAACTTGACCCACGTTCATATGCACTTGGTATGAACTCCGCATGCATCAATCTGGCAGGGTTTTCAGCGCAGAAAGCAGCCGAAACCGTTGAAACTACTCGTTTCAGTTGACGCAGCTAAAACCCAGTCAAAACGAACACCCAGATCCATAAGCGTAGTCTGTGTTTTCTCAGCAGTCGTTGCCTGTGTTCCAGCTATTATGCATTGAGCCAGGATGGATCTTGCTGCTCGCACATGTGTACCTGACTGCAAGTACGTATCCTCATCAAATATTGGCCCGCAGCGTCACGCGCGAAACCCCCTCACGTGCCACTTCCAGAAGTCGGTGGTGTCGTCACAGGTGTGACCTTTCTTGCAGTTGTCTCAAACTTTTTTGTGGTAAGGGGAAAGAAGGGGTGCGAAGTCGTCTCCCAATTTCTTTGCGTTGCCAACGCCAAATTGAACGCGGAGACTTTGAACTCTGTGACTCACGTTACGGCGGGTATGTGAGTGTACCAAGTGGCAACCCTGGCAGCAGCTGGATTGCCACACTTGCTCGCTTCCTACGTCATGAGTCCCCCTCCCTCCCTGAGAGGGGAACAAAAGCATTGAGTGAAGGAGGGAAGAGCAAGAGAAATGATGGCACCCCTGATAGGGAAAAGTTGAGGTGTGGAAGCCATAACGCTGGTGCAACTTGTCACAGGTTAATGCTGAGACATTTTGAACACAGACTGGACGCGACGCATCGATCACGGTATACGACGCCCGCCACACCGCGTGGGTCAAAAGGAGGACGACGCCAAGTTCGCGGACGACCCATGCCAGGAGATCGATCAACGATGCATCGACTACGAGGCCCGTGGATCAACGTCGAAGCCATCAGTCCCTCTCAGCGCCAGGCAATGTCTCAGTGACCTCCAGGGTCTCATAATGCAGAAAGTTGGGGTACCCGATATTGATGAGGGCATCACTTTCCATTTAATGTGCACGGGGTAATTAATGATGCTCATTATGCGGAAACCGCGTGTTCAGAGGAGTTGCTGGTCTCAGGAGACGGGACAAGGGTGAGGGGTTGTGGGTGAAAAGAAGCTTTTTTTCAGTATTGCGCATCCAGTCGTAATCAAATCATGATTGCTGACTAGTAATCAATAATCGAACCGAGTGCAGGAGCAATACTATCGACTAATAATGACCAAATGACACTGTGTCATCCACGACAACACTGCTGGACATTGACAACCAGAAGTGTTGCTGGTGTACCTTGGCCAGATGTTAAAGATCCTGTCGACGAAAGGGTTGGGAAAATGAGTTTAAACTGTTCACTAATTACCCCTGACCAATGTCATTATTTGATGGAGTGGTCAATTATTCGAGGTCATCAATCATCGAGAGAACTTGCGATCGCAATAAGACGCTCGATTAATCGATGATCCAGACTACCAAGTTCCTCACTTATCTCACGAGCTTACTTTTTTTGCCTCACACTGCAGGTATGAAAGTGGGACTCACCTCTCTAGTGCGAGGACAACGGTCATGTAGATGGACATGCAGAGCATGATGTTGGTGATGGGATAGATAAAGTGCGGATAGAGGATGGTGTGCAGCACCGTGTGCATCTCGAAGGCCCGGGCGAAGGAGAAGTCGGCCACTAACAGGATGCAGAACAACGAGTCCACCACCGTCAACACCACTATCAGGGAGTTGAAGCTGTTTCGCATCTCCTTCCTAAGAGGGAATGACAGAAATATGCTATGCAGGCCTTCCTCACTTAGCCAACAAGACATTATTATTTTTTAAGTATAACCCCAAAAGTGGGGGAGGTAAATACAATGTAGGAAAGTATCCAGACATGAAAATGTATCCGTAAATAAGACTGTTTGGTCATTGTAAGGAGTTTACAACTTGTGCCTTAGGTTTGCATTTTTGTATCGCCGCGCTCATTTGCACACCAGGGTTGCCACGTCTTAACTAAGCAAAGCTCTGTCGAGAGCATCCGGTCAGACAGTATATGATACATTAATTTTTCACCCAGCCAGTTCCAACTTTGGGTGGGAGTCTTCTAATCTGGTCGAAAAATTGTTCATTATGTTGTACCCAAAATGGCATCATCATAGGCACCATCTACAGACATCCTCATAAGTAAAGGGTGTAACAGGAAAAATGTCACTGGGTCTCTCAATCGCTGGCCACACCTTGGTAATGGAGTCTCTTAAACCGAGAGTCAAGGAAGAAAATGACTCAAGCAATTTGAGTCTATGGCCGAGTTAGTTTAGGAGACTCCATCATCAAGGTGTGACCAGAGATTGAGAGACCCAGTGACATTTTTCCTGTTACACCCTTTAATATCTATGAGAAGGAACTACTCCACAGTAGTCGTATCACTATCGAGTCGAAATCGGGACTGAAATGTCCTATGAACGTGCTTCACCAGACTCATACGTTTTTAACCAGACTGACTGAGAACTTCTGATCAGCTGAGACTCGTTGAGACTAAGATCTGGCGGGAGAAAAGAGAAGAAATGACAGGAAGAAAGTCAGTGGGAGTAAAACCGATACTCAGATTGTTCTTAGGCTTTTCTAGGGGTCCGATTTCGATATTTTAAAGTGGAAATGGAAGCTGAAGGTTACAGTTGTCATCTGCCATTGGTAGCAATCGGGAATCATGAAATATAAGTGAGCTATTCGAATTTATAAGTGACCCGCCTCTTCCTCCACCCTGTACGGCCCTCGCGCTTTGGGAAATTAGATAAGGAGTGCCTTTCAGACATGCTCAAAAGTACTGACTGAAGCACTTTTTTGTCATCTCAGCGCGGTTTCACGATGGTGTCAGGAAGGGTCGAAGTCACAAGTCTTTGCTTTGAGTCCTACGACGGATTTGAAAGCGATTCTCGTAAATCTAGTATTTTGCCAAATTTTAGGCCTCCCAAACTAACCAACTTTTCACGTTTCTGCCCAGGAATTCTATGTCTAGCCCGTTTTCCACTAACGTCAAACCTTTCGTGTCATCTGGAGAAAAACAGCTGGTCTCAAAAAGACTGGGCTTAAAAAGAGAGAAACGATATTTGTGTTTGACTTCGTTGCTACACCAGCAAAACTGAACGCAAAGTTTAAGTTAAGCATCAAGTGCATGACCACCAATAGATATACAATTAATGGCTCAACAAAAGTCTGAAATGATGATTGAAAGACATCCAGATGATGGTTATCCTCGGATGATTTTATGAAGTAACTTGTTAGTAACAACCAAATAAGGATCTATCAGGCATCTTCAGAAGTATTCTCACTGGAGGATAGGGTGGCCAAAATTTTTGTGATGACCTTACTCAGTCATCAATGTGTAGTCATGGACCCCCAATTTTGTTGCATGTTTTTGGTTTTTCTGCAGTAGTTTTACTACAGTAGACCCCTCAAGGGTGATCTCGGGTCACTCTTAAGGGGTCTACTGTACTACAAGGGTCTGCTGTAATGTACTACAAGGGTCTGCTGTAATGTACTACAAGGGGTCTAAGTTACTGTAGTAACTTAGTATTTGAGTGAAAAAACTTTGGTTGAGGTGAAAAGTTTCTAGCATGAAACTGGTTGATGAAGGAGAAAATCTTTTTTAACAAAAAACATTGGCCATAGGCATGTTTCATAATAAAATTTTTGAGCAAGCTCTTGGGACCCCTGTTTAGGACCCCTTTTGG
>JAAUXU010136959.1_pt1 | contig 12463 bp, 14 predicted proteins | sample 7278151 | NCBI WGS metagenome assembly JAAUXU01 (sample SAMN14350113, study PRJNA611818) | marine sediment metagenome | isolation source: surface marine sediment (1.8m) | place: French Polynesia: Moorea | collected 2018-08 | reverse complement strand
GAATGGGTCAGTCCTGTCCAAGATAGCGTCTACGGCATCTAAAGCACAGCGAGCGAATGAACGAAAAACGTGGTACTTAAGTACACGATAGCTCAACCCTTCCGGCAGTCCGCGAATCCATAACAAACGACACAACTCAACGATCTTCGAGTAGCGCCGAAACTGACGATCTAATGCAGTACAATACAATAGCACTTATGTTCTGATGCACTGATTGTTCTCATGCACTCGGACACTGTTTGGCAACATTTCAGCAAGAGGTGCTCTTCTTGGGAAGTACTAGTTTAGTGTGAGTAAGTCTCAATTTTCTGGCATAACGCTGTACATGCGCAGCACTGCTGACCACTTTTGGACTATACCCCAAGAGTCTTTTTTTGCCTCACACTGCATCTTGCCTGCAGCTGCCAACAGATCCTTGAAGGCGCTGGCGGAGGTGATTGCGGTGCAAACTCGGGCTGTTGTCGAGTCATCTGACGTGATTTCCCGTCAGATTGTAAACTTGGTTAACGTCACGTTAAAATGCATCAGAGTTGGTGTTTGCTCAACGGACGCATACAACTGTCTTGGCTTGAAAATTGCATCCTGAGCCATTTTGCACTGTTCTCCACGCGAAGAAGAGCTCTTCTCATCAGCGGAACAACCTCAACGAAGTAGCTTTTTTCGTTACTATGGCTTCCCGTAAAATAAAAGAACATTGTCACTATACATATGTATATGCACACGTGCTGCATGCTCACATTTAATCAGCTCATATTTCCTCTCAAGACAGCAGCTCTGGCATGGGCTTTCCCTCCCCTCCAGGAGAAGATTGACTCCCACCACGAGGCAGCGACTCTATATTGCCCGCACAGAGTTGAATTATTCAGCCAAGACGGGGTCATAATAAATTTACATGCAGTGCGAAAGCATGAGCTGAATGGGGTGAGTGCGTGCAGTGCAGCAGCGCGGCTGCGGGACGGAAGCAAAGGCGATACAGGGACGTCCAAAAGTGAAGTCTCCCGTCACGGAAGGGGCAGTTTTGAGGCATCCTGGAAACGACCAGCGAGGCTCAAGTGGTGATGGAATGGATACCAGCACAAGCTGTGACGTAGCTTGACATACGTCACGTGTGTAGAAGGCGTGTCTGGAGCCTTCTTGGACCTGATGATCGTATGGTCGCTGTGGTTGGCGTTCATAACCTATCAGAGAAGACTCTTTGGCACGCATGACTGCACCAGTGCCTGCAAAAGTTTACCTTAAACAGTTCAAAGCTGAAGTGAGAAATTTTCATTAAAAGAGCTACTAAAATCAACTGCATCCTGATCGATCGTAACAGTCGATTTCGTACACGTTTAAAAATGCATATACGAACTAGGCTAGACCGAGTTGTTTGATCTCTTTCTGCTCTGTATGTTTGTTGCAAGACTCCATTTCAGTAAAATGGAATGAAAAAAATAAATAAATAAAGCGTTTTTGGATCCTCTCTCTGCCTTCAAAGCCTTTATGTATAAGGATATTAGGACAATATTACAAATTTGATGTAAGCATGCTTGAGTTACTTTTTCGATGCTAAACTGTAGGCAAATGAAATTGAAAACAAAGGCTTTGCCTTCCAAATCTGAATACTTTATTAAGCGCTGAACCAATGTATAGATATAGGGATATAAAAAATGTTTTGTCGAACCATTTGTCGGCATCTTCACCATTTGACAGCAGATAACAACCACAAGATCCACTCCGCAAATTGCAAAATTTTCGGGTTTTTTTTTTGGCTTGGCCAAATGTTGACGTACGTAAATGGAATTTCACCAGTTGCTTTGATGACATTTCAGACACGTTCAAGCTCTGCGTGAAGCAATTGAGGCTCTCTCGCAGATACGTCGAGCCCTCTCGACAGCAGCTGCATAGCACTTCCACTTCATGACTATGGCGTACAGGGTGACCCACGTGTTTTCTCCGCGGGGTCAAGGACGTGGAGCTGTGGTCTAGAGCTCGAACCAGGAGGAGACCTCAGAGGTGGGAAACTCATGGCGATGGAGCAGAGAAGTCCATTTTAAGGTACTTGAGGCCACTTGGACATTGGGTGAAACGAACAAGGATACCAGGGCCTCTCTTACAAGGTCACGCAGCATTTAAATCTCCAAGTGACACACACATTTTGGATGATTTGGCAAAATCCATCTGAAGATGGGTCTCGTTCGAACGGTTTCTGTGGTTGGAAATGACTTTTGCTTTCTCCCTGGCAATTCTGAGTCCATTTCCTGAGCTTTGACGAAGATCCTTGACCCAACGATCCCTGGGTCTTTTGAACCAAATCCTCGAGTTACCAATTTATCGAGTGCAATACAAAGTTGTACGTCTGCCAGACCATGGACAATAACGGAGATCTCCACCTCTTCGCTCCACTTGAGGCAAGTGCGATGTTTCGACAAAGATTGATGTCGACATCGTCCCTCGATATTTCGAACAACTACTCGATATCAATGTCGATATTTCTTAGACGAATTGTTATTGTGAGGTGGAGGGGGACACATGAGGACCGTCAAAGTCCTCCTGACTCTGGGCTGGACTTCATTGGCACCGGACAAACGAATACCTGTTCAAAACCAGAAAAAAACAGAAACTCTCACGTTGGGAAGTTATCGATGTCTGCATATTTTCGCGTCACTCAAGATTGATACGCTATTTAGATAGTGCTCGATGTCGATGCAACGCACTTCTCCAGGTCTGTGAGACTCTTGGTACCAAGTTGACAAGCCCCCAAAAACCCTGCCACAGCAGCACTTCATCAGGCCTTTGGGAATTGACGTCCACCACTTCTACGACTCATGGCCTTTGCTTTTGGGTGACCCTGTAGCTCAGCTGGGAGACGTTGTCACCACAGTAATAAGGAAGAAGATAAGTATATCAGGGAATGGCCCTTTTTTGCTCACAAAAGGAGTAACTAAGTAGCTGGAAGACGCGATTTCTTCTGGGACATTTTGCCTTGAGCACTTTCAACTGAACGTTGGGTCACAGAGATGAGTGCATCAGGAGAGGCAGCCTAGGGAATATCAAAAATTATTTGTAGGCCCTCAGTTTAAAAGAAAGTCAGGCCTCAGGGAAAGCACTTGATAAGTGATTCGCCAGCTCAGTCATTTCTGGGTGTGACCTCAAAAAGTTGGCGTGGTTTTCCGCAAAATTTCATTTGGAAAAAGGTGTGTTGTAAGGTTGCTATTGCGAAGCTAAAATTTTAATGACTAAGTCAAGATCTCATACTAAAAGCTGTAGCTGCGATTGCTCTCTTCCTGGGCTCAGCAGAAGGTGAAGCCCCTGCGAGAGCGAGGAACAAGATCTTAGGAGCCTACAACTTATTTATAAGACTATAAAAACTAAAATTCAACGAGATGTGAGAGCTCTCTCGTCCACGTAAAATTCGCCCAGATGAGGTTTGTGACTAGGCCTATCACTGGCATCAATAACCACCTTCAATACTGAATACCTGCCACAGGCCTTGAAGGCCTTGAGTCTCTGCCCATTTCTTGACAAGAACATCCAGGCTGCTGATACTTCCAGAGTAAAAGGTCCAAACGGTAAAGGTCAGGCCTGGTGAGGGATGTCCTTAATTGTAGCCTCGCTGCATGGCCAGAAGCATCATCTTGAGTCCACAGACACTCAAAATCTGGATGCAGCGACCGCCCATTGCTGCCTTCAAACTTCTCCACGGCCTACGTCTGCTGGTGTGGGACTCCCTCAGGATGTCCATGAAGTACTTGGAACCGGTGCTCCTTACCAGACTGGTGCCCTTCTTCTGCACATTTGCGCCAACCTCTTTGTTCTTCTGGTTGTTCCTCCGGGCAGCCCTAAGAGGTGCCCCGGACACCAGAGACACAGGAACTTCTTGGTTGGCAGCACCCACGACCGTCTTTGTGACCTTGCACCTGGCTTGGCAACTGGACCTCTGCTGCTTCCCCACATTGAAGGCGATCTGCTTTGTCCGGGCAGCTTCTTTTTGGCGGCATTTTTAACGTGCTCGTCACAGGTCTGTCTTTCAACATTGTGACTTCAAATTTTAAGGGTAAACTCGTCAATAAACTAGCAGGGGTTGTGCAACGTTTCACCAAGAAGTCTCTAATAGTTTCTGACTCACAGCGGCAAATGTGATAAGTAATTTTTCAGGTAGTAACACCCACAGCTTACACCCAGTAAAGTCAGCTTGTATCTGCAATGATTACTCTGAGCAGAGCACATGAATACTACCAGTGTGCAGGTGGAGTCGAAAGAATAGAGTGAAGAAAAAAAAAATTCGGCACCTTTTTCCCCCCTAAAATGAACACAACGTGGCATTTTCTTAAAATATTCAGAACTCTGAAGCATCAATCACAATACAGGGTGAAGTAAACGTAGCTAAGCAATCTCCTTGGCTCTGTCTCAGCTGTCCGTGAACGGAATATCCTTCACTTGGAGCCACAAGTAATATGTTGAACTCCAAGATTTGTTCAAAAGCACAAGAAATGATAAGACTATCACTGCGTCAAAAACTTTTTCATAAACTTCGAGTTCTTCCTCCAGTTTTAAGCATTGGTTCTGGAGAAACTTGTGAAAATAGCATTGTGAAACTTCTTCCGTCGTGTTGACTGCTACGCATATTTGTAAATGTCAAGAGTTACAGCGTCACATTTCCCCCCATTGCCTTTAAAATAGGTCCAAAAGATTCGACTTCAGATTAGTGGAATAGCTTCATTCATCGCGCTAATCCCGAGCTCCCAAAACTGAAACTAAAGTGCCACTGTAGGTGCTTTTCCAGCAGCTGCACTTTGACGCTCGTCACGCGGAGATCGCAGCAAGAATTGCTGATCTGAGGAGGAAAACCGAGTCAATCTTGCAGTGCTTCATGGCCCTGCTTGCCTTCCTGATGGCATCAGCATCACTTCATAAAAGAAAAGTTTCTGCCAAAGTTTGGGGAAAAATCCAACTGATCACGAGCTCGTTTAAAAAAAAATCCCTTTATCGGGAAGAGACTTTTGGGGGGAGGGGGAGGATATATCTTGCTAATCCCAAAACCCTCGTGGTCCACACCCCATAAATCCGGCCTTGACTGTACAGGGTGACTCAGAAAGAGCTGGTTGTTTCTGGAGGGCTGCACATCACGTTTGGCAAATATTCTACATTTCCTCATGCAATTCAATATTATGCGTTTGAAGTAAAATATCCGATGATATCATGAGATTTCCTAATTGGCCACGTTAGTGAAATCAACCCAATAAGTGCAGCGTCGATACTGATCTTTCGTGACAGCGTCCACCAACTTTTTCCAGGCAAAACTGGCATTTCACTGGTGTGAGGCAGATCCTCCTGCGCAAGTCCTTATCAATGTCCAAGATCTGGAGCTTCCCTCAGCTGCTCCAAAGAAGACTGGTCGTACGACGCAGCTTTCCAGAAGTCGATAGGTTCTTCTTGGCCACCCTGTTCTCCTTGGTCACTCTGAAATTTCCGAAAAACTGTCTTTTTGCCCGGCCGGGTCAGACGTGAGCTTGGACTAAGTCCGGCTTTCATCGCCTTAGGCTGGACTACAACAGATGACTAAGATGAAGCGGTGGCAAAGTGCGGACAGAAATAAAAGTCTTAAGCATCTTGCTGTGGTCAGTGATGCGTAACAGACATGTGGAAGACAAATCAGAGGACCAACAATTAATGGAAAAATTGGACTTTTTTTCTAAAAATGTGGCGAAATTGGGCTCAGTTTTTGGAAGAAAAAAAACAATCTTCCCTACTGCAACGAGGAGATTCAAAAGTTTTGGCGAAACCAACCGTGAAATGATTGAGCACGCTTTAGAGAAAGAGCAAATTATATGGCAAAGTTAAGAAGTCTGAAGTCTGCTCTATGTGAGACATGACCTTCTTTTTCTCTTGGGAGGAAGCATTTTTCTCTCTCAGTGCACTGCACGGATATTGCCCAACCACTGACCGAGATTGGGTGCACTGTTGAACCCTGTAACCGCCGTCAGTCCTCCGGCGCACGCAAACGCTTGCGTGCTTGCGTCGAGGGAGTGAAAAGAAGCAGGCCTTGGAAGGCCCACTGGGCAGGAGGCCTCAACTGTGCTGCGGACAGATCAGTGACCCACTTTGCATTGATCTGTCGTTGACAGCAGCCCATGACGTTGTCCCTCTGCTATGAAGGAAACTCCAATCCTTCCTATTTCGCCCCGGTGGCAACTCTTCGTTGGCAGACCTGGTACATTCACTACCAACCCCCCCTCCTAACTTGCTGAATCTGACACCTCTACCTCGAGATGTTTCCGACACGTGAAGAGTCATGTGTGGCTTTCTAAATGTCCCCCATTTCTTCTCCCACTTCGTTTGATGAAAGGAAAGTTTTGTATTTAAAAAAAACTTTGTGTTGGAACAAAAGGTTCCGCTTCCATTAGTTCATTGTACCATTTTCGGACGTCTGAGGAACTTTCAGCTGCGAAGCAAGTGCAGCCATGCGAGCATAAGAACCCTCAATTAGGGATCAAAAAAGTGTTAATTGCTTGCACTGTATTGAACAAGATCTACCAAGAGGAGTCTGGAGGCCTCACACTTTGTGCACCACTGCGTGAGTGTGAAAGGGGGCATCTGTGGGGGACTTCCAGCTTGTCCAGCTTTTGTCACGCCCATGAGAGGGAGCACAAGAGGGAGAGGTGTGGGTGGGTGGGAGGGTGTGTGTGTTAATATCCAAAAGATGTATGCAATACTTACTTAGCATGATGATGATAACTAGAGTCAGGAACTCTGTATCAGTATGTGTGATTGAGCTCAAATCTTAGACATAAGGCTTGCTCCAAATTTGAGCAGAAACGGACACGAGTAAAAACAACCAGCTTTAACTACGTTCACGACGTACCTTCAATGCCAGAACTCAATCATACATGGCTGCACTACTCTCTTAGGTGTACCATTAGAATGAGAGCAGGATTATATCTTTGTACGTAGAGTTTCCAACAAGTCACTGTCCTCAAAATTGTCCTCCAAAAATCTTTTGGACGAGTTCAATTTTGGCGCCAATCAATATCTACAGGGGTTCTCCTTCTCCACTGCCAAAGTCTCGCCCTTGACTGCATTAACCAGCATCTTCGAGCGAGTGGGATGGAGGTCTGTGGAGTTAGACTACTTTGACCGATGAAACTGCCTCCATTGTGACCTCCGGACCTAACTGATCTTATCAGACTCATCCAGGTGGGTCACATTGGCAAGGCCCTGGAAAGGAAGGTAGAGAGAGCTAAGCACACTGGTGGCTCGCCACGCCAGGTACCATAGCTACCAAGCGCTTGGATGTTTGCCACCAGAGGGTGTAGGAAAAGACCCAGCAGGATTACTCCTCTCACCCGTGTGTGCATCTATCACACACGGATGAAGCTTCTTCAACAAACTAACAAACAAAATGTCTCCATTGTGCGAAGTGAACAATTGTGTGAGATCACTTTAAACGGAGACTACTGTACCATTTTTTGATATCGGTGTAGCCTATGTTTGAAGCTTGTAACCCAGCGTTGACATGTGAGCTGTGCTGCAAAATCAGAATCATGCAGCTTCACTTTATTTAGATGCATTAAAAAATTAATCTATTTCGGACGAGATTAATCAATCACAGTGCATGCAACGAGATGAATGAGGTTCAAGTGCTTTGCTTTATGTATAGTATGACACATGTCGTTACGTCATCTTTTTGTCCTCTGCGCCTTCACTGGTCAGCAGCCTCATGGGGAGCCCATGGGGAGGACTTTGCAGGCCGTCGGGCTAGTGACCGCGGCGATGGCGTCTATGACGCACTGAAAGGTGAAGAGGATGACCTCATAAAGGCTGTCATTCGAGCCACAGAAAGCCGCAACGTCGCTGGGATTTGCAGTAGCGTTGGTGGAATTGCAGTTTGAGTGCTGTGGTAGGACAAGAGTCACTGAGTGGTTATCATGTTGACGTAGCAACAATGAGTTTTGTTACCGCGACTCCCAGATTTGTGGAATTCCCAATTGTGTTGAGGAAAAATAATGCGTTGTACTCGAACTCGTCCGTCCCGTTCGTCAACTCTGCCGTTAATCCATAGCATCCTCCTGAAAAGTAGCCACTGATGTACATTCGCACCTCAGGAAAGTGATGGAACAACCATTGAGACAGCATAGGAGAGGACGCCACTGCTGGTGCAACAAAGAGCAGTGGCACATTTCGGAAGAAGATTATTCGCAAAAAGTTACTCTCCCTGAAATTTGCAAGTGCGAATAACTTTTCTTACTTTTGTCATCAGCCAGGGTCGTAGGATGGGCCACATGCTGGTTGGAATTAGCAATGCACGCTCAGAGTCTGAGTGTGTGACTACCTTTGAAGAAGTCAACAACCAAGTCATCCAGACGTTCTCATCTGCCACGAGCAACGTGAACACGAACCCAGGGAACCAGTCCAAGACATTCAGTCTCACTGTTCATAGTGGTGGCAATGTGTCTACCTATTAAACCATTTGTGGTCTACGTGACCAGATAAAATCTTTGTGCTGTGGAATATTCGTAAACACAAAATACAAGATCTTTGTGCTGTGATATGTTTGAACATACAAAATCTTGAATTTTACATAAACTCAAGTGATGTCATTTTCTCTTTCCACAGGAAAAGTCAAGTAGCAGCTACGCGTGACAAAAGTAAGAGTTATTTTTCTTTCGAAGAAAGAATTATTTCTCATTGATTTCCAGTGAAGAAAAGTCGATCAGTTAAAGGAAACTTCTTCTACGACCCTGCTGAAAACACACTGAATTGATCTCCAGTGGTAGAAACAGCCTATGACACACATAGTTATTTTCTAGCGTATTTGGCTCCAGCTGTTGACAGTGGGGAAACATTGTGAAAATACCGCATTTCTTTGATCATAGCCCCTGTCCTCTACTGGAGCCCCCCTTCTGCTACAGCCCCATCCCCAGACTCCTTGTCTTCCTTATACCCTCTCCCCCACCCCCTTCTATCAGAGTCCCATGTAGGATGAGGATACTGCTTGAAAGATGTCCTGGTATGGATTTCCTCTTTATTTGTGGCATCACCATTGCCCTGGATGGGTCAGAGGACACCGTTGTACACTAGTTCAAGAGCCACTGTACCGATGAAGTGCAACAGCAGAAGGTTGTAAAGTGCTGGGTGCAGGCATTGGGAGACAGAAGTGAAATTGCAGAAGTAATGGGGGTGGAGGAAGGTATGGAAGTTGTGATGAAATGAAAATTGTGTGTAGAGTGTCATTTCAAGAAATAGAGTTCTGACCCTCAACCCTAGACACCTACTCGTAAATAGAGCCCCTTGGGGCTGAAATCGAAGAAATATGGTATCTTGCACATGAGACAGCTGGAAATGCCACCATGGGAGACCCATTTTTTTACTCTCAAGCAATGTGTGCTTTTGATGACCCAAAAGGCAGGAAAACGCCCATTCGACGTGAACATTGTGCTTAGTGATTTTATGGGCAAATTCAAGATCCACAAAATTGGATCTGCGACCAATTAAAAATGTGTGAAAAATTAGCTGTCCCCTGGTGTCCTCTCCAGCGCCCTCCGGTCTTTTGAAGGCTGGATATTGAAGATTTGAAAGGGACCAGAACTGTCTGTAGGATTACAGTTCTGCCCTTAACCCGGGCAATGCTCGGTACCTCCACCAGTGCTTGGCGGAGACCATAGAGTCTTACCGTCTGGTTTTGAATGAATCTTTGAGAATTCCACCTGAAAGGGTCCTTCCGGAGAGTGGCCGATCACCTAGAAGACGTACATGGTCGGTCATGGTCATGTTCTTCTACTACGTCATGAGTATTCCAGAAAGTCACCTTTACAACTTTGCCTTTGGTGGTGTAATTGATGGAGTAAGGGAAGAAGTTGGCGAAAAAGTTGGCGTCTTTTTTGTCTTTGAGCGATTCCAAACCATTCGTGATATTCTCGGAGGTTGTGTTGATGAAAGGCAACTCCACAATTACATTGCGAGTCCATTTATCCAAATGTTTGTATCCAGGGAGATGGCACAACTGATAAAAAAGATGGATTGACGACACGCAAATACAGAGCTTAAGGTTACTTTTAAGGTGTAAAAAAAGTATTACTTTCTTCGTTACTCTGGTCAAAAAGAAACTTCATGGCTATGACATTCTCAAAAAAGGATTCCCTTACTTTCCTTTTTACTTCCATCGAGAGATGGATCCAACAGAACAGACTTGCAGCAAGCCTTCACTGATTTTGCTCTTACCCATTGCTCATTTTTGCTATTCTGGTAGTCCTCAGTAGGGCTACGTGCCCAAAACCTTACATTCGGTTGCACAGTTGCTCATGATGCAGGATCTTCGAGGAGCATCTCCACACATATTAAAGTTCTACTGTGGCTGTGCAGCTGACCACAGTCAGGCTTATCTTAAGGCAAAATTGTGCGTCACATTGAAACTCTTTGCGATCAATAAGGAATATTGGAGAATTGCTGTAAATTCAGACAAGAGCAAAAGGTGTGTGTGTCGTATTTTTGGGGTGGGTGGGGTGGTATATTTTTCATTGTTTACTTTCCTTTCCTCCTGTTAACTCTCTTCCCTGTTAAATGCTCCCATTTGACTAGGAGCACTCAGGAAAATATTCGTGCATAGCAATTCTTTTGTGTGATCAGTATATAATCCGAGAACTTGAAAAACCTTACAGCTCCCTCTTCTTGTGATGCATCTTACGTTATATACGGTACATGTGATACAGTCCTTGCCGTAAGTAAATGCATCGAGCATGACGAGACCTGAAACCACTGAAGCATGTTGGAATGAAAATTTGATGTGGAATGGGTAGGTGTGATATTGGGACACAATGTTCAGTACGCAATGTCAATGTCAAGACTGCCCATTTTGGCACTAGAATGCTCAAAAGGAAGCCACCTGGATGTGGGGGCCATGCCAAACAGGACTGAAAATTTGCTTTTTGAGGGGTTAGAAGTGGATGAAATGAACTGAAATTTTTACAGAAGAATCCTGACCCATTGGCCCACCACTTCCACCGGGATTCACTCCCCAGGCCCTCCGGCACTATGAGCAAGCATGCAAAAACCCTGTGTCTGGGTTTAGAGGGTTTGCTACGTTCCATGAAGCAGCAAAAAGAGAGCGACGGGGTGACACTTGGACAGGTAAACTAAAATCATCCACTGCCCCCCTGAAAAAGCCAAATTTCTCTTCTTTTTGGCATGGCCCTCTCTCCAGGTGGCTTCCTTTTGAGCACTCTGGCACCAAAATGGGCAGCCTGGACATTGACCCTGTGTACTCAACATTGTGTCCCAGTATCACATCTACACGTACCACAGCAAATTTTCACTCCAACACATTTCAGTACAGTGTTTCAGGTCTCGTCATGCTCAACACATTTTCTTACAGCAAGGACTGTACAGGCAATACACAGTGCTTCGCATGAAAAATGTCGTTGGGGTAAAATGTGCTCTCTACTCTGTACTGACGACTTTTGAGAAGGGATCTTCACAAGGAACCTGTAATCCAGACTGTGCTTGACAAGACTCAGCATCTGGAGCTGCTTGATGAGTGCCTATTTTCGTGCTAGAGTGCTCAAACTCGTGTCCGGTCACAAGAGTGCAGCCCCTTTAAGCACACGACACTTGAGCATAGCTAGTAGAGCGTGTGACCAGTAGAGCGCATGACATTACAGCGCCGGACACAACAGCGCAGACACCAACAGGGCACAGAGGCCAGTTCAGCGCACCCAGAAGAGTGGAGGTACCATTAGAGCGCACTTTTTGTAGTTTGCCTGTCGTAGTAGTCTATGTCGCCTCACTCAGGTCGCGAGGCAACATAGATATTTGTCATTTTTGCAGTGGATTTTTGCCAAGATCTGGATCTTGTCTCTCCGAAGAAGGAGCAGATTTTTTATGCAACATTGCACAGCCAGGTGAAGTATATATGACAGATTGTTCTCTCATACTGTACATGTCTGCCATACTATATTTGCCTTTTCTTTCTTCTTGACTCCAGTGTCCTATCTGAGGACAATATTGTGTGCAATGCTGCGCAAGTAATCCAGCACTGGCCGATTGTCCCGATCCTTGACAATCTTTTTGGATCCAGACACTTAGAGCGACGTACTTGTGCTTCTGTGGCTGCAGCTCACCAGCACAGATGCCCTGGTAATGCACCTGCTGCAGCGTCATCTCCCTCTGGAATGCCTCAATGAGCTTCCAGATGGTGGGGTGGGCAACTTGAAGGGATCCTTGGAAGGCAGAGTGCCACCCTTCAACTGCATTATTTGCGCGTGGCGCACCCTCGTCCAAGCGGGTGCCAACTGTGAATGTGTTCCACAGTCAATGGCAAACAATGGTGCACAGCGATTACCATTCTGGAGCATCTGGCCCACATAGTTGTCCTCAAAGAAACAGACGTGCGGCAGCAGCAGCAGAAGGAGCGCGCTCAGTCCACCTGTGTCCCCTGCCACTGCTGCTGCTGAGCGTACGCGCTTGTCATTGGATGGTGATGATGCCT
>JAAUXU010100957.1_pt1 | contig 12463 bp, 12 predicted proteins | sample 7278151 | NCBI WGS metagenome assembly JAAUXU01 (sample SAMN14350113, study PRJNA611818) | marine sediment metagenome | isolation source: surface marine sediment (1.8m) | place: French Polynesia: Moorea | collected 2018-08 | reverse complement strand
GGTCAGTCCAGATCGCTGGTCTCAGAAGGAGCGAGAGAATGCAGTCATCCACAGCTGGTCAGTCCAGATCAGGAGTAGTGAGAGAATGGGTTCCAGAGCTTGTCAGTCCGGATCGCTGCTCTGAGAAGGAGCGAGAGAATGCAGTCATCCACAGTTTGTCAGTCCAGATCGCTGGTCTCAGAGAATGCAACCGTCCCGATTGTCGTCGATGAGTTTTGTTTACCTGTCAAAGTGTCACCCCGTCGCTCTCTTTTGGCTGCTTCCCGGAGACACTCTTCTTTACTCCATGATACCCTTGCGTCAATGCCTGCAGGTACCCTCATGCCGTGGCCTACACAAACGTAGTGTTATTTCCATGGCACTCATCACCCATTCCCTCTCTTGATTCATTACTCATGGCACAGCTCCATGGAATGACCAGTTTATGGACATGATTTTAGGGTGACAACACCCATTCCAGCAAACAACATTTCATGAATCTACATACTCATGCTCTTTTTCCCTTTCTTTACGTCAGCTGACGGTAGCCCCACCTTAGTGGTGGGATTTTCAGCTACAGTGAGGAGCCTGTGAAAAGCGCCATGGAATTTTCTGAAACTTGGGAGCTAAGCTAGCTCATGGTCCGACAGCCCCCATATTCCAATGAAAAGGGTCAAATTTTTCAATTCAAGTGAAGTAGGTATTTAGCGCAATAGAACCAAATTGTCTGATTTAAGCAGAAGAGAAAAACTGTTAGGAGCTGTGCTGTGCATATACCATCCACTTTAATTGACAACATATTTTAATAGAATAATTTGCAATGAAAGATTTTCTTTGAGAAATATCCCAGTGCCCATGTCTCCCTCGGGGCTAGTTGCTGCTTAAGGCCTGCCACTTGCACAGCTGTAGCTTTAGAGAATGTCTTTGGTTCTGACTTGGATTGCACACAAAACCTTCTGCATTATTCAGAAGTTGGCAAATTGAGGGAGGGCCAAACTTTAGGGGCCGACCCCCCTGAGCTGGCTCAGTCAAAAAGGGCCGAGTCAGCCAAAAATTTTGAAAAGAGCGGCCCTTTCGGCCCTTTGCTCCAAGTTCACAAAAAACAGAACAGCTGTTGTTCCCCGAGTTCTCAAGATTTAAACGATTGAAGAAATTTCCAATGTAGTCTGAACATTCTACATATCCCCTAGCAGAGGTACTCAGCATTGCCCTTGTTAACGACTGCACTCCCACTCCCACAGCTCTTAGCTGTGATTACTAAAGCTGTGCGAGCATTAAACTGCACCCTCCGTGTCGTCCATACGATCTCCGTCCCGATCCTCGCTGTTTGTCCGAGTTGAGTATCTTTGGTTTCTTTTGAAACTGACTAATCCCGAAACACCTCACCCAACTCCTTCCTTTCACTCATCTCTCACCGTCAGTGTTGCCAAGTTGCGTTTTTTCAACACTTTCTTCTTGTTGAGTTGCAAGTATGACACATTCCCTGGCCAGAGCCTGGCAAAGCTGATTCCTCTCTCCTTATGTAACTCTTCCCTTTCTGCCCCTTCTGCTGCTGCGTATGTAGTAAATGAGCTATTCGACCTTAATTTAGGATTCGAACTATTCAACTCCAAACCCTCTTCTGTTGTTCCCAGCTGCAAAGGGTCCTCCATGCCAAATTTAGTATGGTTCAGTCCGGTAATACAGGGGGCCATGGGGAACAAGCAGATAGACAGACACCATCGAAAATGTACGTAAGGTTGATAAGTGGGTGCCCGTGAGTGTGAGTCGATCTTGAAACCGTTTTGTTCCTCTTCCCCCAGTATTGCTCTCCATGTTTCAATGTTCGACTTAGTGGTAGCCGCGGCTGAATTTCTTGACCGCCTCGGCGACTGCGATAGTGGCAGCGACGACAGAGCCAGTGACCAAGACCACAAATGCCGTGAAGATGTTCTCGTAGCCGATTTCTGTGAACGACCGGTCGGCGCAAGTGATGGTGGACTTGGCAGAAAGGTACCTGCGCAGTACCTTGTTGACCTGCATTTTCAAGTGTGGTCCGTGATTCAGTGAACAATCACTTTTGCTGGGGCAAATGAGAAGGAAAAAAGAGAGAGTCGAAGTTGGATTACCTCCCCAGCCTGCCGGAGCGAGAGGATCTTGGCGCTGAACAAGGCCACGTACTCAGAGTGCTTGGGAAAAGCGAAAGTGACGGAGTTCTCGTAGTAATGAGCCGGGGCCGAAGAGATTGAGCACGGATAACCTCTCATTGTCAGCCTTTGAAAGAATGAAATGTTGGTGATCCGACAAAATGAGACTTTTCCGCACCAAGTCACTACCTGGCACTATCCTTATCTCCGAAGAAGACGAGTTTGGAGTTGCCCACGACCATTTCACCTGCAGAAGCAACCGTGGGCGCGAATGCAGCCGGGTTGTTCCTCACCATCTTGTTGTAGATGGCCCAGGCCACTTTATTGTCCTTGGGGGAGGCCTATTGAAAAAAATGACAGTGATTCCCTTGCGTCCTTCTGTCATATGCTTCTACGTCTAGCATGTGCATGGTTCGGCAGTGACACTTCCAGGAGACTTAACTAGAGCAATATAATATAATAAAATCATAAAATATTTACGCCAAGGACTGTGTAGGCAGGAAAGTTCTTGCCGCGGAAACTACCTACGGAATAAACTGTATTAGAAAGTAAATTTTCTCTCTATGAATTTAATGCCACTAGCACTCTTTATTGGCTACTGGTGTAGTTTTCAAAGCCATAATGGGTCTACTTTAGTCAATGACTTTATTACCGAGTCATTAAACACTTCCTAATATTCTTTCTTCTTGTTGATACTCACGTCACTAAAAAACTGCGTATAGGCAGTTCCTTCTTTGAGTATGAGCTGGTAGTCGTTCGCGCCGGCGAGGAGGTCATCAAAGCCGTTGATGGGCAAGACGTGAGTGTCGACTGTTAAGAGGGAGACGAGGATGGCGTTGTAGCTCCAGTAGATGATGGCGCCGAACAGGCATACGGCCAAGAAGATGGAACGGGCGGGCACAGTGCGTGGAGACTCCGAGACACTCAAAGCGCCCAGAGAGAGAAGCACTGATGAAAAGGACCTGACATATAGACATCATGAGTTTGGTCGAATGTCTCCAACTAAAGTGACTTCTTGTTCATGCGTTACTGCAGCAGACTTCTGTGCTCTTTGTTCCCCACGCTGCACGCGAATATAAAGTGGAACGTGACTGACGAAAGAAGCACGACGAAGGCCAGGGTGAGCCAGAACTGTGGGTTGAAGACACCGATGAACGTGGTCCAACTGAGAGCTTGTTCCGGCAGGTGCATGAACAACTGGGCGTTCTGCATGTAGATGCCCAAGGCGAAGTCAATCACCTGAAAGGTGGGTCTTTCACAAAAAAGGGATACTGACTCTGCTTTAATGCTGGCGGACTTTTTACCTCATGTGTCGCACATGGGTGATTTCATTCTTTCAACTCGCCCTAGCACCTCAGGACCACCATTGTGCATGTAACTTACCTCGCTGCGACTGTGAGTGATGGAAAAGTCACTGATGGTGAGATCAGCTTCGTGACGCTGGAGGAGACCAACGACTCCAAGCCAGCTTCCGTTTTCTTGAAGAAACGTTCATGTAGTGTGCATAACACAGTGGTGTGATTCTTAAATCACTCTTGATGTGTATGTCAATGTATAAGATAGTCTTGTATGCGTAAGATGTGATGTATACATAAAAGTCCTCTTGTTATGCGTCCATATATTCATAATCAATTTACCTAGTCTTTCTCCGTAGAGATCCTGTACCAAAAACTGCATGGAAAAGTTCAGAGTTTGCGCCAATGTTCGGGCCATGTCGTACATGATGCCCCTCATTTGACCACCTTTCTCGCCATCCTTGTATACGAAGGGTTCCTAAAGGACGTTGGATTTTGCCGTCAGTCAACCTCAGCCGAAACTTGTGTCTACCTGTTCAACGTAGGCTGTCTTGAACGAGAGCCCGTCCAGGTCACCCCTGCGGTCCCAGATGTAGGACGGCACGATCAACTTGAGCACTCCCTGATGATCATTGACGGCCACCGTGCGCTGCACAATCGACTTCGTCGGGCCAGTTCGGTACCACTCGAACAAGTCAGACTCCAGATACACGTAGATCTGAGAGTCCAACCTCAACTTGGACGAGATCTGCTCAGTCAACATCTCCACTAAGTCCTTTTCGGCGAACACCAACCACACGCTACTCGCGAGAATGGCCGGGGATAATTTGGGCAGCATTACTAAGAAATCAGCTGTGTTGGGGACTACGAAAAGGACAGGATTCTGGTAGGAGTGACTGTGCTCGGCCATCGTCAGGGTTTCGTTAAAACTGTATCGTTTAGAGCCAGCATCGAGCACCTCCCCCACGTTGATGAAGAGAAAGCTGAACTCGTTGGTTCTGTCCACAGGGTGTTCAACGAGGAATCGCATGATTTCATCTGCGTCTGCGTCCGTTGCCCCCAACCCTGACAACTCACTGACCCACACGACATCTGCCACAGCCGAGGGGGCGGAAAAGATCTCTACGAACTGTCCGGCGACCTTGGTGAAGCTGGAGGAGAAGCTGCCGTTTTGCAGCGTGATGACGCTCGGACACAGCACCAGGATCACGAACAGCAAAGCCACCACTATCATCGTCCTTGGAAAATGTTGACACTTGCTCCAGGAACGTCAGTACGCGCGCAACTGGAATTCGTGTCAGCATTGGAGCAGCTCACGAGCCATATTATTCTTGGAAAGATTGGCATTGACTCGATAATGATTGCTTGTAGCTCTGCCACTTCAAAGGCAAACCTGTCGTACGCGTGCCATGGTAATACCTGCAATGCAAATGAACGTAGATGACTGCTGCGACTGAATAAAGACCGCTGTCTCAAAAAATATGCACGAACCACGTGAATTGCACGTGAGTAGTAATGCCGAGCAAGGTCTTCACTCGATGAGAAATGACAGTAGTGAGTGGTAATGAACTCATTGCTCATAATGGTCCGGCTATTGGCAAGAAGACCTAAGAACTGTAATCGTCACCATTTTTCCATTCCCAGACAAGAGCATGACGGTTTTCGGGGGAGGGGCAATGGGTATCCAGTTTACTGCATAGGCCTTCCATTAAGTTGCAAATATTTGAAAGTGTATCTAGAAGAGAGTAAACTGCAGAAGATCTGTGCCACTGACAATTAAGCCTGTTCCTAGATTTTCAAACATTTCTGAAATCTTGATCTCTTAAAAAATAGACCTACAAAGATAAATGCCAAATAAGATTTATCCCGTCTTCGTTCTTCATCACAAGTCTGCACTCAGATTTTGATTCTTGAAAATTTTGAAATGGCCTATGAACCAAAAGTTTTACACCACAATCACAATGTGCATTTCCATATGCCATGGGGGAAAGTGTGAGACAGCTGCCTCACGTCACTTGCTGTCTTCAGTGCTTTCCCAGATGAATGACCAAGGGTCCCTGAAAAGGCCACACAGTCTCATGAAACTATTTGCCTCAGTTAAGAAGTGGTGAGATCATGTCTTTTAAAACGCTGTGTACCGATCAAGAAACTTTCTTGGACATTCATCGTCGTCCATCGGCACGGTTAAACTAAAAATTTTGGTTACTGTGAAGGTCACATGTCTACACATGACTCTAGTGAAGCCACAGTTTGCAGCAGTTGGCTGTGGGAACTCGTTCAACAGTTTAGGATCATTAACTGAAGGTCTGAGGATATCTTCAAAGAATCCTTCAAGCAAGACTTCTCACACTGAGTGCCTTCTAAGCCTCAGAAGCGCCAATATGAATTTTAAGAAAATTTATAATCATTTTTTTACGCGAACACGAACGTTTGGGGATGGTTTGGGACGAATAATGTCCCCCCCCCCGGGTATCTTGCTTTTGGCAATTTCACTGGGCAAAATCTGCTGCCCTCTTTAAAACGTTTGAGTACCTATCGATAGTCCTCGATAAAAATCCGTCCATGTATCGCTTAGTTTAGTAGAAGTCATTGGTCATGTGGCCTGTCATCTCCTGCAACATTAGTGTTATTGTCAAGTAGCCGAGACATGGACTTTCGTCACTTTGAAGAACAACTCAGACTGTGCCATTCATAAGAAGTCATGCATCTGGACCTGGAGTTCATTTCTCAGAAGTGACCTCAATCCCTGTTCCTGTCACTGTAGATGGTGTATCAGATAGGATGCATCACCATTATTAGTTGGTTGTGCTGACTGAAATCCTTGAATACAATAGAGCCGCGAATTGCAGTTAGGGTTCAATGAGCTCTGGAAGACCAGAGTAACCAAGTACCTGAGTAGTAGGCGTGAGTATTTTCTTAAAGGCATGCCTGATTAATTGCGTTTTGGACATTGACGACTGCGATGGGCACAATTCAGCAATCAAAGTTATAACTTTTAGTATCCTCTTTGGCCTATATTCCTTGCATAAACACATGTACCAGGTGTGTTCATTGATCTCAGACATTTAGAACATTAAACTTCAACAAGATGTTATTCAGCTACAAAAAAATTGACGCAAAGTTTGATGCAATGAAAATTTTGTATTTTATTTCAATTCTACTTCATTTCTTTCTGCCATTGGCGCAGCAGCAGCAGAATGAGCACGCTCTGTCCACCTGCGTCGCCTGTCACTGCTGCTGCCGAGTGTCTGTTGCTCATCTTTTGTCCGCAATCATGCTCTCGTGCATGAACGTGATGTTTTGGCCTGTAGCACGTCCAAGGATGGTCCAGAGGGTGCCATCTTTGGCATGGAGCACTGGAGGGTGGGTGATCACATCCACACAAAGTTTCAGCCACTTTCATCGTGGAAAAGTGGTGAAGAGCATCAAAATTCGGCCGCCACTGACACGGTGCTCTAGTCAACTCATGTTACTTTGAGTGCTCTAGCATCAAGATGAGCACTTGAAACTCAATGAAACTACAGCATCTCATGAGTAACTATCTCGGCTACACATTGGATGCCGCAATTCAAAACATTCCTGTTCAGAATATGACACTATTAACCACCAAGTGACATTACTTACGCCAAGGACTGTAGTTCCTCATCCACCTCCCCACAGACATGTTCCTCAGTCTCAATGCCGATTCTGGAGGAAAACGGGTGACAGAGACTAGAACCACTGAAACTACCTTTTCCTACGGAAACCCATGTTTCAATAAGACCGGTCACAACTTAATACAGTGACCAGGTGTGACATTTTGGCGTTATGTTCCAACTTTCAGCTCTCTAGGTTCAACACTGGTGGTTCAATGGACTTGTTGAAATTTCTTCAGGTTTCAAATATGTCTAAAGAATTAACAAGCACACTCCAAGTCAGAGTTGTGGCCAAGAAGAGAAATGAGACAAATCTTACTCAGAATACAGGGTGCGACAGCGATATTTAGAAAAGAGAAATATTCGTATGTATCACCATTTTTGGTAAACAAAACAAAAAGCTGAAGGCAGCTGCATGGTGCTGTTTTCCTCCTAAAAGTAATTCACTTCGATAGTTTTATACCATTGTCAACCATGGACTCACAATCTGCGTGGAGCCAAGGTGTGTCAGATGAGTTCCTGAAAAAAAAACTTTGCTGCATTCTGGAACAAGTCATTCTGTCCAGCATCAAGTCCAGAACTTAACCCTATGGACTATTCAGTGACGAGCATCCTTGAGCATGAAGCCTGCAAGGTCTCTCATGCCAATCTTGAGTCTTTGCGTGCCTTGATCTTCACTGCATGGGACAATTTGTTCGAAGACTACATAGTCAAGACATGCAGATCTTTCTGCTCTCATGTTCAAGCTGTCAATGGACAATGCCAGGGGACACATTGAATAAAAAATATTCAGTGGACTGGATTTGTTCTGTTACAGAGACTTGTTTAGTTTAAGCACCCATAAGTTGCTGGGAGAAATGTGGCAATAATTTTAAGTATTTATACCAGGAAGATGGGCCTGTTGAAATTTCAGCTGGATATCTGCTGTAGCCACAAAGTTTCGAACTATTTTCCAGAGACCCCCGCGGATCCGTTGTAACCCCTTACCCCCCCCCCTTCCAATGCGTAGTCTACGCTACCATGAAGGATATACTGTACGTACTGTACTCAGTGCAACAATGACAATGACGACCAATCACGTACAGGAGAAGGTAAGAGAAATATTGCTTTTCCCGACGTTATTGAGCGCCGTCTTGACATTGCAACAGCGTGTCATTTGTGACTGTAACATGGACATGCTATACTCAGGACGTTGGCAGAAGTTCCATAAAAATCGTCTTAAGAATATTCAATAATCAAGACCTTTGGTCTGGCAGCACAAGTATCCCAGTCCGTCAATATTCCAACACTTCTACCGGACCACGGCCAGCTCCCCTTTTCCATATCGTCATCAGATGAGGAAATCATTTTCCAGCAATTTTGCTTTGGTTGCAGGTACTGAGTGACTAAGGACTGAGGTAGTACCTTTTTTTCTTATTGCCATTACTGGTTTTTTTTTGAGAAAAATTCTTTTATGAATCAAACTGCTATATGAATCAAACGGCTATATGAATCAAACGGCTATATGAATCAAACGGCTATATGAATCAAAATTCTCTGTCCCAACTTGATTCAAATAACCGTGTTCCACTGTATATTTCGAGCCTTAATTTATAAGCCTAGTTCATTGACATATCTATGTTGGTAGTCATATCCTTCCATTGAACGCAGTGAGTGCAGCAAGACTTTCTGCCATCTGTGGACACATTTAAGAATGTTGAAGGCAGTTGAAGTAGAGCACGTACATATGACATCGATTATTGCATATCCATATGGTGTCAACGCCTACTAGCATAGATTGAGCGAGAAGCAACTTCAAAAGTTGCGCATCCGGCCGACTCTGATCCCCCATTCTTGTCACCGACTTCCTCCCTTCCTGCTTTCTACGGTTCCACCTGACCTTGCTTATCTCGACCCCGTCAGAGTTGGGCGACCAGCGCAAGTCACACAAGACGCCTGTGAGCATCATTAAGAACAGCTGCAACAAACAATTGCTAACTCTTTCTCCCCATTCTTCCTTGCTAGAGATGTCTACGATCGGACTCGGGGCCATTTTATAGAGATTCTCCCAGCGTAATCGACGGTGCCGAGGCCCCACGAGCCAATTCGAGACATGCATGCTTGTAGTCAGTCACTGCCTATGAAACATGTCAATTGTGTCCTTTTCTTTCACATCAACGCACTAATCGTGGGACGCTGCATTATCAATGTAGTAGATACTCAATGGGCAATACTTTTGACCAGGATCGTAGGCATCAGACACTGAGCATCAAAAGCCCTGTCCCAGACCAAACAGATTACTGACATATAAAAATGGTAACTGATATACACTTACCTAGTGAGTAAGAGTTAAGGATACCACTAAATTTAATGTGTCCACGTGCAGTTGCTGTTCAAGGGCAGTCACTATATTCTTGCAAGTACTCAAGAGATGCCGTTACTATTTAATGGAGAGGGAGGTATCATTTCAATTGGTTTTCATTGGCAATAACTTTTACAGCTCCTCAACTTCATCCAGTATCTCTTCTCGGCCTAAAGGTACAACTTACGCGCGAGAGTTTTTACACTGGCGAGGTGTTCTCTTCTGCTGACAAGTCAACGAGTGCTGGTTTTGTCCAAGTACTGTAACTTACCACGAGGCAAAGTGAATACGAATGTTTGATTATGTACTGAATGCGGGAAGTACAAAAACATCATATTTTCAGCTTTCTGGAAATGGTGTGAGATACACAGGACTTAACAAAAAATGTAGAACAGTTTGCTTGAAATATGACAAGGTTTGCATGAAATATAACAGGGTTTGCATGAAATATAACAGGGTTTGCATGAAATATAACAGGGTTTGCATGAAATATAAGAGGGTTTGCATGAAATAACAAATTTGTGTTAAAAATTAAAAGTGGGATTAAACTCAATTTTTATATGTAGAGTTCCTTTACCATCAGTGCTTTTTTTCATAGATATACTTTTCTTGTCTTCATTACGTGGTGACTCTTGATCTTGGACCTCAACACTTGTTTCTCTCTCGACTACTGAAGTCACTCCTGGAACCACAACCCCAACTGCAGAGCTCATTTCTCTCATGCGTCTTGGGATCTTCCATTGAACTTTCAGATTTTGCTTCGACAAAGAGTTGAGAAGTGGTTGTGCCATTTTCTCCATGTTGATAACTGACTCATTGATGTACTACAATGCTGTATCCTGTTTTTTCCACCCAAAGTCCCGTTGCACATCTGTCGTCGGCATTCTGCTGTCGGCACAATGACATGCCCTGCTATGCTGAAAACAATGACTTGAAAAATTTGATTTTAGAGCAAAATACGGAGACCTTTGATGCCATGCAGTTCTGAGGAAACTCACAGTTGTGTGGTATCAGAAAAGTAGGGAACCGTATCTCTCCATGTTCTTTTGCTGCAGTAAGTGTGATGAAATAGCCTGTTTCCTTTAGGTCAAAATTTGCCATGTCGAGACTTCTCAGTTCTGCTCCTCTCAGTCCCCCAGCCAACTGATCGACACAGCTGCTTTCCTCAACACCCAGTATGCATGTGGAAGATCCACAGCCAGAAATGAGTTGATCTCCTTGGTAAATGGTTTTGCAACCTGCATGAGTCACACAATTGAAATGTGCGATGCAGCAATGTAGATTACTTCACATACCTTTCATACATATCTCTGATTGTAGTTTTTTAAGTGAGCTGACAGGCAACCCCAACCAAGGGTAAGTTTCAAAATTGAGTTATGGGAGTGTGTGTATGCACGCATATGACAACCCTTATGATACTGATTTTATATCTTTGCAGGTGTTTGGTGGGATTGAGCAGCATGGGAAGCAGGGGGCCTTCTTTATCACGTGATATGGCAATTCTCCTTCCTATCATCAAAAAATACATAGCACCAGGCACAATCATCATGTCTGACTGCTTGAAGGCTGATGACTGTCTGGAGGAACATGGCTATTGGCACTTGAATGTTAATCATTCAAAGAATTTCAAAGACCCAGAGACCAGTGCCCATACAAACACCATAGAGGGCAGTTGGCTTCATGCCAAAAGGTCTCTGCCAGTACATGGATGGAGGAAGGACCTGATGATAGGCTATCTGGCATTGTTTCTTTGGAGGAGAGCAGTGAAGAGAGCTAGACAGGATCCCTTTGAGGAGTTTCTTAAATTAATATGAGTAGAGGACAGAGAAGATTTGGCACAACTTGTGGGTCACAATCATGACTACCGTGTAGTTGCTCAAACAGACCATAACTACTGTGATAGATCACCATGGGACCATGATTACTGTGTAGGTGTGCTGACACCCAATAACAATAATGAAAAGGTCCCATGGGATCATGTGCATTCCATGCAATAAATTGTTGAACAACTTAGTCAGGTTAGAAGAACTTAGTCAGGTTAGGTTAAGTTGGTTTAATACATACACCAAGCTAGGTTCAGTCAGGCAGAGTCACACTCAGTGGCTTTTGTGTCTGTGCTGTGTGGCAGAACAATAGGGGGTCTGCTCTTGTTGGTATTGGTTTCTGGTTCAAGTTTAAGTGGTGGATCAAGTCAAGTCAGTCATCATTTCTCAATTGAACATTCCATGCTTTGAAAATAACTGTGCTGCCCTCTGTTGGATTCATGCCTCAACAGAGCATGACAGAGTTGCTACCATAGTCTGGCATACATGAGTCTGCCACTGAGGTGGTGTCAAATGAGACAGATAGCAGGGTTGTCTTAGATGGGAACTGTTGAAAGGGGAAGAAATGTTTTGTTTACCATTTTGCAGCTGTTGCCAGTCAGAGTTGCCACAACCTCAGTTTGTCAACAATTACTGGTAACAGTTTTGATGTAACAATGTGGCAACGTTGGTGGACAAAAAAACCCAGCTGCACCCGTATTACCCACTTGCTCCCAGCCAATCTCCTATTTCCTAGAAGTGCCTCACAAGTGCAGCAACCATTCAAGCCGGGAAGCCTATATGACCAAGTTCAATATAAAACGGCACAATTGTTAAATGAGAGTGTTCAAAAATCGGCTAATTCCTGAACGAGAGGGTCGGCCAAATAGACCAAACAGGACATTATCCAAAAAAAGGGTCAGAAGCCACATTAATGGGCCTGGAACGCATCAATCTGGCCGTAAAAATGACTATCTGGCAACCCTTGACCCGACGAACTAAAATGGACTACCTAGCTGAGCTCACTCAAGTTGCGATTGTGCCGGTGCGTACCAAGAGAGAAGGTGAGTAGTACCATAGATGACTACTGCTACGCTAGATACCCAGTAGGCTCTGATTTTTACATGGCTAAAGTGCAAAACAAATGACAGCTGATGTTAGACGACGAGAAACAACAGGGAGAGAAAGAGGGGCAGAGAATCACAAAGTGGAGATTTTATAAAGAATTGAGGGCAACATGCCAACATGCGCAATATTTGGTTGCCCCTCCAGAACTGTGACAGAG
>JAAUXU010028368.1_pt1 | contig 12475 bp, 8 predicted proteins | sample 7278151 | NCBI WGS metagenome assembly JAAUXU01 (sample SAMN14350113, study PRJNA611818) | marine sediment metagenome | isolation source: surface marine sediment (1.8m) | place: French Polynesia: Moorea | collected 2018-08 | reverse complement strand
TCCCGCTCCCAATCAACCCGACGCCTTGTCATCCCGCTCCACACCAAAACCCCCCCCCGCTCGGGGGTGGTGGGGCCTCCGGGGCCCGGGGGGGGGCTAGCGAGCCAGACACACGCCGCATCCATCCTTCCCTTGCAGTCGTAGGCCTGCCTAACCTCCTCCGCCTCCGCCCATGATGTCGGGGCCGCCGTCGCCTTTCTTCCTGACGGCATCGCCGCTCGTGCCCTCGCCCTCGTGTGCTTAGTCATAGTACGGGGGGGAAGGGAGAGGAGGCGCAGAGGAAGCCGTTATAGTACGATGCAGAAACAGACGCAGACGAACGAACTGACTGTGCTTTCCCTCCCTCTTTGTTCCACCGACGTTTTGAGATTGCTCCTCCACTCGTGGGATTGGCACAAAGAGAACTGGAGTAAAGGGAACCGTCCACCCTCACCCTTTGGAGGCAACTGCCTGCCTTTCTCCTGAAGAGGGACAGAGCGAAGACGAAGAAGAGGCTCTCCAAGGCGTTCATCTTGGGGCATTCGACATCGTCGACGCCGCAGGACAAAGAAGGACATGTGAAAGTCAATTCGGTTCTTCTCACCACGCTGTCGATGATGTCTACAATGATCTCGTAGTTCGGGATGATGGAGGCACGTGTGCGCCTACCGGGTGTCCAGTAAGTCTGAGGACACTTTCGGACCTGAGAGTACTTGAAGAGGTGTCCTCAGACATGTGCGAGACACCCTGTAGATGATACCTCCTGAGTGACAAGCACTTCTACTACTTTCGTTACTTAACAGACTTGCTATTTTTTTGTGTGTGTCTGTGGGCACACTTGTTTTTTTTTCACATCTGTAGATGGATTCGTCAGGCTAAGTTGTAGACGACGAATATACTACTCTGTATGACGATGTACGTACATACAGAGCTAATACTCTAAAGCCGGAATCAGTGTCAAGGCTTGACTCAGGCAAGGCAGCCAACCAGAGGTTACTGAAACCTTACAATGAGAAAGCGACGATCAAATGCATTGTTTTGAAAAACAATGGTTAGAGACAGTGGCCAACAGATGCCGACAGAGAAGATGACCTAGACGTGCATCCTCAGAAGCCAAGCGGTTAGACTGTGGCCAGCAGTTCTTAGGCTTCACTTCTAGTACTACTTTTTTTTTGCAGTGCCACATCCTAAAAAGTCCTGTTTCCATCATAATCAGTTAATTTTAGTCATTTTTTTTTAGAATACTTTTGACTTCTCCGCTCTCGAGTCCGGATTTTATGTTACAGCCCATAACTTGCGCGTGCACGCAGCGCAAGGAGGACGGAACGTTCGCTGCCCCGCATCACGCACCCTCGTCGGTCGTGCTCACAAAGAAAATCCGGCTGCCCCCGAAAAAAGGTTCAGCGTCCAAGGGACCTCTTTTTATCTCAAGAGACAAGTAAGAAAGCAAAAACTTTGTTATGTCAATTGTCAACATGTTTATTGGAACCTCACGTCAAGTGACCATTGTCATGTGAAAAGAGGACTCGTGTCAACCTCGAACCCCTTCCTTCCTCGGGGCAGTGAAGTTAAATGCTCTTTTTTTTCTCCTTTTTTTGCTCTTTTTTCTTTGACACTATTTTGAAACTATCAGTTGATTTTTGTGAAATTTTTGTTTTTTGGGGGGTTGGGGGAGGGGGGGTTGGGGATCCTAGGGGTACGCAGCTGCCGTGGTCGGTCGTGTTCATACTGTTTTTTCTCTCTCTCTGTCTTGCCCACAAAACTAACTACAGAGATGATGCAACAGACGGTGAGAGACAGAGAACGACCACAAAAGCATGTACTAAAAAATCTCATCTAAACATTACTGTACGAAGGTTTCCTTGTACAAGAGGAAGGTTTATTACAAAGGATTCTGCTTCATAATACGCCGCCAACACCACACAAGACGAAGAAGTTTAAGTACATACCCAATTAGTTTTTAAAAGTTAAGAAGTAGGGTGGGGGCGGGGAGGGGACTGGAGTAGGGGGAGGGTGGCTTGCATTGAGAATCTACATACAGCAAACTGAAAAAGGCTCAGTTCTTTGTTTTTTCGGTCTACAACTTCTGTTTTGTTGCTGTTTTTTGGTCTGCAAGTAAACTTAAGCAATGCGTGGTGGCGTCGTCGGTCGGGAATTGTTCATATTATTGTCTTCACACGCTTCTCTCCCTTTTCTCTTTCACAAATACTGTTGTTGCAGTTAAACACTCACACACGGGTCGATTTTCAATCGCTCCGGAGAGAGAAACTTAAAGGGAAAAAAAAAAAAAAAGCAGAAGTTTTTAGGTTTTTCACACACTTTTTTTCTTTAAAGAACAGTTAGACGTGGTTGTTCTTGAAAAAAAAATCGGCCAGAGGCAAGGAACGAAATGACGGAAAAGGTCTCCCCCCAGGCCGGGGACTTGTAGTTGCAGTAGGACGTGATGGCATATTTGTTGTACGGGCGAGAGGCCAGTTTGACAGGGTGGTTCGAAAAAATGTCTTTCTTCTTCTTCCTTTCCCATGACAACAGGATGAGTTGTAGCAGTAACTTAGACAGACACGAATTTGGCTTGTGTGAGAGAGACAGAGAGGCGAGAGGCGGCCGTGGGCGACTGGAGAAAGACTTGCGAGATTTTTCTTTTCTCCGTGTAATAAAGTCTCTTTTTTTGTTTTGTTTAGGCGTCGCCGCACTCTTCCTCCTCTTCGCCCTCTTCCCCTTCGCCATCCTCCTCTTCCTCGCCCTCTTCTCCCTCGGCCTCTTCGTCGCCGTCCTCCTCGCCTTCTTCTTCGTCTTCCTCTCCCAGAGGCTCTTCGTCCTCCTCGTCAAGGTCCTCCTCCTCGTCACCGTTTTCTTCGTCCTCACCGTTTTCCTCCTTGTCGGCCGCGGCGTCCTTCCCCGCGCCGTTCTCACCCTTCAACTTCTTGGCGTCGTCGGTGGTGTCACCCTGCAAAACATGGAAAGTAGAAAGAATACCCACGTGAGCAGCAGTTTGATGCTGAAATGCTTTGCTGACAGTATAATAACTCATGTTATGAAAATAACAGTATAGTAACTCATGCTCCTCTGCTACAGCATAAGAATTCCATATCAAGCCGAAGAGCAACGTACTCAATGAAGCCACCTAACTTGTTTGTCTTTACAACAGTGCTCCAACTACAGCTGACCGGACTACAGAGCGGCGTGTTAAGTTCCCCCCCCCCCCTTCGTGTGGATAATTTTGTGGGGGAAAGTTCATCTGTACATGTGTACTGCACATCTTTCCCAGGAAGGGGGGAAAGAGGGGTACATTCTGCGTTCGCCCTTCTCCCTTAGTACACTCTCCCCCTCCTTTCTCCGCCATCGATCCTCGATCACGTGTGTCACCCCTGAACGCTAAGTTGCGTGCAAAAGCGGTTACAAGGGAGGGATTCAGAGGGGGCTCATATTAAAAAGGTGCCCATTGCTAATGACGCGGGGTTTGCACCCCCTGTTGTCCTCCCCTCCCCCTGTTGGCGCTCCGGACCCCCAGGTCTGAGGCGTCGACGCCGGCGGTGGAAAATCAATGGGTCGAGGAGGAGGAGAAGAAGTAGAAGAAGAAGAAGGGGAGGGAGGGGAAGAAAGAAGTTATGGTGCGTGCGTGCGCACAAAAAGCCGGTCTCTCTCTCTCCTTTCCATCTCTCTCTCTCTGTTGTATTCTGTGTTCCACCTCTCTTTGCTGCTGCTGCTCTCTATGGAGTCGCTGGTGGTGGTGGAGAAGGAGGAAGAAGAAGAAGAAGCCGGCAAATGGAAGCAGCATCTGTCGATACTCGACGTACTATACGGGGTCGGCCCGGCCCGCCCGGCCCCCGCCCGGCGGCAGCCGTACGCGCTCCCTCCCCCCTCCACTCCGTTCAAAGAGGGCCTTTCTTTTTTGCTGAGGGACGCCGAGACCGAACCGGAGGCGAACCCGGAGGACGGGCGGACACACCCGGAGGGACTGGAGTCCCTCATCCACCCAGAGGACGACAGATGGACCAATGTCGGATGAACTCTTTTAGTGGGAGATGCTGGACGCCGGCTTCGTCGGCAGCGGCCACAGAAGGGGAGAGGGCCGATCGGGCGGGCGTCAATAAAATGCCGGGCGGCCGCCGACGCAAAAATGGCTAGGGTGGAAAATCGCGTCCCGGACGCAAAAGTACGCCGTGCGGGTTGGGGAGCCCTGAGGGTGCGATCCGGAGGATCGCCCCCGAGCTGTTGTATGTCGCTCTTGTCACTCGTCTCAGCGTCACTCACCTCCGCCGCCCGCTTGACTCCCTTGATTTCCTCAGCGGACTTCTCCTCGGCCTTGTCGGCGGCCGGCGCCTCCGCGGCGGGGGCCTCTGTCTTGGCTTCAGCTTCGGACATGTTGTTGACGGTCTTGTGGACGAGGATGTGCGACGCGGACGGGGACGCGGAAGAGAAGAAGATGCCGCACTAGCTCAGTAAGAAAGTAGTGGTTGCTGCTGTCGCTCGCTGGCTGGAATCGAAGAAAACAAGAGTTGTTTGACTTCAGCGCCAGATTCAATCCGACTCCTCATTGGTCGGGGCGCAGAGGGCGCGCGGCGCCCATTGGTGGGCCTACTTTGGTGGGCATTTCTGGGCATTGCAACATTCAATCGAGTCTGGAACAATTTTTGCATGAAAGCAAATATTATTTCCTACCTTGAATCACTTTCTTATCTCAAAAAGTGACGATTCAATTTGGCGAGCGGGGGGTTCGAGGGTCGGCGGGACGAGGTTGCGAGATCGGCGAGGTTGCGTGTCTCCCTCCACGTACGCGCTCTTCCGTCAGGAGTTGAGGTTCGGGCCGTCTGCTGCGTCAGCTGCTTGTTCCGCGAAGCTGGCCGTTCCCGCCCCGCACGCCCGACGTCGGCCTCTCCGACGCTCTCTTCTTCCTTTTCCGTGCGGACGCTGTCGAGGATACCCAAGATGGTGAGTAAATCATGGAAAAACTGGCCTTCTTCGGCCTCGTTCACTGCCAAAGCGTTGAGTTCGCGGCGGCTTTTCCACGGCCGCCGCGGTAATAAGTCTTTGGTAGAGTAACCGTGACCCGGATATCCATTCTCCCCAGCTCCTTTAACATGCCGCGGGTTTGTGGGAGATTCCAGTCCGGGTTATAAGAACATTTAAAACCGAAGGGTCTTTTTTGACATGTGTGAGTCGGGGTGGGGGAATGGAGTGAGTGGGCCCCCACCAGTGCCGCGTTCTACCTCCTTTTTTCCGCTGCAGGTGAACATTCCGAAGTTCCGTCGGACTTACTGTCCGCACCCGGACTGCAAAGATCACGAGAAGTGGAAGGTGACGCAGTACAAGAAGTCGGCGGAGAGTAAGATGGCCCAGGGTCGGCGCAGGTACGACAGAAAGCAGCAGGGCTTCGGAGGACAGTCGAAACCCATCCTCAGGAAGAAGGTGCGGACAGATGGTCATCAAAAACCTGCTGTTGTACTCATCTACTCTCTCTCTCTCCTCGCAGGCCAAGACGACAAAGAAGATCGTGCTGCGTCTGGAGTGCCTGAAGTGCAAGCGACGCCTGCAAGTGCCGCTGAAACGCACCAAGCACTTCGAGCTTGGCGGAGACAAGAAGCGGAAGGGACAGATGATCCAGTTCTAAAGCCATCCAGTTGCTCTGGCCGTCTGTGCTGTGATACCAAGAGAGAAATACAGCAGGCCTCGTTCTTCGTCAAGCGATTGCGTCACTGCTTGCGTACGTACGCGAAAAACATAGGGTTCAACTGAGTGTATTATTGTAGGAATGGAAGTTGCTGTCACAAGGTAGGTGGGGGTGCTTCAAAAGCTTGCGATGACTCGATGGACGAACAGTGGAAGCTCACGCGGCAGCTTTAGTTCACGGAGATTCGTCAAGTGTCGTCTTGGGATTCCAGGTCTTCCTTCTCGGTCATGAGCTTCTTGTTCCACAAGAAGAGCACAGTGCAGTCGTACTCCTCGTTGGTGTTGATGTCCAGACTGGTGCCTCGCTGGCGCATCAGCACCATCACGTCCGTAGCAGTGAAAGCGCATCTGATCAAAGTCGCCGTGATGAATAGTACGTATGTACTATAACGGTACCCTGAGCAAGGGATACCTATGACAAGTATTCGTTGTAGGTATCCCTGCCTGAGCATACAATTTTACCTTGAGTAGACAACTCCACACTGATCTGGCATTCTCTGACCCAAGTCCGCTGCCAGCTCGAACTGGATGATCGGCGAAGCGTAGTCCAGCTTGGTGGGAATCGCCTTCATGATGAGCTTCTCGTCCCAGTCCAAGGGATCTTTCTTGCTGCGCAACTCGCAGATCAATCGTTTGACGCAGTCGCTCGAGTCCTGATCAACTTCAATGAGACTGCAAGCCTCAAAATACCGGCTATAGTACTTGATTTACCTGAAGGCTGGCAGACGCAAGGCTGCTCTGAACTTTATCGGAGGCCTCTGCAACAAAAAGGTTCGAGACATATATGCATAAAATAGTGATGTTCAAGAAAAGATCACTGACATTCGAATTCACGCACGGTTTAGCTGCACAACACTTTTTTACCTTTCGTGAGCGCGTCCGTGAATATGGCCTTGGATAGGTATCTGAGGGCGGAACTTATGGAGAAGGTCGGCTGGACGCTGGTATTCTCCGAGCTCTTGAGAGATCCGCCTAGGCAGGAGCACACCATGAGCGAGGACAAGGCACAGACGATTCCAAAGTCTTTCTTCATCATGGCCAGTTGTCTTTCAGTGGAGCAAAACTGTGTTCTATGCGTCAAGAGCAGGCAACAACATCTCTGTATTCGCCTTCTCCGTCAACTGTCATACCAAAACCACAAAAAACAATTCCGCAAATATAGTATCAATGACTGCTACATAGTTTTAAGTATAAATCTCCGGCTTAATGACCGTGTGGGTGAAGGAAGGCTCACGACTGGATAGCCACGTCTGTCTCGCAACTCCAGCCAGAGATGCCGCAAATTGGCCGAGCCAACAACTTTGGAAGCAACAAAGGTCGTCAACAACTCCTCAAGTAATCCTTTACGTACCCAATGCAGGCGGCGGCGGCGGGGCGGGAGGAGAAGTCGTGCGTGCCCGCGAGAAGGCACCGCCTTCCACCCGCCCCTGTCGTGTACGACTTCTTCGCGGCTCAGGCGATGCACTGGGACTCTCGAGATGGATAGCAGCAGTCGGCAGTTAGTTGCATTTTTACTCCCCCTCTTTGGAAGATGAGACGGGCGCGGCGCCGGATCGAGCGGCAGGTGCGTACAGGGTGACTGAGAAGCGGCTTGCCCCTTGGGGAGGTGGGGGAGAAGAACTCGCTGGACTTGGGACGGACGCTTCTTGAGCGTCCCTGTATGCGCACCGCGTCTTGTACGCATTAGAAATGTGGATTGAAGCCACTTCAATTGAAGCCGCTCCTCTCCAGGCTCCCTCTTCTGACTCGGGCGCAATCAATTTTTGAGTCACGCAGGCTTTTTTTGGGGAGGGGGGGGATTTGTGGGCCAGCCTAAAATAATGGACGTAGCAGGCTCCCTCGTCCTGATCGTCATGTCCTGCATGAAGCTTGTGGCAAGTTGGTCAGCTCTCTCAAGAGGTTTTGAGAGAGGGACGGGCCTGCGCATTCAAAAAAAGGATAGCAACGGCAATGTAATTTATCAATGTATTTATCAATTCGCACTCGTGCGCCGATCTAACTTACTCTGCTTTTTGCGCCTTATAAAGGTGATGTTGCGTAATAGCCATTTAATTGTCGCCCTGGGAGACAACTTGTTTTAAATGTTGCCCCCTTTGGTGGACATAAAAGAGGGACAAACCTTGACTTTTTGACCTCTTTATCATCAATTTGTAGAAAATGCCTATTTTTTAGGCGTCGCATATCCAAGGTTAGTGCACCCAAAGTGTGTGTGTATCTGTGAGGTGCTCACTTTTATGGGTATCTCCGCAGTGGTTCACAAAGGGGGGAGCTCTCAAAAGTTGGGCATCGAAAGAGATGTAGCAGCTCTGCCAACCTGGCACATTCAAGAGGATGTGGGAAATTTGATGACAAAGCTTTGCATTCCAATTACCATAAAGTGAGGTAAGTATGTGCGATGCATCGTATCGACATCGAATGTCGCGATATCTGCAGAATACATTAGTAGCCGCTTATAAGAACAAGCCGCATATGAGAACAGATTTATCAGGAGCGGAATCAAAATGCACTTCACGTGGTGAATTCCACCGGGAAGAGGAACACCTAAAGTCACTTACAAGAATGATTTTAATAAAAAAATTGCATGAAAAACGGAAGAAACTTATGTAACTTTGAGAATGTCAAAATCCTAACCTGGGTAGGACAAATTGGGAAAAAAGAATTGAAGATAAAAGCATCAACTTCTTTCACTCTCAAGGCATAATGACTATATGAACATCGTCTTAAGGCTCTAATTACATTATTACACTGCTCTTTTTCTTATGTTGTTACTTTGTATGAACAAGGCAAGGCCTCTTATAAGAACGGTTTGGCGTAGAACGGACAATGTTCTTATAAGCGGCTTCTACTGTGAGTACGAGTACCGCAATGTCCAAAATATACAGCGATACCATACGACACTCAGATCAACTGATGCTGTTCAGCAACATTACTGAGCTAGCAGTGGGGACACATTATTAGGATTGCATCAAATACAATTCAAGCTAACATAGGTTTCTAAATCCAGCCAGCAAAAGTGAGGGGGACCAAAAGTCTTCGCTCAGAGCTCCGCTCTCTTCTCACGGTTTAAGCAGTATAGCCATGCCTTGGGAGAAGTGCAGTCAGTGGTCGCACTGTGCATTCGCACGAGCACATTTCTATTGATTGGAACTTTTAAAAAAAGCTGTTATAGGAGAATATGTTCTTGTCTCCGACCAATCACTTCTACTCTATAACAGTCGTTGCTACGCAGCGAATGAAAACGTTCGACCTCAGCTGTATCCGCCATCATGCACCTGCACAAAAACCTGAAGATGGCTGTAGGTGCCGTCAGTCTTTGAAATGCCAGCAAAAACGTCGTCTAGACTAAATGCCAAGCAACTAAGTGGGCATTTAGCATATAGCATCGGCATCGGCATCGCGTATCGCGATATTAGGTCTCAACGTATCGATTATCGTGATATCGCTTCATTCCCGGATATCTCACAGTCTTGGAATTTGGCGATCAATCGTGATGCATTCTTACATCCATATCTAGGAATAACTGACGATCACTATGAACACACGACAGATTGATGACAGCTTCAAGAGCACTCGCAATCGCGTGGCCAAGCACAGCATTGCCGTGAATCAAGATTTCTACGATCTCGACAAGATCGCGAAGACTCACACTTCAATCGAGGACACATTAAGCTGACGACAGCCGCGCAGGTGTTGTGGCAGCCCTTTGTGGTCAAGGCGGACTCCTCGGACCTGGAGCTACAGCTCTGTTCGTTCAAACGATTGACAGCACTTTAGACATACTTGACTCCCCTACTCAATAAGTCGTGTTGCTATCCAACAGCTGTGGAAACAGCACAAAGCGCATGAAAATACACGCAGGATGATGCGCTTCGATCGGTACACAAGTGGTTGTTCGTCTCTCCATGGAAAGCTCGAGTGGTCCTCTGAAAGCGATCATTTAGGCACAACAATTACTTTTTTTTTGCGCAACATCGATAAAGGCACTAAAGTTGAGAACAGAATTGCGTGGAATCGATCAATTTTGTGAACTGGTCCCCTGACAGAAGTGGTTCACCCCCATGGAACGCTGAGCAGCACTTTTGTTCGCTACTGTGACACTTCCGCGTCACCCTGTCAATAAAGGTTGTCTCTTGTTCTCTCACAGGTGAAAGTCAGAGCAGTGAAAGGCATTGTCGTGTCAGATGGTTAGATCAGCATGTGAGGAATCCACTAAGACGGAGCCAAGGAACGTTCCTCAGACCTTGCATAAGTGTATCAAGTGCATGACCAAATGCTAGTAGTTTGGCCTTATTTAATATGACTTTGCAGTGAAATGCTGGAAGGTCTCGTGGAGACTTACCAAAGAGTTGTTATTTGTACTGTATTCAAGTCCTATTAAAGAGGACATTTTAGGGCCTTTCGGGAACAAATAAAGCACGGCGGGTAAAATCTGACATGTTGGTTGCTTTCAAACTTTTGCTCACCAGAAGTGTAGGGAAGCATCAGGGGTGTCAATTCAACCGAATTTTTTTGGCTGGAAACCATCACTACTTAATGTGATGATGGTCTTGATTCAAGTCAACTTATTGTTTTAATGCTGTCATCTAATGGCCCATCAACAGCCACTTCCTTATGTTTCAGTTGGGGCTGTATGTACTATGCTATTCTGTGTGCAAACTTTGTATTGTAGCCAGCCCCTTGGCCTGGCAGTGTCACCCATTGGACCCCTGACCAGCAGCTGGGAGCCCAGATGAAAGCTCTCTCTTTCTCTGCTCGACAACTTGGCAGGGATTAGTTGAGATGAACGATCATTGGTTATTATTGTATTTTACCAGGAATTCAATAACTGAGACTCTCTAACACAGATCCAACAGATCACTCTGCCAGGCAAAGAGTCTGGCTGTGCAACTCAGTCTGTGATCTGTGCCTCGAGCTCACGGTCGCTGAACAAAAAAGCAATGTCGGGAAACAGATCATTCATTTCTTGCTATAGAAAAAATTGTGACTAGTTCGCCTGAGGAGGTTTGACTCTGATCGTGCGCTTTTTTCTGTCACACCACTATTGAGACTAATTTGCCAGTTATTTTAGCATCATTTTACTAGGATTCTTGGAGAAACGTTGTGAAGTTATCAACAGGTCATAATTTTTTGTAATCACGTAATCATTTTTCAATGGAAATATGTATCTTCGGCAATTTAATGCATGATCTAGCAGCCCTAACTACCACTCCAGTAACATTAGGATAAGTTTCATTACAGCCGACTCAGCCTATGCTACGCAGCGGCAGGTGACAACTGTAGTTTTGTACTGCTGTTCAGTACTAATGATGTAATTGAGCTGAGCCCGAGCACTGTTCCGGCTAACCCGACACATCCCGAACTTGAGACTCAACCCGAGCGCCTCCTTCAAATCTGAACTTTGAGGAAAGTTTTATGTTCTAGTATAGGAGATCACTACTTTGGACGCTCGACTTGGAGGAGAAAGATGGTGAGCCGAGCTCGAGCTGTGCTTTTTTTGCTTCAAACCGCAATCCTACTTGAGGCGAGACGAGGCCAGACCTAGCCTCGAAAGAGAATTTAATCTCACAGTAGAGATGCGTTGGGCTAGTTTTTTTTGGAGCTGCAGTCGGGTCAAGACGAAGGACTACGAGCTTGGGTCGGGTCGGGGTGGCTGAAAGTGACTTGGAGCCTTCGATCTTTCAAGCTCGAGGGCTGAGGCTTGAAGCATCCCTACCTGACACTTGAGACTTGGCCGTCAGGACAACAAAATGTTTCCCTCCCATAAAAGCGGTCTTTTTCAGCCCGAAGTTTGGTGACCCGATTCAACTCGACCAGACTCGACGCGACGGTTTGGTAAATGACTCCAGCCCGAACATGAATTCGTTAAACCTGAACGAACCAAAAGCCGACTTTTTTCAACCCGATTGCATCACTATTCAGCACAGGCTCCAAACGTTGTCCTGTACACAGTCATGCAGTCTCCTTAACTTTGCTTTTGTCTGCTACATCATCTGCCCCATCATCTGCTTCGTCTGCAGGTTCCACGTAACAGACTCGCGTTGGTGAACAATGGACTTTTGGTGGTCGAAATAAGCGAGGCTGGACGATGCACAGTTCGACGCCCCCAAGGAGATTAGCGAAAATCAAGGGTTTCAACTAACATGTTATGTGGAAAATTCTTATAAAATACTTTTTTGTGCACAAGTGTATGGGACGGAATGCACGAAATTGTGTATGTGAAACAAAGAAAAGGAAGCTAGTATGTTTTATTTGCTGGACGTGTGGAGAGAAATAGCACAATGAGTATTGTAAATGCTACCCGCTACAGAAGTGGTTGTGGGACTTAAGAAAGTCTATAGCAAAGACCTATGTGGAGTGACCAATGTCAGTCTTACTTTTCAATGAAATTTCTGCAATTTGGTGGATGTAAAAGTGAAAAAAAGTGCACGTTGCACTGCAAACGTAACTCAGGGCAAGGCCCATACACACTCTGTCAGTAACGTTATTTTGCAGCTCCAGAAGTCTCGAACCTTGGATCGACCCAACCCCTAGCGTCAATGCCCTCGAACTTCAATATATGTACAAAAATCGTTCATGGCGCTACTTGCCTTGACTTACGTGTATAATTAGTACTTCCAGTGAGCGAACAGTTACAAAAAAAGGTACCAACTGTCTGATCTCACAAGTGCAATTCCCTACTTGAAAAACTCCACCTCAAAGTGACGTCAAATCGAGGTCTTACTGTCTTTTGGTCGACGCTACGCACATTGACGTGGGTCTCGCAACCTCTATAAAGACAAGCTGGACTCGGTATTCTCCTCACACGACGAAGATGACAACGACGACG
>JAAUXU010074367.1_pt1 | contig 12481 bp, 7 predicted proteins | sample 7278151 | NCBI WGS metagenome assembly JAAUXU01 (sample SAMN14350113, study PRJNA611818) | marine sediment metagenome | isolation source: surface marine sediment (1.8m) | place: French Polynesia: Moorea | collected 2018-08 | reverse complement strand
GGAACATGGTTTCTGTCCAGTAATGAACTCCTTCATGGCCTCCATGGCCTTCATCGCCACAGACTTTATTATATGAATGCCCTTACGGCTCATGGCCTTTTGGGTCAGCCATGAAAAAGTCTTATAAATCAGGAACCAATATCAATATTGAAATTATTTTTACATTTTTTGAACTGAGAAGAATGCTAAAATCAAGAAATCATGTTGAATTAGCCAAAAAAAATCTAAAGAATAAAAATTAAAAATATTTTAAAAGTCGCACTCATTTCCGGTCACACGGTACACATGAATCGACATGTGGTATTTTAACGTTTGGGATGAAAAACATTGTGGCATTTTTTTAAAAAAAAGACTTAAAAAAAGAACTGTCAGTCTATCACCCTTTCGGATAAGCCAAAAGACAATTGTAAAAAGCAGCAGTCTTACAGAGCAAAAATACTGGAAACTTCTGCTTCTGCAGCGGACCCTTCCGCCAGTTGCTGCTGCTGCTGTTGTCGTTGCTTCTCTTGCTGCTGCTTTTCTTGCTGCAGCGACTTGGCCAACTGGTTGTCAATGAGATAGGTCCCGATTCTCGGCCCCGCCCTCTCCAGGCGGGAGATCATGCCCGAGAACTCCTCGCACCTCTTCCCATGCCGCTTTAGCAGGTGCCTCTCTGTGAACCCCGCCACGTCGCCGTCGACAGCGCCGCCGCTCTGGCTGGAGGCGGCGGCTTCCCTGTGCGCTCGCTCGGATTCCCGCTTCAACTTCTCCGCCGTCTGGAGGGACTCTCGGAAGATGTGCAACGTGTTCTGCCAGTCCACAGTGGGTGGCTCCCGCACCTCCTCCAGCGCCGCCTCGCCGCCGCGAGCCACTACGTAGTCCAGGGTGGCGGCCGCAGCCTCGAACCCCTCGTCAGAAAGGTTGCGGAAGTAGCGGGCGAAGCCGGGGAGTGCCACGCTGCCGCGGCAGAAGAAGCTGTACACGGCCAGGTACACGTAGCTGGCCTGGAGCTCCTGGTTGACGATCCGGTTCAGGGCCTTGGCAAGGTTCCTTCCGATGGTCCCCTGCCGCTTCTCCGGTGATTCTTCCCTTTCCGACATTATTTTCCACGTTGCTTAGAATTGATACAACAGTATTCACCAAATAATTTTCGAACTTTTCCTCACTTACCATTCGATTCCCGGACATACAGTAGTACAAAACAATAAAAGCAATAATTCAAGGCAGAGCGTTTCTTCTTCCCACGAATTATCTTCGCTGCATCATCATTTCCATCCCTTTTCCTCTTCCCCCCGCCCCTTGCTCAGACGAATGAGTACGTTGATGATAGACAATTTGCCCTTTTCCCCCTTTGGTTGGCAACCGGATTAAGCCGATCAACGCACCTGGCCCCGGAGAAAGAAGGGAGAGAGGATGCTTCGAATTCTCAAAATAGCGAAAAGATCATTGAACGCACGTCCACAAAGAGACTCTTTCTCTCGTTTCGATTCCATCTCCTTTTTGTCTCGTTTCTCACCAACCACGAGTGCGTCGATAGAATTCTCCCCAAAATAAAACCGTCGCCACCTTTTTTCCCACTCTCCTTCTTACCCGAAATTTGTAGCACGTAGACGTATTTGAACGTACTCTTTCTTTGCAACATCATCTTCTTGGTTCAGGAATCGGGAGGCAATGGCGCGAAGACATCGAGAAGAGGAGGAGACCCACCTGACGACAATGCCCAACGCGAAGATGTTATCCAACAACCGAAAAGGGACAAATTAATCTCTCTCTTTCTCTTTCCCCCCGCCAAAGCGAACACTTTTTAAAGGCTCCTCTTACGTGGAGGCAGTCAAAATTGGTCCTGCATGCAGCTGACAGCTTTATGCCATGTCCTTCCAGCAGGGAGACTAGTAATTAGTCTTCTGGCTCATGATAAATAATATCAACCGCAGAATCCCGAAACCGTGACAAAAGGAGCATCGGAATCTCGCCGCAAAACCGGACGGATGCTCGTTTCCCATTGGCTCTTCTATTTTTTGCGGAAAATTACTTACATAATGCGGAGCAAGAAGGGGTGGGGTAAAAAAGATGAAATTTTTTTGCCCCTAACAAATGTTGTATAGTAATGCGGGAATCTTTAAAAGTTATGGTGTATGACTTGAAACCCTCTCAAATTGGGCCCGAGGGAGAGTGCTTCCATTGAATTAATTAGTTTTCTGCTGCTGCTAATGTGCAAAAAATGCAGCAAAAATGGCCGAAAACTTTGGAGAATCTTCGCGCAATCTGAGACGATAAAAAAAGGATCAACGCCTCCGCCGCAGAAATTCTTCCCTTAAAAAATTCGGGGAGGAAAATCGATGCTCTACCGTGTGTCGCCTTTGTTGGTATGTACTCTAGCGCACGAAGGCGCGGCCGCACCAATACACGAGGGAGGGTGAGAAAAGCATGATTAGCGCATCGCATCGGTCCCTGGCCGCGTTGCCGGCGGGCGGGGGCCAATGCACGCGGTTCAAAGGAGAGTATGAAGCGACAAAAATGGACCGCCGCTTTCCGACGACCATGCATGCAGCTCTCCCGCGCTAGAAAGTGAGCCCCCGGGTATAAAAGTGCTGCAAGATCGCGGAGAAAGGCCACAGAAATAAAAGTCTTCGCTTACAAGACAGCCGCTCAATACAAACAAAAGTCCAAGATGAAGCTGGGAGCCATCCTCGCCTTCTTCCTCGTCGTCGTCGTCGCCATCGCCTCGGCAGAGCCCGTGAGTTTTTTAAAAAGTCTATAATTCTCCCTTCCCCCTTCTAGGAAGTAATGTAATACTTATATGCTTTCTGCAGCAATTCGGTCGTAGCTTCGGCGGCGGCTTCCGCGGCAGGGGCGGATTTGGCGGTGGATTCGGGCGCGGGCGCGGCGGATTCGGCGGCGGCTTCGGGCGTGGGCGCGGCGGATTCGGCGGCGGATTCGGGCGCGGACGTGGCGGTTTCCGCGGCGGGTTTGGCGGCAGGGGCGGCTTCTTCGGATAATATTCATGCAACGGGATAAAGCAACGGACAACGGAACAAAGAACAAAGACAATTACAACGAATCACATCAACTCCAGTCCATTTCTGCCCAAAGAGCTTGAGAACCTACTCATAAAACAAATCGAAGGTTGAAGAATAAACGCCGTGAACCTTTCAAAATATTTTTTGAAAACGCGCCATTCTTGTAAATGTGAAAAGGACGCTTACCAGAAATGGGCAAGTCAAGGAAGAATAATGGTCGCAAAGGGGTTTTATATATTTTTCGGAGACTTCTTAATTTACTCTGCTCCTGCATTTCCATCGCCAATGGGAAGGCAAAACATAAATTCCTCTACCACTTTTAGTGACATAGAGAACAGAACTAGAACAATAAAAAATGTTATACCTAGCTGCACACATGGGCACGGCTTTTTTCACAGAGGGGGGGAACAATTTTTTCTGTGTGTACATGGGTAAAAAATGCCTTCAGGGTGATGTTTTGGCTGCCATAGCCTGGGTGAAGGGGGGGGGTTTGGACAATTTTTTTCATTTACAGAGGAAAAAATCGAGAATTTATTTTGAAGATTTTTTTCTTGCATTCTCATTAATTTTCAACTTTTAAAAGCATTGAATAGAAAGAAGTAAAATATGTACAGTAAAAATGGTGCAGCTTCTCTTGCCAAAAAAGGAGTATACCATAAAACCATATTTTTTTATTTACAGAGAAAAAAAGTTATTTTTTTTTGCTTTTTCATCAATTTTCAACTTTTTTATAAGTAAATAGAAAGAAGTAAGATCTGCACAGTAAAAATGGTGCAGCTTCTCTAGCCAAACAAGAAGTATACTATAGAAAAGACCATGGATTTTTTTTGTGATGGGTACCCATTTTTTGTCACAGGGGAGGGGACTTGGGGGTGCATCCCCCTCCTTCCCCCCCCCTTGCCCATGTCTGCCTACTGTAGCTGGGAAATACGTACAATAAGATAGTAATGAGGAATTCTGCACTGCTGACTCGTTTTAACCATGGTAAAAGGATTTTATTATTCAATCAATCGGTAGGGCATTTTCTTTAGTTTGAGGGCCAAAAAGAACATTTGTGGTGCTGGCAGGTACGTAAGTCATTTATGCGGTTGTTGTGGCATCGTAAGATGTTTGTTTCTTGGTCGGCGGTGTCCGTCGTCGGCTTCTTAGAAGAACCTGCGTCCGAAGAGTCCGTTGTTGATTCCGGCGTAGGGGAGGCCGCGCTGCTGGTGGTGGAAGGCGGGCAGGGCGGCGGGATGGCGGGCCCAGGGGAGGCCTGCGGCGGCGGAGTAGGGGAGGAAGCCGCGGTGTCCGTTGAAGGCGTTCAGGCCCTGGTTGTAGAAGGGGTAGAAGGACTCTGAGTCGGCCTCGGCCTCGCGGACGAAGCGGCGGAGGGCGGGGTGATGGAGGCCGGAGGAGGCGTACAGGACGTGCTTCTGGAGGTGGGGGAAGTTGTAGACCATCTTGGTGGTGGAGGCGGGGGTCAGGGCGCTGTGGTCCTCGTCGACCTCGTCAACAACCTGCTGCTGGATCTGGGGAGCGGCGTAGGGCATCTGGAGACCAGAGTAGGCGAGGGGGGAGTAGGCGGCGGCGCCGGCCCAGCCCATGTGACCTCCCATCATGCCCATGTTGTAGGGGGTGCCCCAGAAGGAGTCAGCCTCGCGCTTGAAGATACGGCCGGCGCCGAGGCCGAGGATGCGCTGGTGCTGGAAGTTGTTGTTGATCCAGGGGTTGATGACGCGGCCGTAGGGAAGCTGGTGGGGGAGGCCCCAAGCACCCTGCCTCAGGCCCCAGGGCTGCTGCAGGCCGTAGCCCAGGGGGGAGCCGTAGGTGGAGGGCCAGACGGCCTCGGGCTCGGCGGCGGCCACGGCCAGCAGGAAGGCGGCGAACAGCATCTGTGGAAGGAAAAGAACAAAGTGTTTAAAAACTACACGAAAACATATTGTTTCTTCTCAGTTCACCTTCATCTTGTCCGGTCGGATGTAGAGGTCCAGAGTGCCTTGAGAAGAGGTCGGGGAGGATCGACTGAATGATGACCATTGTGCGGATGGAGCCACTTTTTATAGGAGTTTTTCTCCGCCGGTGGAGATCAGCCGGCACAACCGCATTCCCCTAGGGACATTTTTTATCCCCCGTGTCGTCGTCGTCGTCGCCGCCTCGATGTCTGTCGGCAACGACGACGAAGACGTTGTCCATTTTTTCCGTGGGCGTTTTCCATCGAGCCTCCCCTCCCCAAAAGCGCGGTGAAACCGAAACGTTGGATGCAGGAAAACCTGTTGCTATGATGCCGCCGCCTGAGCGAACTTTCCGTCTTTCTCCTCCTGTCGTAGATCAAGATCGCGCGATCCCTCTCCTCCCCCGTCGTCCATTCCGGGCTCTCCCCTCCGAATTCCGGAGCAGCGAGGTCCCGGTATGCTACCAGTCTTGTCTTCCCTTATTAGTATGGCATTGGGAGAAGAGACGGGCGGACGGACGCATCCCTCGCCACCGGCGATTCCTCCTTTCACTCCAGCATGGGTGGGACATTCACCAAACGTACTTGCCCCAATCAGTTTAAGCTAAAAATGCGCAAACAAAATCGGCTATGAATGCAACTATAAACTGCCACCATTTGCTTTCAAAGAACTTGGAGATATCCGCACAGCAGTTGGCAACAGAAAGCAATGCCGACGAGGGAACTGATCCGAGAAATATGTCGTCGGTTTTGCCGGGAGATAAATTACAACGTCAGTTTTCCCGCTTTTCACACAGGAGAAGCTAGGACAATGGGGAGAAATAAGATCTTCCTGATGCCATCTGAGCTCCTACGTCCGGTTGCCATGCCAGGAAAAACGAAGCAACATGGACGCGGCTTTTTACCATCTTGCCTATCGGCTTGTATCGTATATAGTTACTTGTGCATTCGCGAATGACCAAGCGTATTTACTCTGAGTACTAAAGGCTCTAATAGAAAGGAAATGGGACGGCAGTCTCTCGTTGCCGCTAACTTGGCATTGTCAAGAATTCACCGCTTTGAAAGTCTTCAAAAACCCCTCTCTGCAAGCGTTACTTCATTTTTAGAACTAGAACAATCTAATTCGACCCCTTCTTTCAGGTGAGTCGATCTCAGATCACATATCACCTCATTGATACAGGGTGCCCCAGTGAAAGAATGCACTGTAAAATTGTGGCCCAGCTGTTGATTTTTGATATGTTTGTGAAGAGAAATGATACCTCTGGTAAATTGCGCCTCATTTTTACATTAAATAATAATTTGTTCTTTTTTCGGCCAATTTCCCACATTGGACAAGTCAGGGAGTTCCTGCCCGAGCCAGAGAGGTCCAAATTTGGATCTGAGTAAACCAAAATGACCGGAATACTGTAGTGTTTAAATTGTAGAGGTATAAAAATTCACCAATTTATTTTTTTCTAAATGTTATTTTCTTTCGGCGGCCGGCGGCCACCTACAGAACGCTCCTTTTGACGCGAAAAGGATGCAACTCGGAACTATAAAAACCGCGAACACCTCAAAAAATACATTTTTGAAAGAAATTGAAGCAAGTTTCACATTTGCTGGCTCTCAAGGCACACGTTGTCATATAAATTTCGCCTGAATTAACTTTTGCCTCGGTGCATGCTTTTACTGTGACACCTGGTATCTTCATAACACAATTTACGAGCACTTATTGAATTTGTACTTAGCACTTGTCATACCTCAATGTTCGCTTCTTTCCTATATCCGTCAGTCCGCGTCCGCGCCGTTTTTAAGCCTGGCAAGCTGGTCCTGAAGCTGTCCTCTTCTCGAGGCCGGGAGCGAAAAAGATGTCGTCCTCATCCTGCCCCTCCTCTCCGCGATGACCTTGTCCGCAGGCGCCAGGATCCTATTTGCCTCTCGCATCTCTTCCTCGAAAACGACGCACCCTCCGAGACTACCGGACTCCTCTGGATTCGACGCAGCCCTCGCCAGAATCTCCTCCTGCGGAAACAGCTCTGAGGTCTCACTGATGAGGTCGGAGCTGCAGCAGATATTGCCGCCAACCCCACCGTCAGTGAGGAAGCGGGCGTTGAAGGAATCTTCGGTTATGTTCAGTTCCAACTCGGTGCGTCCATTCCCTTCTCTCCCGTGTGGCAGGACGTGTCCGACGGCATCAGATTCGTCCCTGTAGCGGAGTGAGACCCTTGCTTTCGTGACGCACCCCTTCTCGCAAAGAACGGCAAAAGGAATGCCCTCCCAGCGGTCTAGAAGAAAATATTATTTTCAAAAGAGATCACGTTGCAATTTCTATAACTATGCTGTACCTGTTGCAATGCGGAGTAACAGTCTCAGATACGTGGGAGAGGCCACCGGTTCCCACCTGACACTCTCGCTGGCGGCCATTGCGGCGGCCGCGGACTCTGTCTCACTGCTCTCCTCCTCTCCGGATTCTCCGCCGCCGAATTCCACCGCCCTCCCCAGAGTGACCTCCCCCGGCCTGACGGCGGCCGTGGCCCTCAGCGCCTTGATCTTCTCCTCCGCCACGCCAGCGCTGCCTCGGTCCAGCGGCTCCTCCATAGCCACCAGCGCCAGGATGTTCGCCATGTGGCGGCGGAAGGGGTCTCCTGAGACGCCCAGGTGCTGGTCAGGGAGATCAACGGTGGAGAAGCAGAAGCTGATGGTGACGGAGGCGACGTGTTGCCTGCCCCAAGTGGCGCGAACTGGGACGATCCCGAAGCGGGTCCGGAACAGGCAGTCCAGGGCCCACGGGGACAACATGCAGTCCACGTTTGTGGCTAGCAAACATTCTTCGTGGTGGTTGATGGCGAAAAGAGAAGCGCTGGGTATATAGTCACAGTGCTGGTCTGCCAGGATCTTGGTCCATCCCTCGCCAGGACCTCTGGAGAATAGCCATCCCTGCTCTATCTCCCTGAGGGCATTGTTCCTCGCCCGCCTGTCGCACAGGCAAAAGAGTCTGTTTTTTACCCTGTGACCCTCCTCCAGCTCCTCCATCACGGTGAGCAGCCTGGCCACCCCGTCCTCCTCCTCGATGTAGTAGCACAGCCGCCAAAAGGCCTTCCACCGCTCCCGCTTCATCCTCCGCTGGTGGGAGTCCTTGGGGAGCCACCCCGATGGGCCCTCGGCGCATCGACGGCGCAGGTCCGCCAGGGAGGAAGAGGATCCCTGTTTCCCGTTGCCACATCCCAGGCAAACCACGTACGCCGGGGAGGGGAAGCGGCGCAGGTAGAAGAGCCTCCACAGTGCCGGGAGGATGGCCACGGCGGTGCGGCCGCTGTTCGCGCCCCACAGCACCACCACCAGGCAAGGCGCGCCCTCGTGGGCGCCCGACAGGCCCTTGGACCCGGGGAAATCATCGGTGGAGGAGGCGGGGACGACGGTGGACTTGACCCTGGAGGCAGAGGTGGCGGAGAATGGTGCGCTCCTTGGCGCAGGCACCGGCGGAACCTGCAAGTGCTTGCCGCTGTCCGAGACTGAGAACGCCCTCTGCATGGCCGCCGCCATCCTGCCGCCGCCGCCGCCGCCGCCGCCGCCGCCGCCGCCGCCGCCGCTCCTCTCCACGGGCGAGTCAGAGTCGGTGGAGGAGAGCGCAAGGCCGCGGGAGAGTGGCGTCAAGGGATCCATGGCACCACCAGCACCAGCCACCAGAGTCCACAGTCCTCCAAGTCCAGAGACCGTACAATACAATATTTTTTCCTTAATTGAACAAATTAATTCATTATATTCAGTAGTGTGACCATACAGGGTTGCCGGATAGACAAAATCAAAATTTCGCCAATCTCGCTCGAAAATTTCGCCAAATTTCGCCAAGTGTTTTTATGACTTTTTTATTACCAAATATTTTGGACAAATCTCAAAACCTAGTGCCAAAAATATTTTTTCCTATTTTAAAAATAGAAAAACCAATTATATTTTTCTGTTTACTACATAAAAAAGTGAAAAAAACTAAGTTTCCCCAAATTTCGCCAAAATTTCGCCAAAATTGGGAATTTCGCCAAGACCTTTTAAATTTCGCCAGGGCCTTCAAAATTTCGCCATTTTTCGCATTTTGGCGAAAATTTCGCCAGTCTGGCAACGCTGCTCACCGAATTTTGAATTTGAATTTGAATTTGAATTGTGCTGTTTTCAAGTGTCGTTTTATTTTGTACCATGTTTGGGGAATGACAGTTTTGAAGAGAATCACGTTTCGGCGCATTAACGATTTCGGCCGCTCATTCAAAATTCTAAATTATGTGTACACCGTTATCCTGGCCGGCCGTGCTCGGCTGGCAGAAGCACCAGACTCAATCGCTCGCCACCCTGTCCAAGATTCAAGAGGCTAGAAGAAACGAGGCACTGCTGGATGGGGCTTTTAGAATAAGGACCTCCGATCGGCTTTTCCCCTTCCATAAGGTGTTGGTTGCCGCCGCCAGCCCTGTTATGGAGAGGACCCTAATGGGACTGGATCAAGAGGAGCAGAAGCTGGTGGAAGATGGCTCGTCACCCGACCGTTGCTGTTGCGTGGTGACTGTCACCTCTCCTGGCATCGACGAGGGCAGCCTGGCTCTGGCCCTCGACTGGATATACTACGGCCGCGTCGAGGTTCCGAGCACGGACGCACTCATCGGACTGCTCAGGACAGCAGAGTTCCTGGGCGTCGCACCCCTCGCCAGGGAGTGTCTGGAGACCCTGGAGCAAGCCAAGCAAGGCGGGCCCGGCGGCGGCAGGACGGTGCTCCTCGTGTTCGAAACCAACATTTTTTACCCCGGCTTCTCGCTGCGGTTCTACAACAGCGAGAGAGACAACTGGAGGAGCTTCAAGACACCAAACCTGAACATCAAGGGCCAATTCCTGTCTCCAGTTATCAGCATCCCGCGCACGAACCAAGTCGTCTTCCTGGTTCAGCAGCTCAGCTCTTCCGCCCTGTGCACCAAGGTCTTCAGACTGGACTTAAACAACTTTCGCCTGAAGGAGCTCTCCACGCTCGACGAGACGACAGGAAACCACAAGCTGGTATATTGCGAAGGCGGCGTCAAGCTGGTCACCTATTTTCCCTTCACCGTGATCCGGCACTACAACGAGGAGAGGAACCAGTGGGAAAAAACTCCAGTCGGCAATGAGAGCCACGTCAGCAGGGTGGGCTCCTGCGTCATGTCTGCTGGAGGACGACTCTTCATAATCGGCGGAAAGTTCCTGGAAGTCGGGGCAGACTTTTGCGACACGATCGACGTCTTCAACAGCGCCACCGGGAGGTTCGAGGTGGCCGGGCGCATGTCTGTAGGGCGGGCGGGCGCCAGCTGCGTCGAGCTCGGTGGAAAAATCGTCATCGCCGGAGGTTACACCGACACCACCAGCCCGGACCTGTCTCTGGTGGAGGAGTTCGATCCGGTCACCGGGCGGCTCAGGAAGCTTGCTCCCATGCTGGGCAGGAGGTCAGATTTTTACTTGGCGCCTTGCGAAGACGGAGTACTCGTCGTGGATGATTGGTCCACGAGGAAGGACAACGTGGAGTACTACGATCCTTTCGAAAATCGGTGGTCTTTTAGGAGGTGTCTTGATCTGTCAGCTAAGCACGTAGTCGGAGTTGTGGCCGTAGCTGCCAACTTACTTTCATCCTAGAAGAACAACCACTGAAAGAATGACATCCATCACAAAAGTTCATTTAATCTGTAAGAATGGTGCTTTTCTCTCTGCAGGTTCTCCTCTCCACATTGCTTCTTTTGGCCATCTCCACGCATGCTGAAGTGAACAACCGACTTCTTCGGGTGCTGGCGAGGAGCCTGGACATCACGTGGAGGTCAAGTCAGGTTCTAAAATACATCAACGGGGCAAAGGTTCTTACATGGCTTTCAAGATACAGGTAGGATGACACATCAATATGTTCTTTGTTTATTACCGGATACATTATTTGTATTCTATGCAGCCAACACACCAACATGCCGGATATGGAGTACTCTCTCAGCTATCTCTGCCAGAATCTGGAGCGCTACATCCGGGACTACGAGCGAAGCTTCCCCGGCCTCTCCAAGTCCCTCGCTCTGCTCTCCTCCGCAACCCTGGGTTCCGCCGACGGGGGCGCCTCCTGCGAGAGGCAGTCGCTGCCCAGCGTGGTGCTGCTGGAGTCCCTGTCTCGGCCGCTGGCCATCCGGAAGGCGGCCGAGGAGAAGCTGGAGGCCTGCCAGTCGCTGGCGTCGGCCATGGCGGAGGACGCCAGGAGGGGCCTCGTCGAAGCGTGCTTCTCTTCCTCGTCATCCTCCTCGGCAGATGGAACCCGGCACCTCGCCCTAAGGGCGATGACGTCCCTCCTTCGCATTTGGGGCTCCACCTCTGAGAGCGAAAGTGACCGGGTGAAGAAGTGGCCGCCTCCCTTCAAGAGCGCGGTGGAGTGGGCCTGCGACCGAGCGGCGTCCGACGACGTCGCCAGGCGCTTCCTCGCCTCGGTGCTCGATGCCAAGGGCGTGGCCCGCCGCTGCCTGCCCAAGAAGGTGGGGAGCAAGGTGTGGGCCAAGGCGGTGGCCAAGGAGGGGTCACATTCAACGTCCTCGTCATTCCCTTCGGGGGAGGAACTGTTCTCCGCGGCGCTGAGGAGGGCAGAGGAGGAGGGGGAACTGGCGGAGATCCTCAGGGAGACTCGCAAAGGAGATCCGGTAAGCAACAAAAAAAACCCTAGAAATTCCCTTTATGTTGCACATTATCTATTTTTGTACAATTTTTTTAGGACGACGACGACTCTTTCTCCCTCTCCGTCCGCGTCTGCCGCGCCCTGGCGTCTTCGCCGTCTCCCGAAGAGGTCTCCTCCGACGTCAGGAGGTCCCACCTCGAGTCCGAGCTGCCGCGGCTGCAGAGGGCGGCGCTGCGGCGGCGGGGGAAAGCAACGGCGGACAAGGGGAGGAGAGTCCGGCGGCTGCTCGGGGTGATGGGCCTGGAGAGGGCGCTGCTCTGGTCGGAAAAGGTTGGCAACTCACTAAGTTGGTTCAAGTGCGGTTGGTGAATGTCTGATTGTGTGGTTGAACGAACGATGGAGGATCGCCATAAAAGTTTCGGGTTGCAACAGCTATTTAGAGGTTAGCTAGCTCTAAGAGAATTTATGCTGGCTGAAAAATAGTGGGCTCGAAAGGGACTTGATGTTTAGTGCGGTTTATGGTAGTTGGATCTTATGTAAAATTCTACTCATTTCTTCTCCAGCACCTGGTGAGCCTGGTGTCGGAGTCCCGCTGCCTGAGCACCTGCCTGCAGGTGGACCTGGCAGGAGCCTTCTCCGACAGGCCCTTTGACGAATTCCTATCGCTCTGGAGAGCGTCGTACGAGGTGAAGAAAAGAACAAGAAATATCTTCGCGTATATTTTTTTCAAGAATATTTTCATCTTTTTTTCCAGGTGATCTCAGGCGCGTTCGTCCGGCGCTTGAACTCCCTGGTCCTCCCGCGAGTCCCCCTGGCCCTGGGGGTGCTCCGCCTCCTGTTGCTGGGCGTGGCGGAGGCGGCCGCCGTGGACGCAAGGACCGGACGGAGCGCGAGGGGGCTCGACGAGGGCCAGATGACGGAGGTGGCACT
>JAAUXU010130763.1_pt1 | contig 12482 bp, 13 predicted proteins | sample 7278151 | NCBI WGS metagenome assembly JAAUXU01 (sample SAMN14350113, study PRJNA611818) | marine sediment metagenome | isolation source: surface marine sediment (1.8m) | place: French Polynesia: Moorea | collected 2018-08 | reverse complement strand
GGTCGAAATTTGTTCAGCGGCCATGAGGGAGAAATAAAACTTGAAATATTTTCAACTGCTTTTTCTTATGCCAAATGTGATTTACTCTCCTCCTCGTAGTCCTCCTGCCTCGCCCATCTGCGCCTCTATCCGAATTGAGCTATTCGTCATAATCAAGTGGTTCCCTAAAAATCAATTTGTTCTCCATTTTCCCCATGAGGAATCTTTAGGAGGGGAGTAAAAAGAGACTCACATGTGAAGGATTCCTTTGGAATTGGAAAAAAAAGAAGGAGCAGCAGCAATATTGACTACAGGGTGATCCGTGATTAGGATGGATGACCACGGATGGACTTGACTAACTGGCCAGACAGATCTGAGCCGTGCCCAATGTCGTCCGCGGCGACGAGGCCAGCTGGACTTGCTTCAGTGCAGCTCAAGCCCACATATGCTGTGCACAGCGGCTTGTGCGTCCGTGCGCACATCGTACCCGGTCCGCAGGATGACCGAGAGTCTTGCAAAAAAAAAAAAAACAAAGGTTGCTGAATAAATAGTCGAGGTTTTCGCACCAACTACGATTGCTGGAGCCAAAAATCTGCAGTGTTTGACGCTGCTACTCGTTCCTCCGCTCCTCTGGATCACGGATGCCAGGTCTGATTGAGGCTACTAAATATGGATCACACTGTACTACAGCAGCATCTAATCTCGGCTCGACCAACGCTGCGCAGGCATTTAATCGAGCGGAGAAGAGGAGAAAAGTGTCTCATCTAATTTTCCCCCGAAAAAGATGTTTTAATCAATTAGCGCCCTAATAGAATCACTACCATTTGTGTGTGTGGAGGCCAATTGGAAAGCCCCCCCTCACCAAGGCCAAGCACAACTTGAGCCAGCGTTGCCAGTGGAAGCTCACCCAGAAGCCGGGCGCTTTTTTTTGCGGAGCAGCAGCAGCAGCAGCAACAACAACAACAACAACGCTTCCAAGCAGTGATGCCGTTTTCACAGCACCTGGACAAGTTCTTTAGAAACAACAGCGATGATGCTGTTCTCACAACAGCTGGTCCAGTTCGGCAGCAACAACAACAGTGCTGACCAGGACCGTTCTCACAACGACTTGACGAGTTCTTGATGCTGTCAGACCGTTTGAGCCTGACAAGTTCTTCTTCAGCAGCCACAACAACAACAACAACTCCGCTCCTGACGATGCCACAACAGCTCGACAATTTCTTCTCCTGTTTGCTTTCTCCCTCCCCCCTCTTCTTTCCGGTCCCTTGAACAATCCTTATGGATTGCGGCGGTGACAAAGTTGACAGGGAGGAAGCAGAAAAAAATCCCAGATTTCTAACTTCTCTATACAAGTTCCCATGAAGTGAGATGAAGAAGAAGGTTCTAAAATCAGTTTTCATCGTAAGATTTTCCCCCTTTTCTTCTTTCTTGCTCTCCTTCGTACTTGGTCACACTCTGCTGGTCACTCCTCACTTTAGCAAATTGCTTCTTCTTCTTCTCTTTACCCTCGGGCTCTCTCTCAAATGCGTCCCTGGGGAGGTCGAATCTTAACATACGTGCGTGCGATGTCCGCAAAAGCAAGTGAATACATATCCAAAAAAAAAAAAACTGTTCCAAGTGCAAGATCAATAGGATTATTGCTGTCTTTCTCTGCACGTACACATATATTTAGACACATAGCTGCTCTGGGCGCGCGTGGGGGTCCGAGAAGAGAAAAAATGTCCGTCGATAAAGCTGCTGGAGGGGGCTATTAGCGAATCTCAACTGTAATTAAGACTAATGGCCCCTTAATCTCCCTCTTCTTACCCATCTTTCTCTTGGTGACAGCATCAGCAGGAGGGAGATGATGACGAGCTTGAATTCGCGCTGCCCCGGACGGATTTTTTGCTGCGCTCTCCAACCAGCTGGAGCCATGATTTGTAAAGGTTCATATAAATACTAAGAAGCTTTGGGGCGCATATTTTTCGCCGAGTCATGGCCTAATGGCTTTTATACCAACTGAAGACCTCGAGCGTATGCAGTGGAAAGACAGCGAAGGTCGTGCCAATGAGGCAGAAAACAAACTGGTGCTGCTACTTCGTCACTTGCAGAGTAGAAACGGGTTTGAGGCTGTAGCTGCAGGTGCGCTCCTCCATGACCCAATCGGAGGTGTCGTCTTCATTCTTCACCTCCTTGCAGACCTTCAGCTGGCCACCCTAGAAAGAAAGAAAGAAAGAAAGAAAGAAAGAAGCAAAACTTTCATCTCAACGGGCTTCTTGACGGCCTAAAAAGTCACATGAGTATTACAGTGAAATCTCACTTATACTAGTGATGTTATATGCAGGACTTATCAAAAGGGTCACCCAGGAATGAAACGCTACGATTGGGACGTGTGCAGACATTGGCAGGCCAGTCTTTCTTAATTTTTAGGGAAATGTCCGATGCTTGCTCGAATTTGCGGCACCGCATTTCTTTTTTTCAATTCTTCTAAGCTCTCGTATGCACAAAAATCCAGCTGCTCCTCTGGAGATGGACCAAAAAAGCCAGCTTTTTAGAAGGAGTCACCAAAAACAAAAACAAAAAAAACCTTGACCCGATTTTTCTCCATCACATAAACGAGACTTTCACCAAGTAAATAGTTGGTCAGCAGCAAAGCTATTATAAATACGAGACTTGAACGTGCGAGATTTGACCATAGTGTTACTACTACTTTTTCGCATGCAAAAACACTCATTTCCGCGCATTTTTTGCATGTGACTCAACAGTCAGGTACTCACTTCTCCGATGGCCCCGCAGAAGGACAAGAGGGCGGTCTGGCCCTTGGCCACGCAGTACTTCTTCGCAACTTTTTTGTCGGCGGTGGAACACTTCGAGTTGTCACTGCCGGGGTTGAACTGGCTGGGGCCGGCAGTGTTGCAATCGTCATCGTCGTCGGACACCCGAAAAAATCGAAATCGAAATCGTTTGTCCTTTAAGCCCGAGTGCTTTCTCTTCCGGGCGCTCAGCCTCGTTTCATACTTGTCAAAGTCGAACCCGGCCAATCTTTGGCCTATCGTTGCACATCCGCCGATGCCGGATACTGCTTGGAGGCCGCTGCCGCCACCTCCTCCGCCACCTCCTCCGCCACCTCCGCCACCCCGTGATCCTCCCCCAGAAGAAGCGACCTTCTTGGCAGCGACGATCTTGGAGCGAAGACCCTTGAACCAGTCTTCGTCGTCGGTTTCATGGACGAAACAGAGCTTGGGCATGCATTGATCACTGTCATATTTGGTGCTCGTGATGGTGGCCTCGAGGTCGTGGCAGAACGTCATCGGGCGGCAGCCCAGCCTTTTGTTGCTGTTGCCGCCTCCGTAGTCCTCCTCCCCGTACATCGTGGTCATCCCCAGAGCCTCCTGCTCTTTCCTGATGACAAAAGCCTGGGCCTCCAGCCCCTTGTCCCCCTCTTCGTCTTTGTCGCATTCTTTTTCCTCCGGCTTGCACAAGTTCCTGTTGGCGTCCATCCTCTCCAAACGGACCTCCAGCTCCTCGTCCATGCAGGTGTCGCTGGCGGTGGTGCCAAATGGACACTCCTCCTCGGTGATCCAGCGTCTCACCTAGCAATGATCAAGTCATGTTCATACTCATAAGGCGGGTACTGCACCTCTTCTCTCTACAGGGTGAGTCATGACTTTACTCCGGCCGGCCTGCCGACAAGTCACAAGAATTGCTGTTGCAAGTGCAACGTTTAATAGAAAATGCATACAGTTGCACGCGACTGATGCAGTCGACTGCAGGGGCAGTAACACGTGGGAGGGCATGCGCGACGTTCTCACCTTTCGTATGGCCGCCTTGACTTTGGACGAGAGCGTCGTCGCATCGTCATTGGGGTTGATGAGCTCATCCACGCACGCTTCCTTCTCGTCTCTGGTCAGGCCGACCTTATCGGCGACTTCATCAAACCCTTTGTCCGCATCAGGTCTCTTGGCTTTCCGGGGTAGCAGCTGGAAAAAGGACCCGACGGCCATGTGATCGCCTGCAGGCTCCATCACGTCGGATCCCATGGTTCCTCCTGAGGACGTCGACGTCGTGGGCCGACCATCAGGACCTCCGGATTTCAACAGTAGCTTTAGCAGGAGGTTTGCCTTTGTCTCACAGAACGCCGGCCTGCAGAAGTCGTCCTTGTCGGCCCTGTGCACCAACTTTTTGGCCTCGCGGCAAATTTCGTCGTGGAAGCAAAAGTCGTCTGGAGGGGGCACGTCTTCACCCTTCAAGAACGACTTTAGGGCGTCCAAGTGGTCTCTGGCCTCACTGATGCTGCTGCAGTCCCCCCTGGACTTAGTCTGGCACCCCTCCATGTGCACCTTGAGGGCCTTCTTCACCCTTCCCGACATCCTCACCTGGCTTTCTGTGCAGTAGGCACCCTCGTCTTTGGCAGGAACGCAAGTGTCGCACTCGTCCTCCTTGACCGCGTTGATCTTCTCCACCAATCGGTCCTTATCAGTCTGGCTGACCTCAGTCTCCCTGCCATCAATCAACTTGACCAAGTTTGCCTTTTCTGTGGAGCTCAGTGCACACAGACTTGCGACTTCATCAAAATCCTTGTCACCCCGGAGGCCTCTGCCCAAGAGGAAGAGCAGCTTGCAGCCCTTGACCCTGGACACTATGAACCTGGGGATCGCCTTTCTGTCCAGGTCACAGACGGCAGGCCTGCAGTAAGGGATATCTTCGTTGGTGGCAGTTGCAAACGATCTGTCGTGGCAGGCGTCGAGGTCGCAGGAAGAAGGCATATTGCGGAGGATCTCGGACTCCGCTTCCATTGTCCTGTCCAAACCTCTGAGAGTCTCCAGAGCTCGGTTGTTCTGACTGTCGCTACAACGTGGGCGGTTGTCGGAGTCGCAGATTTTTCCCAAGATCTTGTTCTTGTCTTGGATCTCGAAGACCGTTATGATTTCTTCGGCGTTGCACGCGTACCCATCCTCGTACGCGTTGACCATGCACTCCGCTTCAATCCCCCTGTGGAGCGCAGACTGGAGCGTTTCCAGGGTGGATTGGCTCGTCGGCATTGTGCCGTCCAAACACAGATTGGCAAAGGCGTTGCGAGCTGACGAAGACGTCAGTTCCAATCGAGTCGCGATTTCGTCCACTTCGTCCCGGGTGATCTTCATCTTGCCCAGGCCAGTCACAAACATGGTGCGGAGTCCGAAGATCGCCTGGTTGCCTTCGCTGTCCTTGGTCTGGGCGATGAACTTGGGGAAGTCGCGCTTCGAGACTGCGCAAGTTTTGGGATTGCAGTCGGGAAATTGACTGAGCTCTCTTTCCAGGTCCTCGAGCTTGAGCCCGAGGTTTTCGCAAGCATCCTCTGGGTAGCACGACTCGGAGTTCCAATGCATATCGTAAACATCTTGCCATTGCACGTCGACCGGCACGTCTTCCAGGAGACCTCCAATGACCCTGGAGAATTGGTCGTCAAAATTGCTGCCAGCCGTGCAGAAATTCACGTCTTCGAGGTTCTCCTCACAAAATTTGTGTGCCTGATACATGCTGAAGACTCGATTCTTCATGTTGGCGACCTCAGGCTCGCATATGACGTCCAGCGTCTCGTCGCAGCCCGCCGTGACCGTTTCGTGGAAAAAATCCACGACTTCGTCTATGAGGTAGTCGGGCTGGTCAACGAGACCCCTACGATCGTCGTCGTTCGGGTTGAAGACTTCATCCTTGTCTAGAATGGGACCTTCCCCATCGTCCCTACCCTCACCCTCGCGAGCTCGATGAACCTGTTCTTTAATGGTGTCCAAATATATGTCCAACTTGGACTCCACGCCTGCCATGTCGATGTCCAACAGGTCACTAAGGTCGATTCCGCCCCATTGGCCGCCACCTTGCTGGTCGCCACCTTGCTGGCCGCCACCTTGCTGGCCGCCACCTTGTTGGCCGCCACCTTGTGAGCCGCTCGTGGAAGAACCGAAAGGGAAATGGTCGCCCAGATCATCCAAGGTAAGGACTTGGCCGTTATCGAGCTTCGGGGGTTTGAAGCCGCCACCCTTCCCGGCCAAGATGGTAGCAATGTCTGCCGGCCCTCCGCCGCTGCGGGTGAAGAACGGTTGGAGCCTGAATGGCTTGGGCTTGGACGTGACCTGGACCGAGAAGATGATCAACACCAGCTCGAGGATGCACCAGAATCTCATCTCGGTAGATCGTTCGTCCCCTACGAACCTTACGAGCTTGATTTGAACGGCGTTTCCCCCTCCAACGCCCGGTTAAAAATGATCAACGTCGTCTCTCCAGCGGACGCCCCCACTTTATTGTTCGCGTGCGAAAACAATTGCGTCGTCGTCACCGGCGGCTGATCAAGCATTCATTCACGAGAGCAACCAGGTTTAACCCTCTGCCCTGGTGGTTTTGGCAAGCGTGAGTTAATTTATTGTGTGGCGGTCACGGACCCGTGGCGCTGTGAAGTGTAATTAGGCCTAGTCTACAGGCCCGACATGCATATTTGTTGCCTCATGAGACAGTAGGCCTAAGCAGTGGCAGTGCAGAGGAAGTGTAATGTGTACAAAGTCACTGGTCAGGCTTGACTGTTCAGCCTTCCGAAATATGAACTCACCAGAGTGTGAAGAGTCAGTGGTCTTTGGTGGCTTTTTTTTCTGCTTTGAGCTATGGCACATTATTACTTTCATTTTTTTTTTTTGGTGGCCTCAGCAGAAACAACTCGTTGATATCAAAGCTTCTCCACAGCGTGCGAGGAGGGCATCCCTTCCACCAGCTCGGACATCAAGAAGAGCAACAAAGACGTCGAAGAGGAGAACAACAAGAGCAACAAACCTCGGCGGAGTCGCACAAACTTCACCCTGGAGCAGCTGAACGAGTTGGAGAGGCTCTTCGACGAGACCCACTACCCGGACGCGTTCATGCGGGAAGAGCTCAGCGAGAGGCTCGGACTCAGCGAGGCCAGAGTGCAGGTACATGCAAAGCGTGAGCGCGGCTTCCGACACCCATATCATGCAGATGTCACACCATTAGGAGATCTACGGGGAGGCGCGCGTGCTTTCTCTCTCGCTCTCTCTTTTTTTGACCGTACGAAAAGTTGTTATTTGTAGTCAGGGGGCTGAGAGGATCATCAATCAAGACTGAGAGAGCTCGTAGAGAAGAAGAATGGCCACAAAATGGCATCATCATTACTGCACAGCAGTCCTTTACTATCTTCATGCGTGACAACAAGGAAAGGGATAAGCTTAGATCACCCCCTCCTGCTTCCTCGGGATGAAAAAAGAGGAGCCCCCCTCTCTACTTACCCCACTTTCACTCCAGGTCTGGTTCCAAAACCGTCGTGCCAAATGTAGGAAGCACGAGAGTCAGCACTATAAGACGTCTCCGTCGCCTGCGTCCTCCTCTCCGATCCAAGGGACTGCCGCTGCGGCGGCGGCGGCGGCAGCCGCCGCGGCCTCGGCCGTCGCCGCCGTCGCCCCCTCCACCTCCGCCGCGGTCGTTGCAACGATGCTCAACAGCAGGCCGCAACAGTCTAGCAGGCCGGTCAAAGCTCCTCCACAGCTCAGTTCTTCAAGTACAAACCTGGCTGCGGCTACAGCGCTGGCGGCAGCGGCTGCGGCGGCCGCCGCCAGCATCAACAAGAAGGAAGAGGTGCCTTCCACCTCGTCGTCCTCGTCTTCGTCTTCGTCTTCGTCTTCTTCCTCCAACTCCTCCTCGTCGTCGTTGCCCTTCGCAGAGAGGTTCCGGGAGCACGTGTTGAAGAGCATGGACACGCGTCAGAACTTGCTGAACGCCCACCAGGTGAGCTGTCCCCTTGCTGCTGCCGTGCCGGCCCCCCCTTGATCTCAATCGTGTTCTCCAGTTCGTTGCAGTCACGGCCCTGGAGGAGGCATCGTCGTCCTTATCATCCTCCAGCTCCACTGCCAAGAGTCCGTTCCTGGCCGGCTTCAGCAGCTCGCTCCTCATCAGTTCAATCCTAGGCACTTTCTTCATGTTGCAGAGTCCGGGTTCTGTCTGACTGACTCTTTTTTTTTTCTTTCTTTTCTATTCAGGCGACAACAACAATAAGCCCAATGCAGGCTCGGGTCTTGGATTTCTTCTTCCGCCGCCGCCGCCACTGGCGACCTCTCTGTATCCGCCGCCGCCTCCTCCTCTGCTTACTTTGCTCTCTTCAACGTCAGCGGCCACGGTTCAGCCGCAGCCACCACCGCCACCGCCGCCACCGCCGCTTTTCGCCGACGCTGCGGCCGCGGCGGCGGCGGCCGCCGCGGCCTTCAAGTCCAAATCCTCCAGCATCGCAGATTTAAGACTTAAAGCCAAGAGACACCAGGAAGCCCTCGGCATCAGTAAAGATTAGGATAATATGTGATCAATATCAGGAGAGGTCCTTTCGCATCTCTTGCATAAATAATCTTTCCTCAATTTGTTCTTCGCGCTAACTAACTCAATAAAGAAGAAAGTCACATCTCCATCCACCGGGTCCTTTTTTTCCCCCTCCCTCCCTCCCTGGCGATTTCTGCATGCGATTTCTGCACGCAATTTCTGCCCCGGCCAGCGCCTCACTCGTCTGTCCCTCCATTTCTAACCGGATTACTGAGTTATAGGCAGCCTAATCGACGTTATGCGTCTTGGGTGACGTTTGCTCGCTAACCCACTTACACGCGCAACCCCTTTTATGGCCGGCGCGCTGCACCCGGAGCAGCCAACTAAACTGATTTCCGCGCTTAATAACGCACCCAGCGGTCGTCACGCCAGGTACGAGCAATTCTGGGTGGGGAGAGACAAAGTTTTTGACATTGAGTCACTGCCGCCATTTTCAGCCGATTGCCGCTAATTGAGAGGCCGCCGCCGATCTCGAGGCTGCGGCGGCCGTGGCGGCCTCCGCCGGCGTCGCCGGCGGTGGCGGCGGCGACGGCGGCTGCGTCGCCGCCACTGCCGTCGAGAGAGAGAGAGAAAGGAGCAATCTTAGGCGATCAAGAGAGAGAAGAAGGGGTTGTTTGATGCGCACATCCGGGTGATTTGTGGCAATGGAGCCGCGGAGACGAGGAGCAAGAGGAGAGGGCAGCAAATGGCATTCAATGACGATTTTTCCTCTCCTGCTTTTTTTTTTGCTCCCTAAGAAAGTTGCCTCCACCCCAGCGAATTCCGCGCGTCCGCGGCGCTGACTGAGTTCTCCCCGGCGGTGTCGAGAGCACAAAAAAGTTGTGCCCGTGTAAGCGCGCCCATCCGAGCTTCATCTGCATAACTGTTTGGAAAGAGGAAGAAGAAGCATCCTTTTTTTGTATCGGGTGTGATACAAAGACTTGGTCGGAGTCCCCGAGCTCCAGCCCGACCCGGTCGCTCTCTCTGAAGGTCTCCGTTGTATGAATCATTTACGAGCGATTTGCGGTTCAAAAAAAAAATGGAAGAAGCAGCAGAAGAAAAAGCGGTCGAGGGAAGCGGCTGATTCGATTAGGCTCTCTCGTGTCCAAAAGTCCCGCTTCCTCTAATGGGAGATGACAAACGAGACTCCAGCGAGGAAGCTCAGGGAGGAGATATCATTACTTCTGACGTGTTTCCCTCCACCAAAACGCCACAAGATGGCAAAGTTTGCTGGGAGAGAGAGCAAATACAGTTTGGTGATGCGCCATTTTTCAAGGTGTGTCAGCTCAGGGAGACCTGGAACCCCTGCCAGGCCTGGCGGGCCCCGGCCCGCAGGCTCGAAACACCCCGTGTGGGACTGGTCCACAGCCTCAGCGTGGTTCTCCAGAGACACAATGTGATCCTAGGAACCAATTCAGAGCAAAACCTGAACTTGCCATGCTAAGTGAAGATTCTTTGCATGTTTTCGCCACTTTGTGGCGGACTTTGCCTCACTATGTGGGTAAATGTAGTGCGAGCCGGATCCCGGATCCACCCCGAGATCGCGGGTGTGCTGACACCAGCTCGATAAAAAGGTTGCCCCCACTACTTGAAGGGAAGGCCAGCAGCGTTGCCAGTCTCTGAACACGAGAACATGCCGAATTGGTCCAAAAAAAAATCCCTCAAATCTGACAGATTCCCTGATTCACTAACAGCAATGCTGTCCGACGACCAACTATGGTTCGAAATGCAAGTAACGCGCCAGCGCTGCCACAAGTGGCACTGCGAAATGGCAGCACTGGAGGACAGAGAAGACAAGAGAAAATAACACTTGAGTCGGAGCGAGACAATCTCTGCCTTTCAGACTTGGGAGGACTCAGTTCCTCTCAGTTCTCAGATTCAGCTCAGAATCCTCTCCAGGGCTTGCTATGGGTGTCTGTGCTTTGGTGGTGTTGCGGGCCAGACTTTTTCGGGCTCGTGCTCATTAAGTGACGTAGCCTATCCAGTGACAGTATTTCTGGTACGATTAAAAGCAAGCCCTACCCCTTCTTATTGTCTGACGAGCCCAAATGTTTTCTCCCCTGGTGGGCCGGGGCTTTGGGGCTCAGGCCCAAGCCCGCAGCGCCACAGCCCCGGTTCACTTGGGGAAAACAAGGAATGAATGGGACAAAGATGCCTGCGTCAGATCAGTGCATGTGACAAGTGGGAGAGACGGAGCAAGGGGGACGGGACGTGTCAGGAGAGATGACACGATGATGTCGTCATGCACAATCACTTCTGATATCGTCTCGTGGCTGCATGATACAGGGTGCATCTGAATTTGGGCTTGACGCCCATCGAGCGTCACTCCGAGTCAACATGTTCGACTGCATCGAGAACGACATGTGCAAAGAAGAGGCTCCCAACTCAACTGGCACGAAGTCTTGCTCAAGTACATGTGCCCAGGATGGAGGGCGTGATTTGGAGGTGGTTGAAGGCATCATACAGCCTAGGGGTGCTTTCAAAACCGGACAACACCGGTGTCCAAACCCGCGTCCGGTACCAGAATACGGGTGCCGCGGCACCAGGTGACGCGAAACCCTAGTCTTCGGAAGTGGGCGAGGGAGTTTTTAAAAACGTCAGAAGGCTAGTTAACCTCACCGGGTTCGAGCACGTTCTCTGGGGTGACGGCGTGCACACTCTGGCCATCTGTAGATATCGCTCTCTTTCCTGTGTTTGCGGTTCATGTCTGACTAAGCCATGTTGACACAGTTGATCAGTATCATTGATTCATAGGCCAATGTCAATTTCTGCTTAGTCTACCTCTATTGAGTCGGGTGTGCCTTGTCGTTTGACCGGGTGGCTCGCAACTTTCCACGGCTCATGACTTTTGCCCCGGAACACCGGTTTCGGTACGAAAAAAGCCCGTGGTTTCGACCCGGTGCCAGCCCGGGTTTCCACGCCCCATGACGTCACACAGCTCTGTTGTAACTGATCCATTTCCGCCTTTTTCGTGTGGCAGAAATCCAACATCAAGATCCACAGAGTGAATCGCATTTTTGGGCGTCTTGCAAGCTCTCGAGCACATCTGGTGTAGTGGATGTGTGATCTCCGCCGTAAATGAGTTCTAATCAGTGATGTTCATGTTCCATTTTCGCAAAGGATCAAGCAGCAGGATGACCATGCAAAAAAAAAAAATTCGAGATATATTGGAAAAATTGAAATTCGCCTCTCTACTCAATAAAAAAAAACCCCAGACGTTAGTCAAAAATTGCAATAATCGAGTTTTTGCACTAGTTGAAAGTTGGGGTAAATCGAATATCTACTGTACTCCGGAAGCTTCGTCTCCACCAGCTCAAGAGACGCAGCTTCTTTAAACAGTAAAATGTTAGGTTAGGGTAGCAGAGTGTTAGGTTAGAGAGTTAGGGTAGCAGAGTGTTAGGTTAGAGAGTTAGGGTAGCAGAGTGTTAGGTTAGAGAGTTAGGGTAGCAACGTGTCGCTAATTTCCGTCCACCCTGTGTACAGTGCGAAAGAACAGGACAGAGCAGGACAACGCGTCTTACGTACGTTGCTGCAAACTAAGCTGCTGCACATTTCCTGATGTTAGCATCCTTCAGCTGCTGCAGCTACGTGGACTCGCTCAGGTTGTGCTACATAGGCCGTGTGTACACACACGCACACATTGGCATTGAGCTGCTGCTGCTGCTGCTTCGCGTGCATCCTACGTGGAAGGAAGGAAAATAAGTAAGTGGGTCTCATGCTGTCTGAGGAGAGAGAAGGGTGCTGAAACCATGGGCAACAAGAAGAGGTTCAGGAACAACGCCTCCCACGACGAGGACGAGAGGGTGAGTTCCAGCTTCGAGAAAGTAGCGCCAAGGGTGTTGTTCTCCTTCTTCTGTGTGTCCAAGTCATTGAGGTCAGGCTTCGTCAGGCAGTTGTGCAGGAAGCGAACTCCAGCTTCGATGCACACGTGTGTGTGTTTTCGGACTCCATCCGATTGAGGCTGAGTGCTGACGCTCCAGGGTCCACGTACCGTTCAGTACGTGATTCTCTCTCTCTCTCTTACACACACACACACACACACACACACACAATCGCGTGTAGTAAAGGGTTAAAGTGATGATCATTGTACCTGCGCGGGGGGGACAGAGAGAGAGAGAGAGAGAGAGAGAGCCTGAGGCAGGCGGCTCCGCGGGGGGGGGCGGGTCATCAGCAGAGCGGTAGAGCGGGGGGGAGGG
>JAAUXU010138866.1_pt1 | contig 12490 bp, 8 predicted proteins | sample 7278151 | NCBI WGS metagenome assembly JAAUXU01 (sample SAMN14350113, study PRJNA611818) | marine sediment metagenome | isolation source: surface marine sediment (1.8m) | place: French Polynesia: Moorea | collected 2018-08 | reverse complement strand
GTCGTGGTGGCCCCCTGTTCATAGATAACTTTAGGCTGCAGTGCAACTCAGCAGCTGAGTCTGCCTGCATGTGTGACTGCAGCCTTAAGTTATCCATGAAAGAGAGGACCACCATGACAGCTGACTTTTCACCTCAAAATCCTCAGAGCGAGCCTGGGCAACATTCACCTTCTCCCTCCTTTATTTTCTTTGGATAAGCAGCAACTCTGTTGTTGGGACAAAAAAGGTAAACAAAACACCAGTGCAAGTTTCCCTTTTTGCATAATTTATGGGTATTAATGATCATCCAACCATCACTTGATTTGGAAGGATAAATTATATGTACTTGTACATATTGGGAACTCTGCTCTTTCAGCCAAATCCACCGTGATCATTTCTCGGGGAGGGTCTTCCTTCTACCCTTCTTTCGTTCTCTAATGCTGCTTCACAGCGAAGTACACATCGAGGTAGCTGTTGCCAGACCTGGCAGTGCCCAAACAAATTTAAAACTAAGGACAAAACAACCAAAAGTTCGATAGGTAAGTGGTTTGTCCCTGTTTCGTTTAACGAAATATTTATTGATTTTATACCAAACTGTCCATTTTGCATCCTTTTCATTTGTACTAAGGAGGTCTACAAACCTACTCTTCCACACCCCTTATGTACTAAGAATGTGTGGTTAAGTAGAGGTCAGGACACCTAAGCCACCCCAAAAAATGACAAAACGAACATTCTAAAGCAAAATACCGAATGAGCATTTGGCAAGTGGCATTTTACCAATACCCAGTCTCTGCAGTTCTCACTGCTGTCCTTGTTTCTCAGGCAGCAACACTTTAGGGCTGCAGAGACCTCATGTTCATGAAATGCTACTTTTGCCAACTGCAAATTATGTACTGTTTTTTTAAAGAATAAACTTGCTGCAAGTCCTAACTTTTTTGTATTGGCATCAATATAACTTTTTTAAGGCATTTGGGCATTAATATTCTCACGGTACATTGTGCAGCACCCGCACCTGCCAAGCATAGCAATGGAAAAATCCAGTGATTCTCTAGGAGTGATCCCTCCTCCTAGTCCTCCTAGTCCTCCTAGTCCTCCTAGTCCTCCAAGCACTCCAGCTGCAGTCACCAGCCTGAGACTGCTGGTCATTTTTTCTTGGCCTGGCTCGAGCCATTCCAGCCAATGACTTGCACACCACTCTTTTACGTTATGATCACAGACATTTATGCAGTTTGTGTGACCAGTGAGAGCAGCAACACCACAAGCACCGTCCAAAATGTTGTAATGTAAGGTTTGTTGGGACCAAATGCACAGCTGACTTGGCGGTAACACAAGTGGCAGCTGCAGCTTGGTCCATATCTTAGTACGTCCATGGTAAAACAAACTTTGATGCGAGTCGCTTGCTCTGACGGCATTTCGTAGCACAGGACCATTTGTTTCCCTGCACGCCCAGCTGTGATGCGCACAGTATGACTTACCAGAAGCATGCACAAAAGGTAACAAATCCTTAGAAGTTGGCTGGGGCTAAGTACTGAGGACTTTGCAACCGACACTTACGAGGCCATGCTCGCTTTTGGTCTCTGGGTTCTCTTTGCTTTGAGGGCAGTTACAGTGGAGCTAAAAAGTGTGCACACGAGAGACTTTCCTTTAAAACTTAGGTGTTAGACTGTGTCACGCAGCTCCAATTGACTGAAATGTAATGAAGCTTGACAATCTACAAGACACAGCAGACTTATTTATCACATTAGTATATGAGCCAGGATGAACAAAAAAGTGTTCTTACCCGTGTCAAAAGTTCATGTATGGTTAATTTCAATGTTGTGTAGCATAGCCTTTACTTGTTTTGATAGCATGTCACATTTTGCGGTCGTACATTTGGGCATCACTGTACTTGTCCCAGACCTTCACACTTTATTTGCAACGTGCGTTTAACTTTGACTTACGCACAAAACAGTGCAAAATTTGCTGGACTGTGCTGACTTGGGACCATATGTCAAAGTCGATGTTCCTACACTTGTGTTGAGCTTCTCCATCCTCCTTTTCGAAGGGATCGACATGTTCACGTCCCAGAGGAAGGTGTCAGTAGCTTTGAATATGCGTGTCTTGGGACGTGTCAAGTAGAAGATGGGGGAGGCAGGCGCGCAGAAGACGTTAATGGTTCACCTGACCTCGTACTTGAGTGCGAGAGCGGCTGGGGGAAAAGTTGTGTGCAAGCGTGCGTGCTCAGGCAAGTTCGTGCAGGATGACCTGTGAGTGAAACCGATACTTTTTCCTTCACTGTCACCTCCGGTCTTGAGGTCGTCCGTTGACGCCCTCACTTCGTCTGGATTGCTGTCACCGTCGGAAGGGCCAGGACTTTCTGGCGTTGACTTCCGGCAAGAGAAGACGAGCAATTCCCATCTCCACTAACTTGTATCAGTTCGCACACCTTTTTGTCCGTGTGTCGCACGCGCTCGTTGCAAAAGACGGCGTCTCCGTCCCCATTCTGCAACACGTATGCAACCACTTGCACAGTAGTGATGCGTCGGGTCGAGGAGTTTCGAATCTGGCTCACTATCGGGTTCGGAGCTTTTGGATCCGGGTCATGTCGGGTCAGGCTACCCAAAATCTTGCTCAAATCAGGATTGAATCCGGATCGAGCCAAACTCCAACATTTTCGGGGCTACAGCAGTGCATAAAGCAAAAGTCTGTATTATAATCAACTACTTGTTTTCAGGGACAGCTGGAGCAAGAACAGTGGTCGCCATTGTTCTCGAGCTAGAGCGCATAGTGCATATCTAGACCTTTCTGCTTGTTTTAGTGGTGCTGTGCCTGCCATTTTGCTGGGCTGCCAAGGTGGTCCATGGAGTAAAGAGAACTCCATGAGGAGGTCCCACCTCAGCAAGCAAAGAAGCAACTTTTGACAAGACCACTCCTCGTGGTCTTTGATTTCAGACGGGATGTTTTCCAGCGGCGCCAAACTCTTTGTCTCAATTTGAGCCAGGCTGGACCCTTTGAATCTGACTCTGGGTCAGGTTTGGGTCCTTTGAATTTGACTCCGGGTCAGGTTTGGGCCCTGCTAATCTGTCTCACCTCCGATTCTGCCAAAAAAAAGCGATTCGGACCGAGTCAACATGGCTCGAGTGAAGACCCGACCCATCACTAGTGCACAGCAGGCGAGCGACTGAGATGCAACATGCATGAATCGACTCTAGCGGTGACACTTTGGACTTGCGAATTTCACAATTTGCGGACAAATGCGTGAACACTTTTTCTTCGGTGATACCAGCCAAACAGACTCTCCTCTGCCTCGATGGGAGAGAAATGTCTGCGCAAAAAAGCCACCTCGGCCCTGCACTTGAAGTTCGTTCAGTAATGCAGAGGACTTTTCAACCCTAAATGGACCATTGCCGAGAGTACTTTGTGTGGCAACTCCAGTCAACGACGTGGGACTGTTGCTACATACGCATGGAGAGGTACTGATAAATGGCAAAACATCGTTGGCTGGCAATTTGCTCTCAGGAGGGTGGAATAACGTCCAAATTGCAATTGCAGGGAGCGTGAGAACGGTAGAAAAGTTGCCGAAGTTTAAGCGTACCTACAGACTGCGCAAAAATTAGCCAAACGCGGAAAAAGACGTTATTACAGCAGTACATGATGCCACAAGGAAAGTTCGCTCTCTTTCACACCATTTAGAGCACTTTGTTGTGAAAGCACTTGTGGTTCTCACCAGAAATGCAAAGTGAAGACAAGTCCTCACCGAAGACACCGGCTTGGCTGCAGCGAAGCTTCAAGCCAAAGAGTGAAACTTCATGTTACGGCCGTTGCAGCTCTCCAATGAGCAAATCTGAAAGTACCAATGTACTGCTGATTCAAGAATCTCACCTAACCAATCACCATCTGTCTGGCACATGTTGCATCTCACACAAGTTGACGTCTGGCTAAACTCCACTCAGCATCCTGAAGGGCAACCGGTGCGAGCATCTGACCAAGACCCAATCTTACGAGCTGGAAATAATTCACACCAACCCATTCTCACTCTCAATACCAGCTACCAATTTAGAACTATCTTTTTAAATGAGCCCTATTTAGATGTAAGAACGTCACGAGTGGTACACTGCGACGGGGAGTGAAATCCCTAGTTGTCCATCTCTAAGATCTGCACTAACTAATACCACACCTTGAGAAACAAGCATTCTTTCGTAAGTAACTTTAAAAAGGTCTTATGAGTGACATTTGAATTACTCCTTTTCATTCATTTTCCTTTCTATCAATTTAACTGCATGCATACGTGACTTTGACAAAACATCCTTGATGAATTTCACCAAGCCACTTTAAAAGTTAATGCAACTGAAGTCTGAAGTCCTGCTCATGTTATCCGTGATGAAGTTTGTGCAAGATCCCCGCCCTCCCCCCCAGCTCCGCGTGTCACAGTGAAAATCACTTTCATCGTCTTGCTGCTCATCACGTGCTAGGGGAGACGACAAAAAGCTACAATACAAAAGGACAGATAACAAAAGAGCTTCTCCGTCTTCACAACATGTTCTTCAACTTATCAGTCTTCAGACGGGCCCACAAGGACGCAATAAAACATTCCTAAGTCTCTAACTTTTTTAAATTTATCGAGTTAGCCTACACTTCCCGTAACTGGCGGGAATTGACAACAGACCGCATTTTTACCTTGTTCTTTCACATGTATTCATATACTTTTTAATATTTAAATTTATGCATCGTACCTCAGTTGTTCCATTCTTTCGTGCTTTCACATGTTGTTACATATATCTTTGATCCCAAGGTTCAAATTGCTCCTTCACCTCACCATTTGCTCATGACTGAGAGCGAATCCACGTCGTTGTCTAGAAGGCTGGTTCTTTAAGGGACTCACATGTTTTCGTGGTGAGTTTTAATTTGTAACTGACTATGCAGATAGGATGTGAGTGGGCACAGAAACATGAGGAGAACTCAAGATAATGTTTAGACAAGGGAAAACTTCTTGAAGGTACATCTACACAATATGAATTATATGAATCTTCTACTATATCAAGCGCTAGGGCAGCATGTACGTACGTGTGTGTCCGTCTGTTTGTCTGTCTGTCTGTCAGTCAGTCCGCGGCCGACTTCTAGCTTTTGCGGAGCTGATTTTCAGCTTTTCCGCGGCCGATTTGCGAGGTCGATGTCCAGAGGCGGGTTTCTTGAATACGTAATCATCGCAAAGTTGCCAACTAAACAGTCGCTACTAAATATTGTTTAAGGAGCCCATCGACATATCATCATATAAAATGAGGTGAGTTTCTTGGCGAATGCAAAGTTGGAGACTGTCTGATAACTACGTCGTGATCATGAGATTGTGATCTTCTTATGATTTTTTGATGGGTTCCTTAAGCAATATTTGTCTGAGCCTGTTCAGTTGGCAACTAATTATGTGTTCAAGAAACCCGCCTCAGCTTTACCAATTTCTGCACATGGTGAGTGCGAAAAATGTGGTGTGAGACACGAACGGACTATGCGCAAATAGCGCTTTATACTTCTACCATTCTTGAAACCCAACAAAGTGGGGAGCGCGTAAGCACCATTGATGTATAATTTACCGATCTGTGCCATGATGCTACCAGACAAAGGGACCTGAGGCAGATTTGGTGAACATATAATTGCCGCAAAGTTGCCAACTTAGCAGTCACAGCTAAATATTGTTTAGGAAACCCATCCATATATATATCGTCAGAAGATCACAATCTCATGATCACGACGTAGTCATCAGACAGTCGCCAACTTCCAAGAAACTCACTTCAGTTTATGATGATATGTTGATGGGCTCCTTAAACAATATTTAGTAGCGACTGTTTAGTTAGCAACTTTGTGATGATTACGTATTCATGAAACGAGCCGCAGCTGTTTAAAAGTGCCAATCTGGTGCGCAGCAAACATCGAGACGGGATGGATCGCTAGCTGGACTAAGGAATGAGGTGACCCAGTCAGCTGACGCAGGGGAACGACTAAGGGTTAAGTGAGGTCAAGTTAATGAGTTTTAGACATCTCACGACAGCTGACGTGAGTACCACATTACTTGGGTGCCCTTTTGACAAGAGACAACCTAACAGAAAACCAGCTGCTGAAAGTACAGCGAGGTTTCCTGATCTCGGTGCATAACATTGGTTCCCCACATATATGTGCCCAATAATCTCGTCCTACAGAGTCAGGTGAACAAGTCATCCAGGTACGAAATACGTGTCGAGAGTAAAAATAGCTCTGGATGTGACCCACTGTTTCGTTGCAACCTTGCAGACTTATAAACTTTTCCAGTCTGACTGTGGCTCTTTCAGAGGCAGCTCTTATGTCATAATTTCGTCGAATACTTAAGTCGAATACTTAACTTTTGGCAATTTTCTATACTGTTCAATCGGTGTCAACTTTCCGAGATTGTATTGAAGTTTAAGTCGAACTCGAACCTTTCAGAACTTCACACATCGAGTCTGAACCCCACCCAATCCTTCTCGAATGGGGTAGCTTCTGCTTCCTGTGCTTGAGCAGAAAACTCATGAAATCGATTGATCCGCCGAGCATTACAGAACGAAAGAAGGGTAGAGGAAAGAAGACCCTCCCCGAGAAACGATCACGGCAGATTTGGCCGAAAGAGCAGAGTTGCCAATATGTACAAGTACAAAGTAGAAATTTAAGGTTACCACATAGGAGATTACCTCCTATGTACTACATTTAAATTTCCCGCCAAAGCGTGAGTACACTGTAAGCGCCTCGCGACCCTGTAGAATGAGCCCAAAACAAGAGTAAAGCGATAAGCAACAAGTCAGCATCATGCCAACCTCCAACCCCTGCATATGCTCCACCATGTCGTGTAACACGTCATATTTAATGCATGGCCTTCCTTTACGTTATATATTACATTTTTTATAATTTCTATTGCCAAACATTAATGACCGACACATTGAAGCCTTTAAACACCAAATGACCTTGGTTATTTCGGCAAGATTTAACTGTACTAGTGTGAGGAAATGTGGCAGTGAGGAAGTGCTGAAAAAATTGCACTCGGCGGAGCAAGTGAAATTATGTGACAATTATGCACAAAGATTTCAGTCATTTTGATCCCTGCAGTTATTTGAATTCCTTTGTCCCGGCTCATGTACTGGACGTATGCAGAGCGGACACTTTTACGGATTCATTCTACAGTTGATCAGCCTTTTCTATATCAGACCACTTCTGCTCGTCTTTCTGTTATCAAGGTGAACAATGCAGGTCCATAACGTATCCAACTGAGAGCTGCAGGCGAGAAAATTGGTGCCCCAGAAGCAGTGAATAAATAAATGCTATTCCATAGAAAATGATTCCTGTCATGAATAATTATATATTAACAACGCATATTTTGTACTATATTGACCCTCTTTGGACTTGACTGTACGAGGCATTTTATATCCCTCGTGCAGCTGACAGTTGTAACAGCGTTTCTTAGGCACGCCCTTGCAAGCAAAACAAGACGCATATTTTGTACTCAATTCTGCTGAGAACTCTTGGAAATCAATTATTCATCGCATGAGACAGAGTGAGAACAATCAGTAGAAGAAGCAAGAATTGCTGGAGCGATCACCATGAAAGTCATGACAGGCCCAGAGGGTGAGGGCTTTCTTGCTTCTGTGCGTAACAACAATGCATCACACATTTCAGGATACTTCCTGCTTTACGTGGTCATATCAGACAACTTCTTTTTCCGACTATTGAAGAGGATTGTCCTACGCAGTCTTCCACCCTTGCTTTGCGTGCAAAGTTTCAGCCCTTTGCTGACCAAGTCATACCACGCTATGACATTTGGCATTGCACTAGACCAATCTTGCCGAGTAATTCGACGTTGGGGTAGTTTCTAGCATATGGTAATCTAAAGCAGAAAATGCACATAGCTTCTTCCCCTCAGTGACGAATGAAATGAGGACAAATTATTGTTATATCACCCATCTGATCACACCAAAATGGAGGTAGTCCCTCCCTTTCACAATAAGTGAGCCATGATCCCATTCCATTTTTTCCAAAATAAGTGTGCCATTTGAGGAGTTGGCATCTGTTTCGCTGATTGAAGTACAAAATGTACCAGGATGTCTGTATGAATGTAGATGGACAAATGAGTAGGAAACCAGTCCCATGTCAGGGCCATGACTGGCTAAGATGGTTTACTCTGGAGTACTGATTATGGTCATAGAACTGAATTGATTGATCATCGTGGTCTCTCTGCAGCAGGACATGCAAGGTCTTAAAGCTCTTTATGTTTGACAGGTTTGGCTTTGTCATGTTCCTGGGCCCAAATCCTTTAATTTCAGTGCAAAAACTGAAGAGTTGTAGTCACAGCAGGTGTGGTTTTGATCTCACCTTTAAATCAACAATTTTGTTGGCTCCAAGTTTCTACCAGAAATTGCATTTCCGGTGCTATGCCACCACCAGATCATAAAATCAACACCAGAAATCATTTCAGCCAAACAGCTGGTAGTAGTATTATAATCTGCCAATAATCAAAGCTTTAGTTCCAAATAGCTCACTTATTTTGAAACAGAGGGAGTATAATTTTTGCCGGTTTTGCGGCCCAGTCAATATATCTGACATAGTTTAAAAAATGAAATATCTCCTGCAAGCTGGACATATTTTGCAATGACCATTATGAAATAGCTCTAATGGATGCTCTCCACCAATTCTTTTTGGTTATGAGTGAATGCAGAAGACTCCCATGCGCTCGCTCTGTCTTGAGGCACACATGAGAAACGCCTGGTGATGAAACTTCTTTTGTGTATTTCCCCTCTTGTTTTATTCTCTACGAAGTGCTTTTTTAGTCCAAGCAAGTTCCTTTATGGCTTTCTCTTAAGGATAGATGGTGTGGAGAGACAGCATGAATGGTCTGATTCGACTGCATCTCTCTTCAATAGCATATTGTCAATCGGTTGATCCGGTGCCTTCAACACTTCTTGAAGATTGTAAAGAAAATCAAAAGGGATAGCACCTAAAGCATCACCTGACTCTTTAACCTCAACTGATGCTTCTGGGAGACAGTGTACGTAGATGATCAAATTGGACTTCTGCTTGGACCAAGATTATTGTGTCAGTGTGATTGCACGCCTCTGGAGATTTTTTCAAAATACCAGCAACATTAAATGTGCTGGGAATGTCCCTTTTCTTGAGTTGTACGTACCTTTTCGGCAAAATATATCTCAATCAATGAATCTCAATCAATGATCTCAATCAATCATATATCTCAATCAATGAAGTGGTATGCAAAGTTAAGATGTCTACGAAGGAGTCCATTTAGACCAATGTAGGGCTCTTTTTTGCCAAAGCTGAGGCTGCCATAGCCAAGACACCAAAGTTGGACAGTCTCGCATGACCAAACCCAGTCCTCCGCTCATCATACACCTGATTAGATAGGTCAAGAATGAACGTCTCTTCTTATAACAATTTCGGGCATTCTTAACTCGTGGCGTAACACAGCCATGGATAAGCTGACGAGAGGCTACATTCGATAATAAAAAAAAGGATGTCAACTCTGACGAACGTAGGGCAAAAACAGCGTACTTGAAATGCAAGAAGAACCCCCCAGTTCCGAAAGTGCGATGAAGGGAACATTTGTTGCAGCAAAACCTTCACTTTACCTCGAGTCCCTCGTTACTTGATTCCTCAGAAGTTCTTCTCCTCCCCATTGGAGTTGAAGCTTTTTTCGGCGTCGCCCCCAGGTGCTGCTGCGACTCCTCCGTGAATCGCATGGGCTTGAAGTCGAGGCTGAGCGGCGGTCGGTGGTGCGGGGTCTGGCCGTGGTAAGTGTTATGGGGGTACAATGGTGGAGCAACATTTGGCAATCGAGCGGGGTCTCCGAACCAGAAATTGCGTTCCTCGGACTCCTCAGAAGGCCTGAAATGGAGACAAGTTGCGTCATTTAACAGACACGGCAACATCTGACTATTTCGGCAAAAAAATGGAGCAGGACTTCTCTTTACGCATGCATTTTCTGAGGGAGTGGCAAGGCCTTTTTGCCATGAGTGTGAAGTGCAAGTGACAAAAATTGGCCTTTCCTCCTCCAGTGAAAATGTGTCATCATTACTCTTTTTTGAAGATAAGATTTTCTTTGAAGGATCCACTTTTTCCAGCACAAGCACTTGAATACTGTGTGTTCTGCAGACATCAGCAGTCTTTCAGGAAGGACACTGAGCACAGAGGAATTTAGTGTCGACTAATTTGCCTCAAATCAACTTGAATGAACGAGGTTGAGGTGGACGAATGAAGAGATCATTCATCCACCTCATGAATAAATTAAACTCAGCTCAAGCACTTTACATACGATAAGGAGTGTCTGACTACTGCATGAAATGCATGAAAAAGGTTATTTTTTCATTCATTTTCCGTATCAAAGAGAAGCAACTTTCACTTTTCGATGATTTTGGGTTTTTTTTCACGGCGTTTTGCTTTGGAAAAAGAGGATTTATTGTTACAGAAAATGCTTGGACGAACGGCACGCGCAATTCCACAGACAGGTCACGATCACCTGGGCTGTCAAGGTCAAAGAGCCTCTGATGGAGGAGGAAGAAAAGTGAGGGCTAGCGAGGGTAATTAAGACCAAGTGCCAGAAATTTTTTGGACAGCAACTGTAATTGGCAGCGAACCTTTTGGGATGAAGCTTTGGGTGGATGGGGCTGACGTTGGAGAGCCTGACGTCATAGCCGGCGGCGACCCCGGCCAGCATTGCGGCTATGTTGTATAGCAGGAAGTCAATGGCACCCATGCGGGTGGGGGCAGAGCGAGGGAAGTGCTGTCGCAGCAGAGGGCGCTGATGTTGATGGTGCAGCAGTCGGTGGTGACGCGTGAGGTCAGCGGAGCCATTGAACAGAGTAGGAATGGGAACGCCAGCCTCCTGGTACTGGAGAGGAATGAGCGGTCGGTCGTCCGAGTTGTCGTAATCTGCGAAAAATGGACAGATTAGAGGGACAGAGACAAAGAGAGAGATGAGATTGTGCGAGAAGAAAAAGAAAAACCTTGCAAAAGTCTGATCAGTAAGAGCTCGTTTATGCAGGCACTGGTGACAACCCCTCATAAAGCCGAGTTGACCTTGACGGGCACGTTTGCACCGGCGGATTTGTTGCGGCGCGAACAGAAAAAGTGGCCTTCGTGTAAACGATTCCTCACAGACAGGCGCCAACCCAGCCTTTGGCAAGGCTGTCATGGGATGGATGGCAAGGTTACTTGGCTAACGTAACACATAGGTTTACGCAGGTACAACTGAATACTAAAACACGGACGTGCAGTGGTTGCTGTTGTTGAAAGCTCCCAACCGTGATCTGAATGGTAAAAGCTTAGAATTTCTCGAGCAATAAATCTTATTGCAGAGGAGATTAAAGAAAAAAAACACACAATAGAACTCAACCGAGATTGAGTAAACTGGAGACAACAGCAACGTAGCCCGCGTACACGTGCACGTACAGCGGCGCTACTGAATACTAAAAGACGGACGTGCAGTTGTTGCTGTCGCTGAGAGCTTCCAACCGTGATCTGAATGGTGAAAGCTTGAGATTTCGCTACCAATAAATCTTATTGCAGCAGAGATAAAAAAAAAGCCTCAATGGAACCCAAAGAAGACTGAGTGAACTGGAGGCCACATCAGCCTCCATTGGTCAAGAATAAAGGGAACAAGGGAAGGAACTAAGTGGTAGCGTCTGAATGGTTTCTTCTCTCTCTTTTTTTTTTTACTACAACAGCGGTGCTAATACGAACTTAAGACAGGTCTATTCACAGCAACTAGCACGGAGAAGGAGAACAAAATCTAAGTCCGACATGCGAAACACTCCCCAACTCCCAAAGCGGGCTAATGATGATGAATGGGGCTGAAAATGGGCTCTACAAACAGAAAGGGGGGAAAAACCGCTGATGAGCAGACAATATTCAGTGTCTTTTTTTTTTCTTTTTACTTATTCTCTCTTACGAACTGGCTTGTGGCTGATGGACCTGCCAAAGACCGGATGCTGTCCTTTCTTCTTTTTGCCCATCTGATTTCTGTGCGTGGCCATGGGCGAGAGCATGTGCGACCACGGGCTCGCGTGCAACGAGTACGCGGAGAACGACGGAGGAAACGCCAAGGAATCGTGGCCTTTTAGCATGGCAAAAATACCATCAGAGTATGAATAAAAGCACGTTCGGTACATTCACACGTGTACTGTGGATATTGTAATGGGCTTGGGGCATAAGTGGGTCCCGCCGCGCTCAACGGATGCGCCTCCAAAGCGCTCGTGTATCATAAGTAAGTACTGGTGTGTTAGTTCGACCGAGGCGTAAAGGAAGTGAAATTGGGTCTGCCAATTCAAATCTCAATCGCACAGTCAAGTACAGTGCTTTCCGTAAACAATGTCGCTTGGTACAAATCATTGTGGTGCGCTTAGTGGGATAATTGTAAGGTCAAATTTAAGGTTGGAATGTATTGGACATGTCCAACACTCCCCACAGATCCTGCAGTTTCGTCAAGTTTCAGGAACTCATTGTCATGCTAGAGCACTTTAAGAGTGATGAG
>JAAUXU010104301.1_pt1 | contig 12491 bp, 12 predicted proteins | sample 7278151 | NCBI WGS metagenome assembly JAAUXU01 (sample SAMN14350113, study PRJNA611818) | marine sediment metagenome | isolation source: surface marine sediment (1.8m) | place: French Polynesia: Moorea | collected 2018-08 | reverse complement strand
TTTTTGTGTGTGTTGTCCTTTTTGTGTGTGTTGTCCTTTTTGTGTGTGTTGTCCTTTTTGTGTGTGTTGTCCTTTTTGCACGGGCTGGGTTGTGGGCTGCGGGTTAATGTGAGCTGGCAAAAATGGTGGCGGGCCTGCGGGCTGGCGGGCTCGGGCCGAACCCGCAGCCATCCCTAGTTGGGACACATCCCACATTTTCTACCACCAAGGAGTGAGAGAAGATAAAATTCTCTATGACTTCTCCATGAGGATTGGTCTCCTCCCCCCAGATAACACTGTGAGCATTAGTGTCTACACATGCTATTAGGGGGGAATTGGAACTATTGCAAGGCATTACCAGTTCCTTCTGTCATGATGGAAAGATGTCTTCCATTGGTGACATGATGTCCAGGTACATGGAGACTAGGTAGATACATAAGCTGTTGTTATTACAGTCAGTATCAGAATCAGTACCTGTTACCCAGACTGACATGCATATGTCCCTTCCAGAGAACTCAGGACAGAACCACACATTGGTGTTAGGGGCACCAACAATGGATGCCCTTGGGTTTGTGCCTGTGGGATAATGTGGGGTGAGACCCTGCATTTCAGCTACCTTGCTTCCTTGTAGGTATGGTTCCTGTAGGAAGAGGAAGAAGCTGTCCTTGCCGCCAAGAAGCTTGCACTGGAATAGGGGTTGGTGGCTGCCCAGGCACTGTGGTCGGGGTACCCTCTTTTGAGGCCTCCCCTGCCACAGCAATGGTCCCCTCTTTCAAGGCCTCCCCAGCCACAGCAATGGTCCCCTCTTTCAAGGCTCTGCTGCCTTATCCCTGTTTTCCATCCCATTGGGAGGTACTGGAGGAGGAGTGATGACCAATTTGGAAACCTCTCCACCTGTGGGCTCAGGACAAGATTTGTTCTCTTCCGCCCTTTTAATATGACCTGTGGCCTTCCTTTGCTTCGCTCTGGATGCCTTGGGTGGTGACTCTTCAGTCTCATGATTGAGGGATCTCTTTCCTGGAAAGGAGACAGATATTCCTGAATGAGGAGGTCAAGCTTACAATTGAACTGGATGATCTTGTCATTCATCTCCTTCAGGATCCTGATGTGATAGTACCATCCTCTCCTCTCCAATCTAAGGCCAGATTTCTTAGACTTGACCTCCTGGAATGAGTGCAACACATACTCACCTGGTAGTTTGTTCTGATAGATCAAACAATCCATAAAAGGACAACCTGCCAGCAGGTATGTTTAGTTGGGTGTATAGAAGGTCATTCTTTTGAGTTTCCTGTGTTCCCCTTTGGGCCACACACAAAAGGATTGACCATCCAACTTAATTGAGGCAACTGCTTGACTTAGATGGTCCACTGTTGCCTGGTTTTTGCAACCAAGAAGACCGTGGCTGCCTACCCACTTCTTGAAGGAGCAGGAAAGTTTGGCTGCTATCTCTGAACTGTCAGTGAGAATCTGTCTCTCCACCTCATTGCTGAGCCTAGAGAAGAGACTTTTTTCAATGTAAGCATGCTCCTCTATGGCCAGATGGACACAAAGGAGGTGAGGGGGTGACCCCTTTGTCACTGCCGCATAAGATTTTAGCTGTCTAGACTAATCTGCTTCCTTTGTCCATAGGCTTTGGTGCAGATGATGTTGCTGCTTTTAGTCTCCAGGGGGCCATCAACGGTAGTGATGCCATAATTTCTGACATCAACTGGGACAGATTCTCCTGGCCCTGAGATTGTTGTTGGCCTTAGCTGACAGATGGCAGTGTCCCTGAATCCATGGTAACTGCAGAAGAGGCTTGTTTTTCAGGAGAGAGGCCCTTGCCTCCCCTCGCCCTACTGGACTTACCCCCCACTGCTTCTGCTGGTCTGGGTACATCCCCAGGTTGCCCCAGAGAGTGATCCACCATAAATAATGTTAAGATTGCTAAGATTAGCCTAGATTTTCACAATCCAAGATGCATGAACATGCAACATGCATTGTTTATATTTCGGGATCAGGGTTGCCACTCTGTGAGAAAATATTTGCTACTATAAACAATGCTGGAGATGAGTTACAAGATTCCTATATAATAAAGTATAGTCTCACACATAAGAATTTATTACTGATTCATACTGGATATTCCAAAAGTGTTTTGCCACTGGAAAGGAACTTGTCCCTCATTCATGAAATAATTGGCAAGTTTTCCTCTTTGACATCTTGCTGCATGAGTTCCTCTTTGCACAGAGGTGAAAGGCTGAACACTCATTAAACCTGAGTCTTCATATATCTCATCCCTTACTATAGGTGCTGCAGCCCTTACTGCTCCTTCTTCAATCCTACGAAGGAAGTTGTGGAAAACAACACATGCCTTGATTGTCTGGACAGCATTTTCATAGCATTGGAGAATTGGACTCTGTAGTACGTAGCATCTTGAGGTCATGATGCCGAATGCACTCTCAATGACCCTTCTTGCCCTTGACAACGTGTAGTTAAAGGCACGCCCTTGTTGTGTCGACCAGTGCATAGGAACAGGCTTGAACAGGGGTGGCCCCCATGCGTTGAGGTGACTTGAGCAGGTCCTGGCTCAATGGGGCTGTCTTGTCTTGGCTGCACGTGCTCGCCAGGGTCGCGCACGCACCGGGCACAACAAGCTCTCCTCCCTCCTGAACTGACTGAAGTTCACGACGGCGTGGGGAGCGCCGGTTGAGGACATAATGGGGCAAAGTGAGGCAATGAAAACGAGCAGCGACTCTGCTTCCCTGCGCATTTCTTTATGGGTGAGACTGTAAGACGGTTAATTACTTTGCGATTCATACTGTATTTTTCAGACAACAACGTTAGACAAATGTGGAACGAGAAATTAAGCAGCCCATAAATTGTAAAGTATTTTCACTTACCATGCTAGTACAAGGATACATTATTGAGTGACAAATACATTATGTTATTGCACTTCAGGTGGATATGTAAACCATAGACAACCGAGCTTCACAGACCCCCATCCTTCAGGGACGGGACGCTTAATAAGACAACAAAGGCAGTGACTGCGCTCTACAGAATCTAGCTGTGACACAAAGACATTGGCTGTATAAAGAAATCGCTCAAAAGCTGAACACCAGCGAGTTTTTGGCTACGTTGTTACAAAGAACTGTTTCATGTCATGTAGGTAAAAGTCGAAAAAAGCCAATGTGCAGTGAAAAATGGCGCAACTTGCAGGGATCTGGATGCTAATGGTCATAATCCGATAAGGAATAATGAAAGCCATGTACGTATACTTATAAAGAACGCCGTTGGCTTGCTGGCAGTGGAAGAATAACACACGTGGTGACACTTGCTTAGCTTTGAACACACAATCACTGCATACGACACTGTGGCGACGTGACGATTGTCATTTTTTTCCAACTTTTTCTTTCTTTTCTTTAACCTCTTACTAACTCATATCTCCGCTACAGTCTTTCACCTCCCGTCTGAGCTACGGGGTCGCGCAAAATCGGATGCTCATCCTAAGAAATCACGGAAGATCCGCTGAAACCGGGGAAAATTTCACTCGGACGTGTCATTGGAGGAAGCGCCGGGGGCGACGTTGTTCGTGTCCTTTTTCACTTCTTGGCCCCCTCCCCCCCAAACACCTCCTAACAACAGACCTTGGCTCTAGATTCACGGGTCGACGAATCAACTCACTCTTCCAAAGGATAGCGAAGATTTCTTTTTTTGTCTTCTGATTTGGTTGCTTTTCAGGCTGATCTTATTTGCTATCTTGCGGGTTTTTTTTTTTCTTTTCTTGATGTTATCTTCTCTTCATTGTTGTTATATCATTATAGCCGCCAATCTGCTCGCTTTAAGAGAAGCACACTTGCCCAACCTCCAACTTGAACTTCTTCTTGGCGTTCCCGATGTCGTGCATCTCAACGTCAACGATGGGCAGTCGGGCCGGCTTCGACACGTCCATCCTGATCACAGTCTTGGACCACTCGGGCTTCTCATCCTATATCATAACACGTTTGAGACGGTCATAATTTGGCAGAGGTCGATGCTATGTAGATGTACTGACCTTGCACCCGTCTGTGACGACGTCATAGCTAAACTTTCCGCGGTGCCTGATCTCCAGATCGTTCCAGCTCATGAGCACCAAGGCCTTCCTGTAGGTGTTGCGTCTGGTGTGGTGGTAGGCGACCGAGTTCGAGCAGTGGTAGGTCAATTCCTGCCTGGCTCTTGATGAGAGCATCTGCGAGAACAAGGGATTCACGCCGTAGACGCATCTGGCATATCTAGAAGCAATCACTACGAAAGAATTTACCTGCAAGAAAGTGATTTGGGTGCTGTCGGCTTTATAGGTGAGCTGGAAGCCTCCCTCAGAGATGTCCGAGAACCAAGTTGTGCGTTCCTTGGTGGTGATGGCAATTTCCTCTGACCTGTCCGGCTTTGCGTGCAAGCACGTTTGCGGACCCGTGGAAAGGTCGTCCATGTTGCAGTGGACCAAGATGGCGTCTTTGGGATCTCCAGCATTGGGATCAATCCAATACTAAGGGAAGCAAACACTAATTTATGTTTTCAGGGTGTACATTATTTAGCTGTAAAAGAAAACAGTGTCTAGCTCCGCTCTTAGGGCATGAAATCAGGCGTCATTGGTATCAATCGAAAGCAAGTGTTGTTCTCTACGGGTTTGGAAGTGAACTAGACAACAGTTGTCATTTTTGGGGGGACCTCAACTTCCTGAAAAGGCGATGCCAGCCAAGAACAGCTTTGAATCTGTTCTTCCAGCTGCTTATATGCTTTTTCAGTGTAAAGCCTTGTGCTTTGAGTAGAAATACAATGTCAAGTACTCACCACTCAAGTCAATCTTCTGTGTTAAAAAAGAGCACTTAACTCACTAATATTTACCCTTTTAAGGTGAAACTTCTAGGGAGTGCAGGAGAGGGTCTGTTTGCTGTCAATGTCGCTTTGGGGGATGGGGACTAGCTTTGTGGCTAAAGGAGCCACTGAAAGTTGGGAGCAAAGATTACAGCTAAAATATGTGCACCCTGCACAGCGGTGCACCTTCAGGCATAAAATTGGGAATACACACCTCTCCACTTGTTTTCTCCGGATGTGCAAGTTTGAGATCTTTGCAAGTCTTGGCAGGCGCCTCCTTGTCACCATCTGGCTTGGTGAGTTCTTCAAACGTAGTTTTGAGTTTGCGGTAAGCATGGATGACCATTCTTCGCTGCTGATCCGGAGTCAACTGGGTGTCTCCCATAGGCTGATCACTGCTCAGGGGATCTGGTCCCTACAAAAAGGGGAGAACTACGGTTAAGGGTCAGTGAGATTCGTCAAAATGGAGTATATTAAAGAAAAGCATAACTTCTTAAGGGAGAAGTGCAACGATTCACTACCTTTGTGTTGCCTTGGTTTAACAAAGCTGCAAGAGAAGCTGCGTCATAACCAGTGCTCTCTCCTGGTGGGCCTGGAGGACCCGGCAATCCCCTCTCTCCGGGAGGTCCACGTTTTCCTTCTTCACCGGAGGAACCACGGGGTCCAGGAGATCCAATGAGACCTATAGGGCAGTATTTCGTGACGTCTATTCATTACGTTTTATCGTAATGCCCAAGTCAATTTCTGATCTTGGCCAACCCAGACCTTCTAACAATCAGCCACTTCGTCCAAAAAGAGTTCAGATTCAATGTTTGGTCATAACATGAGTTCGTACAGGATGATGCACTTAAGGCGAAATTAGTCGCTCATTTTTCTGTGGCCTTTTTCATAGCCTTTAAGCAAGGGATTGAAATGAAACTTTCTCAGGCTTTAGAGGACAATAATAGGGACTTGTTCATTCAATATTAGCCACCGTCATTCTCAATGACCTTTTCCAGCCTTTGCCTGAACTGCACGCAAGTGTCCTTGATGAAGTTCGGAGAAAGGTTGGCTCAGGCCTTTTCCATTGTGGCCTTCAACTGCTGCTTGCTAGTGTATTTAACTGCAGACATGTTCTCCTTCAAGTGCCCAAAGATCCCAAAGTCCACAGGGGAGAGGTCACAGCTGTGCAGAGGCTACATGTCCTTGTGGAAGAAAAATGCAGTCTCTTGTTGGAGAAACTCTTGGGTCAGACATGCAGTATGGCATGATGCCCTATCTTCTTGCCACCACCAGTTCTTCCTGAACTTCCTCTTGGCCTACAGGAACACCTTCATCCTCAGGTACCTCTTGTATGTAGCAGCCGTCAGTCTCTCACCATCCTCCAGGAAGATGAGTTGACACTTGGATCCATCTGACACAACCACTGCAAGCACTTGAAGATGCACAAAATGCTGCTCCTTCCTGAAGTGGATGACATCGTCTAGCCTCTCCTTGCACCCCTCGGCCAAGTAGAACCCTGTCACACTGGCCACCATCTCACCCAGAGAGAATGGTGTCTTGTCTGAAAAGAGAAATGACGACCTCACTTCTTCTTCAGCTTGTGCAGCATCTTCAGACACCTTGCCTTTCTCTTGACCCGGTCAATGGGCTTCAAGGCCTGCCTCGGGGTCCTCTTGAACACTTTTAAGTCCAAGTCCTCCTCCACCAGCCTTGTCATGGTCTGTTTCGCCATCACAAACAACCTTGCCAGTCCCCTCTTCATGGCCTTGCCTCTGGCATCCTCAATGGCCTTCCTGGCGGCTTCAACAGCCTCTGGCATCCTCACAGTCCTCATCCTGATCCTCTTTGGGGCTTTAGGTGTTCCCCTCTGGATCATCCTGTACATGGTGGCCTTGGAACAGTCAAGTTCCCTGGCAATCTCGGGCTTTTTCTTTCTGCAGGCATGGAGCACCAAAATTGCCTGCCATTGTGCCTCCATTCTTGGCCTTGTTCAGCCTTCCGACAATGAGGATGACAAATACAATGACTTGGGGAGGTCTGTCAATGTCCTTGCCTTGTTTGTATTGTGAAAAATCCTGCCTTTTTGCATCAGGGGAAAACTAGCGGCAATTTCAAAATTAGTTTCGCCTTAAGAGCACCACCCTGTATTTCTTCCGAGATGAAGACAATTAGCTTTGAGTGATTATCCCCTCTGATCTCCAGAAGTAACTGCTCTCTGTAGGACTCATATATAGCGAGCTTCCAGCTAATGCTCGCCTCTAGCGCTTTCTATTCGTTATCTGACATCTAACCTATGTTGTTCGACCTAAGTCATTACTGTTACACGATATATAACCCAACTAGGCCTATGTACACCTTTACTCATTCACCAGACTACACGTGCAATGAGGCTGTCCATACTAGTGACGCTGTCAGAAGTGTCAAGCACAGTCTGTTTCGACGTAGAGAGAATGTTGATCACGCAAAGGTAATTCTTGTCCTACTCTGTAACTTCCCCTGACGTCTCCAGGGAGGCCAACCGCCAATCATTGCACGCAAGACAAGTGCTCAAGCACGCCAGCACAGCCAGGTCGCCTCACACCCACGCACTCACTAATCACACAGATGGAGTTAGTGTTAGGCACTCTTGCGCTAGTGTGACTGCAGCTGGGAAGGCATCTATGAGAGGCTCATGGCATCCTCAGTACATCCCAAATAACCTGCACACATGTTACTGCATGATTGATGAGTTCCGCGGGGCAGACCAGCAAGCCGGAACTGTCGATTGCCTATGTTGCAGAGTATAACCGTAGCAGTATGAGAGTGCCTTCAGTCATGTTCTGCTACATGATTGGGGTTACTTTGTATGGGTTCTTGCAATATTACCCAAGCATTTAGCTCTGATGGGACGAGCGTCGTGACTGTCTTGGTGTCAGATGGTCGTAGTCCGAATCGTCCGTCTTGAGAGTGATTGACTCAGAACGCTAGAAAGTTCGACTACTCAGACATAGTGCAACTTTTCTATCCCCACCTGATCAATCTCAAGATAGATGGATTTGTCCCTGGGTGCAAGATACTGCACAGGTTGCAGAATCTATACAGAGACTACCCCAACTGTCGTAAATTTTCTGCCTTTTTTTTTTCATTGCTACCTGACTGGTGGAGTGTTGCTCTTTTTCAAAAGCATTTGAAATGGCCTTGGCTGCTCTTTCAATTATTGACTCTTCCGCTCCACTCTTTCTGCTATTGCAGTGCATGGTTGTCGGCGATAAGAAGTCAGCCAGAAAGTAGAGACTTTCTGATTTTCTGGCTTGGCCATTTAAGTAATAACACTAACTTGTCCCAAGCAGTCCTGCAACCACTGAGATCTTCTTACAAGAGGAACGAAGCTGATCCACAGCTAAACATGGTGGCAATACATAGAACATTGTTCTGTAGCTGCAGCTCTGACTCTTGACCTACTGCAAAAGCTCATCCTTATGTAGCATTTGCCACCATATTCAGCTGTCGATCGGTGTGGCGCTGCCCGTCAGCCCCATTGTTCAGCTTCGTTCCTTTTGTAGGAAGATCTCAGTGCCGACAATCCAACTATTGTTTGCTTTTTCTCCTTGATGCCAATCACAACATTCATGACGGATGAGACTCAAAAATCTTTTTCCAAAGTTCGTTTCTGATTAGTGTTTGTTGCTTAAATACATCTTGTCCAGTATATGTATCCTATCTTAACTTTCTTCGGGCCAGAGCAAACTGGAGCGGACCCTATTGGTGGGTGGCAATCAGTCTCAAAGTGTAAGCAAAATGGTAGAGTGTCACTCAGTTCTAGGACTGAATTGGACTTGCAAGCGTTGTTCTCAATATCTTGGAGTGGGACGTACGCTGGCACCATCTCACTTCAGTCTCAACAGTCATTTTGGTCTTCTGGTTTAGGTCATATCATAGGTTGCGTGATTGTCAGTGTAGTTGTTACTTGCGTAGGTTCTACCTGTAAGGTCAACAGTTTAGTCTTCTAGTTCGATGTCGTGATTGTCAACATGGATATTGCTGACAGAGGTGCCACCTATGCAGTCTAGATAAAAACGTGTTCCCTCATCAGATAGATATTAGACATAGTTGTTAAGTAAATATGGGGTTCCAACAGACCTGGTTGTCCAGATTCGCCGTCCATACCAGGTGGCCCTCTTGGACCAGGCTCACCAGGCTTTCCAGGAGTTCCATCATTACCAGGAGGTCCCTTGTCACCAGATGGGCCAGTTGGTCCTGGCAGTCCCTGGAGGCCAATGAGTCCACGATGACCCTTAGAGCCCTTCATTCCATGTCTTCCATCCTCACCAGGGGGACCCTGAAGACCTGGAGGCCCTGGCTTGCCAATCATGCCATTAGGCCCAACAACACCTCTTGGTCCTGGCTCCCCTCGTTCCCCTCGTTCTCCAGGTGGCCCAATAGGTCCTGTTTTTCCAGGTGGACCCTAAGAAATATAAGGGTGCGAAACTCTCTTGCATCTATTTATGCAACAATAGCATCATTTTGGGAACATGTACAGTCCTTGCAACAGAAATACCTTGTTTGTGTACAAAAGAATCATCACAATCAAACAAGAAGCCATTGCAGCAAGGACAGGTGACCAGAGTCATAAGGAGACCCCGCTTAGCCTGAGACAGCGGTTCCTTTGGAGGTTGAGAGATTCTTATACAGAGTAGAGCATTTACCCCCAACGAACTTTCAGACATGGAGGGTGTGTATGCTTTAGTTTTTGAGGTTTGTTGAGGGTAAAGTGAAGACTTCGGCCGACGGGGCTGAATCGGCCGGGAGACCCTCAGCTAACCGCCCAGGGCAGCTCCCTAAGCGGGGTCTCCTTATGTCTCTGCAGGTGACACAGGTGGACAGAGCTGCTGCTGAGTGTCTGTGTTTGTCATTTGGCTGTTGATGATGCTTTTGTACACAAACGGGGTGTTTTTGTCTGGGGATTGTCTAGAGGATGACATCTTTGGCATGTGGTACTGGAGGGTGTAAGATGACACCCCCAGAAAGTTTCAGCCATTTCTAAGAAGGAAAAGAGGTCAAAAACATAAAAATTCCACAGCATCTGGGACGAGGCCCTCTCCAACTCGTTGCTCTTGAAGCACTCTAGTGTCGCAATGGGCAGACAAAACTTGACTAAACTTCGGGACGATAAGTCTAAGTATCTCTACGACACATTTGACATCAAAATTGAACCCTAAATCATTAGCTCCCAGAATATTAAAGCACTTCCCCCCCCCCAAGTGACTTTTCTTGCAGCACGGACTGTATTTGGGAGAAGTGGCATCCATTTGAGACAACTGGCACCTATTTGAGACAACTGGCACCTGCTTGAGACAACTGGCACCTATTTTAGAACACATCCAAATTTCTATTCTCAGTCCATACACATCTAAATCACAGACTAGATAATAGCATATAGCACCTAATAAAACAAAAAGTCAGAAGGTGATAAAGTCCTCAAGTTTCAAACAGAGCAACTGCATCACTGTACAATTAGTGTCCTATGAGCAAATGACAGCCTGCCACTATGCTTCTTACAAGCAAGCATGATCTTCTTTGCATCTGGTGGAGCTGTGCAGTGTGGTAGCCACTGACAAAGACATTCCCTGAATGTGCTTGCAGGTGCAGTCCTTAAGGTAGATTCAGCAGGTACATATGGCAGAATGCCACGTGTACCTCATTGAAGGCCATCCTGTCTGCTGAGTAGGTGCTCCAGTCAGCCCAGTCTATATTATCAAAGAGTGGCTGCCATTTTGGGCTATCTATTGTTATAGCAACTTTTTAAGGCGGTGTTGGATGATGGTATGAGAATGCATTGTAGTCCTTTTTACTTTCCTTCATTTTAATTTCTACAGCCCTTTGTGGCCACTGATAGCCAGCCTCCCATTCCACCAGTTCGACGTCATGTTGTGTGGTGCAAGGCATATAGTTGGTTTGGATCTAAATCCATGCCCTAAACCCTGGTCTAATAGGTTGAGTTGTGCCTGGCACCAAACATCCAAGTCCCTAATTGACACAGTTGGCTCACCGTAGATGATGACCTGTCTGTGCTGCTTAAGGAATGCCCGCAGTGCACTAAGCTTGGACTCTAGGAGGTTGCGCTTGCAAATTGCCTGCAAGATGGCTTAGTGACTCCATCTTCATAGAGCTGAATAATGGTCTTCCGAATGGCTGTTAGGATGGACGGCTGAGCAACTTCTGAAAAGAGTGGTCATGGTCGTTTGAACTGAAGAAGATGGAGATCTTGTCTGAGGTGGCATCGTATAGAAGGTAGACTGAGAAAGGGCAGCCACAACCGTTGTGTAGAACGTCTTTTCACCTGCCTCAGTGTTACTGGTTCTGGCTCGTCGCCACTTGCCAGCTTTCTTCAAGCTGCAGAGGCTGCATCGTCGTCTTGGTGAACCCTGTGAAGCTCATTGATTCATCCCTCATCTCTCATTTGCTTTCAAGCAGGGTCATCTTCATCACCTGAATCAACCCAAATCGGTGCAATGTCTTATTCAGGTACACTGGGCTCTGTGCATGTAGTGGCAGTGGAAGTGGATGTGCATCTGGTGGTCTTGGAGGTAGAGGTGCGTGCAGAGGTAAGTCTGACTCTTATCACAACCTTGGTAATGAGCACCAGCTATGGGTATCGCAGCATGTTGAGAGCAAATCAAGATGGTTTTTTTTTAATGGTGATCGTCTCATCTTTCTTCACACCTGTACCTTGTCTTGATGCACATTGACACTGCTGCTTTTCTTGACTTTTCTACTTTTCCTCCTCCTGATCCATTCGAGAGGGTACCTCTTCGCAACTCTATGAAGTACATGCATGTCTCATTTCGAAAAAAGTGCAACTTGTCTCATTAACAAGTGCAGTGAAATAGGTGTCAAACAGCCTTTAAATAGATGCCGCTTGTTCAATTGAAAAGGTGCTATTAAGTAAGTATACATAGATGCCACTACTTTTGGCATAAATTGGTGTCAAATGATGCATGAACAGGTATGAAAAGCATTTACCCCGAAATAAAACAACCAGCTGAACTTCAAAAAAATATCTTAGAAACACTTACAGGCAACCCTGGTCCTCCAGGAGCTCCCATTTGCCCAGCATTTCCAGGAGGACCCTTGTCACCTGTTCGTCCTGCAATGCCTGGTGCTCCCGGCTTCCCTGGAGGACCTTCCTCTCCTCTTGGTCCCCTCGCACCTGGAGTAGGGAGTGAATGGGCGTATAGTTGCTTTTTCAGATATCCGTACTATATTAAAGTAGTTAGCCGTATGTCGTATATATTAGGATAGTTCAAAAGGGCACCTTTTCCAGAAATTCATATTTCTCCAAACTGGATTTTTGGCGTGGGGTCAAATAAAGAGGATTTCACTAATTTTTCGTTGAAAGGTCACTTATCATCTGCTCTTTTAATTTGGAGTTTTGCTGCAGCGGTACAGTACATACATTTGTCTGAATTGGCAACTCCAAAAATGCTGACATATAGACATCCCTGATTCAGCTGAAATTTTCGGTGCTAATACTGGACACTAGGTACTCTTAACACCTGAAATTTCAACTCAATCAGATACGACTTTATAGCATAGCATTTTAGCATAGCGAAGTCAACGTATATGCATACAGAGAGAGACACCGGATGTAGAAAACTCTGACAATGCCATATATGCTTTTACAACTATCTTTGATTGAGCTGGAAGGTGCTGATAGTAGG
>JAAUXU010008243.1_pt1 | contig 12492 bp, 8 predicted proteins | sample 7278151 | NCBI WGS metagenome assembly JAAUXU01 (sample SAMN14350113, study PRJNA611818) | marine sediment metagenome | isolation source: surface marine sediment (1.8m) | place: French Polynesia: Moorea | collected 2018-08 | reverse complement strand
CTATCCTTAGGAGCTTCGCACACATACTTAAAGACTCATTATGTAAACGATCCTTGTATGACATCTATAATAACCGTCTCCTTTTAGCCTTCGGCTGCAGGAATATTACAAATGTCGCGCCATCTGTTTCCCCTTCGTACGTAGAGAGCAGAGGGAAGGAATCTGAAAAATTTCATTAAATTGCGGCCGCCAGAGGAATTTGAATAATCTGAATCGAGGGCAGAATTTTCAAGGAAAAGCCTTCAATTTCTCTCTTTCTCTCTGCCCGTCCCGGTTGCATCAGCAGCGAAGGAAACGCGTGAGCCAATGTGGAAGAAAAAGCACCCTTTTGTGGTATCTCGTCTTTGCGGCTCACTCGCTCTTTTTTTATTTGAGCCATCCAGCAGCGTCACATGTTGAGCGATCAAGCGCATAAGAAGAAGAAAAGAAAGAAAAAGAGAGAAAATCCCAAGCATTGTGCGAGAATCAAAATGACAGAGCTGAGGTCTAAATTTAGTTTTCTCAGTTTCTGGTTTAGGGCATCACTTTTCTTCCTACTTTTTCCACTAGGACGGAATTAAATTAGGCGGACGAAAGGAGGAAGACTGAGAAGATGGGGTTGCAGAGCGGAGCAGACCAGAGCACAACAGTGCAGTGCAGTGCAGTGCAGTGCAGTGCAGGGATGACCAGGTTACCTGACGACTCTGCTGCCATCGGATCATGATCAAGAGAGAGGACCAGTCCTTAATCTGGTCTGAAATGTTTGGACACAAACACCAGTTTGAAGAAGAAGGCTGGCCTGAAAAGCTGCTTTTCGGGCCCAGTGCAAAACAGCCTGAGAGAGTCTCCTGCTTCAGGGCCTCGGACCGACTTTGGTCGTGGTCAATGCACAGTCCAAAGGGGGAGGGGCTGCCACTACTGACGTGTCCGGTCCCGGGGAGATAGAATTCCAGGACAACAAGTTATTTTTAGACCCGGTGAAGTAATAATACTAATAATGTCGAGAAAATGGCAGTGGCGAGCGGAGCCAAGACTTGAGCACGTAGTCGCTGGGAAAAGACGGACGACTCCGGTGCTGCCAAATGTTTTCTATGAGACGATATTTTGATCTCGTCGCTACCAGCAAAAGAGAGTCCGCCAAGCAAGACAATTTAGCAGATTGATTTTGACTTCCCTGCAGTCATGTGGCAGCATCTAAGTGACTCTCACTGGAGGAGGAGGTCAAAGGGGCATAAAAAAGAGCCTCCACAGCCTCACCGCCAGACCTCATTTGAACTTATGATAAGCCTCTTCCCTCTTCCTGTGCGCACAGTGCACGTCTGCCCAGAGACGCTGCCGTCTCTCCATTTGTGGCAATTTTAGCTCTTGTGTGTCGTGTGCACTTTTTTTTCTTTTCAATTTTCTCTCCTCACCTCCCACCCATATCTTCCCGGCACTATATTTTGCTTCTCTCTGGCCAAGGGCGCAGTTTTTATTTTTCCTCACATTCCCGCACGCTCTCAACTCTCTCTCGGTGCCCGGGACTCTTTTTATGTGCCTCGAGCATCACCTTTATGCACGAGGGAGGCCCTTCTTATCAAGTAATGCAGAAATCCGCTGGTGGAAACGGTTGCAAGGCTTGCTTGGCCTTCACCACTGCTCGCTCTGACTCGCTCGACAGCGGTCGTAACAGTGCGGGAAAACAACGACTCTGGGGAGGGTGACGAGTCTGAAATTTTGTTTGTGCTCTCATCACTATTTGTTTTCTTCCAACTTTCCCGAACAATTTCCTTCCTATGGTGATTGATAGACCCGAGTCAACGCTTTTTTTTATTGTCTTATTTTCGCCCAAGAGTTCGATGTCATCCGGGCCTTGTTCCAGCGAGATAACTCCAGCACATGAGAGAGATGACACAGTAGAGACAATATTGATCCTTTCCCTTTTTTACTCGGGTGCGCAGCCGTGAGGATTCGACGTGGTCTATTAAGGTCTCCGTTTTGGGGGTTGGTGCTGTGTTTTGACCATCGTGGAGGGGATGGACACGACACATAAGCATGGACAGGAGGGTAACGCCGCCTCACCGCACCCGTCTGTGCACGTATGGGCTCTTAGCACCATCTGAAGGAGGGGGGAAAAGCCCAAATAAGCGCAGAGAAGCAGGCGAACTCAACCTAATTGTCTACTTCTTCTCTGCGCATTTCCTGTCCCCCCTCCCCCAGCTCGGGACACATTATGTTTCTTTCAGCCTGTTAGGCCTAATGCTAAACTCAAGAATTGGGCGCGTCTCCCTAATGCTGCGTGAGCTTTAGAGGGGATCTGAGTGGGAGGGAAAAGAGAGCAGGAAGAAACTGTCGGGGAGAAACTTCTTGTCATATTGCTTTTGTACGCAAAAGGTCAGAGGATTAGGTAAAAGCTGGCAAAGTTGCCCCAGCATCCACGGAGAGATAGAACGAGCTGTACTGACTCAAATAAATTTCTGAGCCCTCGATTACTTTTTCATGGGCTTTCTCTCCTTTGTCTCCTCTTTGTTATGTTGCTCCTCTCGCTCACTCGCTGGCTCTCCCGGAGGCTCCGGGTGCAGGAGGAATTACCTTGTTCTGTACGGTAGCAGCATCTCTTATTCAGTAGTATAGAAAAGGGGGAAAAGAAAATTGCGCTGAGCAAATGAAGATGCCACGAGAATGAGAATTCTCGAGAAAAATGAGCCTCTGCCTGCTCCAGGGTTTATGCAGGTGGTGTTTGCGTCTGCACCAGAAGCCTGGTCGGCCCGCCTGGCAGGCCCAGGCAGGCCCAGGCAGGCCCAGGCAGGCCCAGGCAGGCCCAGGCAGGCCCTGGCAGCAAAACATGCTATTAAAGATAAAACAATCTCTGTGTCTTTGACCCAAGATTTTACATCGCTCTGCTTGGCTTGCGCGCCTGCGAGCGAGCCTGCGAGCGAGCCAGCGAACGAGCCAGCGAACGAGCCAGCGAGCAAAGGAGCGAGCGTGGGTGTATCTGTGCGTGCGTGCGTGCGCGCGAGTGTGCATGTGTCGGAGCGTGCGTGTAGCTGCTTTCGCCTTTTAATCCCACTTTCATTCTTTTTTGGAAACTCAAGCCATTCATCATCTCTCCAGGGGCATTTTTTCCTCCCTCTGGATGGGCCTACTTTTCCTGCTTTTTCTTTCTTTACGTCAAAGTGCGCTCAGGCATTGCTAAAGTATGTGGTCCCACATACACGAGTACAGCGGAGCACTTTGCGGGGACGGAGGGGGAGTTGAGGCACTTTCGGAGGCGCGGCTTGGACACGATGGGGCCGGTCCTTGGGTGGGATCCGCCGTCGAACTTGGCTCTTTCCTCCCCAATGTTCCTTTCTAGGTCAAGATCGGGTCTTTTCTTCGGCGTCATTTAGATCCCCGGGAGAATTGAATAACTTTGACAGTTCTTCTCCGCCCGTCTCCCCCTTTAATCCTCTTTCTCCGTCACACAAACATGCGCGCGGACGCGCACACGCACACGCGCACGCACAGAAGATAAACTCGAGTGGAAACTTTGGGAAGCAAAAGGACCTGAGGCTAGGAGAGTTTTATCCCGTTGCAGCAACAGAGTGGATAGAGGGCATGCGTGGCAATTGGACTATTATTAGAAGTTCGTCCAAAGGGACCTAAGTGAGAAGCGTTTGTGCTGCAACTTGACTACGAAGTTGAAGAAAAAGACAAAGGTGCCTCCCTTGTTGCCGCTGAGACAAATTTGTGCACCACCTTGTAAGGCTGCGTGTCAAGAAAGTGCACCAATAAAGTTTCTCCCTCCATGTGCAAAGTCAGCGTGCCAAGAGATAGATTAAAAAGCTTCGTCATGGACATGTTGAGGGAAGAAGGGCAAAAAGTCTCCATTTCCAGTTAAAAGAAAGGGGAAAAGGTCCTTGATGGATGCGTTGGATCATTTCTTGTCCGCCTTCTTTCAGTGTGGCTCGTCCCAAGTGCTCATAGAGTCTAGGTTGGCTGGGGTCGTACAAACAACTTTGCCGGCATTACTGGCCTTGAGCTAAAAATTCACCTTGGGCTCTCCCTCATGAATTAGAGAGTGGGAGTGAAGAACGAAGATTTGGAGAAAAAAATCCCTACTCTATTGTATAGAGAAATTACCTTAGGCTACAACATCTCGCAAAAGTAGTATCTGAGCAGGCAAAGTTTGCGAAAACTAAGTTTCATTTACTTTCTTTGTTGCAAATTTCTCAGTGAAAAGTTTTTTCTCTCTTTCTCTGTCTTTGCTACAAGGTGAATTCTTCTGTTTGTTGGTCCTCAAATGTCTTTGAGGAAAGATTTACTCTGTTAGATTCCGAAAAAACAGGTTTTACAGTATTTGTTACAACAAAAACTTTGTTGTTGCTCTGGCCATCAACTGATGTTGACAGTTTTGTCCTGTTGCCGAACCAAAGATCGACAATCTCTCCAGGCTTTGGAGCTTTCACACTCCTCCATGGACTCCTGTGAAATAACGGCCGCTAAAAACACGCTCAACGTTTAAGTCAGCAGTGAAAAAAAAAGTACTTGTTACGCAGTCGTTGTTTGATACGTGTTCAGGCGTGAAATAAATTTGCATACTTTCTGTTGTTCCTTTTTCTCTTTTTCTTCGCTACTGTCAAAGAGAACACAGCATTGCAATAGAAGAAGCCTTCGAGCAACAGGTGATATGCATGTGATTACAGTGTCAGGAAAGTTTTTCCACGCACTTGTAACCGGCTAGAGGCCGTGCTTCAGTTGGCGAAAGCTGTGATGAGCGCGCACCACCTGTGCGTGCCTTCACCCTTAAGGAAATTGAAAGAATGTATCTATCTGAAGCAGGGATTTGCTATCACGCACTTGTTTGAACGCACCAGCCACTGGACCAGGCCTCTCCGCGCAAGCGCGCCTACAAAACTCTGTCACTTTCCGAAGTCGTCCGACCTTTCCGTATATGCATTCAAAATAAGGTCGGGACGGAGTGAGATGCAGTTTTGCCGCGTGGTAGTTCCAGAATGACGGACAAAATTCAGTTGTTTTCGCCTAGTATCTCTCCCATATATCTTTGGCAGTGTCCGAAGGCCTGAATCTGCTTGGCATTCCCGGCGAGATGAAAGCTTTGATAAGAGCACAAAAATCTCCAGCATAAATACTGCTTAAGGGACACTTTGGAGAGGGAAAGTGGGCGGCCCCTCTCGGTCCTGGCTACAAGAAAAGATTCGTGTCAGTAGAGACAGAGAAAAAAGTACGAAAAAAAAGAAGGGAGAGAAGAAGGCGTCGTCATGCCAAAAAACGAGGGCTTCTCCACCAATGCCAAAGAACTCATATGCAGGCACGAGCATAGGAAGAGAAAGTATTCATCCTAGTAGAATAATCTGTGCAGAAAGTGGCAAAGAAGGAAAGAAGAAGAAGTCCTCTCCGGCAAGAAGCCAAAATCCACGTGGGAAGAGCAGCTCTTTTATTGTGGCTCAGGCTGCACACCTTAATTTAGGTCCATTCTGTGCATAATGTGGGAGGGGGGGCTGTTTTATGTACAGCAGATGAAATATTGCCATCCATCTGGCGGAGAGAAGCGCTTCTTCCCCTCCTCCCGGGATACGTATGTATAGATGTATATCGGGCCTCTCGGAGAAAGCAAAGTTAAAGGACTTGCCTTAAAAAAGCCTCCTTGAAGTGAGGTTTAAGCAAAGAAATGCGCACAGTTCGTAGACCTTGGTTGCAATTGTCAGCTTTCACACTGTCGATATCGAGTGTGGCTCAGCGGCTGTTATGATTGAGAAGTGCCTACCCAACATTAACAAATGAACTTTTTTTTTTATCGTGCAGAGGTTATTGGATTTCACAGCATGACAAACAGTTAAAGTTTGTCGTGTTCACAGTTCGATATCGCTTTTTCGCCGTAGGAGCATCTTTCGTATGGGTTTTGGTGAAGTCATATCTCAACAGATGGATAAGTTGATACGTTAATGACATAAATGAGGAGTGCTATTAATTCGTCACGAAAATGTGTCAGCCAGGTAATGATTCATTCATGCACCAGCATGTGTGTGTACGTACAGTATGAGTGCAAATATGTCCGCACTGTAGATCGTGCAGTTAGTGAAAAAAAAAATGTGAATATTGATGGCTGTCCCTACACTAGCCAGCGATAGAGAGAAATCTTCGCTGACTGCTGCGGGTGCTGGAACGGAGTCCAAATGGCCCTGAGCAAGAAAAAATATGGAGAAGAAAGGGCTGGTATGTAAAGATGGCTCGGCCCTGCACATTTTTACATAACATTGCTCTGTCAGTCAGTTGGCCAGAATATGGCTTGAGTCTGAATTATTCATCCTAAAATTTCCGCTCTCTCTTAATTTTCCTCCTCTTTTCGCGATTCATAATTTGGACATCCGAACGAAAGGTCGTTCAAGTCGTTCTCCCACTTGTACTCTTGATCAGCCTGCGCGTGCGTGTGCTCCTCCCTGAGTACGAGAGCCAGCGGTTCCACACGCACGTACAGACGCACGTTGCATGTGATCTCATTGGAATTGTTCCACTTTTCTGCTTCACACAGTAGTGCGATGCCCACAGGCTGTCAAGGTAAGGCCGGGGCCCTTTTTTTCGTCCTTTCTTCCCTCGCCCCTTGTGGAGAAAAAGAAGGAGGAGAGATAAAATAGAGTCTGTGAGCAAAATACTGACATTCATCTCCTCACTTATGCCACGGGATGTTGAATGTCATTTTAGAAACGCTCGTGCGTGAGGGTTGCTCCAACGTCAGGGCGGATGCGCCAACATCACCGCGGAAATCCGCTGAAGAAGGATGACGTTTGAGCCTTGATGGGACACTTCGAAAGACTTTAATCCACACACGCGCGGGCTCACAGAGAGTGGGGAAATGAGTCCTTCTCCAAGTTTATGCGAGAGGGAAGCCGTAAAGATCGTCTTGAAGGAAAAAAAAAGGGAGCCGCGGACACTCCATTGATCGTTTACGTGATAACACAGGCCCTACTTTTGTGTAAGACTTTTGCACTCGTCCAGACATCCAAGTCAGTCGAGTGAGTGAAGACAAGTGGGCGGGCGAGACTTTCAGTGGATTTCCAGCACTGCAAGCTCATTCTCTTCATAATCACCTGAAAACTCAGGAAAATAAACAAAAAAGTTTTTTCAGAGTTTCAGATTCGAAGAAAGATCGGAGGGAATTTAAAGCCCCGGAAAGTCTCACAGTGTCCATCCCTCCCCTTCGTCCCTATACAAGGAAATATATATTCTGCGAAAATCCCCTCTGATCCTTTTTGTCTGTGCGAGTGGAAATAGCTGTCTTGAGGGGAGCAACCACACTTTGAGAGGCCTCTTGTCTCACAGGGCGAGGGCGAAGACGGCCTGGTGCAATATAGCAGACTGGGCCTCTGCAGGTAATTGCATTTTGGGCCCAGCTTGAACGCACGCGCGATAGGAGAAGAAGCGCATTAAAAGCTTTACTTTAAGGGTGATTAATCTAACTTGACATCGCCAGAGAAGCGAAACAAAAAAAAGGAAAACACACAAATGTCGACAAATCCCATTCAAGTGTCTCTTTTTTTTTTGCTTGACTTTCTCTGTCCTCCCTTGACTCCCCCGAGACGATAAATTCCCCCGCTCCCGGGGCAGGTGAGGGTCCTACGTTGTGCCAGAAGTCAGAAGGATCTTACCGCTGCCTCCTAGATTCACCTCTGCAGCTTGGCACTGTTTCTTTGGCCAGAGTGAGACTCGGTCTGGCACCAGCAGCGGTGACTCACTTTTAATTCGGACCACGTTGCACGCTGTGGATGATCTTAAAGTGTTGCCACTGCTAGTTTCAATATGACTCTCTTACTTTCGGCGTCAACTTGGTCTGATTCCTGGCCTGAGTGTACAGTTGGAAGTGGACCCCCCTCCCCCAGCATATACGTCAGAGCACTCGTGCAGCAGACCATTGTTTGCTTACTGGTACCTTTCTATGAGTGCAACACCCACCTGCGTGCAGCGCCAGTCAAACTAGTCTGCACTCCGGGGTGGCTGTGGTCGTGATCACGTCCCGTTGGGTGCAAATTGGTATCGTACTGATGCAGCACTTGAGGAAATCCCTCCCCCCCCCCATACATGCATCCATTGTGGTGGAGGTATACAAAAAAAAGTTTGAATCTTCCTCTTCTCCTCTCGTGGAGCTAAGCTATAAGCCTTTTAGGCCTTCTTGTCAAGCCCGGAGAAACATGTGACTTTCACCAAATGCGTTGTGTCCAAGCATATGCACTTCTCTCTCCTTTGTTATACCAGAAGGGAGAACAAAGAAGGAAATCTTACATCATAGGGGCGTGAACACAGTAAGTGCGGGCCATATCCAAGGCCTTTTCTCTTTTCTATAAGGATCAAAATAATGACTGCTCCATTCACAGCTCTATTCATGCTCCATTATATTCGCAGCCACTATATTTCCATGCATGCCAAGACACAAGCAGAGTTATCGTTCATTCATCCGCAACTTAACGAAGGCTTCAACGCTGACGTCGGGTTTTCAGTGCGGCCAATGCAGCCGGACAGCTAAATGCCAGGCTTTAATCATAAGCAGAGCCTCAAAAGATATGCATGATCAATGATTGAGAGCTTACAAGGTCTTACCAATCGCAACAACGTATTAGCGACCAATGAAAAACACTAAAATCTTGAATAGAAAGTACCATTTCCCGAAGACTTGTGCTTCAAGGGCTGTTAATTACGACCTCTCGCCCCCCCCCCTCCCAGTCTTAATTGAGAGGTACATAGTAAAAGGAGCTAAATTTGGTCCAATCTCGCCAGGGCTTTTGTGCCCGGGAGGGGCTTAAGCCGCAGTCACCAGCGCACCGCCTCACACGGCGTGGCCTGGTAGCAGCGGTGCGAAGACAACCCGTCCTTAAACGTTGAATTACTGCAAGCCCTTGCTGCAAGAAATGCATCATAAAGGATATTTTATCATGGCAAATAAAAGCTGCGAGAGAGAATAAGGAAAGAAACTTGCTAGCATTTTTATTGTGTGAGTCACAAAGAACTCGTCAATATTCCAAGGACATTTTTTTTACTGCGAGTGTCTTTGGAGTCGATTTGCCAAAAGGAGGAGACGAGAGCAGCTGAGTCAGCAGAAAAATTTTCGTCGTCTCATCTCCTTCTTCCAAATACATAGTAGGAGGGGGAGGTAGGGGGGAAAGAAATGTCTGCGTTTATCCCCTTGAATCAAAAAAAATATTCAGCTGCTGAGCTCCAATTGCGTGTTTAGCTTTTGTACCCAATCGTCCCTCCACCAACTATTTTGCTCTCCCGAGAAAGTTTCTTATCCTTCGGGAGGAGGAGGATCGACGGCGGCAGGGACGATCATGATGACACAGTGTACAAAAAATATCCTAGGAAATGCCAGATGTACAAGCAAACAGGCCATGAAACAGGCATTGCCAACATGAAAAGCACAAATGTCCACCACAACCCCCGGCCCAGACTGGGCAGAGAGACAGAGCAATGATTTCCTCTATTTCCTGCAAGCCTTCAACAGAGCTTGAAAACGTTAAGGTATTGTTATTAACTTTTTCCCCCTGCCACCCTCTTCCATGGACTGGGCTAAGCCCCTTTTTTTTCTTCGGTTCGTCCAGCCAAAGCCCCGGTCTTATTCCACCCGCAGAGGTTCTCTCTTCTCAGACTTTGCGATACTCGGTACAGAGAGCTCGATTGCCCCAGGCAATTTCAATCAGCGTGAGCAAATAGCATCCCTGAAAAGAGGCCTACAGAAATCCCTTCTCACATTTTGACTGGGAAAAAAATGTGGCAAAGTCGAGCTCGGTCCCAAGAGGCACAGAAAAGGAAGGAAGGAAATAAAATTTCTGCAGAAAAAGAGTCCACAACCTGAGGTTGCAACAATGACGAGCACAACTGCAGTCTGGGGCGGATGGTTTTTTTTTCACATGGAAGAAGATACTTTCTCCATGTGTCTATAATTACAACATAAAGGGATTCGTTCACGAGAAGAAGAAGCAGAACTAAAAGAAACAGAACCAAAAGAAGAAGCAGCAGAAGAAGGGGAAGCAAACGTAAAAGAACAGGCAAATGAAGACGAAGAAGCAGAAGAAGAACAAGCAAATGAAGATGAAGACGCAGAAGCTGAAGCCAAAGAAGCAAAAGCGGAAGAAGCAAAAGCGGAAGAAGCAAAAGCAGAAGAAGGAAAAGAAGATGAGGAAGGAAAAGAAAGAAAAGAAGAAGGAAAGGAAGAAGTAGAAGAACAAGCAAAAGAAGAGCAAGCAAAAAGAACAGGAAAAAGAACAAGCAAAAGAAGAACAAGCAAATGAAGCTGAAGAAGCAGAAGAAGAAGCAAAAGCTGAAGGAAAAGCAGAAGGAAAAGCAGAAGAAGGAAAAGAAGATGAGGAAGGAAAAGAAAGAAAAGAAGATGAGGAAGGAAAAGAAAGAAAAGAAGATGAGGAAGGAAAAGAAAGAAAAGAAGAAGAAGGAAAAGAAGAGCAAGCATAAAAAGCAAAAGAAAAAGAAGAGGGAGAAGAGGCCTTTTTGGCAATAATATCTTTGCCCTGGTCTTGGTGTTTGCGCGTGAAACGCAAGGTCGACACCCACTTAAATTGGGATTTTTTGCCCCTGATAAAGACGCTTCCAGCTAAAATGTGCCCAGAGGGATCGAGGTGGAAGGGGGGGGGCATTTTTCATCGCCCTGGAAATTCTGTTCCACCCCAGGGAAAAAAGTTGTCAAAAAGTTTCTCTTCTGCGTTCTGTAATTTTTTTTTGCCGAGAGTCCCTTTTCCCAGGGAAAAAAAGTTGCCGCCCACGAGTGTGTATGAAGGAGAGGTCATACGTGAATTGTGCGTGACACAAAGAAGGCTCACATCCATCCACGCATACAGTGTGAGGCTCGAAAAAGACGCCTCGGAGGGTCGAGTTTCGATCTGACGGCGGAGGCCACCGGCCGGCTGTGTTTGCCACGCTTTTTCTGATTCATGCTGTGTAGCATAATAATACTACGCGGTCCTCTGAAAAGGGATCCTTTCGACAGGACTGAATGGTGAGGAGAAGAATTTATAATATAACCTCCCTTCTAGAGACGGAAAAGAGGAGATGTCTTAAGTAAGTGTCCTCATTTCCAACTTTGTGATGTTCATTTGTACTTCTAAGTGCGTCTTTACTCTTCTCGCTTAACATGCTAGTAGTATATGAGAACAAGGCTGGTGGGCCAGACACATCTCTTGAAAGAGAGGACCATCTTCATAAGCTTTTGTCTTATTTTTCTTTCATCCTTTTTGGCCAATTTTCAACTAAAAGTGACTGGGCCCAAAAGTAGGCCTAAGGCAAACACACACGTATCGCGTATTTCTTTCCCGCCCCAAAAAGTTTACATTGTAGCTCCGAGCAAGGTCGGGGAAGAAATTATTTCTCACGATAGCAAAGACACTGCAAGAGCGTAGAAATAACGGAGGGACAACCCAAGTGATCTAGGTGTAACCCCGAGGTATTCAGTTCTTGCGCCACTGTTTGTATCCCGGATTGCATCGTCCAGTCCTTTCTTTTTCCTCGAGGTCTACCAGTTGCTCCCTGATGACTACGGTCAGGAATATGGTGCGATTTTGCCATGGACTCCTCATACCACTGAACCCAAAAGCCCCCAGCAAGGCTAATAACTGACATGACATGATATCATGACGTTTTGCTATTTAACTGTCATGCATATGTTCTGACGATGGTTTTTCTTGGTGTACTGATCATTCGTCAGTTTGGCCGCAGACGGAGAAACAGGGCGTGGGTCAGGACCGCCGGCCACAGGGTTGTCTCGCTCCAGACGACCTAGACAACGTTGAGGGAAGCCATTTGGGCCTCGCAGCGCCAATTTGCTTGCAGTAAGCGTTGGGATGTGCTCATGGGACTGCTTTTCTACCATTTCTATCAACCTCCGTCGGAAGCACTTGAGGGGATCCTCGTCCATCACCCACTTTTCGACTGAGTGACACCCAATGCTGACACACCCTGTGGCAGGACGAGAGGGAGCGAAGGTGACTGATAACATTAAGGCCTATGTAAACGCTTTTTTTTTGCCGGCTCCTGATACACTCAAGGTGAGAAAAAGAGAGCAGCCTCACACAATGCGACTCGAATCCCTCGAGGCTGCATGTAAGGATCCTCCTAAGTGCGAGTTGTTGGGAGACACCCTGTATGCACGCAGTACAGAGTGAGCTGGCTGGAAACTGGCCCGCAATAATGAGAAATGTCCCTCCCGTGACAATAATATTTACTTGCAGCCTTCGTCACTATGGTTGTAACGCATGGTGTGAGTGTGTATGTGTGTGTCAGGAGAGGGGGTTTGACATTGTCCTGCTCGCCTTGTAACAAAAGCGGGTGTCAACAAAGTTTTCGTCTATGTAAACGTAGCTTAAAACCACATGTTCTTCCTCATGCTGCTTGCTTTCTCGACACAATTAGCTTGAAAATTCCCAGAAAGCCATTTCGCGAGGCAATAAATCAAGGGGGAGGAGGCGACGCTCGGGGGGCTGGAGGGGGGGAGGCAGATGGGCCCCGATATGAACTGGGCCTTCTTAGTGGCACTTT
>JAAUXU010129911.1_pt1 | contig 12496 bp, 11 predicted proteins | sample 7278151 | NCBI WGS metagenome assembly JAAUXU01 (sample SAMN14350113, study PRJNA611818) | marine sediment metagenome | isolation source: surface marine sediment (1.8m) | place: French Polynesia: Moorea | collected 2018-08 | reverse complement strand
ATCGAACTTTCGTAGGAGAGCATCAAAGGCCATATTCCATACTAGTGGAGACAGTATACCCCCCTGTGGGGTGCCCTGTGTAAGGCTCCTGCGAATTTGGATTCCCTTGAACACGAAATATACTTTACACGCTCCCCATAAGTCTTGCAGCATGTACAATGGATAAAAGTTTTTTGCGTGACTTGTTGAAAAGGCTTCACCTTTTCTTTCCTTCCCAAAGATCAGAGTGGTAGAAGAGCCTGAAAATGTCATTGACGATGCAATTGTTGCCTTCTGATGTGCCAATGGAGAGATCAGTGATGGTCTCCGAGATGCCAAATAGTTGGAGATGCGGTAAACTTGTTCATTTCCTCCATAAACTCCTTCAGGTTGTCTCAAGACTCGGGATGGGCATGTGCAATTGTGCATGGATACACAAGTTCGAACAGGGCAGAGCTTACAATGGGTTGATTCCTACCCTCTTTTTCAAGAACAATTTTCTTTAGATTGTTGCACTCATGTGAAAAGTTTGTTAATTGTGACATACATGTCTGTCTGTCCGTATGTATGCATGGAGCAGCTCCTTTTGTCATGGCAAAAGTTTGGCATCGCCACTTTTATTGTTTTGAGATAGAAGAATATCTTTCCGTCCTCCCTCCAGTTGTTGAGCTACGTGTTGTTGTTGCACTGAGAAAGTTCGCTTAGGGATTAAGCCCTTGCCTAATTAATTCCGTGATCCAGCCTCGATCTCGCCTCGAAATTGGGGGAGGGGAAACTCAGTTCAGACATCTTTCTCTCTCTGTCTTTCCATCCACTGATCATGTCTTAAATTGTTCTCGGTCTCACTCTCCTGCTTTCCCCGATTCTTCGATTGTTTGCGATAAATCCTTCTTCTCCCTTTCTCTGTAAAGCTCCTCCAACTCTGAGATAGCTCCTATGGATGGAGGTTTCGAAGAATCATACAGACTGGAAGGGGGGAGGGGGAGTGGGAGGAAAAATTGCAAAAAAGTCACATCTTTGCAGTGCAGTCGACATTCGATTTGGGGACGAGGAAAGGGAATTTGGACACAGTCAGGCTGTTAAGGCACGTTGAACGTTGTCGACTATGTTGCAGCAGTTGCAGAAAGGAGAGATGAATGTGCGCACAAAAAGAAAGGATGAAGGGAGGCTGAAGTTGCACACACTTTACCCCCTTGCTCAACTCATGTTTTTCGAGGGTCAAACGTCCTCACAGTAAGGAAAAGCATTCGATTGTCGCCAGCCTCAAAGTTGTCAGTTGTTTTACCTCATTGTGGACGTTAAAGAAACCACCATTTTTCAAGTAGGAGGAAGTGGCCAAGAGTGCTAAACACATGCACACTTTAAAGTGTAATTCTGTGTACGGTTCAAGCTGTGTTAAGCATTGCTCCAGACAAAGTGCAGTTAGTTGGAAGCTCATTGTGACACTGAGAGGCAAACAGAAGTGAACCAGAAGAGTAGTTAGAGAAGCAGCTGAAATCACTTTTAGCAAGTCTTCTAAGTTTGACATCGGCTTCTGAGACAGGTCTACGGGGTGTCACAGGCTCAATGTGTCTCTGGCAGTCAAGGTCAAGCCTCGCAGAAGTTGCCTTCATCCTTGCCCACCCTGTATAAGTTGTTGCTCAACTCGAACGTCGTCGACCGAGTTCTCTTTTGGAAGCCACCCCATAGATGACGCTTGTCTGTACAGTGCGCAAGATACAATTGCACATGGTTCTTTGAGTCTAAGCAAGACATGAGCACATCGTATTTCTTTTTCTCACGTCATTCCAGAGAGCTTTCACTCGCTCCTCTTTTTTGCACAGGCTTTTCCCGTGCAAAAAAACCTCCGCCCATGAGATCTTTTTCATTCTCTTTAACTCTCCTTTGGCTCCGCAGGCTCAACTCTACGACTGAGAATTGGCAGATGTGAAAAGACAATACTTTCTTTTCCGACACATTGACCAAAGTTGTAGTCATGATTTTTTTGTTTTCTGCTGTGCGTGCAGAGTTGGGCGAATCGCTGAAAAAAGGGTATAGACCGAGTTGCAATAAGTAATTCTTGCAGAAATGTAATTACTCGTCACTGAAACTACAATTACTGCTCTTTAAAAGAATAATTTATCTCAGTTCTTGAATAAAAGGGTAAACCAAATATGAGGGGTTTTTTATGGTCATTTTCCTTGATACAGATTTCAAAAGATCTCAGTGAATTATAATTGTTGTTACTTTTGTAAAAATTGTAAAGGGTCTCAATGGCCTCTCCCAGAAAATGTAACTTTGCCCACAATCTTTTAACTATGCAAGAGCATTCCAGATATGTATTGAATTTTACCATTAGGAAAGGACGTTTTCCACTCACATAGGTACGAATGTCGCGTTAACAGTTGATTCCTTGCCAGTTAAACTTTGAAACTACATCTTTGACACTTAGACAGATTGTTAATAAGAAACTCGTGCTTATTCTACAAGGATATGGTGATCTCGGCTAACTGCAGGAATTGATGTGAAGCATTTCACGTTAGAATATATTTTTCCTCCCTCTAATCGATATCGTCTGTTGCTGCCTCACTCAGCTTTTTGTTGACTTTTGTTGCCCCACCCGGTAGAGACGAGCAATATCAATGTACTCACTCAAAACGTCGATGCAGCCAATTTGCTTCTTCATCTCCTCCGTGTTAATCTGGCACATGTAGCAACCTCGGTCACTCTCCTGCACCTGGCGAATCTTCAGCTTCCATATCCTGAGCACAAAGTAGCAAAAATTGACTGTGTGCAAACAAACTTCTCCACATCGCCACAGGGTGGGACAAAAAAGGACGAAAGAAGCCGTGACATTAAGCAATATCAGACCAGAGCACAGTGAAGACAGCGTAAATCGGTTAATCACTTCGCGTCGTACAGGGTGTCTCAGTTAGACTTTCTCCCTCTAACGCATATTTCGAAGTTTTAAATCTAGTTGACGTGATGATGATAAAGTGACACTTTGTCAAATGTCATCTTGAAAGAATCGAATCAAGATGTTGCATTAGCCCAACTTTTATTGCATAACAATGTTCCATAAATTGACGTTTGTAGCGCTTCGCCGGGAACTTCATCACTGAGCAGTCCCAAAGAAGACGAGTTAACTGAGACAACTGTACAGCACAGGATAAAAAAAAACAGGTGTCGTGCATTCATACCGAATGGCTCGTACTATTGGCATGGCTGAGTATGGCTCGTACTATTATCACTGGTGACACGTGGTACACCTGCAATTACCTGTTGTCCTCGTGATCGACGTCCACTCGTTCGTTGTGAGTAATTCTCCTCTTGTGAAGGGCCAGAATGGTCTGGTCTTTGGCCTTCAGCCACCCAACCTGACGCAGCAAAGACATTACTGCCGATGTTACTACATGATATAGTTCTTTTGTTCAGCTTACACACCTTGTACTTGCCCAGGTGGTTCACGTGGCACTCCAGGATGGCCTCTCTGCCCACGTTGACCGTGATGTTCCTGATGTGGCGGGCGAACTCAGGCCACCTCTGCCCCGGAGGTGAAGTGACAATTGGAATATCATTATCTGAAAAAGTGATGTAAGAAGGATTTGAATGAAAATATAGAGGCCACTTTTTTACTGCAGTACAACGGCTTCAAACGTATTAATCCGAATCCGTCTCGCCCAGTTTTAACGTTTCTCGCTCGGAGAACACTCAATGTACGTGGTAAAGCACAAAAAAGTGTCAATATAGCAAGAGGATCTAGTAGTGATGACGCGAGCTCAAGAGATCGAGGGTCGGGTCAGAGACGTGGTGAAGAAGGTGACATTCGCGGAGAAATGGGTAAAAAAAAAATCCATTTTAGACTGGAGGTTTTTTTTAGAGTATGTTCGAACTCAAGTTCTCTTCACTTCAAAAGCTGCCACTTTCGTGTCAAAAAAAGGCTTAGTAGTAGATCGAGCCCGTAGGAAAAGGCTTGTAAAGGACTCGAGCCCACGGACAAAGGTTCATAAATGGCTCGAGCGAGCCCTTATCCTCCTCGAGCTGGAACCCTTGTCCTCCAAAGTTCTTGTTATCATGGGAGCCCAGGCTCGATGGCTCGCGTCATCACTATTCAAGAGTTGCACTGTGAGCAGAAATTCTTTCTTCTTGGTCAACAGCGTCACCTGCGGTCACGTAGATGACCTGAGTCAAGCTGGTCCCCTTTTTTTGACTCACACTGTTTGCGCTTGTGCTTTCAAGGGCCGTTAAGTCATTAGTTTTCCCTCCCTCCTCCTTCTCCACAGACAAATGAAGTACGAGAACCCCTCGTTGCCAGAAGAGGAGGAAAGGGGAAATTCCGTTACTGCATTTGCACTTTTTTTTCTATTATTTTCTCGAAGAAAACTAAGCTGCCGAAATCGTGTCTCTTCTGAAAAAGTTGGCATGGCAGAGGCTGAACGAGAGTGAGAGGTTAGGAAAAATTTAGTGGTCGTGAATTTGGTCGTTGAGTCCACCTGTTACCAACAATCCCTTCAACGGGTGGAGCAACAGCTAACTCTTATTGCCAGAGAGAAGGGGACGAAAAGGCAACAGAGGTACCTTATTAAGATTTTTGTACAACTTGTAAGATGCTCCCTTGTGACGCTTTTTTTTCTTCTTTAGAGTTAGATAAATGACTATAATTTGCAATGTCAAAGAACCGGTCAGAGGAGCATGAGAAGGTCATGACTGTCGTCAAACGTGACCTTTTCCTGTTCAAGATACTGAACGTGGAGGAATGACCTACCCTGCTACGTCTAAGGGGAACCTCTGTAAAATGTTTGGGGAAAGCTGTAGAAAGTCCTTCCCGTAGACCTGCCAAAGTTGAAGCCTTACGTGGGTAAAACACCCTAATATAAAAGAACAAGTATGATATTGTATCATATTTCTTGATTGCTTTTGCCCAAGGGCTGGAACAAATGTGCGCTTTTCAACTAATACCAGCTAAGTGCAGCTTTAAACGTACCCAGGGAGCACGAATCACACGATCCGAGTAATTTTCTAGCAATCTGATCACTTCAATCTGTGTTCAGCATTAATTCAGAGAATCTGCAGGGTGGTCAAGACTAAGTGTGACGCCGAGAGGCCATGACAATCGAAGCAAGCCTTGACCACCCTGCATAACAATGTTAAACGCTTCAGTTATCATTGTTCTTTTTGTCTTTTCTCCTTGCCAATTCAATTTCGGCAAATTCGCCAAATCGAATGTTGACTGCATTACTCTGCCACTCACTGGACTTCGTAAAAAAGGGGTTCTGCTTGCTGAATCAAAGGCTCCTCTTTTCCTTCCAGATTTTCAGGGATCGTTAAGATGAACACGAAAGAAAATCCAGTCTTAATCTGCTCTGAGAAAAAGACAGAGAGACCCCAAAAAAGCAGCTTGACGACATCACTAACGAAGAAATTTGGCTTCTCCCCTCCTCTCTCTCCCTGCTGCTGCACTGACAGTGTTAAAACCATTATATCTAATGTTAGTGTATGATAAATATGATTTATATACTAACAGATATGAAGCCCGCGTTCACGTACTGTTAAGAGAAGATTGAGAAACTTGAGTTGAACGAGCTGGAAAGAGCAGTTTTCGAGTATGCTGTTAGAAGCAATGAGGCGTTTAAAGCACTTTATCATAGCAGGAGAGGGACTTTCGGAGAGAGACTCAGAGCCAGGCCTCCAAGGACACGGGTGATATTGATAAAAAATTAATTAATTAATGAGCGTCTTCTGTCCGGTACATTGTCCTGCTGATGCAACAACAGTGCACGAAATGGTGCGTTGTCAGCAAGAGCAATGGATGGCTCATTAATGAGTTAATGAGTCAATGCGGACATTTGCAACATTACCATAGCTACAACTAGTCGGCATCACTTCCATCCACAGTGCCAGCAGCGTCACTGACATTTTCAACTTTGTTGTATACTTGCGTCACTTCTGATTGCGTTCGATGTTTACCCAGGAGACTCAAAGCAAGAGGTCGACCTTGACCTTGCCGCAAAACAAACCGTGCGTAACGCAGCGTCTCGGTACAACCTATGCTTACACCGCTCCGCGTGCACGTGCGAGATCAACAATCGATGAGAGTTTCGTTTAAAACCTTAAACAGGAGTCTCCAGACTTTTCCTCCAGGAAAGACTTGATCAACTTCTTCATTCGGAACATCCCCCATTCAGAGCTGTCCTTGGCAGCTTCAGAAAGTGCAAAATTCTATACCAAAAACCACTAGTGCACGTGCACATTTAGCATTTCCTAGCCTCAATGAGAGGACAACAAAATTGGGAGGGAGAGAGAGAGAAAGCATTGCTGAAGATGCGAAAACGAGAACAAATTACGAGTTACAGTGAGAGGAGGAAGAAAAAAGGCCAGGGCAAAGGCCTCATGAGTCCCACTCCATTCACACCCTCCCTCTACTTCCAACATGGCCTCACACGCTCCAAATGAGGTAAAAATGGAGGACGCAGCAGAAGCAACTCTTGCCAAAAAGTGTCACGAGGAGGAGGGGAGAGAATTCTAGCCCTGCTCCTCATTCATCTCAATTTGTTCGTAATGCTAACAACAGCTGCTGCACTGCATTGTATGTACAACGGGGTTGGTTGGGTTTGGGCATCACCAACAATGAGAGGGACATCGGGCGCTTCTCGCACAAACGGGATGCGAAAGTCAGGGTTAAATTGCAGCAAAACTTGATCCCTGAACCCGGCCCTGGCAAAGGATGCCAACCTCCGCTGCTGCTGCTGCAGCACCAGCAGCACCATTCAAAATAATCGTGACGTTGAAGAAGCTTTTTTCATCCGTCTTTTCACTCATGGCTCAGTGAGCATATTGAAACGGCGACATTAAGAGCTCTTTCATCACTTGATCACCATCTATTTTTCAGGGGAGGACTCCAATCATAATCATCGTGGCAGGGATGCCAAAGTGTGTGACTACAGGGTGAGGCAGACTGAACTTCAGCAGTCATGAGTTGGGTCGATCGCATCCAGTATCCACGTTCACATCTGCATGGACAGCGTCGAGAGTCAAGCCTGATTTTGTCGTCATCAATGCCAATCCATGGATGTCGATCAGCTTGCAGATGACCCGGGCCACTGAAGCCAGGGGCCTAGATTAAAGCTTGGTCAGCAGCACTGTTTGCTGCAGAGCCCAGTGTTTATCTTTGTGTAGATCCCAGAGGCCACCCTGTGCATGCCGGTCAGCCTGTTACTGACCCAGGCCTCATTCGAAGATTGGATCTTCTAGGTAACAGACACAAAAACTTCACGAACAGCATTAAGAGTCAACACCTGCGCATGCCGGTCAGCCCACTTGCGACAAAGACGTTGAGCGAAAGACGGGTGTTTAACATGTCCAGCTGCAGCAAGTCCACTCGGCGGACTCTTACAGCAGCTTTTTCCTCGAATGCAACAGCATCACTGACCTCAAATTGACCACACTGCATGTGTCAAGCACCAAATGAGTGGTCAGAGTCCCCACAAGGCCCAGACTAGTCACCCACCTTTGTGACAGACCTGCCAACTCCTCTTGTGGCAACCCCGATCTTTTGGATGGAAGAAAGCAGAAGGTTGGCTATATGCCCAAGGTAGGCCACAACCTCTCGCGTGGGCTGTATTAACCTCTCAATATTTGTGTGATGGATCACGCATGGGATTGTCCTCCTCCATCCTCACTCTCCTCCCCTCTCACACGATGGTGTTTGCCATCCATGCATCCAGCAGCACTTCAGAGATGAAACATCGGCTCGTGGTGTGAGCGAGCGAGCACGGGTTGATGGCGCACATGAATACATCCAAGTCTCTGGACGATTTGAACATGTCGAAAGTCTCCTTCTCCCTCACCAGCTCGCTCACTCTCCGCCACTTTTAAAGACTGCATCCCCATGATGAGATCGCCCCTGCCCTGTCAGCTGCTAAGAGCCAGACCGGACACAGACAGACCACTACTCGACAACAATCCATCCATCTTGTTCTTGCTCCACCCTCCCTCTTCCTTTCATCACTCTTTCTTGGCCTCATTCATATTGCCGTCAAATCTAGCGTTCCAGTAGCTGTGTACAGGGTGACAAACCAGCAGTTAGCCATAAAATGCTTTCTTGTGCACAGGGTGACGCACTTGTGATTAGCTAGAATCTGTGTGTCTTTTGAGTGTAATTCGGCGTTCTTGCTGACAACACAATACAACATTGCTTGCAAAGAAATGACCCTTGGCCGTTTAGAGCACCTGTTACGAGTTGTCTTATTCTTTTTGCAACTTTCCATGCTTTTGAAAAGTGAGATTTCCGTTGATTTTTCAGATGTTGACGATTGCAACATGACAACACTTTCTGAAGTGTAAGCAGTCAACATTAATTAGAACAAATTGTTGTAAGTCCTTGCTCAAGTCCTGCAACCTTATATTGTATGCATTACAGTATATGAGTGTCGTATGGTGATGAAAGTAGTTTCACCCTGATTTGAAATGTGTGTCATTTGGCGACGAATTACCCCGCAGTCAAATTCTAAACGAGTGGAGAAGTTGCTTTGACAGCTTTTGGTTCAATGCTAATACAGGCAAGTCATTACTTCTACTACCTATAGCAAATCAGCTGTTTCGCCACTCTTTGGATATTTCTTTCAATACCAAGTCCAGAAAAACCGGTGGCTTTCCACTTTGGTCATGTTTAGCCAAGTTAGGTTGATGATAGAGATGCAGTAGAAGTATCTGGCAATCCTGAGCACCTCCTCCTGACAGTCAGGGGTGGTGTTAAACATTGGATCCGACTTCATCTACTTAGACCTCTACACTCCTCGCTGGATCCCAGAAAGGCGTCAAGAAGAATGAGACTAGTGAATTGGACGAGAGGAGAAAGAATATGCTGTGTATGTAGTGGATTATTCTGCAAAGGTATGCTTATAAAAAGCTGATGGTTTTTGGTATGATGAAAACGTTTCTGTGGCACTGAAATAACTCTTCCGTACATATCTTAGAATGCTACTTGTACCACTGAAAAACTTTTTGTCACGCTTCTTGCGGGTCAATGATAAAAATAAGCTGTGGTAAGAATTCTCACATTTATGTGGACTTATTCATTACAAAGTAGGAATTCTTTTCTACCATCCAAAAATTAGTATTTCAACTATAAAGGTACTTTTTTATTTAATAATCTCGAGCTCCATAGACAACATAAATGGGAATGAACACCCAGATGACCACCGTGGCCACTTGGTGGAACATTGATGCAATATAAGGGGACCGATCACGGACAACTTTCCATGATCTTGTGCAGTGGAGGAGCTCAGTCTGGAGAGCGTAACCACTGATGACAATGCTTCACTTGCTTCATTTATATCAATGAGTCACGGCACCTGTCCCTCAAGACTTCAGGTTGCAGACGTACTCCCTGGGGATGGTGGCGATCAGGAAGAAGAAGGTGACAGCTCTAATCATTGCCAGACAGGTCCCTCCAGGACCAAAGCAAAGGCGAGTCAGACTTGATCAAACAATGAGGGCCTACTCAATAAGTCAAGTCTTCTGTCATTCAGATCTTTAATTTCTTTAAGTGTCTTAAAGCACAGTCTGCGATGTCCCCTTTATGACTAATAACGATATGGCGCAACATAATGAATTTCTAAACACCTTATCTTACGGCTGGCGGACAAAATTGAGACAAAAAAAACGAGGGTGGAAATGCCCAATATCCAGGAGATCAAAGCGAGGGGTGGGGGTGTCGATCGAAAAGCATTGCATTTTTGGGAGGACTCCAAATGGCTGAGGTGTGTGTCAAATTTAGAATTTGTGTTCCCTCCGTAAAACTTTGTTTTTATTTTAGTTGAAAAGGGTGACATTTGAAAATCTTCATGTCCTTGAAGTTTACAGAGTAACTTTCATCATCGGAGCACACGAGAAACAAGAAAGAAAAAATCAAAGTTTCCCCATCCCGTCTGCAACCAACAATGAAAGTGTGCCCTATGCTCAAAGATTCAAGCAATATCTCTCAAAATTGAAGATAGAAACAAAAGTGGTGAACTCTTTGGCGGCTGTCCTGTGCAACTTGCTTGGTGAGACTGGAAGGGATGTGGCAAAGTACTTGGGAATCCCAAGATGGCAAAAGTACACCAGTTACTGCCGGAGTGCTGCAACTCCTGCTGCAACCAACGTACCTTGGTCATGCAAGCCCAGTTTGGATGGTCAGATCCGCAGACTGCTCAAAAGTAGGACCTGTCTGTACTTTTTTTGACATTTTCAAGACATGTCCTTATACGGTTGCTTTATGTCAGTTTTACAGATACATTGAGAGCAGCAATCTCCAACAAAACAAGATGGCAGAGAAAATCATCGACAATGCTGTCATTGTTAAAAAAGCTTCCAATCAAGATCAACTCATGACAGAAGAGGTCAACCGGGAAGGTCGTGATCAACAGATATTCAAGAAGGAGCTGAAAAATCTGCCCCAGTAGTTGCAAAAAAGGTCAAGTGCAACAAGCTTACATTTTCAAGAAGAAACCGATGTGTCAAAGCCAGTAAGATTATCTACGTCAATGTTCAAATCATCTACATCTCTTTGACACACATGTCGTGTGCAAATGCGTTCGAAAGGATAATAATTTCATGCTGAAGAATGCAATTATCCGTGTAGAAAACTGTTCTATATGGATTGTTGCACGCCGTTAAATTATAAAAAATAAATTCACCTACATAACTTCACTCTAAAAAAAACCCCTTGGCGTTATGAAAGAAGCATTTTCATTCTGTGCAAAAGCATTTTCATTTTTCAAGTAACCTGTTTCTGAGACATAAGTCAAAAAAGAGGCTGTACAACCATGAATTTGACTACAGAGTAACCGATTACACGGTGAAAAAGAAATAATGCATTAGAAAGGTCGAAGTTTTGAAGGTTTCCAATGAAGCATTGATTTTGCATATGAATCGTATCAAATTGGACTACACCACAAAATGTGTCCCTTGTCTTTTTCTAATGTTTAACGTCCGTTACTGAACAAATATGAGCTACCGACCAAGCTATATATGAAATATCAACTACGATTCGTATAGCTTCTCCCCAAAGTTCCAGGGTTCTACGTTCCATAGTGGCTGAATAAAACGTAAAGAAACCTTTTTGCAGCTGAACTGCACCCAGCATTATCATTTACCACACATGTTTAGTGTAAATGAGACGCATCAACCATGACTGAGGGGTGCTGAGAGGTCCAACCCTGCACAATAACTGAAAAAACCTCATAGCTACAGTGCAGAACGCAGTGCATTACAAGATTTATTGGTGTCTTGAACGTTTCACGTCGCATGATGCCTCTATAAACCCAGTGACCCAGTAATTGGGACAACTTGTGCACTGCAATACTGTATACATGAAGTGTATCAAGTATGATTTAGTAACGCTTCGATGGTTCTCCGTGGCACTCTAACTGCACACACCAGCATTACAGTGTCAACCATGACTTAGCATTGTTCTGGAAGTTCCACGTTGCACAATGCCTGAACAAACCTCGTAGCTGGGACAATGCGTATAGTACAGTCAGTTTTCTTAACGTGACATGCTTGAGCTATGGTTAAAAAGTGTTTAAAAGATACCACGTTGCATGAAAACAACTCGTACAGAGTGCAGTATCCAGCCTGTACATGAGATGCATCCACCACGATTTAGTAGTGTCTCGAATGTTCCCCGTTGCATCCCAGCTGAACAGAGCAGATCCGAGTCACCCTGTAGCGCTGCACTTGCACGCATTCCTCCCTGCCAACCACCATCAACCGAGTGTAGTTAGTGCATACATGAGTGGTATTCTTGGGAATCCCAACACGTGAGACCATTGAAGATGCAGCAATTCTCTCCCCTCTCGAAATTGTGTGTGTGTGTGTGACTACTCCCTAATTGATGATGATGAGCACAACCATTGAAGCCCTTGAAAACTTTTTTTAAAGGGAAAAGGTAATGGTCCATTTCCTTACTCTTGAACAAAAAAAGAATTTCACTGCTTGCTGTAATGGAGAAAATACAACGAACGCTATCTCGAAGAAAGAAAAAAAGTGTTCAAAGTATTGTTCCTACGTATGAAATAAAAGGCTTTTATGCCATATATTGGCTTACTCTGAATCTGTGTAATGGAGAAGAAGAGGAGAAAGCCACATAAAAGAATCCTACAGTCTAAGCCTCTTACTCTATTAGCATGCGTGTGAGCTGGCGCGCATACGTGCGTTTAAGGGGAGGCTCATTTATTTTGTAAATATGCTTTTGATGCTCGATGCAGCAGAAAAAAGACTTTTTTTGCCAAGAAAACTCTTGAGAGATCACACGAGATCCCATTTTCTCAGTCGCTTTGCGTTGTCGTCTATTTTGCTGGGTGAAGTTGAGGTGGTGAGAGCGTCGGAGATCTTGATTCATGTGGGAAAACGTGGATTTCGTCAAATAATTCAATCGTCAGCATTTTTTTTTTGTGTGTGTGGGGGGGGGGGGGGGGTGGGGGTTGGCTTATTATATGCCAAAAGCAGGGCGAAGGGGGACCAATTAAAATTAAAAAACTATTATTTTAATTAT
>JAAUXU010097804.1_pt1 | contig 12498 bp, 12 predicted proteins | sample 7278151 | NCBI WGS metagenome assembly JAAUXU01 (sample SAMN14350113, study PRJNA611818) | marine sediment metagenome | isolation source: surface marine sediment (1.8m) | place: French Polynesia: Moorea | collected 2018-08 | reverse complement strand
GTGTGTATGAGTGTGTGTGCGCCTGTGTAGATGAGTGGGTGTGTGTGCGTGTGTGTGCGTGTGTGTGGGAGGGTGGGTGGGTGTGCGTGTGTAGGTGGGTGCATGTGTATCGGTATCTTCTTGGGTGGGCTTGATACTAGGATGAAACATCGGGCAGGGGGCAATATACGAAAGAAGGAGCACCATTCACACCATATCGCTTGCTTGAAACGATCCAGCGCAACCCAAACAGCCAAGAAGTCTGGGAATAAACAATCAAAAGTGAAAGGATGGGTCTGAAGAGGTAACGAAGCAGATTGGAATGACTTCGTCCAGTGTGGACCAGGTTCACCTGGATCTGAATGATGGAAAAAGGACAGAAAGATGCCGTGAGTTTTTGTAATCTGACGTACAGTAAAATGAAGACAGCTAAATTACCGCGAGCATTGTTTCGTCACCCTGTTCGGTTACCGTTTCCACTACAGATAGAGCCTCTCTTTGTTTTTTTTTCCTTTTTAGGGAGATTGGAAGGTTGCAGCAGGAGGAGGAGGAGGTGAAGGAGTCTGACAATAAAGCAATCAAGTGTTACGATCACATTTCGGGTATCTCGTCTTGAGAGAGGAGTACGAGTACCTCCTCGTCCACTATTTCGAATAGCTTTTTTATGTACTCATATTGACTTTTCCCACTTCAGCAATAAGTCTGCAAGTGCGTGATCGTGCAGGGAGAAGAGCAGCAACTCGTGGCGGCCCCAGCCCGCTTGGTGGCGGCGTTCTGGAACGAAGAGGGAAGTGCTATAGTTGGCGTACTTGGAACTGGGGTCTTCTGGACAACATTGCCAATGACAGCAGAGTCATGCTGAGCACTGTCCGGCTTGGCAGATCTCAGACATATTTGATAGCTCGTGTCCTTAACCAGTCCTTGGCTGAACGCTTTGCCTCACCCGCTAACAGTGCCCCCGGTGGAGATATCCAGGACAGTCAGCGCTGCCCTCTGTCTCCAGGGCACGGATGCGTTGTTGCCGACAGGGCGCGGAATTGCATGAGTGGCGTTCAGTCACAAAGTGAACTACTTGAATCCCACAACCTGTAGCGGCGAACCTTTTTGTGAATCATCTTAAACCCTTTCTTCACAACTTTTATTTATATTGTGTAGACTGATTCAATATCAGCCTACCGAGCACTCACAGAGAGGTGTCTCCCTCTCCATGTTAACGCAGCAGAGGTTTAGTTTGTTTCGATCAAAAAATATTGATCAAGGAGGGCATTTAAGCTTGTCAGGCAGGGTCAACGATTCCAAACCGTTGATTTTGCGTGAGGTAGTCAGTCCCCGTCACAAAAAGGATGTTTTTTTCATGTCCTAAAACGATGCGTTTTTAAAACTTGCATAACTTCTCTCTTTCAGAGTGCCCTTTGTCAAAAAATGAGCTGACCCGAAGTTATCAGAAGTTGTTAGGGATTATTCACCAAAAAAATTCACAGCTGGAGGACGCGTGAATGAACGTGAATGCGAAGAGTAGCTCACTTTATGGTAGCTACAGGGTCTGTCAGTTAGTGGTGTCACTTCAGCAGAATGACCAGGGTCAAAAAGGGGGGGGGAGGGTCAACACTGCTGTCAAGGCAGGTGCCAAGGGTGAGCGTGACAAGTTAATTTTTCATTTTAAAACAATGCATCTCATCTATGCGCCATAGTTCTCCATGTACTCTTTCTTATTCTGATAGAAGTTCCTCCTCTGTGTGACTCAATTTAGCTGACGTATACTGTATCTGACATTTTATTTTTGGCTTTTTTTATCTACATAAATTAGCGTAGGCCTTAGTCTGACCGTGGAGCTTTCAAAGTATTGTGAAGAACAAAACCGGAGTGACCCCAAACTCCCACTACGAACATTTCCTTCCCCTCTTTCACCTGCAACGTCGGCACAGCCTTGAACCGCTCGAGCATCGACCTTCCAACTGGAGCGACTTCGTTGTTCTCCACGCCGAACTCGGTGACTGGTATCCAGAAGTCCTGCAAGAACAGGTCAAAGTGATGTTTGTCATTGCCCAACAAGGCGTTCTTGCCTGTTCTGAAGCTGCTCTCTTGTTCAACCGATCTGCACAGACCAGCCTCAGCATCGCCACCAGTTGCACTCCACATAGACGGAGTTGAGATCGCTTGGACACAATCTGAGCCTGAAAGATATTGCACATCTGGTACGCCTCTTATCGGGACGAGCAAGCATCTTCTTGCGAACTGACTGGAACAATTAGGTCTTTGAGTTCCTGTTTCCTCTTGAGCAGCTGCTGTGGTTCATCTGGCCTCTGGAAGAACCCCTGTTCCTGTTCCCACCTCTCCGAGGAGGCCCACGAAAGTTCCAGCAGGATGGTGAGCACGACGAGCAAGCCCAGTCGAGAGAGGAAATGCATCTATTGGGAAGTAAGAGAAACTTTGTTCAGATTCTGATCTTATACTTTTTTTAAGAAGAAAGCAGAACGACATTCCCATGTAGTTATGCATCCTTGATCGGTCACTTCAACGTTGGACTGCTCAAGACTGAAAACACTCAGTCAATTTAATGTACCACTAGCCGAGGTACCCGGCGTTGCTTGGAGTTTTCAAAAACTTGCTCCCAAATAGGGATATTATCCAAAAGGAGTGATCATGCCTCCAACCTGCCATGGTGTTACCCTATGACAAAGGACATAACACATCAAATTTTAAAAATCTTTGCAACAGGAGCAATTGTGCTATTTGACTTTCAATTTTTTAGTAAATAAACTTAAATGCATAATACAAAAAAGTCACATTGTAAATATTTTTCATTGGTGCAAAACTGCCTTTAAATTGAAGCTTTGTGTACCCCACAGACCTGACATGAGCTTCACACTCAACACTTAACACAAAGCTGATATCACAAAGCAGAAAGGGGAAGAGGGCTTCTCTGACCTACTCTTCATTTCAGCAGCATCTGCCCACTTGAGTCCTAATCTACCACTGCAGCTCCTGCTCCCACCACAACTTCTGTTGTCTCAGCACAGGTGCAGCTGTTGCCAATGGGGAAAAGTGTTGACTATGTGTTGACACCTTTTAAACAGAATTTTTGAACTTATGATTGACAATGCATTAAAAAGATCGAGTCCATGTGAAAGTACAAGGCCTGAATATTCACATCCATCTGAAATTTCCAACGTTTGCACATTCAGCTCATAATAACAGGATGCATAATTTGCTAATTTAAGCCCTGTTTTGCCACAGATGGTGACTCTTACGTCTCTGGTGGGCTGAAATGGCAGGTTTTGTCAAAGTGCCTGTCTCTTCTTCGATCGAGTCCTCTTCCCCTTTCTGCTTTGTGCTGATATTGCCTCGACTGGCAGCTGATCTTGCCTTGACTCGAAGCTGATCCCACCCTCTAAGGTGATCTCGCACTTCGCACTCACCATGCACTCCGTGTTGTCCATGCAATCTGCACCCAGATCGGATCCATTTTGCTTTTACTTTTGAAACTGGCTCATCCAGAGGCTCATTACCCCTTGCCTTCGTTGCTTGCCAGTTCTGCTGCTGCTGCTGCTGCTGCTGCTGCTGCCATTCTTCCCCCCACTCCATAGAAAACAAATTTTTGACCTCAATTTTGGCCTCATAGCAGCCTCAGAATAGACCTTCAACCCCCCCCTAACCTTCTCTGGGCCGAGCTGGTCTCACTGCCACCAAAACCCAGCGAGGTTGAGGGAAAGATCTGCGGTTAGTGAGGACAAATTTCGGGGTATTAATTTATTTGTGTACTAGTAGATATGTACGAGTTAGGGGCCGTTGTCTGTTGTCCTTAACTTCCTCTGAACAGGCATAGAGATGAGTTATGGCACTATCACGAGTTTGTGTCACACGTTTTCTTCTTAACATGGATCGAGCTCAGAGGCTTCTGTAAATTTCTACACTATGAACAGAATCTCAACTTCCCAGCAAGAGGGATAGAGCTACATCAGACGTGGGGTGGTAAAGGGAAAATCACCTTTCTTTAGCTCACTTTGACGCTACCTTGGATTAGCTTATCCTTGGCGGGGGAAAACTAGCTAGGGAGGGGTTTTTTTGCAGGAAATTCGCTCTCGCTTAAATTTTTTGCAGTTTGTCCCCCTGCAATTCCCGCCGCTGGACTGGCGAGGGCTGGGGGGAGCAGACCAAGTTTTTATACCATACTCGAGACCCCCGCGCTGCATAAGTGACTTGGGTCGCATGAGAACGATGAGTGAGAGAGGCCGCCAGAGAGAGCGAGAGAGTGGGAGAGAGGCCCAAATATAAAGGAAACCAAGGCCGAGCTTCATTGGCAGTATTACGTTGACAAAAGCGCACTTCTGACTCCCACACGTGCCGAGATGGCCATTTCTGGTATCGCTGTTGACGCAGGGACACATTTGATTATTACGCTATCATTCCTCCCCCAGGGAAAAACCCCTCCTTAGCAACAGCAGGGAAAGGGTGAACCTTCTGCAGTGGCGACGACCACGCACGCGTCGGTACGCAGATTTTTTCCACCTACGTTCGGGTGCGCGTACGTAGGACATGCGTAGCACTGGTTCATTGTAGTGCTCGATGATATCTACCACAAGTCATCGGGCAACAGCGGTCTGACCAGATGATGTTGCGTCCCCAGCCAGCAGAATATCCTAGCGCTACAGGCCATACACACGCGTGTCAATCACAGAAAGTGTTCAGCGGATACAAAAGCCAAAAATGTCGATGGCTTGCTGAAGTCCGCGCCGCGCGCAAATTCGCACAAAACGACTGGGAAGTCCTTGATCGCGCAGATCACGTGACTCATTCCAGTTACTTGCCAGCCCGCCCGGAGCCGCTTCAGAATGGACTTCATGCACAGCCCCACTTCTCTGCTGGAGGAAGACGGGCAGATCAACTCGGAAGACTAGGAATTATTAGGTCCAAGGCTGAGTAGTCAGGTTCGACATAATTCTAGCAAACACACTGAGAACAAGTGTAAAGGCGACTCAAGTTAGTTATACGTAGATGAATTTTTTTGCCCTTTAACTACTTGTACCCTTCATCTCATCGCAGGCTGATGCTTCCTGATAGATTAGTAATCCTCGTAGATTTCCTTATGGGTTACCTGGGAAGGTCTCACAAAAAAGGAATATTCCAGTCAAGAAGTTTCTGCGTGAGGCAAGATACTGATTGAAAGTTTACGTTTAAGTTAGCCCCCAGCATCCAAAGTTTCGTGTGTGTGTCTGTAAACTGTTTACAACTGTTTTAAAATAATTGTGCTTTATTTTTCAGCTTTGTGAAATACAAGTTTTTGAGCACATTACTGGATGCCGTCACGCTGATGTTATTGAATGAGACCACCTTGTTGAAAATTGTGGAGAACCGCAATGGGTGGGTCGTCTTAATCCGAGGGGATCTCGTAAAGGACCTGCAGGTCGAGTGCATTGTTCACTTTGAGTCCCACACACAGTGTGCCTGAAATATCACATCAATAAAAATGCATGTTCATTCACAAAAATTGCTTGAATGGATAGCTATACTGAAGGGCCGGAACATACCAAAAAATTAAAATAATTGCACCAAGCCCTTTTGAGATATTAAGGCCTGAATGAACAAAGTGCCCAAACTGTGAAATAACAAAAAAATATTTATTAGAAAAATGTTCACCTTGACATAAAAGATGATTTTACCAAGTCTCAACATGATAGAGGAATCACAGGTAGGTTTTTATTCATTCTGATCTGTAAAAGTAGCAAATAAAGTCTCTAATAACAGTAATGTTGCAAAAACTATTTTGTTACAAGTTATATGTTGTAACAAATGACATTGCCCTGCCAAGTTTTAAGGTGATAATTCTTAGAATGATTCTTGTATGATTCTTCTTTCTCTATGACATGGCACTGTTTCCTATAGGAGATGAGAATTTTTCTTACAAGTAGGATCCTTAAACCTATGAAATCATCATTTGTCAAGAAAAACTTTTTTTCTTCTTGGGATCTGAATGTTTTTAGCAAAAGTTCCTCATAAACAAAACAGAACACTTCTATAATAGGTGACATTTCTTATCAACAGTGTTATTTAAGACTTTATTTACTACAATGCTGTTAGTCATTAAAGGATGTGTAGTGCACCTTAGTTCCTCAGTGGTGAGAGAGATGTCCTGTTGCTCCTGACAGACCTCCTGCCTGCAGATGTCGTCAGCTAGCAGTTGTCACTCACTTCTTTGCAGGATGTACTTCCAGTCATTGTTGAAGAAATATGAAGCATAAGCTGCATTATAGCAGAACTTCAAGGGATGCTCACCATCCCTCTCCATTGCCATGAATGTGAAGGCTATGAAATACAGCAGCTCCTCAATCTCCAAGCTGGTGCAACCAGGTCATTGGATCTCATCACAAACCTTGTTATTCCCCTGATGTCCCACACATGTGGGCCCTTCACATCCCTGCCTCAAGAAATATTTTTGCAACTTCTGGTGGCCTGTACAGACGTTGCTGACAATGATTAGTTCTGCAGAGCCCCTTTGTACACCACATTTTCAGTCTTCCCTTGTGGTGCTTGAATGTGGAGGTTGGAGTGACTGCCTACCCTTGAGCAGGCAATGTACAGCTGGCCATGGGAGAAGCATTTGTTTGTGAGGTCCACCCCAGCTACCCTGAGAGACTGACCCTGGTCCTTATTGATGGACATGGCAAAGTACAATTTCAGGGGCAGTTGCAGTCTTCAGAAATCAAAGGGTGTGTCACTGGGCATGAGTGGAATGTATGGGATGAGGACATATTGCCCCTTGGCACATCCAGTGATGATAGTGGCTTCTATGATGTGTCTGAGCAACTGCTTAATGCACAGCTGTGTGCCATTCCACAGCTATGAAGGAGAAGGATGACAGGAGCTCCTTTTTTAAGATGATGTGACGAGGCAGGCCAGAAGGAGACAGTGGGTTTAGAGACTCAGTGGGGTAGTTGCCGGCCTAAGAAGGATCTGTGACAGTGTTGACAGACTTGTACACCTTTGCTTCTCCAGGGATGAATGTGAGAACATGGTCATTGATGCCCTGGACATCTGCATTTGTGGGAGCCAGAATGGCCCTCTCACACAGCCAGTTCAGATTGCTGTAGTTGGCTGCCATTTGAGGAAAGACCTTGTCCCTCAACTCCATTCTGTTGCTGGCAATGTTTGCAATGGGTGCAAGAGTAATGAGGCCTTCTTCATCAGTCCCAACCCTTCCCTCTCCAAGTTGAAGTAATGTTTCCACAAACTTGCCTGCATCTTTGTCTCCAAATATCCTGGCCCTCATGTTTGTGGTGAGATGGAGCCTATGACTGATGTCCACAGGGATGACACCTTTAGGGGGGCTGTGACTTGGTCTGCTCTTGTTCCTTGCCAGACAACAGGGAGTGCCTGTCTGAAGTCTCCTGCAATAACCATGACAACATTTCCAAAGAATTGTTTGCTTCACTGAATGTCCTGTAGTGTGTGGTCAAGAGCCTCAAAGACATGTTTGTGTGACATGGTGCACTCATCCTATATGATGAGGTCACCCTTCTGGAGCAGCTGACTAGTACTACTGGCTTTGCTGATGTTGCAAGTTGGTGACTCATTGAAGGTGAGATCAAGAAGCAGTTTAAGGGTGGTATTTGCTGGTCTTCCTCCCTCAAGCAGTGTTGTGACAATCCCTGAGGAGGCCACTGCTGTTGCAATCCTCTGGGGCCAACACACTTTGGCAAGGATCAAGTTCAGAAGAAATGTTTTGCCTGTTCCTCCAGGAGCATCAAGGAGGGCCCTCCCAGCCTGTCATGAACCCAGCATAGGATGTTACAGTATGCCAAACATTGCACTGGAAGAAGCTTCTCCTCATTGTCCTTCTCTAACTTTTCCAGTAGTTCTTTGTTGTAGGTTGTCTCATGAATAATCTCTGTCTGCAGTTGTTGTTGCACTGACCTGTCTGGTGAAGGGGGGCCATAGGTGTCCAGTGTTTGGCAAGCCATGTGATATGTGTGATTTTCAATGTCAACCAATGCCCTGTTGTATATCTGGTCATGATAAGGCAGAGTTATTTGACAGCAGTATTGGTGAAGGTAGTCATCAGCCACACTATCTTTGTATGAGTCCCAGAGGTGTCCTGGATCTGCAGGGTGACAGATGGAGAGAACCATTGCAAATAACCTGCAAATCTGGGCAGGAGGTGTTGTCAGAATGGCATCTTGGATGGTCTCATGTCACTGGTGATCACTCTCAAGCAGTCCTCTTTGTTGGCATGCACTCCTGAATGTGGGGCAGAGGAGGTCATTCACTGTTGGGTAGGCAGTGTTCAATGAGAAGTATTGATGTCAATTAGAGGACATCTTTGGGCTAGTATTGTTGGACGGCGTCGCTACTGCTGTTCAGCCATGGTAGGGGTGCCAGCTTTGGCGCATTTACCAGGGTGAGGAAATCATTGATGCTAGAGGCATCGGATATATCCTCATAACAGTAGCATGACTGTTAAGGAGTGTAACATGGTGTTTACACCTTTCACAAGTCTTTCCTGTAAGGCTCATTCATAGAAACTGTTAATGTCTATCAATTCCTGAAGGTTGTGATATGAATATCCAATCGGGGGTTTGGCAGACACCAACAGCAAGTGTTCCCAGTTTCTCTCTCATCAGTTCCAATGAAGATGAATTCAGTTCATCTCCCCTAAGTTCTATCAGGGTTATAGGAGGGGAAGTGAACTCCCTGCCTCTGATATCGTGGTTGTATGGGTATTGGAGGAATCCTTCATACCCCGTTATGTTTTGCACGAGCAATGTCCCTTCTGCACACTTTTCCAAGGCGGATGTACTATGCAAGAGATCACTTGGTCAAAGTCTGTGTTCCAACTGCCGGGCAGGTAGCTTCCAAGGGGGGATAGTTGGAAGCTACCAACCCTTGGCAGCTTTTTCAAGCAAGATCATTGCAGCTTTATAGGCACACCAGCACTTCGGGCTAGTTACCCGCTTCGTCGGGTAGGAAAAATAGCAAAAATATACAACACACGCTTCGCGCTCCACACGTGCTTCGCGCTCAGCGCTCAACACGTGCATCTGGACTGAAATCGGCCGTTTTGCATGAAAGTGTGAGAATCGGCCTTGCACAAAAGTGCGAGAATCGACCGTTTTTTGCACCAAAGTGACCCAAATCCGCCGCACGCGAACAAAAAGCACTGCAAAAATGACAAAAATTGGCCACGCGAGAACAAAAAGCACCGTTAAAATGAAAAAACTTGCTCGAAACCAGCCGCGGACACACAGACACACGCCAACGGGGCTGTTCTTGTATATGTTTAGGTATTGTGATATTATTCATTTTTTTCAAGGACCACCCAAATTTGGGAGGTCCTATACTTCGTCTGTGTTCAGTTTTATGCATGTGCATATAGTACAGATTCGCCTGCAACTCCTCCTGCACTTGTCTCACCTAGATTAGTAGAGTCTATCCATTGAAGGTCAGCGTCACGCAGCATTCTTCGGAGAAATAGGTGTTTTTCGGGTGATTTCAAAGCTTTGAACAGCACTGTACTTCAATGATGTCCTACCTCAGAACTTTGTAAATAAGCTCAGCTCTGATTCATCCATCGCAGGTAGTTCATATGAAAGTCATACATCCGTGGTAAATTCTGTCCGGGCCAGTCTTTGTTCCAAGACACCGAAAGCAGAGGGGAGTGGGCATCATAGAGTCACTGTATAGACACAGTAATGCTTCTTCAGTCATACTTCGTACCTACCCTTTAGAAGTAACTGTTAACATTGCTTTTGACGTTGTACTCAAAAGAAGACTATGCAGGTATGTCCTAAACCTTTGGGGCCTGCTATGAGGGATTCAGGAGCAACCCAGAAATATCTGGATGTGTAACGTACCGAGGGTGAGGCTAATTCGTAAGATATGAAATGAACTCAGAGAAGGTCAGATTGAGAGTGATTATTGTCTACTGTAATATGATCTGAGCAGAGTTAAGAGGTGAGAGAGGTGAGAGAGCTAAGAGAGAGAATGTACAGTAGTGCAAGCTAGCATATAGATACTGTATGTCTTATAGATACATGAGATATCATATGTGCTGTAAAGTACAATACATTACACCTCCCTACCGAGATTTTCATTGGGGAAAATCTGACAAAGAAAGTGATACAGTACATTGATACAATGTTATTGGGTAGTTGAATTTGTTCATGTTACAAGTTAAATTGGACTTGCTTTTTAAGAAACTGGGGACTCTGTGGAATGTGCTGATGAGATTTATTGTCTTCTTCACCAGACATTTGGGTTCTTCCTTGTGGAGTTTTCCGAGGATGACCTCGGCCTCTTCTCTCAAGTTGAATGTTTGGATGGTTAGGTCGTAAGTAATGTCTAGTCCTTACATGATGTTCACTATTGTCAAAAAGGACATTGTATGATCCAGACAGTCGTTCACTTAGAGTTGTCCTTGTTATATTATTATATTTGCTGGTATGATTTTGAACAAGGACTTTATCATTTGCAGTGGGGGGGGGGAGTTCATTGGTGAGGGTGTCTGTTTCTCGGTTCTTTACTCTAGTATGTTCTCTGGTGCTGGTTGCGTGATCAGAGTCATGGGGAATTGAATTTCTTATTTGAAAATTGTCAGAGTATTAGTCGCTCTGTGTTCAACTTTTGCCTTAAGTATTCGGAGGAAATGGTGATCCAGGAATAATAATGGATAAAACTTCCAAAATTACGAATAAAACTCTGACGATTCCCATGCGTGTCCGACCCTTTTTTCAGGAGGCGGAGGAGTCTGTGCTGCGTGAGTACAATGGCTGAGTCCAATCTGGTCCACGATGAAAGCAACTGGCTCGTGCGATTGGTCGAAGTCACTCAATGAAAGGCTCATAGCAATGAGGACCCAGATCTGGCCCCTGTCCAACGAGAGAAAAACAGGTGGAAAGGCGAAAAGTCCTTTAGGACAATTGGCAATCAGCCCGCAGCCGAGCACATGTTTAGCTGTAGCGCCACAGTGTAAACTGAAAACAACTTCAGGAAGAAATCGATGTCAGGGTCGTCGTCGTCGTCGAGAAAATTCGATTTGTTGGGTGGCGTTGCAAGGGTCAGATCCCTGAAGACGTCTCATTCATTCTCCCTCGACTGATCCGGGTACTTGAGTAATGGGATTCCAATCTCATTTCCACTGTACCTCGACACATTCAGAACTGACACACACACACACGGAGAGGAGAGCAGCTGCATCGAGGCGTGCGCGGGGTCGTCGGTGGACTCGGTTCGCGCCCTCCGGAACTACACAACGTGACAAGTCCAGTAGAAGAATTGCCCAAACGTCACAGCTCGAAGACCGAGCAACAAGATATGTTCCAGCCAGTGGTTAAGTTCAGATGCTCGTCTTATGCATTGCTACGTCAGGCCCTGAATGACCTTAGCCTTGAATGATGGAGGCCTTAAAAAGTGTACGGAGCTTTCGAACTTTCAGAAGAAATGAAATATTGATGGAATTTGAAGTGTGGAGAAAATGATTTTGAGGTACTTTATTACTTTAAACTTCACCACATACGAATGAACACTTCAGTATGACCGACCAATCACCGCATTCAATACTTCTCACTTTGATTAACTTTGCGCGTCAACAGAACTGAATCTAGGCGGGTGCTTTTTTTGGAATTTTGGAGTGTTGCAGGGTGATAAGAACAGCACCAAGAATGACCTCAAAACCATCATTTTTGGCAGGGAGATAGCAAAATGACATTCCTAACAATGTGGCAACTATGTGGCAGCCCACTTGACGCTGGAGTGCCTAAAGTGCCGCAACCTCTTTTGAGCACCAAGCCAAGATACAGCAATGTTCACCGTTTCAGTGGCTCCTTGTTAATGAATGCGACTAAAACTTTCTGGGGAAGGTTCTGCTGACTCTCCTCTCAGACTCCAGAGGGATCTCGATGGTGCCATGATACAGGGTTGCCTGACCACATCACTCCAACAGACGCGCCACATGTAACTGAACTCTGGAGCAAAAATAATGAGCTAGAATGCTCAAAAGGAGGCCATCTGAAGGGGGACCATGCCAAACAGGACTGAAAAGTGGCTTTTTGAGGGCGAAAAAGTGGATAAAATTGGCTGAAATTTTCATGGAAGAATCCCAGCCTCCAGGCCAATCATTTCCACATGGTTGCATCCCCCGGGTCCTCCGGCCCCATGCACAGGCATGCTAAAACCCTGTGTCCGTGTTGAGAGGTTGCTACATTCCGTGAAGCAGCCAAAAGAGCGAAAGGGTGACGTGACAGGTAAACAAAACATGTCGACGACAGTTGGGTCCAGATCACTGGTCTTAGTAGCGAGAGAATGGGTCCAGATCATTTGGTCTCAGAAGGAGCGAGAGAATGCAGTCCTGATCACTGGTCTCAGAGAATGCAGCCATCCCTAGCCTTCATGTCCCGATTGTCATCGATGAGTTTTGTTTACTTGTCAAAGTGTCATCCAAAGAAAATAAAGGAGGGAGAAGGTGAATGTTGCCCTGGCTCGCTCTGAGGATTTTGAGGCGAAAAGTCAGCTGTCGTGGTGGTCCTC
>JAAUXU010099270.1_pt1 | contig 12500 bp, 13 predicted proteins | sample 7278151 | NCBI WGS metagenome assembly JAAUXU01 (sample SAMN14350113, study PRJNA611818) | marine sediment metagenome | isolation source: surface marine sediment (1.8m) | place: French Polynesia: Moorea | collected 2018-08 | reverse complement strand
TAATGTATTTAGATTTCTGGTCAAATGGCCCTTATATGTTCTAAGGGAACCAGAAACTGTGGCAATCCTCTCCTCCTTGGTCTTTGTAACAACCTTGACTGCTGCTGCTGCTGCTTCTTCCTTTGGAGGCATGGTGCAGGTAGCAGGTAAAAATTGGCCTTGTCCTACCTTAAGTCCACCTGTGTGTATGCTCCCTTAGCTCCAGGTAGAAGTCTCCTTGTGTGGACGCTCCTTTAGTCCAGGTAGAAGTCTCTCTGGGTGGACGCTCCTTCTTCTCCTGGGCTGGCTGGGCTGTGCGTGCGTGTGTGCACACGGCAAGCGGCGGCTGCTGCAGATCTCCGTGCGTAGCTGTCCGTGTATCGGACTCGGCCGGATTTTTGCAGACGAAGTTGGTAGAATTCGGCGATGTCGTTGGATCTCCGTGCGTTGACGAAGTGGATGGGCTCTTACGAGTCCGTGTACAGACGTCTGTGTGTGTGTGTGTGTGGACGAACTTCAGCCGGAGCTCCGTGCGTAGCTGTCAGGAGACTCGGCCGGATCTCCGTGATCTCCGTGCGTAGCTGTCCGGATACCAGACTCGGCCGGAGCTTCGTGGACGACGTGGGTCCGGGTGGATGAAGTTCAGCCGGAGCTCCGTGCGTATCTGTCTGGGTACCAGACTCGGCCGGATCTCCGTGTGTTGAACTTCGGTTGGTCCCAGTGGATGAAGTTCTTCTTCTTCTAGATCGTCTGATGTAGCAGACGATCCTGTTCACGACGCCATGTAATGTATTGTATGGTTACAGTAGTAGACTTCGCCCCGGGCTACGTGTACATGAGTGAGTGTAACTCAGCTCAGAGTAGTGACGATCGTAGCGGCGGAGCGACGTGCGAGGAGGATGTAGAGACAGCAAAGTCTGAGTTCAGACTGGGGGATACCATGTATTGTGCACAGAGGGTTTAAATACAAGTAAGTGAAGAAGGGGAAGTGTAGTAACCAGGGTGTGTCTTGGCCTGGGCAAGAGTAACAAGGAAACTATTACTAGTCTAGACACTATTACAGTGTCTGTCTCCTCATGCCCATGATCTTACACACATAGCAACATGCTACACACTCAAAAGAGGATCAAGAACATCCCAGGAGCCAAGCGCAAATCTTCCAAGAGAATATGGCTCAGATCATGAAGAAGAATGATGCCTTGAATGGCGTCAATGATGTGAGCGGGCTCCCGGGTGGAGAAAATGTTGCCTTGCCTGCAGGCTGGGATCCCACGGACGCTGCAGGTATTGCCCAATTTCATCTGTTGATGTAGAGTGCTCTTTTTCCATGCCCAAACACGAATTTTTGAACCGCCATCACTCTTTCCATGAGGAGAGTTTTGCCTAGGTTGCAGCGGCTAATTCTTTTTATGCTGGCCAGCAACAAATGTTGAGCTAAAGCCCCTGAACTACCTTTTCAGCTTCCCTTTGACCAACCAAACGATGACATGTATTGCTGAAAATTCCACGCCAAGATTACGGACCTAAGTGATCACGAATCTGTACTCTTTTTGACTCATCGGGTACATCAGGGGTGCGCATCCTTCAAAATTCAGGAGCCTCGGGGGCAAAAGCTTCAGGGATACTTTAAGCCGCAAGTTTGTCCCCTCCCCCTAGGAAAACAGGCGATGCGTCACTTACGTCATGGCAGAGTTGCCACTTTGCATATTTACGAGTTGGCCTTCGTTCTTCCTTGCTTTGAGAGACACACCTTCACCGTGCAAGACTCACGTTGCGCACCACTAGTTGCGCACAAATAAACCTCGGACAAGCAGTGGTGAACGAAGCAAAGTCCACCGGTCCACCGTGGTAAGGTCTACCGTGACGAAACTCATGAAGTTTTGCTTGTCTTGAAAGACCTTTACTCGTGGTTTCTTCTGACTGGCCTGACCTTCCAGGTCAACTGCTCCACGATCCAGCCCGACAAGCCCTACATCCGCCATATCGCCTCTCCTCCGGGAAAAACTTTCTTGGGTCAACAAATAAAAGCCGCTGGCCATGATTATGCTAGAACTGTTGTGTCCGCCGAATTCGTCGTTCGTAGAGTTCTAGACTGCTCCCCTTCACTGTTTGCACTGTGCATATTCACTGGGTCTGTCAAAAGACAATGAGTATCAGCTACGTATGCCAATGAATGATATGACACCAGCATAGTTTTTTATTAATCCGTCTTTCAGCTAAATACATTATATCTAATCCAGTCGGCAAAGTAGAAGACGTTAGTGAGTCCGTCGGGGTCTCCAGTGGCGCATCCTAGCGGTGAAATGAATGAAGTCACGCCCAGGACTTGGCTACCGTCAAGAGAAACCACGGGATTGCCGCCATCATTCTGGAATTGCAATAGAACAGTGCCCAAAGAAGATCAAAATGTCATTGACCAAGACGATCCCCCCCCCCCCCAACAGTGGAACGTGCAGTACCACACAAGCTCCAGTCTCTTCACTGGTGTCCGTGCAGACGACAGAGACGTCTATGATATCGCCGTAGACTGAGGCGCACACGTCCCTGTCGATCACCGGAACGCCGACGGCTTCCCTTAGGACCCCTCCCGCACCGGTGCCGTCCATACTGTCTGCGCCCCAGCCCAACAGTATAGTCGGCGTTCCAGCCGGGGGATCTCCGCTGGAAATGCGGATGGGAGCGATGTACTCTGGACAGACGTACGAAAAATCGGTCACGCTGACTTAGCAGTCGCAGTGTGCTCTGTCTGTACTGTATGCAGACAGTACAGGTGTACTGTGTACTCTGTACGTAAATAGACTTGCCACTGGCGAAGTTCACTGGCAGTTCCAACTTGATCAATCCGATGTCGTTTCTCCCGGTCGCGTCATCGTAGCCTTCATGCACCAGATATAGCCGAGTATCATATCTTAACGTGACAGTTTTTGAGCGGATTTGACGCCGTGCACTTGTTTCAATGGACCTGCCTCGTTTGTTCGGGCTCCTCCACGGACAGATCGTGAGCTCCCGTGATGACGACATTGATCTGCGACCCGTACAGGCAGTGGGCGGCAGTCAGAATCCAGTAGTTGTCTTCCAATCAGTGGGCGAATAGTTGTTACTGTTGGTTCCGTGTCATTGAACTTGTGTCTGACTCACTCAGGATGGCCCCTCCGCACAACGTGACCTCGTCAATGAGTACCCCCACAGCAAACGGGTAGGCATGGGGCACGGCCTCGGACCCGCCCACGATCCTCTCTGTCGGGAGTCTAACAGGATTGCCCTGAAATGACCCAAACTCAATTACACGTGGGGGTAAAGAAAAGAAACGGTCGGAGCAACTTTGCAGACTTTTACCAGTGCAAGGGCAGCTACGCAGACGAGCAGTAACGTCCCTCCTGACACCTTCGAGTTCACGTCAAACATCTTGGTGAAGCTCAACATATGTTTGCAAGCTATCAAATTCTGCACCTACTCAACTTGACGGACCCAATCAGGCCGTGCATAAGAGGATGAGTTCGATCAAACTCTGATAAGAAGATACAGTCGGCCTCTCATATAGTCACAAACTCCGACATTTGCGAACGACTGATGTCGTCCGTAAGAAAAACCACCGGGTTGAAGCGCTATGGATTAGGTCAGCTATGGTGAGAGTGTCTTGGAGAGAAAAAAAGAGCACGCAAACACAGCAGCATCACCGATTGTTTTCTAGAAGAATTGAATGAATAGGAAGAATTGAACTTATAGGGTGCAACAGCGGAGTCTCTATATCTCGCCACACCTTGGTGATGGAGTCTCGCGCTCGGCCCGAGAATCAAGGCGTTTATGTGACTGTTCAAGTCATTTTCTTCCTTGAACACTCTGATTCTCGGGCCGAGCTCAAGAGACCCTATCACCAAGGTGGGGAGAGAGATTGCTACTCAGTGATATTTTGTCGTTACACCCTGTAGCTTGCACTCAGGATGACTGATTGTGTACCCCGGTATGGAGGGGGTAAATTAAGAATGACTGCAAGGCTTAGTAAGAGGTTGCATGGATTTCATTTAGATTTCCAGCTAAAGGTGAAAGGGTAGGTGTTGAAACATAGACGAAAACATCTCCGCTTCCACCCATATGTCTGTCCACATGGACAGACGAGATGACTAGCAGCAGCAGCGGTAGTCGCAATTTAATTTTCCTTGGACTTACCCTGGTGTGCGCATTATTGCTGCGCAAGGAGCAATTTTTTTGCTTACGCTGTCAGTTTATTTTGGTCCTCACTAATTTACTTCTCTCATCCTTTGAGAGTTGGTGCGCAAACATATTATCCATATTACCCCCGATTTATATGACAATAGCATGTCCTCGTTCTTTGTTTGATGAAAGTGCAATAAAAGAAACCCCGAATGCCTGGGTCTCCTAGGTTACTGCGGGTGATTCTGCGATGCCTCCGATTTGGTCACGAACTATACATATGTCGGCAAGTTCTCCATGTACAGCAAAAAGCTGTAAAGTTTCTGGAAAACTTGACTTTATCGGATGTCGACTGTATGCACCACATGCTGCACTGACAGGACGGCTGGACGGGCCGGTACCTTCAGAGCTCGGTGAACGCTAGTACAAGTTTTGAGACAGATAAAGCGTCAGCTAAACATTTAGTAGCACATTCGTACGAACGTCCTTTTCTTAATTCATACGCATTGCGTCCATAATCCTGTACTTTGTGACGTCATGAACGGTGTCCCAGTGGAGGACGTCAAGTCGAAGCTTTCCCTCGCGCCCCTACCTAAAGAAGGCGGGTGGGTTAGGGAGCTCAGGATCATCCTCACGGAGGGGCAGAAACCCCCGGAGAACAGTTAGTGGAAAATCGCTCACACTAAGGCTACATCGTGACCTTACTACATATATATGTTACCGGAATTTTTGAGAAACAGGAATTCTTGATATTTCCTAGGAAACTGTCTGGTACCTAGGAAGTGTTGAGAATTCCTAGGAATTCCTGTCAGAGCAAGGAAATGTTGAGAATTCCAAGGAGGTGTTGAGATTTCCTAGGAGATGGTGAGAATTCCTAGGAGATTATGAGAATTCCTAGGAAATGGTGATAATTAAAAAACATAGATTCATGACTGCAGCATGCGGTCAAGGCCACCATGTCCAATCTCAAGATGCACCTTCATGATTGTGTCATAAATGTCTTCCACAGGCACATACTGGAGCAGGTCATCAAGTGTCTCCTTGTCACCCTTCCTGGAAATCTTGGCAAGATACTCCTCATCATTCATCTGCACCACTCAAAAGTCGTGGATGAGGCGGTAGTCACTGGAGCACAACTTCACCTTGATGCCAGTCTTCAGGGCCACCACCCTGTTCATGAGTTCTTGCTGCTCAGCACAACTTAGCATTCACCTAGATTGGCCATTTCCGGAATCAAGGGCAGGGAGCTGCTTCTGAAATTTCTTTTCAGGGCTCCGGCATCCACCTTCCATATTGCTGTCCATTATTGTCTGTGCAGTACTCAAAATGTCTACCAATTGCTGAGTGTGTATATTTGTGGGGAAGTTTTCACCAATTTCAACATGCACACACACCAAAATCAGCCACAAAAATCAGCCACATGCACATAAGTGCAAAGTAATGAAAACCAAATTGCAAAAGTTACATAGCTGCCAAGATTGTCCAAGAAACCCAGCTGCGAACCTAACCTAGAAGGACAAAAATCTGCCGTGAAAACCTACCACCAAGACTAGCCATGAAAGTGACACACATATACACATCCATACATCTGTATATACGCATATGTGCACATACACACATACATACACATATATGGGGCTTGTCCTTGTATTCTGCCATGAAAATTGGCTGCCAAGAAGCCAGATGCACACACACACAGGCACATACATACAGTCATCACATACTGTCAGTAATTTGTACTTCCTTGTGCAGGAACCTCCTCTTGTTGCAGTTCCATCATCACCTCCTCTTGTTGCAGTTCCATCATCACCTCCTCTTGTGGCAGTTCAATTGTCACCTTCTCTTGTGGCACATGTGGTTTTGTTGTTTTTGTTTGGACTAGAGAGCAGGGAGCCACAGTGGCTGTGACTACTGTGTGACCACATGTCCTCATAAAAATAAGACATATATTGAAAGTTCCCAGAAATTTTTCGAAGTTCCTATTAAATTTTGATATGTCCGAGGAATTACCAACTTCCTAGAAATACTTTAAATTACCAGGAATTCTCAAAATATCCTAGGAAATGTCAAAAATTCCTGCTTCTCAAAAATTCCGGCAACATATATTGTACATGCAGTCGACCTCGGATGCAGCCATCTGGTCCGCCAGCAGCAAAAAGTTGACTAAGTATATCGGTTTCCCTTCAAGCTGAAACTTTTCAAGATAATTACACTTTTTATTATTGGATACGACATATACGTACACTGTGTTGACTTCACTTCATGGCAAAAAACTCCCACAGAACGTTTCACTCTACTGCCATAATTAATTACTTAATTAATAATTAATAATTAAAGTTCTGAAAAGCAAAAAAATGGTTAAAATTGACGTAAAACAGTGGAGGCAGTCAAGTTTTAACTTTCGACTAAAAAGGAAGCCTTTGTGTAGTGTTGAAGGTTGACCAAGTCGAAGCTTATGACTTCACCTGAGGTCAAAAGCACTGTGAGGATGAGGAGAACATACATGCAAGTGTGTACGCGGACTATTTTTATCCTCACCTCTTCCACCCCACCCCACCCTGCACTAGTGTGAGCGCGTCCGACTGCAAGAAGAAAACGTCGACAAGATCAAATCATCTTCGATCTTGTACCTGCTCTCCGACAAAGAGGTTTCCAAGTGGCACCGCCTTAATGGCTCGGAGGAGCACTGGAGCTATCTGGGTGGGAGCTCGGCCATCAAGCTCTACAGCGTGGTAGGTGATAGCGAGCAACGATTGGAGGTACGTACGTAGTAGCAGGTCATGATTGATGCCATCCCCTTGGACTGAAATCACACACACCGACCATGCCTCAGACAGAGATTCTAGGGGATCCTTTTGCGCACCCGACAGCCAAGCTCCATCACCTGGTGAAAGAAGGGGTGCCAATGGCAGCCGAGCTGGTGGAAAAAGGACCTGATAACTTTGCTCTCGTGGGTTCAAATCACAAAACATTCTTGGCTCAAAGGAAACCTGGCCATTGCTTCCTCCCCCCTTAGGTCTCCTGCGTCACGGTGCCCGCGTTTCAGTGGCGCGCCTTTGAGGTGTTCTCCAGTGAAGGATTTTCCGCAGAGTTTCCCTCAATACCTCAGTTGGGCAGTCATTTCTTCAGTGAAGAAAAATGAATGACGACGGATGTTCTGTTCTAGTGCACTCTTTACAGTCCAAATACAAAGTGAGTCAGTACTTGGACGGAAGAGCAATCAAAATGTGTCTGGATGTGGACTGCACACTGCACATTGGGCAGGTCTGATTCTTTGGCAATTTTGGAAAAGGCTCCTGGAACATTCATATTTACGAACGTACGTGGGGCTTCACGTAAAATGTCACCGAAGTCAAACACTTCTTTTGACGGCACCTCCCAATTTCGGACTGGCGTCTCACATAGGCGACCCACAAGAGAGCTGTGGACGCTGGTCCCATAAGCCTCAATTTCAGATTCCATGATTTAAGTAATCGTATAGAAGGCCATCTGAACAAAAGACCGGTAAAATATTTGTTTAAAGATCTGTAGTCAAAATTAAGACTTCTTGTAGTGAGATCCTTTTACCATGTTTTATATGCGTTAGAAACCACGAACATTCATCCTCCCTTTCTGCGTGGTCAAGTGAAATTGACGAAGAAATGTGTGAATGGCAGCCATTTCAGGACGTGTCTTTGCAGCACCTCGTATCACTCCATCGTCACCGTAGGTTGTCCCGCTCATCTCGGATGGTTCAGTTCGGTCAGCTTTTTCTGTCACAAGCCCAACCTCATCCAACTTGGCTGGAGCGTGACACCGCCCTGGCATTGTGGCACCAAGACAGCCTCTGACGCCCATTCATTTTGCGTTCGCCTCATTACGCGTACGTGTGTTGTTCGCTATTGTTAATGCGTTCGGTGTCATAAATTGCAACCCGTAGTGTCCACTCGTACGCAGTCATACGCCCCTGTGCCTTGGGCACCCGCGTGAAGCCCCGACAGAAAATGGGCATATTTTGTGGGTCCATTATTGAGGCTTTTGGCTCATTTTGCTCACACTAAAGGCTCCCCTTGGGAGCCCTTTACTGGAGGAGAGCACCTTCATGGAACGATTCCCTCAGGTCCACTCACGTAAAAAGAGCACCGATAAACAAAGGCTCCCAGTCCCACTAGAAGGTGCGAGATGTTCTCCCTGAAATTTTAATAAGGGCCTTTGCACTTGTGACCTGTTTGAGACGATGAGCAACAGCCCATTTTGCATAGGCAGGAAATGGCACTGAAGGTCAGTGCGGACACGTCAGTGCAGTCGAAGCATAGCATTGACAGAGCGCCGAGAGGCTCACTTCTTGCAGTTCACATTTGCCTCTCTTCCTATAGCGCCAAAGAAACGCGTGCGCGTCAAGGAGAGAAGACTGGATTTCTCCAGTTTCCTCCCACGCAGTCTTCTACAGACGGCCCAGGACATGGGCGCGCCCAGAATGTCTGCGCTCCTCGCTCAGTCGCTACCGGACTTCCCGGATTATGGTGCTGCGTGATCAAGCGTCCTGCACTGATATCGCACTGATAAGAGAGAGGAAGTCCAGACCTTTCTTGAATCGACGTCAGGCACGATGAGGCGAGGCACGATCCTCTTCTTGTCGACGCTGCTATTGTCGGCGGCTTCTGGGAGCGAAGGAAAAGTTGGGGTAAGAGCGCCCATTAGCGCAATATCCTGTCCATACTGCACGCGTCACTCATACGCTCAGTTGACGAGCTGGGCTCTTGTAAGCACTTTGCTGACGTCGAAGGCGGTGGCGCAATTGTCGAAGACTGTTCTCTTCTCCTTCTACTCGTACTGCGGGTCGTCGTTCCAACGAGTGTAGATTTACAGCTGTGCTTTTGCATCTGTCCCTTGACTCCTTCCACCGAGCTGGGACGACGTCGATAAATCGTGATCCTACTGATACCCCCGGCATATAAATCCTGTTCCCTACTGCGAAGCAAGTCTATATTTTCTTTTCCTCGCCATCATCCTTCTGTGCAAATTCATTTTCATCAGGACAGTACGGAGAGAAAGAGCACAGGTGTTATTAAGGCGAGGTAACTGCACTGTTTGCCATCACTGCAGCCTTTTTCCCCCGGCTTGGCTAATTGTTAAGCACACGCTCTCACTAGAAGGAATTAGTTCCTAAGCCTCTAGGTAGAACGGACGGACCCAGAAACCTCCTCTTTGAGCGGGTATTGTTGGGCTCTCTCTTCTGGCTCAAGTCGTCGACCCAATGTAAGCCATCCGACGTTAAATCGACAAAAATGGGGATCGCAGGTACTGCGTGCCATAAGGGTCTCCTCGACTCTTTGAAATTTGGTAGTTCCTATTAGAGAAATCCGCCGACCGTTAATCTCCTCTCTCTTCTTTTGACGTTGCTCGGAAAATGCAATTTGCCTCAATGGCCTTTGAAATTCGGGTCTCGGTCTCTTGACTTTTAAGCTACGCAGGAGAGAAGCAATACGACGGTACCGCGCAGGCTGGGGAGGGGGGTCACATCCCCCAGACAAGGACTGCGGAGATGTCGGCGCTGACCTGTGCCTCTGTGTCCACTGGACTGGACTTCCTCTCCCAGGCACGCGTTTGTCGACGTCGGGAGGGGGGAGGACGTGATGGAGTAGTAGAGGACGCGACCGCCGTCGTCTGATGGAGCTGGCAGCACCCGCTGTGTGTGAAGAAAACGGTCACTGAATACAGATCAGAAAGCGAAGGAGGGGGGGGGGGGAATGTGATGTGGGAGAGGAAATACTTGTAGGGGGGGGGGGTTGGAAAGATAAAGATTCTGACGCGCAGTAATAAAACGAAAACTCAAGTTGGGTCATCTATGAAGTTGCCATGTATACCATATGAATGTGTATATGCGGCATCAGACACAGCTCATTCGAGTACGGCTTTCAGAGGTGAGTATGTTTACGTGCACGAGAGTTGGTTCATCTCGCAAGCTCGCACGCGATTTTTTTCAGAGCCCACGTACAGGCTGTCCCAAAAGTGGCGTCACCAAAAGTGGATATTCCGCACACTGCTGATCCCATCTCTCCCATTGAACAACGTTGACTTTTGAGTGGCCATGTGACATATCCCGATGCCGACTACTTTTCTCTCTTGGTGTGGATTTCGGTGTTAGTGTTGTTGTCGAGAATTAGAAATGGTGGTCACGACAGAAAGGTAGCAGTCGCTACAGCAGGAATGTGTCTTTTCACGTTATCTTGCACAAGGAAAGGACCAAAATTGGACATCTTAAGCGTAGACATCGGGTAAGAGCAGTAACGAATGTGTCCGTTCTCAACCTTTTTCTGAGCAGCCAAAAAACCCGATACCAGACCGAGACCGACTATTTATGGTAAAAACCAAACCGAAACCGGCTGACAAGATCGTTTTTGGAAAGCGCACACGTCCACTTTTGAGCCACCCCTTTCACTTGTCTCCCCCTCCAAACAGCGGAGAAGGAGAATCATCTTAGCCCGCGACACGGACACTGTTCACGTCACCGTTTGAGACGTGCCTCGACCACGGGCAGGTGGCGGCCGTCGAATGGCGTTTGTCAGCATGCCCACCTACATAAAGAGATTTCGCTCTGAGCTCGTAGTTTGTTTTGTAAGCTCTCTCTCTCTCTCTCTCTCTCTCTCTGCTGAATGACGGTTGGAGAGGCCACACAAACACCAATAACCACAGGGAACCAAGTAGGAAAAAAAGTAAGTGTGCGTGCCTCTCTCGCACTTCCTCGAGAGAAGAACTTTTTGCCTATAAATTGCCTTTTTTCCCCAGGCTTTCCTTCCTTCCTTCCTTCTTTCCTCCCTCAAGAGCTACTTATATAGTACTACAAGTACGTGTTGTCTGTGCCAAACTCGATTCTTCTGCTTCACCCTCTGTCAGTCCAAATGACGAAAAATGATCGGTGAAAAACAAACGAACACTCGTTCAAACTTCGCCTTGGCCAAGACGGGAGGTCGCTCACCAGAGCTGTTGCGTCGTAGCTCAACAGTGTATTATTGTTGTCCAGCCAACGTCCATGGTCTTCACCCATACGAGAGCGAGCGAGCGAGAGCCAGAGAGAATCTTACCTAATGTCAAGGGATTGTTTCTTGTTCGGGTCTTTCAGACGCGAAGGGAATGTCTGGACAAGGGAAAGCCTCGTGGTACGTGCGCTACTCGCCATAAAGGGCTGCTTCAGTGCGTGCTACACCTGTGGCTTCATTAGTGATGAGACGAGCCACAACTGCTTGGCGAGTTCAGAGAAAGGGACAGCATCGATGCACGTACGAGGGGTGTTTTTCAATTTAAACTTTGCATGTGACAGTCTTCAGTAGCGATTTCTATTCCTGAGTTTTTGAACCTTTCCAAGCAACTTCTGTTTACTTCGCATCAGTCAGTCACAAGGCGCACCAAAAGCACCAAAGACCCCTCCACTTTTATATGGGGGAGGTTTCACGGGTGGGGAACAGGAGAGAGTTTAAGCTGGGGAGCAACAGTGTCGAGCATCAGTGATCGTTGTGGGACGACTAGTTCGAGACGCTGACGAGTCGTGTTCATCTTCTATGAAGACCAGAACACATCCTAAGACTGTACTCTTATCTCTAAAGGCGGATGAGTCTAGCAGACACCTATGTTTGAGTGCTTGTGGAGCGCCTCTCGTTACAGATTTGCTCAAATGAAGAGATGTTTAGCAAGATTTTAGGATTGCTCACATAAAGAGCTGGAGGTAGTCATGCAATAAGTCTTGTTGTAGCATGAACATGGTACGAAAAGTGTCATTTGAGATGGTTTCAGCTGCATTCTGGTGTCGATTTATTTGCTCGTTGTCCTCTCTTGTCGTTCTTACAAATAATCTTTAGCATACTTCATAGGTTTCGATAGACCGCCAATTTAGCACAGAGGATGGTAAAAAGGGCTCGAGCCACTTAAAAAAGGAGCTCTCGAGCTCTTACCATCTCCGCCCAAAATCACAAAGAAAGTCCAGGGTCGCAAAGCTTGTACGTACAGTGAAACCAGATTTAGTCAAAACACACTCCTATTTAGTTAAAAAATCCTCCTATTTTTTTAATCTAGACATTTTCCCAACTCACGAATGACGCGAGTAAATCAGAGTTTCACTGTATCATCACTAGTGTTTGCTGTCCTGTACAGGAGTAAGAATGACTTTGGCTATCCACTTGATCTCCTTACATAAGGGGAAGCAGCTGCACGTGATTATGACAGTCTGTCCGACTGTCCCCCGGTTTGCTAGGCTATCCTGAGAGACTTTTTTCCCCAGGACAATAGGTTGAGCCATTCTCCCCCCCCCGCCCCCCCCCGGCCCCCGGGCCGGGGGGGGGGGGGGGGGGGGGGGGGGGGGGGGGGGGGGGGGGGGGGGGGGGGGGGGGGGGGGG
>JAAUXU010051512.1_pt1 | contig 12501 bp, 13 predicted proteins | sample 7278151 | NCBI WGS metagenome assembly JAAUXU01 (sample SAMN14350113, study PRJNA611818) | marine sediment metagenome | isolation source: surface marine sediment (1.8m) | place: French Polynesia: Moorea | collected 2018-08 | reverse complement strand
CCCCCCCCCCCCCCCCCCCCCCCCTCTTGTTGTTGTCGTTGTCGTCGTTGGGACTTGAAAGCGTTTTCAAGGCGTCGTCGTGGGTTTTCCGTTGAAAGAACCCGGCAGCAACTGAAGATGAGGACTGCAAAGAGCAAAAATGCTTGTTAAGACCAAGGACGCGAGGATCGACGGGACTGCGCGTCTCTGCTTACTGGACCGCGGAATTTGAGGTGGAAACTGGCAGCTGCGCTTTTTGCATGGGGAGCGAGCCCAAGAGGACTCTGGAGCGCGTTCAGTAGATGCTCCAGACAGAGAGCGGACGAAATCTCTTGGCACAATCGGCCATGAATTGGAACGGCCGACCCAAAAAGTGGAACCAGCAATGGAGTCTGGGTGAATTCGCTGAAAAAGAGGGCAGTGCGAAACTCTCGTCACCTAAAGCTCTGTCCCGAAGTTGGGGACTTCTTCACTTCTTCCCCACTCGATTTGGCAAAGTTTTGTTCCTTTGGGGACGTTTTTATTCCTGTGAAAGTCGCACCTGGCGGCCCCGGTCGGGCCCGCCTCCACCGACTGGTGGTGGGAGGCCTTTTTTTTTGACCGCTGGATAATTTGTCAAATCTGCCTGGAAACGTTATCAAAATTAGCCCCGTGTCCAAAGGAGGGACAAGAGAAGGAGTTCAGATTGCTCCCGATGAGATCGTCCTTGTTATCAGCCGCGATATTGGAGTGGCCGCGGGCTCGATCGCCCGCTCCATCGCCCGCTCGCTCAGCTGCGACGTCCGTGAAGTCGATGGATTTCCATTCAAGGATCCGCGACTGTGGAAAAACAAAAAAATTAAGTGTCTTTTAATCATTGCTGGGCGAGGACTCTTAACGCTCAGGCGACTTCACTAAAGGCGCGTTTGCCCATGACGGAGTTCTTGTTCTTTTTGTCACAGTGGAACCTCTTTCTGCATGACTTCTCTGCAAAACAATCTCCAACGTTATGATGTTGTCAGTGCGGAAGAATCCTCTCTGTCCCTCTCTCGTTATTTGGTGCAAAATCCCCTGAATGTGAATCCCCTGAATGCGAATCCCCTGAATGCGAATCCCCTGAATGCGAATCCCCTCAATATGAATCCCCTCACGTAAGAATTGTTCGCTACAAGATTTTGTTGTAGCGAAATCTCCTGGAAATGAATCCCCTGCAAACAAATCCTCCCGGGCCCTAAGAATCACGTCTCCGTATCACCAGTTGCTCCGGGCCTCCAGCGTGAGACGTCACAATAGCCTCCTCCGCGTGAGGATCAGATATAAACGGCTTCCACTGTGCTTTGGTCGGTGAAAGTGATTCTGACAAAATTTTGTAGGCCCGGCCACAAAAATGCGTCATTGCAGCCGGTCCCTCAGGCTTGTTTGTCCTGGAAATGATTGTGATCACTACCTGTTAGTGGCGCGCGCGCGCAGGCGCACGCACGCACATGCGTCGCATTAGCTCGCGTGGTGGATTTGCATGCATTTTCAAAACAAGCTCAGGTTCTTGAACTTTATCCAATAATCTTTTTCTGCTTATGATAATTCAGCTGGGAATTTTGCCTGCATAGCGTGACTTTCGGGAGAGGTCTGAGCAGAAATGGCACGCACGCTGGATGACGAATCAACCTTGTTTCCAAGATTGACCCCTCGCCCGCATGCTACGACTTCCCGTACAGAGAATGTCATTGTCGACATTTTTCGCAGAACTTCTAATTGTCTGGGAAGCTGTGGCGGTGCAGAAAAAAAAATGACGAAAACCACACACACGCGGACAAGATTTGTCCGACTCCGTCCGTTCGTCAGCCCCTCGGGGTCCTCGTGACAAAGGTTTTCGGCTGCTTCAATTAAAAAAAAGGTGCCATCAGCAGAGCCATGGAGGGCCAAAGCAGGGCCAAAGCAGGGCCAAGGCAGGGCCAAAGCAGGCGGGACTTCATATTTAAGTAGTGTAACTGTTTTTGTAGGCTCCCAGATTGCCAAGAAATGACAACAAAGCCTCCCTCTCCCCTTGATATTGAGTCGAGAGTTGCACAAAAGACAGCAGCCATTCTTGGCATCAGCCTGGCGACCCCTCATGCTGCAGTGTGAGGCAGAAAGAGGACAAATGAGGCCTGCAGGTGCAGCGTCTGACACGTGATATGTCCACCCGCTGACCTTTTGCATCTCATTTTTTGCGACTCACTCGGTATCTGTAGCACACTGCGGACAGAGGAAGAAGCAGGAAAAAAAAGGACACCTCGAGTCGGTGTTTTTTGGTCTCGGTTTGTTGACCAAACATCAGACTTGACTGCCAACAAGCAAGGTTGGATGGGCCTTTTTCCATCCAGTTTTGCTTGGTTTTGCGTCAAAGTCAAGGCGTTAAGTGGATTCTTTCTGCGTCATCGACTCAGTGATTGTGGTTCACTTACTTTAGCAGCGTTCCCAGATGCGGTTTTCAGCGGAACTGGACTCGGTCCGTGGGAAACAGGAAGTCCAGTGGCAAATCGAGCAAGACTCGCAGAATTGCCAGACTCTGACACATTCAGTAGTCTTGTTTGTGTGTGTGCGTTTGGCCCGTCAGGATTGCCAGACTGTCTCGTGTCTACTACGTGCGTCAGAGTTCACAGGGTGTGCCAAGTTTGACGTGACAGTGACGCCAAGTAAATCAGTTGCCAGACTGTCTCACGCGCGCTCACAGGGTGGGTCAAGTTGGACCTCTCCACGATGTTGACGAAACGCCTCGACGCAATCGAGTCAGGCTCTCCCAACTTACAGGGTGACCCCGGTGTCTCAAGTCACGCTGCACGGACAGAGAGACATTTTGTGTGTCAATGCATTCGTGACGATTGTTTGCGCTCGTTCGCCTTTTGGCGGAAACAAGGCCCGGAGAGAGAGGCCTATGGGCCTGTTCCAGGCCAACTCAGACACCTGTCTGACCCTGCAACCGGGGCTCTGTTTACGAGCTCTGTTCACATTGGAACCTAATTTTGGCATCAATCCTCAGGCTTTAAAGCAGTAGAGGCTGAGCTTGGACACAGCTCAGTTGCCACAGATGCAGCCCTGGGCAGGCCCCCCCCCTTAGGCCACAGAATGGTTGTCTCACTCAACTGCAAACGATCATGTCTGAGTCCACTTTGTCACAGTGCAAATGTGAGACACCCTGTGGACCTGCGGAGAATCGGCGTGAAGTCCTTCCTGCAAGGTTGAGGCGAGAAACCCCAAGTCAAAGAGTCCTTAGGTCTTCCTGCTTGGCCTTGCCAAATCAGTTATTCCCTGTCTCGAGCATCTCTTTTGCATCGCAACTCTGGGTGATTTATGGCAGCTCTTTTTTGTCCGGCGTGACTCTGCAGACGTCAATGCGTGGACTCGTATGCATGAGGTCGCGGCAGTCATAAGAAACCATCGTGCGCGGCCAGCACCGTCGTCGTCAGGGCCGAGTGCGGCGCTGACGTGGGCGACGTGGGCGACGTCGGCGACGTCGGCGACGCCGAGGAGCGTCCAGAACAACTCACACGCCAGAAGCTGAAAGCCCGGCTTGCGGACATCGGGGCCGGACGTCAAGATGACGGAGAAGGGGAAGGGAGGAAACGTATTGAGATGATTCAAAAATTCATTAAATCACCCGCGCGCGCCTGCAGCAACGGAGCATTGACTTCTCCAAGGAGGAAACGAATTAGTCTGCTTTCAGCCTCACTTTTTCTTCTGCCAACCCAACTTTATGGGCACCAAACCACGCCCTGCCCAAGTATTGAAACTTTTTGTTTTTGCTCTCTGGGGGGATTCGTTGTAAATAGTTGCTGCTGGTGTCCGTTTTTTCGTCCAGACGCGGCGATCAGGGTTCCCACACCGGACTCACGAGTGCCAAACCCGGGCTGGGGGGGGGGCAGCTTTCTTCCAGGGAAAAAGATCGGGTTTTTTTACAATCTGGTAACCCTGAGACTGAGATCAGCAACTTTTTTCCGCTGGGAAACCAAATCGTTTTGTCGTCATCCGTCAAAAACATGAACTTGCTGTTTGGTTCAATTAGTCTTTGTGAGCTCTAATAACAATGACCGAAGTCAGGAATAATGCGTGGGGTCTTTTTCAGCCTCGTTTTTGTATACCTGCTCGTATATATTTAAATGCACCCCTTGACACGTACTCGCTCGCTCATGCATGCCAACATTGATACCTGGACATTTGTACAGTTAAAGTGATTTGATGATGGGCGGAAAGAGTGGCCAGATCATAAAGCACCTGTGCGTGCTGTGTCGGCATCTCCCACCTTGTGGACGGGTTCGTCCCCAAGCTGGCCCTCCAACGGTTCCCTCGGGTGGCGATGTAGTGGCAAAACCCCGTTAGCCGGGTCATAGAGACGAGACTCGTTGTTGCATCCTCCCCGTGATGGATCCGTGTGTACCTCGGGACTTTGACGTTGTTGCACAACTTGTGAACTTGGATGACGGCTCCGAAGGCAGACCGAGTACCTGCTGTGGCAGACCGAGTGCTTGCTCTTCGATCCATCGTAAACGTGGATGTAGACGCATCTGTGGTGGACGTCGACGTCGATGCTTACCATCGCCCTGGACGTCGACCACGCGTTTCGCACCGGCCATGGGCTTCACGCTGTCCACGTACGCTGCGTGTACGTACATCTACAAGAGCACCCTGTACGTCCCGTAGACGCTATCCACACGCTTCGCGCTGTTCATGCGCTTCGTGTCGAGCCCGTCAAATCTGTGGCAACTCTTTTCTTACCCTCCTCTCCGCAGAGCAGAAAGAACATACGTACGTACGCATCACGTACCTGTTCATGCCCGTCCACTGCTACAACCTCAGGAGGCATGCCGGTTCGGCGAAACCCGGGGGAAACCATGGAAGTTCTGTTGCCGACACCAGAGTGAAAACCAGACCCAGAGGTGGAACCCCTGTTTGCAATTTCTACTCTATCTGTAGGGCAGATGTCAAAGCTGGAGGAACGCGGAAAAGGGTTAGTCTTGATTACCTCAGGGGTTCGCAGGGACCAAAGAAGACAAAAAAAACACAGCCCCCAAACCGATGATAACAGTGGGGCTGACGGCAAAACAAAAAAGGTGAGGTTCAGGGTGAACCGAGCTTCATCCTCCGTTTTTTTGCTCGTGGATTCGCTCACGCCCCCTCCTGTGCGCATGGATGAGAGCAAAAAACAGTTCGGTCTACATCAGGATGCTGCCGAGATGAGGGATTGCAGCGTAGGAAGAGCTGAAATGCCACAATGCTACCGACGACGATCAGGCCTTCCTGCTCAGGCCTTTTTAGTGCCTTTCCAGCTGGACGGTGCACGATGCGTAATGAATCCTGGGCACTAATTGCGGATATAAAAATGGGTGCAATTTTGAGCAGTCGCTGCTGCTGCTGCTGCTGCACTTTGCGGCGGCGTAAAAAAAAAAACAACAACAACAACAGCAGCAGCAGAAGTGCATTGTGTATCGACAGCACGGCTGATCAGAGAGCCGTCGCCCAAAAATGCACTCCTTCGCCTTCTTCCTGGGCAATTTTCTTCAGCAGAGACACATTTTGCACATTTATCGCAATTATTCGTGCGTGCATTTGCGGCTCATGCGCCTTTTTTGGGCCGGGGTTGCCCATTTAGGCCGTTTTGTCGAAGGACTCGCGGGGTTTTTATTCCCCCCGCCCTCCGGTGGCTTCGAATGGCGCGCGCGCAACTGCTGTTGAGTGCACATTTGTGGGGAAACATCACGAAATGACGCTGGATGTCAAGGTCATTGCCCAATCACTGGATCCATCGTGCGTCAGCGGACGCACCCTTGGCAAGCAAACGATCATTTGGAGTCTTCGTCTGCTTCGCACTCACCGTTTGACATCTCGCGCACATGCACACCTTCAGCCCCCCCCCCCCTCCATTGCTCAAGGTGGACTTCCTGGGGCAGTTGGTGTCATTGCCCTGGTCACACCTGGCGTGTTGTCACCTCTACAGGGTGGGTCAAGTTGTTTTGAAATCCAACACGGGGCAACCAGTGATGGTGTCAAGATACGACGCACATTTCTCCTGTCAAGGTCAACCTCAACTGCGTGAAAAGTCTCATTGGGACGACCTGAACAAGACGCTGTTGATGACTGTGTGTAAAGGTCGGACTAAACTATCCTTGCTAGTTTCATCTAAAATCTGCGGTCGAGGTCTGCGCAGTTGCTGACAGATTCGGAGTACGCACAGTTGTTGAGCTCAGCCTCAACCCGGTGGAAAAAGCAATGGTTGCTGCAACTTGGCTCTTACTTATTGACTGTACACACTTCCAAAACCCTGCTGTGCCTCGAGTTTTGAGCAGCAGCATGTTTGCTTTGACTTTGTGTCTCTGTTTATGTCTCACACTGTGCGTCATATTGAAAATACAGTCTCAGCTGCATTCTGTGTGTCCAAATGTCAGCTGCCACTGCTTCCTTGCAACTCTTCTACCCATTCTAGTTACTTCTGATCATTGTTTGAGCCTGCCAGTTGCACACTGCTGCACGGCCAGCATTAAACGCTGTCAGGACTCACTTAGATTATGCAATTCATAGCGTGCATTAGGTCCTTATTGGGCGAGGCCAATCTCTAAAATGTGCCATTTCTGCTGCAAGACTCTCTGCGAGTCCATTGGAATGAAGGAGTGGTCATTGTTTGGGTCCTTATGGACGTTGGGAGCTGCACTTGTGCAGTGATCATCACAAGAGAAGGGAGGCCATTTTTTGTTTCAAGCACCAAATGGACGACGTCTTCACTACTTGGCTGGAGGCAACAACAGGGCCGAGATGCATTCGAAAATCGCATTTCTTCACTCAGGGATGATGAATTGGGGGTCAGACCTGGCATTCTCCAGCTCTTGGGCAGTCAAATGTGGCTCATCTGATTCATGTCTGTGTCAAAAATGTGCAAGTCTTCGGTCAAATCAATCATTGCCTCGGCTGAGAAAGAACGATGGTATCGATCGACCATTCGTGACGTCATTGGTCTCTTTCACGCACAAACTGTTCAGCTATTACTGGTCATATGTGGGTCATGAACAGATGTATATTCCTGTGACTATGACCGGGGGTGGAGGGCGGAGAAATGTGCTGCCACTTTGGTGGATCACCCTGTATGTTAGGCACTGTTCCAATTGATGACGTTCTTGTCCTTCTTCAGGCTGCTGCATCGCCAACAACGAGACGCTGCCGGTGGCCGAAGACCAGATCTTCTCGGAGCTGACGTCTGACGACGAGTTCGGGTTCGACTTCCTGAGGGACAAGCGCGGCGCCCTCGAGCTGGCGCGCATGATGAAGTGCGCCACCGGATGCAACCCGCTCTCCTACAAGGGCTACGGATGCTACTGCGGCTTCCTCGGCTCCGGGCAGTACGTGGACGGAATCGACAAGTGAGCAGCGTTGCCCTTTGACAGGAGAAGTCAAGTGTGACTCGAGTCAGGCCAAAGAATGAGTCGAGCTCGACTCCACCACTATTGGACGCACGCGCCCGGACACGTACAAGATCTGGCTCGGGTCCAATGCGGGTTCAACCAGGATTAGAACATCCCATTTAGCTCCGCACGACAGCCTTGGGTGTGGAGCTAAGACCGGTAGTGTTGTACAGGGCGGTCACAAACACTAAAACCCTCATGATCTTCTGACAGAGGGACGTGACGGGAAGGAAGGCAGGAAGAGTTGTAAATATTGTCCAATCGTAAAAACTTTGACGCACACGAAAAGTTTGCGTAGCACCGGTGTACAGGGTGGGCCAAAGCCGCACCTTAATAGAAAATAAGACTTTCAGGGCAGGGCAAGAAGTCTATTGCCATCATGAATGTTGAGAATAACGTACCATACGACTTTATGCAATCATAAAATAAAAATTCAGCGTTGCCATAGTACCGAACAAAGCAGCAGAGCCGTAGGCAGGACAGATGGTATGGACTGAACAAAGTATATCACGTCACAAATGTTGGCAATACCTTACTTAATGCTTTTGTGCCTTAAAGTTCGATACCGGCCAAGTTGTTCTTTTCTGCAAACCGCACTGAGGGTTTCGGCCCTTTGGTTGTGACTGCTGGGAGTGTCGCTGGAGCGCTATTGGCTCAGCTCAGTAGACATAAAGACTTTATTCAGTGCGATTACAGAAGTCGTCTATGCTTTGCCGATGACCTGTAAAACTCCACTGATCAGGGTTGGCACATTCCCGCTCATATGACTGCCTTTTTTGATAATGAAACAAGTACTTTAGCGCATCCATCCACTTTGACTGTGCGTCTCCTCTCCTCAGGTGCTGCAAGATGCACGACTGGTGCTACACGACGACCACCTGCATGGACCTGCAGTACCACCTGCCATACTTCGTGGGCTTCAAGTGGAAGTGTAACGGAGGCGCCCCCTACTGCAGTAAGAAAATGTCACTTTGTCACAAGTGCAGGAAGTGGCCATTATATACGTACCTGCGTTAGACAGAGATAACCAGTTTGAACCAGGAGGGGAGGGAGTTCTACTGCTCTAGTCTGGCACACACGAAATAACCCTTTAATTACAGGTGGGGGCACCTAACCTGACGGCATCAAAGGTCTTTTTATGCCCTCCCCTCCTTCTAAGTATGGACACGAGACGGAGACCCCCGAAAAGACTGAAGAACAGGATCGAACCCCCCTCCCCCTCGTACCCGTACTCGACCTTTGGGCCGTTCAATTTGCCCAACAACTTTCTATTGTAGGGCAAGATTACATTGCTTTCTATCACGTGCTCTAGTGACCTTCGCTGGAATGTAGCAACTCCTGTGTAATCAATTCTCCCTTCGCTTTTTTTTCACCTTGAGGAGGCGTTGGCTAAACGAGCAGGAGGGGTCAGAAGGTACTAAGACACTTCCGCACCCTGGTCTTTGCGGACCAGAATGTTCCGCGCCACTCGTCTGGTGTCCACGGCCACCGAGTCCACTTCCAGGGCATCTCCTGGTTGCTGACGGAGCAGGAGACGCACGTGCTGAGCCAGGCAGCCTCCACCAAGTAGAGGGTTTGGGCCCTCTGGTGGTGGATGGCATCGTTGGGCCCAACATTTGCCATGGCCACGTCAAAAGACATGGAAATACAGGGTGTGGACTATGGAAATGTTTGCATATCTTCGTGCAGGTTGACAGACCTACAAGTCTTTCAATGGCCCTGTTCCACCCTGTCGAAAAACAAGCATCTTTGAAGAGAGATAAGTTGATCTCATCCTTGATTGCGGGAGGCCAAAAAACCCATCACTTTCCAAAAAAGAAAAAGAAAAAAAAGTGCGTACATTTTCAAAGCAGCCTCCTTGACATGGTCGATCTTGATGCAGGCTGGGCAACAGCTCTAATGTGACGGCTTCCCCGCCAGTGTCTGAGCTCTGCCAGCGGAACAACGCATTGGAAGTACGTTCTCGTCCGCAAACGTCCGGTGCGGAACCGTCTCGGGGGTAAACTCCCCCTCCCTCCCCCCTCCTGCCCGTCCTGGGACGCCCCAAACTTTGGGATTCTGTCCGTGCCCAAAGGGCATGTCTTGGGTAGCAGGAGTGAGTGTTGACGGCTCAATAATGGGCAGGCAAGACACATGATGTCTAAGGATTTTTGACCATTACAAAAGAATGCTAATGACACGAGGAAGAAAAAAAACGTGCGTACTTTACATTAGGTGAACGTAATGATTCTATTTCAAGCTGGAACGTGCAATTACCGCCATAATGGGTGGAAAAAAAATGAGCACTAAATTCAGCTTCTCTTGACAGTTCAATTGTCTGAGACTTGCTACGCCTCAGTTTCATTCTCGTTCCTGCCCCAAAACTCTGCCCAAAGACGATTATTTTGGTTCTGGCGCCCCAAAATGAGTAGCCAATATAATGGAGGGCAGAAGGCAATAAGAGGCAATATTGTGAGCCACTTCAGCTTTGTGATTGAACTACAGTCGATTCACGAGTTCAAGGTGATTGTGTGTGTGTGCGTGTGCGTGCCAGCGTGGGTGCGCGTGCGTGCGGGGGTGATTTTTGAAGGATGGTCAGAGAAGCAGGAAGACGCACAGGGGATGAAGCGAAGTAAAAGGAATGCTTGGTCAGTTGCAGCCCAGATGGAACTTACTTTTGTGCGTCTTATGTGTTAGTGATGAGTGTGAGTCGAAATCGAGAGGCCCGCGAAAACAAATGACTCGATTTCTGCTGACTCTTGGAAGTTCTGGGTCGTCCACCAGCCGACTGTTTTGTCTCTCTGGATGGAGTTCAGTGAACTCGAGCCAAATGTCCAGTCAGGGTCGAGCTGCCTGAGTGTACCAAGTCCTTGCAGAGCATCCACCCATCTCTCAGTCACCCACTCCACTTTGCTCCAGAGGTCCCTCCATTTGGTCCCGATTTGTCGCTGCCACCCTGTAAGTTGACAAGCAGAACTGGGTCGTCCCCGCGTCCTGCCTGACCCGGGCCACTGTCCGGGCAGCGGGGGCAGGAAGAAACAATGCTGGGCGTCCAGGAATGGAAAAGAATTTCGGAATTTGCTCCATCCGTGAATGTCTCGATCCCAAAACAAGACGCTCATTTCCAGTGTGTCCAAATTTGTGTCTGTTCCTGCGTCGACCTTTGTTCAACTACCAGTTAAAGGCGCCTCCTGCCTTTGTCCGTCCGTCTGTCTCGGGCACACATAGTACGCACTCACTGTACGTACGCACTCGTAGGACGCGCACAATAGTACGTACACACCCGTGAACTGCATAGGGTGCAGTCCCCATAGTACGTACGCACTGGCGGGTGCAGACGCACAGCAACAAGAAGTACGCGTACCAGAGCACAAGAGCTGTGCACACAATGCTGGAGATTTCGGACCCGGTTACCAGATCAATCATCACTGGTGGGTGATGATTGCCTGGGAAGAACTTTACTTCCAGTAAGGGGTTTTTTTCTTTCCTCAAATGAATCAATAAGATATCGATTTGTGAGGGGGACAAAAAAAACAGAACGACTTTGCCGAGACTTCAAGGATTTGCACAGGGTAATCATAAAATATCCCATGCGTAATGGATGTCTTATGGACGAGGAAAGGCAGGAAAAGTTGTACATAGATGTTGTCTTACCACAGAAAGTTGGACTCACACAAGAAGGCGACCTCCATCTACAGGGTGGGCACGAACACTGAGATCTCTGGTAAAATGCTGCTGCCAACAACTGCTTGGTAAAGGAAAAAAAGTTTGTCATGGCGAAAATTGCGGACAATGACTTACCATACAGTTTTATTCATCATAGGCATCAGGGTTGCCACATTACTTAGCAAAAAAGAAGGTAAAATGCATGGCGTCGCAATATCGCCAGACAAGTCGGTACATTCGATATCTCAACGCATGCTTGAGTGTCTTGTGTCTTCCCCAAACCTGATGGGCTCCAAATCTTTGAGTATCGAGTATCGGAGGTCAAAGTATCGTCCGACCGTCGACGAGGCTTTGAAATCCCCCTTATACGAGGGGATTTGGGTCTCCCACAGACAAGAAGGAATCGAGAAGGGAGGGGGGAGGGGATGTATTTGAGAAAATTTGCCGATTCGGTCGTAAAAACGCCGCGGAAAACACCTTTTGGAGCAGCGAGAAGCGGTGGCCAGAGTATCGTGAAAGTGTGATGCCCGGTATCGAGTCTCGCCCTGCGTTTAGGTCTGTTGATACAAAAAGTATCGTGTCGCGATGCTCGGGGTAAAGTGATTCTGTCCAGAACAGCTCAGAAAAAGGTTGTCACATCTGGAGCTCCTGATGTTAGCTCAAGGTACTAATACCGCCATCTAATGGTGTAAAAGATGTCGACGTTAACTTGTCATAAAATTTTATTCCCCCACCAAAACATCAAGGTTGCCACAACACCAGGCTTTCCTGCTGCCTGACGATGAGCAGTGGCCACTTCCAGGGTGTAGCATGACCGAGGCACCTCTCTTTCTTCTTGACCCCCCACAAGTTGCTGACGCGAGTTTTGACTTGCGTCCGTCCAGGGCGCATCCTGTCCAACGGCGACGACGACAACAACAGCAGCAGCAGCAGCAACAACAACAACAACAAAGCTGCTCCCGTCACTCTTGAAATGAAGGATGAGCTTCCAAAGTCTTGGTCCTTCTGACCCTGTGTGCAAACATTTGTGTGCGCGCGCCCAACTTGCGGAAGTTTTCGGCCCTGGCCGTGTAGCGCGCGAGCCTGGGCTTGAACCGCCCTTTTGAGTCACGAACAATCCCACATAAAGGCCCCATCTGCAATTTGGTTGCATTTGCAAAGTGCACCTCGCACTGTAACCTTTGCCAAAAGAGAAGCTTGATGGATTTGGCATGCATAATCTTTTCGTTTTTTTTGTTCTGCCTTTTTTTTCTCTCACGCGATCACCGCTTGGTCAGCAAACTTTATATCATCGATTAACGACAATATCGATGTTGTTGTTCACGTGCACGCTTTGATTGGGCGACTGCAGGAGAAAAGTACGTACAGGGTGCGTCAGGACGGGAGAAAAGTGCGTACAGGGTGCGTTAGGACGGGAGAAAAGTGCGTACAGGGTGCGTTAGGACGGGAGAAAAGTGCGTACAGGGTGCGT
>JAAUXU010076298.1_pt1 | contig 12502 bp, 7 predicted proteins | sample 7278151 | NCBI WGS metagenome assembly JAAUXU01 (sample SAMN14350113, study PRJNA611818) | marine sediment metagenome | isolation source: surface marine sediment (1.8m) | place: French Polynesia: Moorea | collected 2018-08 | reverse complement strand
CTCTTTCCCCCACTACAGTACAGGAATCCCCCTTCCCCCCTGGTCTCTGGAGTGCCGTTCAGAGAGGGTGAGAATGGCAATGGCACCTCCAGATTTTTCATCCTCACAGAATCTGCTGGACCCTCTCTTCGAGTGACCGCGATTCTTCTTTTCCTCTCTCTTTCAGATCGCGTTGAACGAGACGAAATCGTCTATGTAAGAGTGCAGCTTTGAGTTCCGCCTCCTGCACGTCCACGCCGAGGGGAAAGCGGGGACCAACGTTGCTCTGGGCTGTCAGCGTGGCAGGCACTCGCACTCGTCACTGCACAACGTCTCTTCGTCTATGGGAAGCAGTGGCTTGTGAATCCGGCCTTAAATGAAGTCGGTGGCTCCTCTCTTTCGCTCTTCCACGTATGACCACATGTTTGTCACTTTCACAGCGGTGGCAGCAGCAATTTTGCTGAAGACAGAAGCAGCAGCGATTGAAATATGACCATCCGGAGATTCCTTCTCGTTCCCCCGTCTGAAGCGTTGGTCTTCCAGGCATTCGGGCTTTCCCCTGCAGATCACAACAGTTTAGATGGTGACATTGGCGCAAATTTGGCATGTTTTGGCTCACCATCCACCAGGACATGGACCTTCACGGCTGCTGTGGCCGCGCCGCCCGCAGACTGGCACGAGTAGTTTCCGGTGTCGCCGACAGACACGCGGAAGATGCTCAGTCGACTGACAAGCGAAGTTGTTTGAGCAGCCATTGAGCCGAGCATTCCAGGCGAGGTCGAATCCTCCACGATGAGGCCACGACCTCTAACCGGCCAATTTAATAGCTGCAAAGAAAGTCAGTCCTTACGTACACATACAGGGTTAGTAGTGCGTTGGGAGACAGAAAACTAGATTTCCTTCATTGCTAAAGCAAGAATTATTGCTTCATCTTCTGAAGCCTTGAAATCCGTCCAGTTTAATTGTTCGAAATTACTTTCCCTTGAGGATATCTCAGGTTGGAGTCTACGTTTGAAGTTCTTACAAATGGAACACACATTTTTCATGGATAATTTCTCCTCCGTTTTTCAAACTTTTCTCCACTCCTTCCACATTTCTGTGTCGTTTTCAACGTTCTCTTGATTCTAACCAAGATGGACCAAACAGAATAATCCAATGGTTTTACATAGATCCTGGCGGCCACGTGCTTTTCTCCCCAAAATTGGACTCGCAACACTCCTTCGTTGCTTTCGCAGAATGCGGAAGAGCTCCGTCTTGCAGAAAAATGCAAGGAAGTTTAGAAAACTAAATTTTATCTTCCCCACCTTTCGCCCACCCCTGTGACAGAAATGAGGTTCTCACCCACCCAGCGGTCAGGAAAAGGGTCCTGGACTTCGGGTTGGGAATGAGGAAGGAAACTCTCGAATCTTTTTGAAGGGTCTCACAGCCAAAACTTGGAGGATCCCCTTTGGTACTTCGTGCTCGTTTTGATTGGCTCGGCTATTAAAGTGGGGTCATATTTCATGGGCTACCAAATTTCACTAAACGTGTTACCATCATTTACTGTTTCACGCTAAAAAGCTCTGAATACCGGATGCAGTTGTAAGTCTTAGGTTTTACTTTTTGTGGAAAATCATCTCACATCCCTAAAACCTGTCTTTTTCTTCTGTGTGTAGCCATGCATGGACAAAAGTGGTGCTTGATGTCACTGGTTTACATCACAATGACTATCCTGATTTAAGTCTGACTCACCACGGTGATCGCCTTTGACCCGGACATAATCGGCAAACAAAAAAATGTGGCTTAATTGTTCTTTTTAAATAGCAGCTTTAAACCTTCTTTTGGCCTTTTGCTCAATTTTTTGTCTGCACCGCCTGAGGGCAAAACAAAGCAAATTGCAAGGGGGTGAAGCAAAAAGCAGCAGTGACCTTTTGGGGTGCTTCTGGAGGCAGTTGGGGTGAAAGGTGTGGCCCAGTCAAACTCCGTCATGCCACGACGATCAACAAAACTGGAGGAAAGTCGATGAAATTTGTTGGCCTTAACTTATCTGATTTCTTAGTGTCTCGACATTGGATGCTCCAGAGTTGGCAATCCAGACAACCCCTTTGCCCTGGCTCAAGAGGGCAAGACCAAAGAATGTGGCGCATCTGGAGGCTAGAGTAAATTCTGATGGGATGCTTTTAGACAGACTTACGCATGTTCCACATTTTTGTAATTTCGTGTTAACCCGTCGGGAAAACCATCCAGTGCTGAATATGGCACAACAGAGTGAGTGTAGAGATGAAGTAACATTCCACAAGTGCCATGGACGCTTTCTTTGGTCCTCTTCTGTCCCATTGGGATTGTCTTTGCAGCTGGTGACCTCCCTTCAGGACAGGTGTGTCATAATTAGATGGCCACGTTGGACATAAATTTCATCACGATGTATTCCAGAATCAAAAGATAAGAGATGTAGAAAATACCAGCACATCGCACCAGCTTCGCTGCGTGGGAAAAGTGCCCCTGCCCCAGCAGTCACATCTGTTGGGATATCTTCATGGAATACTTGGGGTTCGCTCGTAGAGTCGATCTGGGTGCCTGATGGTGTAGAGGTGAAGGCCAGGAACTACCATGATCTTCTGCGCCGCCAGGTCCGGCCCGGGATCGATGCTAATTCTGTCCCAGGGACATGGGAGTGGCAACAAGACCGGTCATAAGGAACGTGCCATGCATGACATGATGGAGGAGGAGGAGTGGTCATTCTTGAGTAAGGAGGACCGGCCTCCTTCCTCATTGGACTGTTCACCGACTACGCAGTCTGGGACAGTCTGGGCTGGCGTGGCAGACTGCGCCAGATGAAGAAGACACCACGAAGGCGAGGGTGAAGGAGGTCTGACACAATACGAACACTGACTTCATCAGGACGGTCACCGGTGCCCTTGGAACCTTCAGAGCCACGTTGGAGGCTGTCATCACGACCGAGGGCGGACGAATCCAGTAGCCCGCAGGTACGGGAAGGTAGGACATCAAGCTCTATTTCCTCCTTTTCTGGCGCTGGGCCGCCATTTGTCATTTTGGCTCTAAGGACTGATTTTCTTTCACGACCACCACTGATCGATTCCACGAACGAACCCTGTAGATTTAGGATATGACGCTTTTGATGTGGGGGATATTGCAGCAGCTGAGATCTTCCAGCATCACTGCAAGTACTGTTCCCATGTTACCAATTCCAGTAACCCAGTCACAGATTCAGAATCATTTATAGAAAAAGTAACACATGTATTAAACTTGGCAGCTTGTACCAGATTCAATAATTTCCCTTGCCTGATTCATATTTAAAGTATACAAGTCAGTTAATACAGTGAAGCAGTCAATAAACATTCATTAGTAAACCATTTGATGAAATCTATGTTTTATATAAGTCTAAGACAGCTTCGGGAGTTGACACAGCAGTTCCACCTCTGCTTCAATATCTCTCACAGACCGATCATTTCTGGGATGTTCCATGTTAGTCAAAAACGGATGTCCAATGCCTCTCTCAGGTTTTCTTGCCAGGCTCCGTCTCAAATGCCCTTGATGACAACCTCGTGTACATCATCTGTCCTTAATTCAATCAGACTTGCCCATGTACACGCCATTTTGATGCGCAATAAGCGGCAGCGCGAGATAACGTGAAAGATGTGAGACTTTCAAAAAACGACTTTGGTCCCATTTCCATTGGTTCCGGGTTCTGATCAAGAAACAGTGGAGATCTAAGTAGTGGCATGCAGTATGTTGTCTCTCGATGTTTATGTCACCGACAAAGTTCAAAGCCCGGCATGCTCATATTGTGTAGTCAGTCTTTGTAAAGGCAATGCGCACCTTGGTAAGAAAAAGGTGTGGTGGAACACAAGCTGGAGCACCTGCTCGTGCTGCACTGCAGGCTTACAGAGCAGTCGCGGTGGAGGAAGTCGAGAAGTCAAAAAATTCGCTTTTATGAAAAAGTCCGGAGAAAGCTTAGGATACCTTGAAGCAGTGGTGCGCAAATCACCAGAGAACAGAACAAAAGAAATTGTCAGAGCGACTTGTGGATCCGGATGATGACGATGAGATGAAGACAAATGGGCTAGACTATCGACTGATGCGTATATTTAAAGTGGTCACAGACGAACGGGATTTTCACGAAAAGAATACAAAAGAGAGGAGATCAGACACTATTTACCCCAATGGAAGATCTCTTAGACACTCCATATGAAGCACACACAGTCCGCAAAAGTTTGTTAGTGAAGCCTGTAGTTTCAAAGGTTTACAACACCCGATTATTGACCTCTGTGGTATGTAGAGTAAAACAGACCAGCACTACCGCTACATCTTAAACTATCAAGACAATTTGGCCAAGTTTTGTATCATGAAACCTCCGAAGCAGAAGTGCCAAAGAAATGGCTGAGCACTTTTTTGATACTTTCTGTAAAAAGCAAAGATGTGCGGTATACCGATACCGAGTACAGTGCTCTCAGATTAATGGCAAACCATCGGGACGGGACGAAACTGTGCAATTAAAAGGAGTCCCCTTTTTGGCAGATACCCAAGGCAATTTCAACCCACAATAGCAAGAAATGGCAACAGTGAACTGTTGCTTTTTACTGAGAAAATAATTCCTCTATTTTTGTGTAGGTGGTGGATGTGATACTGCCCGAGAGCTCTTTGCTGCAGTGGATGTCCTTACTCATGAAGACTTCCTGTTTCATGTCTTGCTCTCTGATTTCCTTCAGATTTTCAATCTGGTGAGGCACTGGCGTATCCAGAAAGTTCGCAAAATTGTGGGACTTCTAAATTATTGCATTGAATTGTCAGAAAATTGTGTAAAGTTGGTGTGAAAGGTTTGATGAAAAAGTGCCAGTAAGCAGACATTTGTGTGATTATCCGTATAAAATTTCTAAATTAGGATTCAGCACAATAAGGTGTACATGTATACGGAGTGTGCGATCTACCGGAGTGTCATTAAGCGGAGAGCACAGATTTAAGGCTCCGGGCACACGTGGCTTGCAGACAGGGTAAAACCGGGGTAAAACCCCTGTGAGGCTTTTTTTTACCCCAAGTCACAAAATCTCCTAGATTTGACGGCGTTGAATATCGCCGGTCGGTATTGTCCTAGGTCAGTACTTACGTTATTGTCTATGTCGGTATTATCATCAACTCGGTGTATCGTCATCATGCTCAGTAGTGGATCTACAATCTACTGGTTTGTTTTCACTTAATGTTGCCATGATCATTTTCTTGAACAAAAGTCTGAAATCACTGAATATGTGAGCAGTGACAAAAAGGAGAAAAAGGGGGAGGGAGCGCACGCCAAGAAACCTCAATCAGACAGTGATCAGTAAGGTCCCCTGTGTGTTCACTCTTTGTTAGGGGGCATGCACAGACGAGTACAAGTACTCTGCTTGTGCTGGCATGCACAAGCTACACAGGCAGAAGGAAGAAGGAAGGTGCACAGGCAACTTGGTGCAGTCGACTCTCAATTTTTGCATCTTGTCAGCTGTCAGTATGAGTATCCTAACATTCTAGTACATCACCATGAATGTGTTGCAAAAATTGAACTTGACTGTACCAAATTACCTGCCGAGTTGAAAAGTGTTTTTTTGACTGATTGAGTTTTCTTTGCATGCGCTCCCTCCCCCTTTTTCTCCTTTTTGTCACTGCTTGCTACAGAAAGTCCAGACGTAGGGAAAAATGGGCCCCATAGGTGGCATAAGGAGCTTCAGGTGGTGTCCCCCCCCCCAGATTTAGGTGGGCCAAGGGAGGCAGAATCTGCCCACAAAAATTTCTGCACTTTTCACTAAAAAAAAGTGGCCAGAAATGGCTAAAAACTGCCAGCACTGGTGTGAGGTCATCAGTGGGTTGCTGCAGTTTGAGTGCTCCAGCGCCACTATGGTCACTCAAGACTGTGAACTCGTGTACTCAAAGTTATGGGTCACCGTCTGGAGAATTCGCTCCATGCATAAGTTCCACCCCAAAATGACTCCACGCAGCCTTTGCACTAAGTTTCCTCTCACTGAAATTACTTTCGCCAAGGTCTGTACATCATTCAGTTGGTGATCAAATACGGGTGGCAAAGGTCGAGGAATGTCGGAACACTAACAAATATCTCCGCCCTTCCGCCGACCTGGTCGTTGTGATCGATTTTGAGGACCACCTGGTCCTGATCACTTCATACTGCCCCGGCTGAATGTTGCGCACAATCACGGTACCTTCACGTCACTTATGCCCAGTCCTTCGTGTACGTACTCACTGCACTACGGACGTATGTGCCAAACACATCAGTACCGGTGGTTCTTTTCATTCCCATTACCAATGAGGGGTAGAGGAATCTCATCCCTGAATTTAACAAGGCATCTCCTGCTCCTTTTTTCCTTCATGCATGTCCAACACTGATCGAGACCCGCTATCTGACAGTTAATCTGAGGCAATGTATCCGAGGAGGTGCGAAAGCAAGAAGATGAGTTCCCCCCCTGCTGATGCTGCCTATCGCCCCAAATCCCCATTGTTGGCAAAACTGATTGATCGGTATGGAGAATCTTGCACAGATGCGCACGCACACAATGGGAGCGTGCCTATCGACGTAGGCACCATACAGTGGTGTACTCGTAAGTCCTAAGATAGGTTACTTACCACCCACTAGTGGGCTCACCTCGCTCGAGTAGGATTTGGGATGAAAAGATATCACGTCTACAAGATACTAATGCCAAGCGAACTTAATAATGTTTAGCTCCTGCCATGAGCCAGACTTTGCTGGAGCATACGAACAGCAGTTTTTGGATATGGCCACAAATATTTGACATACTCACAAGTTCTTCACAAGAATTCATGTGTAAGGGGAGGGAGAAAAAAAACCCAACCGGTCCAAGCAAACTGCCTTGTTTGGGGGCACAGACAGTTTTGACAAGATCATTGTGACGTTTGTCTGGAATAAAAAGTGGTGTCATGTCAAGGGTTCCGATACTGCTGAAGTTGGCCCGGGGATTTGAAGGCGGGAACTAAATTATACCTGCGGTGACCACAATACTGAAATTTTAACTAGGAAGTTGAGCGTATATGACTAGGAATATGACAGACAAACCTATGGAACCAAACGCATCTTCAGATCTTGCATGTCCTACTGCAGAGACACCGATGCGGTCGATCAATACAGTACTCTGACCATGATCAGTCCTCAGGAGTAAATTATTTTAGCCAATAAAGATATGATCAGTCAAGAGCATTCACACTTCACTCACTTATTTCAGCAAAATTGAAACAGTGTGATGACTCACTCATTTTTAAGCGGAGGGAGTATGATTGAATCTAAATACAGTACTTATCTTACCGGTATGTAAAAAGATACTTTATATACATTTAAGCTTATAAACGCAACTCTCCGATGTCTCCTGATGACGGTTCTATGATCAGGTGAGAAGACAACAGCAATGATTGAGTTGGAGCTGCTTCATTGAGCTAGCATTGCCTAGCGTAACCGGGCGTAACTTTTCAAGTCACTTTTGTCCATTGCCCTGCCTTTCTTGTCCGATCAGTGCTTCAAAGTCCTGTGAACATCTTGCTAACAGCCACTTTGGTATTTTGAGCGGTAAATTCAAACTTGAGACGAAAGCGAAAAAGCCAGAGACACATGTCAACTGAGCTGTTATCACGAATGACTTTTCTGCTCATTCTGGGCAACCTTTGACTCCCTGACAAGCACATTCGGTGTGCCAAATATAGGACCATTGTGTGCTACTGTACATGGCACACTGACGCACACCCTTGACTTGCACAAAAGGTTTCTTAAGCGTCTTCTGTCAGTCTTGGCCGCAGCTCTTGCTCATCAGATTACTCATAATCCGTGAAGGAAAGTCTGTGCAAAGGACAGAAAAAACAACGGAAATGTTTCCTCAAGTCTCTTTTTCCTTCTGTCCTGTCTTACTGGTCGACAACAAAGAGTCCTTTTAATTGTTCATGCAACATTAATCCAAGGGAAGAAGACTTCATTCGGTGCCTCTATGAGTACGGCATATTAGTACTCCGTACTCATTGAGCGAGAGTACGCAAAAGAAGCGGGCGCAGTACAGACAAGCAGGAAGTACATCCGAAATTCTTACGAGCGAGGCCGAAAACCGCGGCGAGGCTGGCGGCTGTCTCAAAGTGAATGGCAACCACAGCAGCGGAGGCCACCCTGTTATGCATCCATTTTTTCTGTTGATGTGCGTGCGTACGAGCATCTCCGGCAGCCTGGACGTACTTTCTGTTGTGTGTACGCATGCACTGCTACTATATGTAGGACGTACACGGAAGTTTTCTCTTGTACGTACATAATTGGTGTAACGAGTCGTCTGTACCACACTGTTTTCTCACGAGCACCAATAGAGCATCCGCCATACCATCTTCTCCGCAAATTGGATTTAGCCCGACTACATTGTGACCGTATCACAGTAGACGCCGCTTACATTCCAGATACTTGGTCAGTAGTGTTTGCTGTTCGAGTTAGAAGGGGAAAAACTCGACCTTAGAACTCGGCCAAGTTATTTCGAGTTGTACGGTTGTCACAAGTTTGCTTCTTCTTAAAAGGCTCTGTCGGATAGGCAATTAAATGCTAGATGTGTATACAGTGTACCTGAAAATTGGCGCCCAAATATTTGTGGATTTTGCATGATCTCATGATGTAACTGGTGGCACCTTCAGCCAGATATATATCATTTTAGTGTTCCACTGAATCACATGCACATTTGTGTTTCATTTACATTTCTTCCAGGAACATTAAAGTGGTCCTACTGTCCCTGACCCTACACCCTACGTAGCACAAGTCACTGGTGAACTGAGCACGATATTTTATGTACACGGACAACTCGAACCCAAAACTCGGTTTTGACTCCAGACTCGAATTTCTGAAAAAGTCGAATTTTTGGCAAACACTAATAGTTCGGGACTGCCGTAACAGTGAATTGATACTGTCGAAGGAAGCGAGTTCCAGGAGTCAAAGTCCTGATTCGACCGTTCAAGCGTGTCGCACTGACAGGACCCTAGTGTTAAAATTGTGTGGAGTACGAACTTATGGTAGAGGAGTCATGGTAAAAGCCATAGTCCAGGGAGAGTTGCGGCCTGTCCCACCCAGCGAGAAAGTCTCATTTTAGCAAGGCAGTCTTGAGCTGCTATTGTTTCTACTCTTGCTCGAGAAGCTTGGGGAGAGACAGGCCGACCGAGAAAGAGAGAGAAAGAGATCTTTCGGGGTAAGAATAATCAAGTGAACTTTCAATGTCAGATCCTGTTTGTGGGGAAAATTAGTCATGGCCCATTGAGCACAATCATTACGTCCTAACTTTTTGGGTGGTCTCGTCATACCACTTCTTCGAGTGGAACTGGGTAATTGCATCCGGGATGCGGTCGCGTAGAGGTCAGAAAGGACATAACCTCACTCATGTATTCATTCTTTCGTTAGGATATATGATCCAGAGAGCCATGGCAACACTAAGCAGTTAAAGCTCATACTTCTTTGTCGGATTCTCATATGCTTTCATTTTCATTAGCCATTAAAGCCTCGTTTTTGCTGGTGCAGAGTGCCTCTTATTGACTACTCGTGACCAATGATAGCACATTCGGACTAGCTTGATCGGGAGAAATTCGGGCCGGGCCAGTTTGGACGTCATAAGTTGAGTTCCGTTATGGGCGATGTCCATCGACATACGCAGAGTTGGCTGTATATTTGGCACAGCAGGTACAGAAAAAAATTCTTCACAATGTTCCTCAGCCTGATGTAATAGAAAATTCTTCCACCTTTATTTATCCTCCAGCAGAAAAGCTCCTCATTCGTTAAAAGGGTGTAACAATAAAAATGAGACCAATTTGAACTGACGTAGAACGTCATGTCAAATGACTAGAAAGAAATTCATTGATGACTTGACTACTGTTGTAGTCATCTTTGTTGATCAGTCCAGCACCAAGATGTGCTGAGAGATCGACCAAGACAAAAGAACCTGTGCAACCGATTGATGCAGACAATCCCAAAGAGGCTGCAGGCAGTCATATATGTTCGTATATGACCACCACAATGTGAATTTCTAGTCCCGAAATTCTAGGTGAAAAACGTCAGTTTAAGTCGTGTACGTTTTTGCTGTCACACCCTTCACAGACAGCAGAGCTCGCTGGATAAAAAATAGTCGCTTCTTTTACCAAGATCTTCACAATGGGGTACGAAGTTGCCGAGCATGGTCAGACTGCAATGCATAAACTGCGCCTCAGTTTGATATCAATGTGTGTCAATGAGCGATTTCTGAACGTCCACATTGAGCTGTGACTCTCTGTGGGTTTAACATTGGGTCAGAGTCAGTCAGACATGGTAAGGCTGAATGCAGTGGTCAATAATGATATACATGTATTTTATGATCAACTCATATACCGCATTTCTCCGATTTTAGTCCCAGAGGGCTTTCTTAGAAGACCGGGTGTCAAGGGACGGGACTCTAAAAGAAGACCAGGTGTTTGGGCGGAGCTCGAAACTCCATTTCTTCAGATGACACACATACTGCATACCGGTACACTTTTTATTCCTTGGCCATCACAGTAACGTTATCCATATCTTCGTCCTTCTGCAGTTTCAATTGGGACTCCTGATCCCTGCAGCCAGCATTTTGTGATCTCTTGTGGCTATACTCCATCAGTACATTAGCTCTTCAGATAGGTTGTTCCCTGACCCATCCCAGCCAATGGTGATGCAGCAAAGTGAGGGGAAAATCCGTACCAGTACATCTTTCAAGCGATACCCTGATCCTACATGGAGCTCTAATAGAGGGGGCTTTATTATAAGACAAGGTGTCTAGGGATGGGGCTCTAACGGAAGGGGGGCTCTAATAGAGAAGTAGGGCTCTAATCGAAGAAGTAAGGTAAATATGAGAATCAACAATGATATATACGTATATTTCAGGAAAGACAAAAAATGGCAGTGTGCAAGCCTTAAAAACATACTAGTAAAAGCATTTCTGATTGAGCTCAGCTCCTACGAGACTGATTTTAAAAATTCCTTTGGCGGGTTGTAGCGTAATGAGTGAGGTTTTATGCTACGTTGACCGTGAACTTTAAAATATCAGTTTCCCTAGCCTAACCCAAAGCTGCAGATGCCGATGGCGGCCATTTGCCACAACTCTTAAAGCTTCGCAAAAAAGGGAAGAATGAGCAGTGAAAAATAAAATGCCTAACAATCGCGTGAAACCCCACTCATTACGCTACAGACAGGAAAAGGAATTTTCAAAGTCCGTACGGTAGGAGCTGAGATATAGCCCTTGTACAATGGCCGGTATCCATGAGACACCGTACAGTATATGAAAAGGGATTTCCCCCTTCAATATGTCAGCACAGTGTTTTCACAGCAGCGTCTCACTCAGCACTGTTGGATCAAATCTGCAGGCTGCACCGGATCGGTCAAGGATGGGATTTAGCCTCGAGGATTTGATTCAGCCAAGCTTTCATCATCCGGACTAGAGTCAGAAATTTTGGCCCTCATTTGTCATTGTATTTGCTACTTAGGCTTATATGCGAATCGAAAGTTTAGCCTTCACCTTTGCCAGTACTTGTTAAGTTAGCACTTTGCATTTCCAGATTGGAACCACATCGACTCAATTCGATTCCAGCAACACCACCCTTGATTCCATTCAGCCACAAAACGCTTTTGTTCGGGTTCGAGTGTTAGTCTTTACTTCCGATTCGACTCAACATTAGTCTTAACGCGCTGCGCAGAAGAGTGGGGAGTTGACGAAAATTGCAACGTGCCACGTGTCACGTGCAGAGCATGTCATTTACTAGTGCCGATTGTCAGACTTACTGGAGGGTGACGTCTGTCGCCGCTATGATAAAGCCAAATACGAATAATTTTCCATCAGTCGCTATCAAGAAGGCATGACACGAAAAATCTTGACTGTTCCATAAGTTATTCATGTTGCAGACAGTTCGTTTCACATGTATCTTAGATAGTAGCACCTTATTTCCTGCAAGTTGACGGAGAGACATTAAAATACGAGTCTTGTTGACGAGACGTTGTTGTTCTTCTCAGTACTTTTTGGGTTTCTCCACCAAGAAACTTGAGATGCGGTTTGGTCAAAGATGTTATTTGCTAGTCTTTTGTTCAGAAAGTCCTTTTGGTAAATGAAACGTTACAGTAAGGTGAACATGAGCGCCGTCGACCGTTCAAATATAAACGGTCGACGGCGGTTACATCACATTCTTCTCAGTCACTGTTTTTTTCAGTCACAAATTTGGAGCCATGGTGTCCGCCCCCGGTGAGCTTTTGCCAAAAACAGAATGCCAAAATGTGCATAAACATCTTGAGGACTTAAAGACACCATTGGACTAAAATCTGTTGGTTTGCCGTCGTAATGTTTCATGCGATGAAATTCTTTGAGCAACAACGGACTTTTTCCACCAGACATCTGCTAACGCTACTAATGAAGGTGACTGGTTTTTTTTTCATTTGCAAAAAAACATCTACTTAGTGCCTCATTGTCAGAGTCTCAGGTTTATGTCGAGGCAGCAAAGTCCAACAGGCAAGTGCTTAACAACATGACTGCCT
>JAAUXU010120161.1_pt1 | contig 12517 bp, 9 predicted proteins | sample 7278151 | NCBI WGS metagenome assembly JAAUXU01 (sample SAMN14350113, study PRJNA611818) | marine sediment metagenome | isolation source: surface marine sediment (1.8m) | place: French Polynesia: Moorea | collected 2018-08 | reverse complement strand
TAACCAGACCACTTTTTGTGCCAGGAACAGTCTTTGTAAGGCAGATTCTTATTTTTTGTTGCACAGGCTTGTGTATGCCGGCTGCGCCATGTTCAGAATACAAGGTAAACTGTATTTCCCAAATACAAGACAGACAAATAATAATATCATTTGAATATTTGAATTCAAATATACAGATCCCTTACAGGGGGTCACACCCCATTCTGAAATCATAATGTGAGATGCGGGACTGGGTAGTCAACCACTTTTTTAAGTCACCCTGTCGGGTTCAATATTGCAATACCCTGCCGCAGGTCTTTGAACAAAGTTTGTTCTTGTTTCTTGCATGCATAGCTTAGATTCCACTTTAATTTCCCATTCAACATGAATATATTGGGAAGAAATGTCATTTGAATTTATTGGTTACTTTCAGCGTTCTTTGGATGACGGCGTACGGCCTCCCCGGTCGCTTCCGCCGCCGATCCTTCCTCGACTATTTCGGCCTGGCATTCGTGCGAAGGATAGACTCCGCAGGGGGAGAGGGAGGCGCCACGAAAACATCCTCAGAGGACGGAGAGGTGAGGATGGATCCATAGTGTCAAAAAAGGCATTCAACCTCTGTTGAGTAGCACAGAAGAGAAGCGACAACAAAAAAAGGGAAAAACTAAATTAAGTACAGTACTATGTACCACAGCAACAACAGTAGGACATAGTTTCTTTCATACAGTATGTGGAATCGTTTTTCTGTCTTTATTTTGTTTCCTAATTGTAATTATGTTTTCCCCTATTTTTTGTCTCTATCATAAATTCATTTAAGCTCTGCTGAGTAGTACGTACAGAGCGAGAAGCAACAACAAACTGCAAAGCGATCAGTTTCATAACTTTATCAAGTAGTAGTAGTAATGTACAACATACGTATGTAGCAACAGATCTACGTGGTATGGGATCACACGTTTGTTTCCGCCCTTCATGAGCCGCCTAAAAAAACAGCACTATTAGCAGTACCAACATAGTTTCCTATGTGTAATTCCATGTTTCCCCCTTTTCTCTGTCCAGCCCCCTCGCCTCTCCCTCGACCACTTCCGCGGCCCCTTGGGCGTCCTCGCCCTGGGTGCGGCAGCGGCGGCAATAGCATTCGCGGCAGAGGCGGTCAAAAGAGGCGACAGAGAACATCACAATATGAACGGCGGAAGTCCAAGAACGACTTTATAAAATAGGCGGGACAATTTCGATTGCAAGCCGAAATCTACTGTACGGTATTACATACGGGAAAGAAGAGTTCAAAAAATATTTACTGTACCAGTATGTACTGTAGGCGCCATGGTCTGCCAAGTTCAAAAAGGAACTAAGGATACAAGGTTGGCGATGGTAACAAACAGAAAAAAAATAATTTGTACAGTATATAGGAAAGTCGAGGAAAAGGTCACAAAAATATAGCCGCAAAATTTTCCCCCATCCGCCCTTTTGGCGATTTCTAATTTTTGCCGAGTTGCAAAAAAGTGAAGGGAAAATGAAAGTTACACCCCCGAACCCCGTTTCCCCTTTTCCTTTCCATGTCCTGCAGTCACATGGAGAAGGAGAAAATTACTTTTCGCACGGAGAAAAGGGGGAAAGGGAGGTGAGTGCGAATTCGCGTTTCTTCATCGTCCCTGCTCCTCTCTTTCCCCCCTCATTTGAAGTCTGTATGGCGTTGCCGCCGTTGGAGTGAGGAGGGAGGGTGGCTTACGGCGGGCAGATTCAGGTGGGTGGAAAGACGGAAAAGGAGGAGGAGAAAGAGCTTTGCAACGGCGGAGGAGGAGAGGCAGGTGAGAGGACGGGCGGACTGCTGAGTGAGTAGACCCGACGAGCCAAATCGTTTTCGGGAAAATATTGATATGTTTTTTTTAAACCCGCCGCAAGTTTGTGAAAGGTGACATCCTGAGTTGAAGCGGTTTCGCTTGCTGAAATTTTCCAAAAACCACCGGCAAACGTACGTTTTTTTCTCAACCCGCGAAAAACTAAAAAAAAAACCACCCTGCAAACCAATTCCCCCATTTTTGCCTGCTTATGTATTGGGTATATATGAGTACAGTTTCCATGTGAGGTGTCTTTTCTGAAATATATATAGTTCGTAGATGTGTCTAGTACTAATTTTATTAACGCTTGTGTCTTGTTTGCGAAACGTTTTTTTAGTACTTTTTTCTGGTTTTTTCGTAGTTCCGTTAACGTAAGGTATACTTGTCCGAAATGAAAGAAACAATCGTTTTTCCGTCGTTTGTTGCATACTTGTGCGGTTTTCCAAGAAGTAGTTTTGCCGTTGATTGCAGTACTTTATTTGAATATATTCCTTAAATTCTACCTATATGGAGATATTGTAGACACTGAACAATTCTTACAAGTAGAAGTTAACCTCCTTCCTTTTTTGTAACTGGCTTGTACAATATTGGAGGGGCAAATGTACTTCCAACTTTATAGTTAGCCTGCATTTTTTGTGCAAGTGTGACAATTCCAATTTTTTTTTTTTGGTTTTTCCTGATTGGCGGCGACGTGGAGGACTTAATGAAATGGTTCGTAATGGCCCAAAAATTTTTAATTCCATTATTTTTAGAGATTTGTTTAATTTCTGGACAATGTTTGTTTGTTCGTGGTCTGCCGCAGGTTTGCGAAAAAAACTAAAGAAATCATCGCGGACGAAATTCCATTTTTTAAAAACACCTAAGATGTCCTCGTTGGTTTCGTGCAAGCCGGCAAAGATTTTGTTTTTTGGAAACTTGCAGCAAGTTTGGCGGGCACAAGTAAGCAACGGAATGCAGGAAATAAAAATTGGTTTTTCCAACGTCATTTATTGTTGTCTGCAACAGTCAATACAGGAATACATTGTTGTACAAAAATACGTGGGAAGTTTGTCACATGGTAATAAATGATGTACATGTTTCACGGATACGTTGTGTGATACATTTTTAATAATGGTTTGTTTGTCGTTTGCTAAAAGTTAGCCGTCTTTCTTACTGCAAAACCACTCCGGCAGCCACTCGCTGACTACGTTAGAGCAGCGCATTGCCTTTCCTTGTACATCACTAGCCGTGAATGATAAGTCTGGCGCATCCTGCATGCCTGCGACAAGGTAGACACCGACATCTCCCCATGGCAGCCAAGGATCTCCCTCTGGCACTGGGAGTGGCCCCAGGAGGAGGAGCGGACCGCTGAATGTCCCGTCTTCTTTCTTGCTAGTAACTTGCACGAATTCTCCAGATTTTAAGACGACCAGATCATCTGCCACCTTAGTGCTGCGTCCTCTTGGGTTAATTGTTACTTTCAGTTGAGGATTGCTGGGCTGACCGCCGAACCTGTTGAAAGTGGTTTTTAAGTAACTTGTGGCAAACTTGCGAAATGTACAAGGAAGACGTACTTTAACTTCATGTAATGGTTTTCGAAGCATTGTTTGGGCGTGTTTCTCGTGCCTGCCGTATAGCATCTTTGGAGCACTCCGTATAGACTTTCGAAGGCCTCTGTGGAGGTCTCCTGCAGAGGGCCCGTTCTCCTGCGAGACTCCAGCATGTGGGATGCAAAGCAGTGGACATTGATGGTTGCATTCCTTGCTTTGGTCTTCTTTTTCTCGTTTTTCTCGCAGCAGAAGCCCTCCTCGAAGTGTAGGTAGTACAGGCGCTGAAGATCTTCCAGTGATTTTCCTGTGACCCGGCGCAAGCTTGCCTCCGCTTTACGCATGACGTCGTCACTGTAGTGGTACAGCCTGACGAGGAAGGCGTATAGGCTGACGGCCCTTCGCATGGAGATCCTATAGAGGAAGTCGTTTTTTTTAAACCCGCAGCAAACTTTCGAAAAACCCTACCAAACGGGAATGTCGTGACGGATGATGCTGGTGGCGAGAACTGGGAAGACGGAGAAAGAGAGCACCTTCAGCTCGTTCCCCTTGAGGGAGAGCACCTGGGTCACTGCTCGTGTGGTTCGCGCAGTCTCTGAGAAGACAGTCATGGCCTCGTAGTGCAGGTTGAGCTCCGCCAACACCTCCCTGGCCTCCTTGGTTTTCTTGGTAAGTAACATCCTGATCATCTTGAGCTTTGCCACCCCCTCAAACCCATTGTGGAAGACATCCAGAGGAAGGCCCCACACGTAGTCGACCCCGCGCAAGTCGTAGATGGGCGAGTCGCAAACGATATCTTTTTTCATAGTCTCGGGAGCGCGGGGGTTTTCCCTGGAAAAATTATTTTTTAGAAACTTTTCACAAGTTTTCCAAAAACTATTCGCAAACCTGGCGTAGTATTTCGACTCTGCCTCCGTCCGCAGGGGACTGGCCGCAGTACTGCTGGGCCAGCTCTTGCGCACCATCGCCCCTGTGCAGAAGAGGCAGCCGTAGGTGCTGTTGCAGGATTTCATTCCCCTCAGCAACCTGTTCTCCACCATGTCGCAGAGTACATTGGCTACTTGCAACTCCTCGTCCCTCTGAATGTCCTGGATGACGGGACTGAAACGTATGATTTTTTTTAAATTTGCTGCAAACCTGTTGAAGAAAAAAGAAAAATTACCCCAGAATTTCGACAGCCGTCGGCTTGCTCTCCGCCACGCCGATCCGGAAATCGAAGATATGCACCAGATAGATCGTCTGGTGGATGCGCATGGTGACGATGATGAACGTAGTGGACCCCCTTTTGGACTCTTGCACGCCGTCCGCCGACAACGATATGTTCTTAAGGTGCCGCAAGTTTGCGGCGGACCGTCCGCCGTGCGTTTCCAAAAACAGCTTCTTCACTTCGGAGACTTTAACGCTGCATTCGTTTCTGAGAAGGGTTTTTTTCCCGTTTGCAGGAAGTTTTAGGTACTCCTCAGGAATTTCAGTCAGGCCGTCAAACTTCTCGTAGTAGTATCCTTTGGAGGAGTCCTCCACCTTGAGGAGCACGGAGATGTTGAACTTGGGCAACTTTTGGAGGAGGTGTGGCTTCATGCCCTTGGTGTAGCTGGCCTTCAGCACGCCCGTGTCCAACAGGTCTCCAAAGGCCTCCCTGTTATCGGCGATGGAGCCGATGATCTTGTCCAGCGCCGAATCACTTACGTTTGATGACACCTTGATCTTGGCAATCTCGCCGGCAAGCTGCTGCAGCTTGTCATCCTGTTTTCGTTTGTATTCCCTTTGCAGCAAACTTGTGTCGTCCTGCCAAACAATGGGTTGCATGTCATCCTCATTTGATGCTGGTAGGATTTCCCGGCGAGGTGACTTTTCCTCGGCTTCTCGCAGGTTTGTCGTGGGTCTATTGCGTGCGAACCTGTCTGATTCTGGGTATCGATCGGGAGGCGCCAGGTTCACCAGGTCCTCCTCCAGTCCCTCCCCATGGAGAGGGCCGACGTCCTCGTCGCTGTCTGGCGGAAGGGGTGTCTCTTCGGGGTGGGGCTCCTCGTCCGAGGTGCTGTGGTCCCTCCTGCTGTCCCTCCTTTTCTTGGCCAGCTCTTCTGCTTTGATTCTTTTCCTTCTTCTTGCTTGCCTTTCTCTCGCCAAAGCCTTTTTCCTGTCCCTTGCTTCCTTTGTTCCCCAAAAGTCCCTCTTTAGCCTCTTGTTGGGAGGGGTCTTGGACCTGGCATGGGCGAGGACATCCATGTCCAATGGACCACTTTTTTTCCTATTTTTAATTATTAAAATGATGGGGTAGACCCGGAGCTGTCAAGCATTTTAAAATTTTCAAGTTTCCGTTTAAATTTCGTCCGAAACATTCCATTTCCTTCCCCCTAATTTTTTTGGCAATTTTGCAAACTGGACCGCCGACTACAACTTTCCGCAAGTTTGCGGCAGGTTTCCAACAAACTGTTGGTAGTCATTGCCGCCAATGAAGCGGAAGGGGAATTACAGTAAACAAAATTCGTCACTTTCGAATTCGACCTTGACGGAGGAGGACGTGCTGCTCCGTCACTCCGCCATGGCGTCGTCCTCCGTGGTGGACACCACGGACAGGGGCGAGGAGATGCCCGCCGCGGCGCCCGGGGCCGACCTGCCGCCCGCGGAGCTGGACACGGGCGGGCTGCAGGAGCTCTCCCTCGACGAGGTGGCCAAGGAGAGGGCTAGGGTAAGGGGAGGGATCATGTCCAAGCTGGGCAGAGTGGTCCTCTTCAGCCTGAAGATCCCCGACGACGAGGAGGAGGAGGACCACTTCTCCGTCGTCCCCCTGGCCAAGTTCAAGGCCATCCCGCCCGACCTGACGGCCCTCCAGAAGATCCCGCAGGCCAGCAGGTGCCAGGAGCGGGTTTTTCGCTACAAGGACGGCGGCAAGTGGGACAGCTTTCTGTTCGCCAGATGCGAAGAAGGTGAGTACTGCAATTTCCGCAAACTTGCCGCAAACCAGAAAAAAACAATTACGTTATTGCTAGAAGTAAATGTATGTCCCTTTTTTTTCCTTCTTTGCCGCAAACTTTCCGAAAGTTTCCCGCAAGCCACTACACAGGTGGCAATATTTTGCTGTAAAGAAATGCATGTCCAGTGCCCTTATTCCCTCCCAATTATTTATCGCAAACTTGCCGCAAATTTTAAAAAAACCGTCCTACCCACAGGCCTCTCCAAGGACGAGGTGAACGACGCGCTTCTACCCGTGCGCATGACGTACGAGGCCTTCGCCGAGAAGCACGGCCCCGTGGAGGCCTACTACAAGTGCGTCAGGCGCTTCCAGGACGCCATCTACGATGCGTACACTTACCCGCAGGTAGGAATAACTTTAAGTGTAATTCTAACAAACTTGCTGCAAACGGCAAACAAACCATTTCAGAGCGGAGAAAAATACCGTCTCCGGAAGCTGCGCTCCAACGACGGGAAGGTCCGCGTCCTCCAGGAGATCACGTGCCCCTCCAACACGGACCTGAACGACTCCGACGGCGAGATGTTGCCCCCCGTCCCACTCAAGAGGGGGGACAAGAACAACAACAAGGAGCCGGCGTACAGGGACGACTCCGGCGACGAGCACACCACGAACGAGGGCGGCGTCGAGACTGTTGCTGCAGCATCCGACGAGGACGTGGAAGAGGAGGAGGAGGAAGCTTCGGAGGTAAGTTTTTTTAAAACTTGCGGCAAGCTTGCCATGGCTTTTACAAAAACCACTTTTTTCCCGAAAACTTAGGCGTCTCCCCCCCCACCTCCGCCACCACAGGTGGAGCCGGCATCCGCCATCCACACCCTCAGACAGCTGGAGGACGCGAGGGAGCCTGTGGCCATCCTGCAAGCCCAGGCCGCGGCGGCGGACTCCAGGCACCTGTACGAGAAGGAGAAGCAGGCGAAGAAGCTGCTGGAAGCCCAGCAGAAGCTGGAGGTGCTGGAGAAGCTGCTGGCCTCCTCCCAGGAGCAGCTCCGTGCGCAGCAGACGCAACAGCGGGTGCGGGACAAGTCCAGCTCCGAGGAGAGCGACGCCGACGGCTCCAACTCGGAGGAGGGCGACGCCAGCGAGGAAGAGTCCGACAGCGACGAAGATGCCGCGGCCGCGCCCGGGGGAGAGGGAGATAAGGTAACCTGGGATAAACTTGTCGCAAACTTGCGAAATACTTAAGAAAAATCATTTTTTCCAGATACCTGCGAAAAAGATCCCCACAACCCGCTCCCAGAGCTCGGGGCCGTCAAGGGCCACCAGCCCCCCCCCGTCCAACAGGGACAAGGGCAAAACCGGCGGCAGGCACAGGCCGAAGAACAGGGGCAGCTCCAGCGCCGCGGGCGGAGCTGGTGGCGGGGGAGAGCCGCCCAAGGGACCGGGGGGGAAAAAGACACCAGACGACAAGGTAGTAATTAATGCAAAGTTTGCCGCAAGTTTTAAAAAAACGTTTTACGTAGACGACTTCACCTAAGGGGAAGAAGAGGCGGGCCACCTCCGAAAGCAGCCTTTCTCCCGATGACCAGATTGTGAGTTTTTTTTATGCTTGCCGCAAACTTGCCGCAGGCTAATTACAAGCAATTTCAGCTTAAGTTCGACGACATGACACTTGTCGAAATCATGGTTCGACAGGACGAGAAACGCCGCCGCAGAGCGGAGGTGGAGGCCAAGCGCGAGGCGAAGAGGAGGCAGATTGCCGTTGATGAGGCCGCAGATGCTCTGGCCTATGCTGCCTCCGCCACCGTTGCAGCCAAGCAGGCGGAGAGGGACCTCCTGGCAGACAGGGCAGTTGGAGGCAAGACCAGCGAGGCTGTCATGAAAAGGGCGGCCGCCGCGGAGGCCGCCAGGAAACAGGCGGCGCTGGATGCGGAAACGGCCGCCAGGGAGGCCGCATCATTGGAGGCTAAACACCAGGTAATAATTTTTCGCAAACTTGCCGCGGGTTTCTAAAAAACAATTTTTTTCCTCAGGCTGCATTAGCCGCCGCCGACAAGGACAATGCGGAAAAGGCCGCGCAGGAGGCCGCAGACAAGGCTGCTGCTGTGGCACTCCAGGCCCTGAAGGATGCCGCAGACTCCGTCGCTATGCCTCCGCCGCCCCAGCAGCCCCAGCAGCCCCTGTCCGCGGACGAGAGGCCTTCCATCAGCAGTGGCGGTTCCGGAGGAAGGAAGCGCAAGAAGGTTAGCTTTTATTTTACGCAAACTTGCCGCAGGTTTTAAAAAAACCATTTCAGAGGAAGAAGGACAAGCGCAAGTCCAAGAAGGTGATTGCGCCAGGGGCCACCCCCACTACCTCTGCCCCCAGCACATCAGCCGCGTCCGCCACCACCAGTTCCTCCGAGGAGGATGACGACGACACGGTGGACTCTGATGACGACTGTGGAGCGAGGTGCGGCGCCAACTGCAAATGCGAAAAGATGTCGCGGGCGGACCTCCGCAGGAATGCGCTCGACCGCAGGCAGCACATGAACTTCGTCTACATGGGTAAAACTATCCACAAACTTGCCGCAAACCATAAAAAAACCATTACGCTTTTCAGAGCGAGTTATCAAGGCAGTGCGCGACGCCATCGCGGGCCCGAAGGAGATCCTGCTCGAGATCAAGAAGGAGCTGAAGACCAGAGGCGAGCAGATGGACGAGGTGGAGTCGGCCGCTAAGGTTTGTCAAATACCTGTAAAAAGTTTGTCGCAAACGAAAAAAAAACCATTTTTGCAGAAAGCGGCGACTGAAAAGGAGGTGCGGGAGGAGCTGGCGGAAGACGCCAAGACACTCGTCGTCCCTTGGAAGACCATGGACGACGCGTATTACTTCATGGAGGATAGGGAGCGCAAGGCCATGGTCATGCGCGCCATGAAGAAGGACGTGGGAGGGCAGAAGGTCACCTTCGTCAAGAAGTGCATCGACTACTTCTTTGACGGGCGACTCCTGGGAAGAATCTACAGGAACAACCCCAGGAAGTAAGTTTTTTTCTCGTTTGTCACAAACTTGCGAAAAAAATAAAAAAAATCATTGCAGCCACAAAGACAACGAGCCGATGATCCAGCACTGCCAGGAGATATTCATCCTCCCCCCGGCCTTCCTCCAGCTGATGATCGACCACCTCCGCACGCTCGACGTCGACGAGAAGACTGCCGACGGCAAAATTAAAACGTTCTTCGAAGGCCGCAGGGACGCTCAGAAGATCATGGTCAGGGTAAGTAATGCTTGCGAGAAACTTGCCGCAAGTTTGCGAACATTTTTTAAAAAACCATTCCTCTTCCGCAGACTACCATTTACCGTCGGGAGGCCATAGACGAGGTCGCCTACTGGTGCGTGGTCCATGAGGAGGAAAAGCTCAAGGTCCTCAGGTCCACGGCGCCCTTCGAGAGCTTCCACTCCCAGCAGGTGAAGGCGCAGTGGCTGGACCATTACCGCGACCTCATTTCAGAAGCCTACACCAAGAAGACCGGCCGCCCACCGGTAACAAGTTTGCTGCAGGTTATAAAAAAATCATTTTTAATTCTCCCCCCCCTTCTTCCAGCCCAAGAGGAGGGACAACGAGCAGGCGGAGGAAAAGGCGAGGAAGGAGGAAGCAAAGCTGAAGGACAAGCGCCGGAACTACCAGGGCCGCCTCGGGGACTAGGCAGAGATAAGCCGAAGAAGAGCTGCAAACTTGCTGCAAACGAGAAAAAAACGAACGAGAAAATTCCCCCACTTATGAATTTCTGTTGTATGCCGCCAACTTGAGAATTCTTTTGCGAAACTGACCTGTGACATGTTACAGTATTTTATTGTTTGTCGACGTGTTTGCGACAAACATGTCGCATATGAACTTTTTTTTCGGCCAAGAATATCCAAATTTTTTTGAAACCTATGTATTGTTTTTCCCGCTATCCGTAAGTCTAATATAGAATTTATAGCAAACTTGCCGCAAACGAGAAACAAACCATTCTTATGCGAAAACCGCTGGGCGCTGGGGCGTACGTCAAAGGGAAACTTTTCCCTGGCTTGCAGATTGATTTGTGAGAAGCTTGCGGGTCAATTTTGCAGGAGAGGGTCTGTCACAAACGGGCGGGGGGGGGGTAAAATTGGGTTTCGGACAAATGAAGGACGGACTTGTGGGAAACTTTTACGTCGCTTTTATTTCACAACTTTATAAAAAAGGAAAAAATGGTATTACACAAACTTACAATAAAGGGTGTAAACAACGAAAGAAAAGCAAGCGATGAGTGTTTCATTCAGCTTTCGGGAAACTTGCGGGTCCTTTTTTTTGGTGCAAGCAAAGTATAAACGTGCCGCAAAGCTGGATATTACATTTAACATTGCCAGCCGCAAACGACAATAAAACCAAGTTCGAAAGCAACTCGCAAACGAGCCGCAAGCTAAGGGCCAGAATAGGCCCGCAAGCTTGCGGATCTCAGCTTGCGAGAAACTTTTCCTGTGCTTTAGGTTCGTTTGTTTTACGCCATTGTGTCACGCTTCAGTACTCACCCTGCAAACGAACCCTAGTTTGCGGAAGGGCATAACCAAAAACCATTCCAAAAACGAATTGGCTCGTCGGGGACTGCAGACTTTTTGTTATACTGGAGGAGAGAGAAAGGAGGGAGCATGAAATTGGAAGAGGGAACTTTTTACTTTGTTGCTGCTGGCATCTAGAGCTAAAAAAGATTGTTTCAGTATTTGTAACCTGAAAGGGTCTGTTGTGGCTTTAAAAAACGCAATGTTCTGAAGTAAGCAATTACAGTTTAGTTTTGGTGTATCAGTTCTATAACGGCCGTCTCTTCTCCCTCCCACCCCATGTGAAGAAGAAGCTCAAAGAGGAGGAGGAAAAGAGAGGGAGGATCTAGCACTGACGCAGGCAAGCAGACAAGCAATCCTCCCTCCCTCTCACCTTATTTTCCAAGTGCATGAACGCAACAGCAGCAGCAGCAGCAGCAGCAGCTATAGCAGCAGCAGCATCATACAGGCACAGAGGAGGAGGAGGAGGGACACACCTTGCTTCACCTTCTCTCCCCTTGTGTTGTTTTACCACTGAATGCGATACAAACAACGAACTTCGATCTACGAGAGTGCTGCAAAGAACAAACGAACAATCACTGCCGACGAAAAAACGCATTTGCTCACATGACGAGACTGAAGACCGTGACCTTTTTGTGTAGTAATTGCTATTTCACTGCGCTCTTAATTGTGAATTTACGGTGGAAGCAACGTTTTTCTTCCTCCAAGAAGTTTTGCAGTTGACCCAGTTATTCCCGATTCGAAAAGGGAGGAGGAGGTGGTGGAAGTAAAAGGCAACAAATTTGGAATTTTAGAAAGGTTGAATGGTGTTCTCCAATATGGCCTCAACAAAGAGCGGAGGAGGAGGAGGCCTCTCTGACCAGCAAACATCTCCTCCTCCTTCCGCAGGAGTCGAGAGGAGGAACAGGACGAACGAGCTATTCCCAGGGCTAGCATTTCTGGTATATGCACACGCCCTTGTAGGACACCTCTTTTCAGCATACCTATTAAAATCTTTTAAATATCCCTTTTCAATACTTCAATTTTTTACACACACCTCCTGCACACACCCTTATGAGCGCACTTCTTTTGAACACACATCATGAACCCACCCGTTTAAACACACGTCCTGAACACGCCCTTTTGAACATTCCTGTTCAACACACCTGTTTTGGCACATCTCTGACAACCCATCCCTTCTGCACACGCCCTTTTAAACAAACCTGATACCTCTACAAATTAATTAACTTCGAGGGCTAGAACCTGCTTGGTATACTACGGAAAACATCTCATCCAACCAGCGTTCGCAAGAGACAAAGGAGGCAAATTTTCCTAAAATTCTTCTCATGAAGGAGCTCGGCAATAAAATTATGGTTGGGCATGCTTTAAGGCTCATCGAATCTCTCTTCTTAGTAGTCCAACCAACACGATCCGATCCACTGTGTCCTTTTTGGCCAAAAGAATATTCTCAGTGTCGCTATGGCAATGCCAAATCATCAAGCACATTTCTAAAATTTTGCTTGACGGGCAGGAAAGACTGAAGCACGTAGGAAAGTTATTAAATTTTGAATTTGGTTGTAGAAATTTTTTTTATGGAAACGTTGTGTTTGTCAGACATATAATTTTGCACATTTTTGAACACTTTCAGGATAGTTGCGATGCCAGCGCCGAGAGTGCAGAAGAAGAGGAGGAGGAGGAAGCCAGAGAAGATGTAAGAATAAATGCCCAACT
>JAAUXU010142405.1_pt1 | contig 12518 bp, 11 predicted proteins | sample 7278151 | NCBI WGS metagenome assembly JAAUXU01 (sample SAMN14350113, study PRJNA611818) | marine sediment metagenome | isolation source: surface marine sediment (1.8m) | place: French Polynesia: Moorea | collected 2018-08 | reverse complement strand
CAACATGAGGAAGCAGACATACATGTCTAGTGCCAATTATTGCAAACTCTTTGTTGCTTTGTTGCTTGCTGGCAGACTTCCTTATGGCCATGAACGTCTAGAACCGTACAGTGGGCAAGGTATGAATGGTACTTGTGGTCCATTAATCCATTGTACCAATATAGGGGAAGCTCGCTGTCACTCGTCACCACCTCGAAAATGCTCGCCTTGCTGAGATGCATCCTCTTTCCCATGTACCTTGACTCAAAGGGCTAACTTTGGTGCGACATTGCAGCTGCTTTGCATGTGTTGGCTGTCACAAAAGAAACCACGATATTTTAATGTTTATGGGTCGAATTTTGCCATATAAGGTGTGCTCCAAGACAACCTGCGCACTGGCAATAATTATTGTACATATGTGCTGTACATATGCATTCAGTCAACCTCAGTAAAGTGAGGTTTAGAGATTGACATTTTATGTACAGACTGCCTTTCACAATTAATCTTTTCATTACATTAATTAAATGTAATTCATTCCCAGCTTCACAATATTGAAGATCAACTATTTGAAGCTAGGTCACGAAGGGGTCAATTTCGGAATTAAACTCAGATCACTTTGGCTTCCTTACCTAAAATGAAAATGTCAAAAAGTTGCACTCAGTTACGTGCAACAAGTGTTAGGTGTTTAAGTTTGCTGCAGTTGCACAAGTGGACATAACTGAGACATTTGTTTTCTTATACGTAACTGCTACAACTCGAGGCATCATCCACACTTCACATTGCACGATAAATAATGATCATTTGATGAGTGCCTCTCCACAGGAGATTTAGTGACTCGCTCTACTAATTTTGAAATTCCAAAACACTCCTTGATCCCTTGTCTTTCATTATCGACAGCATGTAGCACCTCACCAAGAAGAATTCCAGCAAAAACTGCAACTATTTCGTCTCCAAAGCAGCAGCAACGGCAGCAGTTTTTTGCATGATCATTATTTTAAGTGAGATGAATATCGGAAACTTCAAAGGTTTTAATTAAGGCTTGACACTTTCGTTTGACTTGACTGGCAAATGGTATCTAATCTCTGAAATCAGTCATCACCGCAAAGAGTCAGTCCTTTTTTTAACGCACAATTTTAGGAATATCTTCCTCTTATTTACTGTTTGGATTGAAATATTCTTGCACTATATTTCCCTCCCCAACGACGTATTGTGATTCAACACTCTGAGACTAGACATTTTCTATATTTCTTGCACAAATCTAATGGAACGTCAAAGTAACAGTAGCTTTGCTAAAATTACTGGGATGCCGAAAATCGTGCGTTAAATTACAAATTAACGACAGATATTGTAGTACTCATATGTACCCTCTTTGGACTAGACAGCACTCAGGGTCAGATATAAACTGACCCTCCTGCAGTCGTCCAAGTCGGGTAAAAATAGTGCTGCAACATGCGTCGTTAATGTATAGTTAATAAGACTGGTGACTGAGCTTGGAGATGAGCTTACTGTATCTCGTAAGAACTTTGAAAGCTGCCGAACAGAGCTAAAACTAAAACACTTTTTGTAATTTTACAGCGAAGTCTTCACCCGATATGTGGCTTACACACTTTGAATGTTCGACTTACCCTAGTATGCATATCAAATCTAATTATACGTAGCTGTACGTATGCGTCAATCTTATTATTTACCTGCGCGACCGTTTGCTCGCCGAGCGGGATGTCGTCGGTCCTGAGTGCGACCCTGTTGACGACGGTCGTGGGGTCGCTTTCGAGAACGACCCCGCCATCACAGATCTCATCGAGCGCCAACATAACAATGTCAAGATTCTCGAACAGCGCGCGCTTCTCCACGTTCTTGCGCAGGATCTGGCTGACGGTCTCGTATACGCAGTTCAATACGGACATCAACAGCAACTGCAAGTGAAAACAGTTGGAACGTTCAGCGCTCTCAAAATCTTGGTTGGTCTTAAAAAGTCACAATAGCATTACTATCCCCTGCAGGATGGCTAAATGCGACTCTGCGAGGTCTCCAAAATGCACTATGCTGGCACCATCCCCAACCTGTACGTGGACGATGACTGGGCAAGGTACTCTGCCTTAGGTCCGGCTTACACCGTCGCATCCAACTTTCGACCCTCTGAGGATCCCCTCAGAGAAGTGTGCGACGGAGCCCCAAAAAGTGTACACGGTGATCGCTCCCTGAACACCCTGTTTTCATCGTGCATCACCTCATTCTCATGGCAGCTGCCCATGACGTAGAAGAAGAGGTCCACGTTTGACCTGTAGAGACAGGTAAGTCCGTCGAGCATGATAATTTCTCCATTGGCCTTGTGGGTCTTGTTGAAGAGGCTGCGCTCAAACGCCTTCTCCTCCTTGATGCTGGGAAACGCCTCGGGGTCGTAGTAGTTGGCCAAGATCCTGCGACCGTCGTTGTCGAGGATCGCGATGCCCTTCACGGTGTACAGAGAAGGAGGCTGAGGCGAAGAAGAAAGATAAGCTCAATCCAGATCTTGGCCTGACAAGACCACTCACCAGGAGCATTCCGTCCATGACGCTGAAAACGATCCAGAAGATATCTCTCACTGCAGCGGCCAAGTTGACGTGGAAAGAGAAGCAAACAGTTCTGGTTTGAGATGTGGCTTCAGAGCCCAAGTCGAATCATGTAGCAAGGGCTCGAATCGAGCTTCGATTCAAGGATTGCTCATCCCTACGCTTGGTAAGAGGGTGGTGAAAGACGAAGAGCCACGGGAATTATGATACAAAAAGAAAAGAAAGTACCAGCGTATTGATTCTGCTGTCCCTGACTCGGTGAGAAAAGCCCAGCTGCCGTGGGCGACTTGTGCCGGATCAACCCCTGGTGCAACGATGAAAGATTCCAACACCAGGTCGGACTTTTCAACATGGTTGCCACATTGTTGACGCTCCGCTGGTAAACGGACGACAAAAACAGATCCACTGACACAGCCTGCCAGCCACAACTCGACATCGACCTCGCTCGACTCGCCCGAGGATGCGACTGCAGGACAAGGAGCGTCGCTTCCTCGGCGCCTTCCCTTATGTGCGGCCGGTGGCGTCGGCTCACCTGAGGCACAACGGCGGGGGCACGGACGTCTTCGACAGCGTCCTGCGAACACGCCAGCTTGGCACGCTCGGACCACCCGAGGCCACGGAGGCACTGTTAGCAGAGCGTCTCTACAAAAACATGGGCAAACTCGACGTCATCGAGGATGACGCGCACATCACCGGCGGGATCTTTAACCTCGAATTCAACTCAGACGGGTAAGGAAGGAAGGGAGGACTGTCTGGTCAAGAGGAGCCCCCCTCCATCCTCAGTGAAACAAAACTTTCAGCAACTCGGCAGTAAAACAACAGCCTGTCAAGAGGTTCCAGATGTCTGAACTGAATATCTCGGTCTAGGAGTTTTCAGTTTCGTCTTGGCCAAAATTTTAGATAGTAAACAGTTTTTGAACCCCTAGTAGGAAAATCGAACAAAGTCATCACCGATTGACTTCATGAGAGGTTTTTTGGTCTCAGGCCAATCTGAGATTACTTCTGAGGCCAAAAGTCCACTATGCGGGAAGGGGGGTGCGCCATATTGTTACCGAGGATCTTGAAGCATCCTCAAAATGTAGTTAGATGGACGAAAGGCTTCACGTAGAGGCATGGCACAAACAAGGTGGAGCTTTTCTTAGTGTAAATAACACTGATCAAACAGCATTTGAATAGTAACAGTGATTCTCTTGAGGACTTTAAAGGAGAACCTTCTTGACCACTGTGTGACAGAGGTTTGTGCCAATGTCCCGAGGGACATTATTGTCCTGTAATTTGTATAGGAAGTAGAGGATTGATGGGTTTGTCCGGGGCTCGGTCGCCGGGGTCGTCCTAGTTGTCCAGGTCCGGTGACCTAGCGGACGGAATGATAACGTACCAATGATTTTTTTTCTACCAGGTCTATGTTGGCTGCGGCCTGCGAGAAGAAGAACGTGATCATTTTCGACCCCGGCACGCACAAGGTCATCAAGAGCATTGAAAAGGCGCACCAAGACTGCGTGAACGTCGTCAAGTACGTGAACTACACGAAACAGACCGACACCTTTTCTTCACGACTAAAATCAGTTTAGCTGAGTGGGATCCGTCTCAGTGGCCTTTATTGTGTCAACTCTGTTCTTGTCAGATTCTTGGACACCCGGACGTTCGCAACTTGCTCGGACGACACAACTGTTGCGCTCTGGGACGCCCGAAACCTCAAGAGTCGCGTCAGGACACTCCGGGGCCACTCCAATTGGGTAAAGAACATCGAGTATTCACGAACAGAGCGACTCCTCGTGACCTCCGGGTTTGACGGGGCAGTCTACTTGTGGGACATCAACGGCAACGATGATGCCAAGAAGATCTTCTACTCGAGCGGCCTGATGCGAATGCGCCTAGCGCCAGGAGGAGATCGGATGGTCATATCCACCATGACCGGTTACCTCATGGTCGTGCACGATCTCTGCCTTAAAACGATGGAGCTGGACCTAAAAAACTTCAAGGTACGGAAGTGCGTCCAGGGCTTAGCGAAGGGGCCAAGCAAGCCTATCTCTTTACAGCCCAACATGTACCGTCTGATGCAGATGTCCGCTCAACCGTTCGCCAGCGCTGCCTCCTTCACGCGCCTCTTCCACGCGAGGAGAAACCGCGTCGAGTTCATAGTAGACTTTCCAGGGGAAAACGACGCAGAAATCATCTCCAGTCTCAAAATCCACCCACAGGGTTGGGTCGCGGCCTCCAGGAACGTCTCCTCCGACGAGGCGTCAGAGGTGAGCATTTCTCTTTTCTGCCTTCGCTCTCTAACTCGGTTACTGTGATATCCACTTTTCTTTAGTGGTGTTGCGTGCACGATATTCACGCTGGTCCGGCTTGCTCCGAAGATGAGGACGAACTCTTGTCCGACAAGACCGAGTCGACCACGCCGACGGGGCAGTTTCCGACGGAGGAGCCTAGGCAGCCTCTTCAGCCGCTGCCGCCTCAGCAACAGCCGTCAACTTCGTCACGGAGGGGCGGTAGTTTGACAGTCCTGGCAAACTATATCAGGTACTTTTGAAAGGCCAAGCTCCTTGGCGTCGGCTTGGCCTTTGACTTCGAGTTTACATTTGGCATTCCATTCCATCCGTCAGGTACATGGATATTAATGTGTATGGACGGATTTCAATATTAAGTTCATACAATTTGCGGGGTACCAAATTCTGCTCATCATGAATAATTTGGTAAAACTGTTGTGGAAGTATGACTTCAAGGCTGGTTTTATACACTTTGTGGTATGAAATGACAGAGCAAGGATGGAGCTACTACTGGAATAGTTTATTTAACTATCACGAAGATCAACTTCGTGTTGAGCGCAAAGCGCCAGTTGAGGTGCATCGCAAACCTGTCGATGGTAAGTTTGGGGCCGAATGGTCCAGAGGTGGGAGACACAGATAGACACAGAGGCATAACACGCACATCTACACACACGCAGCTTTCTATGTTTTTGCCACTCTTTCCACCCAGCAAAGCGGGTTGAGTCTGTTCGGATTCAATATGATTTGATGACAGCCAAAAGGTGACTCAAATACGCAAACAACAGTATTACTCCTTGCAGGGGGTCCAACTATACATTGTCATAGGAAAGGCACAAGATGCTTCTCAAGGAATACGGATTTTCCCTGGACTCGAAGCTGACCTCGCCCTCGAAGTTGATCTTGCTCTTCACACTCAATATGCACTCTACACCCCAAATCGGATCCATTACGTTTTTACTCATGAAGCTGGCTGATCTGAATGCCCCCAACACCTTCTCCTGTCCAGAGTTGCCAAGTTGCATTAATTTTGAAGGTATTTGTGAAATTTTTTCCAGTGAAGTTGATAGTTTCCAGCCAGGGTGTGGAAACTTTTTGCACTTTCCTCTCCTCCCTTCTGCTCTCACTTTGGTGATGACAGCGGGCCGCCAGTCGACGGGTCAAGCCACGGTTTGGCTTGCAGGGTTTGCCCGGCTCACTGCCCATTCCAACGGATTTCTTCTCTCCCCTTCTCTTGCCAAATATAACGGCCGATAAAGGCTGATTCTGCACGCGATTAATGCAACTTCGGACCTCAATTTTGGCCTCAAAACGGCCTCAGACCAAATGTGCTATGCGATTGCTTTCGAGTTTGTGAGAAGTAGCGTTGGCTGACCGAGCAGTTGGGCACCCCTGACGTGACAGACAGCTACATAGACAGCTCGACAGACAGGGCATATACAGTCCTTGCGCTTTATATATAGATTTATAGCTTTAGAATGCTGGAATGCCAAAAAAAATCCTTTCAACCGACTCCAAGAGTGTTCAAAGAAGACTCAAAAAGTAAGGTCGCTACGGTCATTTGTTTTAAATGATAATAACTTTCGCTCAACCTTGTATAACCGTTAACCCACACTCGCAGAGACACTTCCGCACCGTCACCGCCACCACCTCCACCATCAGCGGCCGCGGCTGCTGCTGCTGCGGCCGCAGTGGCGGCAGCAGCAGCTACTGTTGCCCCTCCTGAAAGTCAAGACGAAGAGAGTGACGACGACGACGACGATGACGACGAGTCTGGAGGCGTCTCCATTGACGTTGATCAGAGGGACGAGCGTGGCCGACCGATCTATCGCATTCGATCAAGTCAAGTAAGTGCATAATTGCATGTGTTTTCGCTCGCAAATCCTATTGGCAAATCATCATTGCAGATCGCAAGCCAGAGCAGGGCATACCTCAACGCGATCTTGCGCAGGGGACTCGTGACCCGTAGACAAGAGCAACATGAAGAGGAAGGAGAAAGCGGAGGAAGAGTCATCCTCTTCTCCCACGCCAATAACTGGATCTACTTAGGTCACACTAGGGAGACACCGCCTCCGGGCGACGTCCCTCCCGGCGCCCGCGTCCACCACAACAATAGCCGCCTGAGTCATTACCTGAAAGAATCCAATACCGGGCGCGGCTACATCAAGGAGGTGAGCTTCAGCCCGGACGGCCGGCTCCTCTGTTCACCGTGCGGCCGCGGTCTCCGGCTACTAGCCTTCAACGAGCGGTGCGACGACCTCTCCGGGTGTGTCCCCGAGGCCCCAAAGCAACTGTGTGTAGTCAGCGCCTTCGAGGACTGCCACCGCGAGGCGGTGCTCTCCAGCTCTTTCGCGCCTTATGGCTTCTCTCTTGTCACCGGATGCCTCGGGGGCAAGATCGTCTGGCACCAGCCCATTGTTTGAACACTGTTGCTATGCAGTTGTAATTATATTCGTCGTCTAGGCCTAACAGCATACGCCCGATTTTGGACTATGTAGGCTTTAACGAACGGAGGGCTGAGGGCGAGAGGGTGGTTGTGCCGGGGTCGTAGGTGGGTTGGAGCTGCAAAATAGAAAAAGAGGTGTGTCTTAAAGGAAACTTCTGGTGATGGAGCAGCTTTGGCGTGTGTGTGTGTGTGTGCGTGTGTGTGTGCGTGTGTGTCAGAGATTTGCTCCATGAACACGAGTACTCGAAAAAGCACCCATAAAGACTAAAATCCACCTTTATTCTTATTGAAAGAACTAGTCAATGGTTGACTGTTTCATAGAGTCGTGTAAGAACGCATGGACTTCCCATTGCAACGTCGCAGGCTTTGCAAAATCAAGGGCTTGCAAGGCTTTTGATCGGAGACAGCTTTTAAATTGCCCAACTTTTAAACCAGATTCGAATTGCTCCATGAAGCAGACAGCTTACTCAATTAAGTGGAGAATTCCATGTGGAAAAACATCCGTTCTGACAAGTTTTACTCCATAGAACTGATTTCTCCATCAACTGACACTAGCAATGGAAGCTCACTGTATGGGTTTTGCCCAGATGAACGTTTGCGATTAAAGGTCACTTTTTTCAGTAATAGGTTTTATCCGACCACTTGTAGATGATTTTTATAATTTTAAGTTAAAGTTTTTTTAAAAAAGGACTTTTATAAAAGGTTTATAACGGCAACTGACAATATAGTATAATACAGCAAAAATATGCCGCCCGCAGCAGCACTCGGTGTCTACTTTAAGGGTAAGCTGATTCCTAAGCAACATGGCCCAATCGTTTGAGTGTGTGACGCACAATCTATATATGCATGTATTCTGTTTACAGGTGCTGCAGGTTGGAACCCAGCTACTTATAGATGATTTTGGTGTTTGTTGTGGGAGGTTCTTGGGACATAAAATGAAGATATGAGTGACTTAAAATAAAAACCCTATAAAATTTAAAGAATTAACCATAAGGGATTGGATTTGAACCTATGACTAAAGTGGCGTTAAACACAAACATCCATCTGGCCCTGACCTTGGGTCGTCACTGCCTTCCAGCTTAAGAATCCAAAATCGGACATATGGTGCTGCTGGCCCGACGGACGTATGTAATTAATACATGTGACGTTAGGTTAGGTTGTACGCTTGATAGAACCTAACTACCTAATGTTCAAAAGAGTAGGTTTATTGTGTCGCTGAAGGCTGTGCCTAAAATATAATTTCAATCATGATAGCCAAATGGGCTCAGGATACCTTAGCCAGTTAGCCTGTGTCAAGGTATTGAGACCGACTTTTCCGACAAAAGGTTCTATGACATGAGGTATGACAATTATTGTTCTATGACAAAGGTCTATTGACGTGAGGTATTGCAGAACAGAAAATCTTTGGTAAGGTTAGACTGGCCAGGGATGCCTATGGACTCATATAAATGTTCCAGGTCGAAAGCGCCAACACTTGCGGAATTAAGTCAGCAGAATGGATGAATGAAAGCAAATCATTTTTGCTGAGTTGTCTTGAACAAGACATTCGATCAAAGGTTAATCTTCTGATCTGATCCAACTCGAATCTTTTTTCGACAAGGGCCCATATCGCGCCACTTCACAATAAAAACAGGCCTACTAAGCTCTGCTCTGGATTCTATGAGGGCTTACATCGCTCAATTCAATGTTTTAAGAGGGCCTATGACAATACCGGTGTATCCACAATGTATCCCTCAGTTGGACTAGAGCAGCTCTTGTAGAAGGTGTGCTGAGTAGAGCGCAATAGATCTTCGGAATTAGATTAGATTGAGTAAGTCGACCTCGAAAAGTCTGGTTCAGCAAAAAAGGATTTCTTTTTATTTATCTGTTTGTTTACTTTATTCTGTTGCCAATTACTGTTGGCTTGCTGTGACCAGGGAAACTTGCGTGAGTCTAAAAACATGAGAAGTCACCCTGTAATTGTGAGCGATGTCTCATGCACAAGTCCTACTGTACTGGTTGCCATATTGGCTCCTTTTGTGGCCAGAAACATCAATTTTGACTCTTTTTCAATATGCTTGGCAAGAACCCAATTTAAGGTTTGTGTCATAATAAGACCCTTCCTGATCTCGCCCGTCAGGGAGTTTTTGAGATGGATTTCAAGGCCAAAAATGAAGGTCAAGCCATTTGCACCCTCCCAGTCTCCATGCGTAGTACGTAAAAGTTTTGACCTCAATTTTGGCCTCAAAACAGACTCATAATCCACCTCCAGTCCTATGACCTGCCCCATTCCAAAGGACAGCCCCGTGCCAAGTTTGAGCCCTCCTGGTCCAACGGTGCAGCCGCCCATACGGAACACATGACCAGACTTTCTATATTTGTATATAGATTTGGCCATTTTGTGACTAACTCTTTTACTCAGCATTTAGTCTGCCTTGAAAACTCTTGATTGGTTGTTTGCTTGGTTCTTATGTTGAATTGGGCCATTCTGGTTATAGGAACCATCGGCCTTTCGACATCTCTGGTCCCTCTGGTTGCACTTGCTATAGCTATCCCTGGATTGGGCTGGGCTAGTTTATGTTGGCTGGACTGTTACTTAATATGGCGGAAATGCAATTTTTAGTACAACAGTAATAAGGAAATCGCAAAAAAAGAGTCACGTGGGGGGTATCTAAGGCCCTTGCTGGGGGGGGGGGAGGCAGTGCAAAAGTTAGCGCCTCTGTATTCCCTACAGCACGCATAACTTCCTTAATGCTACAGCATACCGATGTATTTACATCGTTGGCCAGCTTGAAGCCTTGGCAGTTAAACTTATTTTCTTCACTTTGGACGAAAATGAATATCAAAGACTCCGCTGGCCATTTTGTCTAGAGTACTGCACTTATGTGTCAGACTGGGACAAGTCATTTGCCAGCGCTGCCTGTGATATTGAACATTGTCCAAAAGTCAAGATACGAGTGATACCAACGAAGCCGGCATTCAGAATATCCGAATGATGTCGAAGTCGTTTTATCTTCTTAGATATCACGCCGGAGTATGTGAGTTATTAACCTTTTGCTATTCATGACGTCCAGAAGATCGTCATACTGGGAGTGTCCACATCATGTCGTGGACAGCAGTGGGATTTTCGGTCCACATTGCTCGGTTTTGAGGATTGTCAGTGTTGCCAGTTAAAGTAGGACCTTCATTGTTCGCTACTTTTGGCGTCTGATCTCTGTGGCGATTCCTGGTCCAAGTGCGCAATTCATGTGTCATACAGTCAAACTCCCTTATAATGAAGCTTTTCGGTGAAGCAAAGATGAGCAATCTTTGCTTACGAAGTTGCTGACCGAAGTTGGCATGTGATTGGAAAAAAATCTGACCCCCAACATTGTGCAGATCAGGATGGAGTGAACCGGAGGCTGCTGGCGGAAAACTTCACTATATCAGAGTTCGACTGTACTGTAGTGAGGACAGGACGGATTTTTTTCCGCCAAGACGCCCATGGGCGACGTTTGGGTTCTGGCCCCATTTGCCACTTGATATCACACCCGAAAGATCCAACTATCGGAAAGTTCAGTTTCCCAATCAGGATTTGCACGTTGTGCAACAACTGTGCCGTCGAGAGCAGCCGACCCCGCTCAATTTGGCCCCAAAAGACCGCCGCATTCGCATTATCGGAAGCGAAACATGGGGGATATTTTTAGCGAAACCCGGGTTGACCCCGAGAGGGTTGATTCAACGGTTCTTTCTCGTGAACCAAGAGGGCTCCAGAGGGATGATTGGTCGGTTGCAAGTTTTGAGTCTTTTCAAATATTGGACCATTTTCAACTATGCCAAACATGTTTTAATGCAGTGTTTGGCTGAGTCTTATCGAAGTGATGAAAAAAGTGACGTTGCATCAAAAGGACGGAAGGTGAATTGGACCGGTGGTGTTTGCACTCGCCCGTCTTTGGCATTTGCCTCGTCACCACTTTGGGCATCCTCATTGGCTTCAGCAAATGCATTGGGAGTTGAGTTGACGTCCCCATTTGTGTCGCATTTTCCTTTTGTTGTTGCTGTTTTCAACGTTTGTTTGACATACTCAAAATGGCAAGTTGACCCCAAACCAGAGACTCCCGCCACTCTCTCGACACCAAGCATGCCATTGCGGCCCTCCTGGCAGCCGAGAAAGTAGTGTTGCTGAAGGGCCAGTCCTTGTTGGCACATACGGTATCGTTTGTCGAAAAGCCGGAAAATAGTAGAGCTTTCCAAAGCAGTAGAGGTCGGTACCAAGTATTTTTGAAGCTGCTCTTACTTTCAGTATGATCAATGCACATGCTGAATACATTACTAAAAGTAGAAAGCTTGGATGATGAAGAATTTAATGTGCTAACTTAGCCTAGGCCTAATGTTTTTTAGGCAATTGCTGCTGCTTGGCTGATGAAGCACCAAAATCAGTCTGTCTTTGTCGTGAGAGCTCGGAAAGTTGGCCTATTAATTCCACCATTGTCAAAAAAGTGTTGCTGTTGTTGTTGTTGTTGTTGACAGACATTGTTGACAGTCCCATTTCTTACACTGAACTGCGTCTCGCAACAGCAGGTTGTAGGTAGCAAAAAGAGGGCATCACTCATCTTGCTGAGTCTATCCTGTGCTATTCATGCAATGAGGACCGCACGAAACTTTCCCCCCTCGTCCTACTGTGCACGTATATAAAGAGGCTGAATGAGTCAATATTTATAGTTGGCACAAAAAACAGTCGAACTGTATGTAGTACTTTAGTGCGGGTAGGTGAAGGGCTCTTCTCTTGACTAACCCGTGGAAGCTGCTCGAATTCACGGACGCGACACTTTTCTGCCAATCCACGTGAATTGTGGACATCTCGCTGACTCAGTCCTTTTGAGTGATTAATAGAAGTGTCTGGGAGGAGAGCAGTGAAGAGGAAGAAGCTCTCCTTTTGTGCCTGATCATTCAACCCTGAGCACTGCGTACTTGTATGGACCTCAAGCCTTCGAGCAGATGGGCCCAGAGGACGTAGGAGAAGGCTCAGACGCTATTCTTGACTACGTCTGAGAAATACAGTGGAGTCTGGATTTGGGAACGCCTTTGATTTGCCACCAAAACCCCAATAGAATCAAATTCTCTCCCAAAGGAAGTCAGGGTCTGAAGTGGAGGATTAGACCCGTGCAAAGGCTGAAATATGAACGAAGCAAAATCCCGAGCTGAAATTACAGTGTGCGATAGCAAAACGATTACAAATCTTTATATGTAATTTTCTTGGCTAATTGGCCTTGTATCGAGGTTAAGTTTTTTGTGGTGTAAGTTCCGACGCTTAGCTTT
>JAAUXU010015315.1_pt1 | contig 12518 bp, 11 predicted proteins | sample 7278151 | NCBI WGS metagenome assembly JAAUXU01 (sample SAMN14350113, study PRJNA611818) | marine sediment metagenome | isolation source: surface marine sediment (1.8m) | place: French Polynesia: Moorea | collected 2018-08 | reverse complement strand
TACACTTTTATGATGTCCATACACAGTAGGCCCATGTACGTTCACTAAGCACTCACTCAGCCTCAAACAGTCTCGCCAAGAAGGAGCGAACACTGGTCCGGAAATATTCCCAAGACTTTTGGAAACGCCAGTCGAATTCCTCAACAGAGACGTCGTGTCCCTGCTGGAACTGTTCAAAGTCTGCCCTTGCTGTTTCAAGTTCCTCCAGAGAATCTCCGAGATCGTCCCAGTCGAAGTCGTACATTTGATCGAGTGACAACTGACTCCACTGCAACATGGCAGAGATGTACAAACTGTACGCACATCAGTACCATGGAAACTTACAATTTCCAGGATCTCTTGTGCAATGGGCCATTGAGCAAGCTCGTCCACGATGTCTTCGCTTTGACAGAGCGATTCTTCAACTTGTTGTAACGGCGCCAAAGCTGCCTCCGGCAGCTCCCAGACATCGGCCATCGAGAGACTGCCACAAGGCCACCCAGATTCAGACGAGGTAAGGTTTAGCCATCCATCAATAACCTGCCGAAAATGAAGTGTACGAAGAAAAACAGTGCCATAAGCTGTGCTCCAGATACTCACAGTTATCAAGGAGTCTTCTCGGGCGAGCTTAGTCCAAGAGTGGAACAAATACGGCATCAGTTCGAAGGCAGCCTCCACGAACTCCTCAGTGAGAGGCATTTCCGTAAAAAGCCCAGTCAGGGAGAGCTCGATTGAATCTGCATGCGAGTGTCGGACATTGCAATAAATACCCACGGTGAAGGCGTCAGAGACATCGTCGCAGACTCGTCAATTCGTTGTACGTGTTTCATACCTCCTTCCTTGCTCATAATCTCTGTCAAGATGACTGCTGATTTTTCAGCAATGACATTTATTGATGCAACTGTGGCATTTGCGTAGCCAGACAGCCCAATGAGTCCAGTAGCATCCTCAAGTAAACCGATGATTGCTTGCCTACAGTGCACAGACAGGGAAACAGATTGCGCAAGGCCTTATTCTGAGCGGAGACCAGACACTTACGCCAGATTCAGGAAGTCGTGGATGTCGTTATCCATCCACACCGCTGTAGCCTCGGTAAGGCTTGTGTCAAACTGCTGTCTGTCAAATTGAGTCCAAGGGTAGAATATGACCTCTTCCAATGTCATCCCTAGCTTTTCAACCAAGGCCATTTCACTGCCTTCATAAGGTGGGACTGCATTGGCCGTTATATCTAGAATCTTTGTTAGAATCGTGAAATAAACCCATTGCACAAAGACTGTTACTTCAGCGCATGTCCGTACGTACATGAGAGATGAGCGGATCTACGACGTCGGCGATTGCGGTGCCTCCAGAAATGACGGATGTCCAAGTGCAAAAGGCTCCCGCGAGAGATTCCAAATCCGAAAATTCTGATGGGGGGTCGAACAGAGCAAGAAAGTGCTGCGTGCATTCTTCTTCGGACGGCCATGGATGTGTGAGGTAAAAGGCCAACTGAAGTAAAACATGGTCAGGCGCAAGTCTGTGCTTCCTTGCGTCCTGTTCGTACAGGGTGCGTCTCATTGATGTAATGTACGAAGCGTATGGGGGCACGAGCATTGGCGGGGAGCGCTTGGACAGCCACACGGGATGTTCTTGTGGAGTCCAGGGTTATCAGTGTAGATCGTGGACGTATAGCGAAGAGGGATATCAGTTTAGTGCATCGGTGCTATAGCATTACTGCCCAGCCGTGGAGAATTTGGGATATGGTGTTCTTTTTTACCGTATTGTAAGGTAATTGTATGGACACGGATTATGTTGGCATACGCACCTTGGACAGATTAGCAAAAGTGATCATCGTTGTCTCCGCAATAGGCTGCCTAAACTCAATCGTCTCCATGAGAAATGCTTCCGGGGTTTCCAGCTCTTCTAACAAGCCGCTCAAAAAGTGGTCCAAATTGGATAACACTGACGGATCAGCATTATTCTTGAGGACGCCCTTAGAATTGGTCGCCTGTAAGTTGGAGGAATGTTGTCATTCTCATAGAACCTGGGATTCTCGTCGCTATTTCTTGAAAGCTTACACTTCTGCTGCATTGTGAGTGCCGTCCTATGTTATCATCCTTGACGTGATGACTGAAAAAATACAGAACGTACGAGTATCCTAACGGCAAGACTATCGTTCAAGTTCTACATGACAAGTGGAAAAAGTACCATAGCTTCATACGACTGGTGAGCATTGTCCTAATGACATCTTCTAATGCATTAGCGAAAGATTCCCATGGACCTGCACCCTGTATAGAGAAGGAGGAAAAGGAAAAAAGTTGGACACCAAGAAACGTTGTATCTGTTACCTCTGCAGGATCTTGGTTCCCGCCAATGAGTTGATTTAGAAGATATGTAAATTCTTCGACGTAGACAAGGATATTCTCGTACAATCCATCGTCAAGGTAGACCTCAAGAGTCAGCTCGGCGACTGAATCAAGTCTAGCACGAGAAGCAATGACGTGAAGCTGCGTGATCGTAGTACAGGATTTTTAAGGCACCTTTCCAACTTTGGTTGCTAATAATTCGGCACTGGAGTGAATAACACATGTACAACCAGTGCCAATGGAAAGCTTAGACTCATTAGACTTTTGCATAACTACTGCAAAGATGCATATTTTGTATTCTTAAACATTTGTAAAGTATCACTTGTGCCGCAGTTTGCCGGTGAGCACTTGCTACTGGCAATTTTTCTCCGTAAGAGAAAATTTAATTTCTTTTCATGAGTGTTCAGCGCTTCGTCAGAAGCCAGTGTAATCTTGAGGATGTGTAGGCAAAGACTTCCAATACGTTCCACGAAATTCCACAAAATCCCTTTCAAAATACACATTAATATGTGCACATGTTAAAGTCAGTCTCTCGTTTGCTCTTCGAGATAAATGTTTTTAGTCTCTTGTGTGAAATAGTGTTCATTTCAGGTCTCCAGCCCATTCCTCTGTCGACTTATTAGCATCCAAAATTATGAGGAAATCTTAAGGACGCCCTGTACATGCAGATCTTGTCTTACACGGTCCAGTCGTAGTGATCCCACTCCTTTTGAATAGACTCCAGAAGGTCTGCCAAGTCCGGCAGCCAGAGTTCCAGGTGCACTATTGGGGGAATCTCGTCTTGGTGAGCTTGCAACGAAGGTAGAGCCAGAAAGATGCCAACCAAGGCGGCCAAGTCGTCAATAGCATCGTAGATCTCCACGCTGCTGACGTCGTTGATCAGACTCTTCACGAAGTCCGTCATTGCCTGAGGGGAATATACAATGGAGCTTGACACATGCACCCATCGACAGCATCTGTTACCTCAAAATCTACGTTTTCCTCTATAGTCTCCACCAGTTGTACAATGTCATCGGGTTCGAGGTTGCACACGGCCTTGCTGAGTTCATTGAGGGCCCATAGGTCATCAGTGAGTACGAAATCGCCCAATCTGTCAGTGGAGCAGCCTTCTCCATTCAGAGACAATGCGATGGTGAAGTCGGTCACGATCTGAGTGAGGTTGAGGCTGGAGGCGAGGGTCAGCTCAGCCTCCAAGGGCGCCAACGTCGACAAGGAGATCAGGGACTCATACACCGCAGATGTGTTTACGAACACGTCACTTAAGGTCAAACGGTCTTCTGCAACCACAAAAGCAAGCTATGCCATGCAAAAATTCAGCACTCAAGAAAGTCATTGTTATTATTTACGAAGGATTTTTCTCCAAAGTTCAGTGTCGAGGGTGACTGCGGCGCCACTAAATATATCCAGGGCAACAGGCAACGACGTTACTGCCGACACCACGGTGGGATCAACCAGGATGGGCTCACCATATTTGACGAGGGGCGCAAGCCTGAACATATGATGCGTTACTCTGTCGATGCTTATGTAATGCAAGGCGCAAATGTACTAAATTACATTCATTAGGTAGATCTACGTGACGATATAAGTAATGAAGCGTATTCTCGTACACAGAGCCTGGATATGATGGTATCTCTTCGTATGAACTGAGGTTGTTGCAGTGATTCTGGTAGTTGCACGCCGTGGACTGGAAGTAAGACGTGAGACCAGCAGTGGGGTTGGCACGGGCCCGAAATTGGCCTGAAACGGGGTGAGTGATCAGCCTAGCTCATGTAAAACTTGTATTGGCAAGGTTAGGTCACGTCTTCGTTCATTGTTTCGGATGGTTCATCATTGCTCACTCCGAATTTCATTTCCCTCTATCCTACAAGGCAGAAGACTCATAGAAACAGTGTTGGAGGTCAGAACATAGAAGAAGTGTTGGGTCTGCTCCAGGATATACAGAGCAACACTCACAAGTCCAATCCAGCTTTTAAACTGAGCAACTCTACACCAATCCGCTTACACTAAAAAGATTGGTTACACCTGCCATTCAAACGGCTCTGGCACAAAGAGAGTTGAGACAGAATATATATACATAGTTTTCGTCAGGAATACATTTACGCCAGAAGAAATATCGAAAGTTGCACCCGTTGACTGCTACCATTTGTTATGTGGAGATCAGAGAAATATGTGATTTTGCCACAGACTAATCGCACTAAGTAACATTCACTGACATGAATTGAGGTGGTCTAAGCAGTCTGTGATAAAATCATGCATCTTTCCGATCCCTACCGATGATGTAGTCAAGGACAATTGTGTACTGCAACAAAAAAAGAGTGGAACGGACTTAAATAAAAAGTGATTTTGAAAAATGAGCGATGCTCGATCAATTCATTCGGAAAAAAAACCCTGACCAGGCCAGAGCGGGACACTCTCAGCTAGAGCGGACCCGACACTGCATAGGAGATGGCCGAAGCGAGTGTGTCCTTAGTACCCCACCTTCCTGTCTTGAATTGAAGCAATCTAAGTAAGTAGCTTACCTAATCTAACTTTACCTAACCTCATCTAACCCATTTTATCTTAACCCCAAACCTGAGACGTCTGGGGTCTTGCCTAGCTAATATTGAACTCAAGTAGCTTTTTAGTGCACAAGTAGCTGATTTGGGCTTCACAGGGATTGAATTTTTGGTGCTCATCAAAATGGCACGCAAACCTTCAAGTTTGGAGCGCAAACACATTCTTCACTTTCGGGATTTGAAATTCTGCGCATGACAATTCTGGGACTATTTCATTCTCCGATTGCCGCTGTGGTTTTTGTTGGAGAGTGGTTTTTTTTCGAGAGCGATCACTATAGTAATAGTAATATCGTAGAAGTATCGTGACAATAACTGTGCCATCACCGTTGGACCAAAAATAACGCATTTCTCATTGTAGTGCTACATGTGATGTCAGATTCTTTTGGCTACAATTGACTTTCTCTACCAGACACTTAGTAGTGAAAAGTAACGTCCATTTGTAGCAAAACATATGCCATTCTCGGAGTCACCTGTTTTCTGCAATGTGCCATCAGGTCAGCTGATGCCAGAATGCTTAACATGTCTGGTTAGCAGATCACATGTCAACCCCACTTTCAGGGTCGTGAGTACCAGACTGAGTCTGACTGAGCCAGTCAGAGCCAGTCAGAGTGCATAAAGTCCCAGCGCTTTATATACATAGATTTTACTCAATTCCTGATTTGATCTATTTACACTAACATCACGTAGTGTGAGTGTTAAAAACTTATGACCGTGTGTACATACGCACATGTCTTCACTTGTGAAGGCCCGATCCACCAATGTACCAGAACAACCACCGAGATGATAAGCACTGGCCATAGCACTTCAAACAGCCACAAGTACTGACGAGTGAGAGCAAGGGTGTGAGTGATTCACATCTCAGAGGCTATTTCACTGCAATGAAGAGTTACCGGTTTTCTTTTCCTGACCAGCCAACTCTTCCACAAGCTCAATTTGATCTGTTTGTAGAAGGATGCTGTCATTTTTGGGGACTGAACCACGCTGAGCTCGCGTTCTTGACTGTTTTTATCTCACTCTTCCGCGGTGACGATGACGTTGTTTACTGCAAACAAAAGTGCATCAGAGACAAGGGGCGCGCTTTCCTAAGTAAATACCGCCATGTTTGGGCCAATCTTTATGAACCTTCAAGCAAGATGTTGTTCATTTGTTCCTGTGCGCGTACGTGGGGTGCGCGTGGGCACGAGGAGAAACAAAACTGGCTGCGCCTCATGTCGATTTCCCTTTCTCCCGTGTTATTGACGGGACTCCGACCTGAATAACTAATGTAAAGAAGGAGGAAAGAGAGGAGGCCGAATGATGAGGAGCAGCCATGACCTTAAATGAAGTTCACAGACAATGGAGGAAGACAATGATATTGACGACATTTCTCTTAGTGCTGCTTGTTAGTGGGACAACAATGGCGAATGTCTTTCTTCCGTATCAGCACATTATTGGCGGTAAGCAATCAAAGGATTGATCATTCGTCTCACGTGCAGCACACTAAAAATCAAGGCATCACTACTGCTAAAGGTCGGAGGCCGGCCCTGGTTGAGATCCTTGTGCTCCAAAGAGTTGCTCATCCACCTCCGCAACCTCCACCTTGCCTCCCTCCACAGCTCCAGCACCAGTGTTGCAGTCAACAAAGTTTCCAGCAGCATCAACAGCTGCGTACTGCTCATCCTCAGTCCATGGCGGCTCAGGCCAGACAGGGCCAAGCACAAGAGGACACTACTTTGCAACTTGAGCCACCTCCAGACGAGTTTGTGAACATCAACTCTGAAGAGTGACAAGTACATGGAATTGAACATTACCAGAAATTTGTGCTTTCAGTGCATGCCAATGGCAGCAGCAGTTGCTGTGTTGTGTTGCAGCAGCATTTAGTACCCTGTATTGTGACAGAAAGACAGCCTTTTTGCTGCAGTTGATACTTCATGTGGTGGCAGTTGTTTTATCACACTGGCAGATTGACAATTGCATTTTGACAGTGAACTGTCAACATTCTCTGTCATGAAAAACTCTCATTTTGGAACTTCCTGTGCTCCAATTCCTCAGGACCAGTGAGAAGAATATAGGTTGTAGATAATCTATTAATGGTAGCGACAGCTGCTATCTCCAAACACCATACATGTAAGCATACATGCATTGTTTTGGTTCTTGGCAGCTTCAACTTCTTGCCCTTGGTGGTGGTCTTGTCCTCGGTGGCATTGTACTTATAGGAATTCCTACAATTATTCTTGTATAATTGTGTACTGCAATTATACTTGTATAATTGCGTACTGCCATTATACTTGTATAATTGCGTACTGCAATTATACTTGTATAATTGTAGGAAATATTATATTTCCTGCTATGGCTACGACTACAACAACTACCACAACTCAGGCAACCTCAGGATCAGTGAGCAGCAGTGTATCTTCAACATCAGTATCCTCCGATGGAAAAATCATCACCACAACTTTTGTGGAAAATACAGAATCTTCGAGTGGAAGCATCTTCACTGAAGAGAATGAGGATGTCGCTATCATATCCGTCAATGATGACAGCTCCAAGGTGGATGAGAAGGACAAGTAATTGCAAATGACAACACATTTCAACTATTTATGAGAACATGTTTTTTTTCTACAGGTTGACATTGTGTGCTGAAAGCTACGAAGTAAGAGTTTGATCTGTTTTTGGCTTTCCAAGAGATTTCCCAGGCTGTGGAATAAAGTGCGGTCCTACCAGGATTATTGGAGGTACCGAAATTAGGAAGAATGAGTATCCCTGACTGTGCTCTCTTCAGTTCAGGTATAGTCAAGAATGGAAAAGGAAAGAGCCGGATTAAATTGTTGTTTCCACTAGGAGGGATTCCCTAGACTCCTACTTTCACATCTGCAGCTGCACCTTGCTGTTGGGGCCGCCCAGGGACACCATCACTGTTGGTGTTGCTCACTGCTTTAACCCAAGTACATGCATAGTAGCATCTTCTTGAAATGCAATAATCAAAATAGCATGACCTTCTTGTCCATCCAGCTGACAGTCCCAGTCAGTATCAAGTGGCCTGTGGTGAGCACCATCTGGACAATGACAACAGCACTGAAGTGCAGATGAGAGTGAAGCAGGTGGTGGTGCACACCAAGTACCAGTCAGTCTCCACATCTGGCAGGGACATTGCCATCTACAAAGTACATACAGTTCCATTCAGAAGTGAGTGCTACCTTCAAGAGAGAGAACAGCATTTTTTGGTCAATTTTTCCTAGTACAGTTGCATGTTTTTCATGTAGAAGGGGGCACTCACTTCTGAACAGAACTGTACAGACACAAGGAACACGCTTAATCAAAAATTGGCACTCCCATGTTCTTGCTTCATGCAGGTGGATGACAGCAGATTGAAAGACCGAATGCAGCCAGAGGTGATTTATCCAGCCTGTCTACCAGATCCAGAGGACAGCTATTACACATCCACCCTCTTTGCTGCCGACTGGGGGGTCACAGTCACCAAGTTAATCAGGGTAAGAGCAATAGGGAAGGCAGGACTTTTGCTCTTTTTCTTAGATCATATGTATGGCATTGCATACAATGTGAGCAATTTTACGTACATGCTCACTCTTGTCTAGGGTCAAAAAGTTCAGGTAAATGGTCTGTCCATAGTGGCAAGGCATGTGGAGGTTCTCGGCAAGATCTGCATAGATCTGGGCTTCAATAAGTACCCTGAGGGAATTATTTGTGCCTCTGACATTGCCAAGTGAGTGGAAATAAAGCAAAGAACCTGATCAAAAATGTACACATACTGATCTTGCTCCTTATAACTCCATGCAAAGATTCTCGCCAAGGTGATTCAGGTGGACCTCTGATGGCACAAAGAAAGGACAAAGAAGTGGAAGATTGGCCTTAGTTGGCATTAACATATGCAACTGCCATCTAGTATGCACCTGCAAGCACTTCTATTTCACACTAGGCATCGTCAGCTTCAGTGTAGGCTGTGCTGATGAGAACTACGCAGGTGCCTACACTCGGGTTTCCTGCTATGTGGACTGGATCGCCCACCAATTTGGTCTCTCTGCCAAGTCCACATTGAGCACCAGCTGTCTGGGTCAATCCGAACCTGACTGAATCTGTGATGACCCTCAAGGAGCAGGTAGACATTTGTGAGTGAGGTGAACAGAAAGATCACTGACTTCTGGATGTGTTTGCCTTACGAGTGTGGGCTGATGCATGAAGCAATGGTGTTCTGCAGCATTTCAAGAAGCTGGTGTTGGCTTTCAAATTTTCTGTTGATGCAGACAAGTACACCTGCTTTTGTTATGCAGAACAACAGATAGCACTTTTGCAGGATCTGTTATTTAGCACTTTATGATAATGTTCTCTGTCCATGTCTTGCATGAATAGCACTGTGGATCTATGACATAGTTCGAAGAATTGGAGTCTGCCATCAGTTCCTTGACGTATATGCACTGAGTGCAGGAGAAAAGAGCTGGATTGATGCATCTGTGCATTTCCAGAGCTGCCGATGATGCTGTCATCATCTCTAGTAGGAGCAACACCTATGTGGCCCCTCCTTCTCAAACTGAAACAAGGCTTCAAGTCAATGAAAATCCTCAAGGTCTCTCCTGGACACACCACCAGTATTTCATGCCAGCATTAGTCAGCCGATACCAATAAGTCTTGCCTGCAGAATAACATTTAGTTCATGTGCCATACACCTTTTTTGACAGTTGAACAAATCTAGTATTGAAGACAGCATTGGGATTTGAATGATCTGAGGACTCACATTGTCATGATATCTGCAGCTTGAACAATGTACTTTGGACGAGCTGAAATGATTTAGATTGCCTGAAAACATCAGCCTAACTGATACTTCGGCTTAACAGTCTATGGAGTCTTGCAACTTAAGAAAAGGGCGGAAAATAAATCATTGGCAGCTTTTCACTGGGACTTAATGAAGCAAAAGAGTTGACTTGTGTAGTTGCTTTGATTGGTTTTGTCTGACTCAGTTGGAAATTTACTAGGGAATGCAAGGTTGGGGTAATTTTGCCTCTGATTGAGACTTAGAGTTCCAAGGTCGCCCATCAGATGACATTGTTACGGTGTCAGCTGTACATACAACGTTTCAGTTGTTCGAGGAATTAACCGGTTGAAAGACAGGTCTTTGTTGTTCTACAAGAAATCTGGCAAAATTGGCCCCCAAAATTGGCTTATTCGAAGTTGCCACCAAGTTTCAGTTCAAGAGAAGCGCCTTATGTTCTAAAAATTTCGTCACATGAAAAAGATTCAGGTTATCCAAAGTACACTGCTCTTACAGCAAATCAGCCGCACGTATGCCTCCATACGAAGATTGACGCTCATCATAATTCTACTCAGAACCATGCTCCTGTAACCACTTACGACGTGTCTAAGTACGTGTGTCATATACTTTATTCCTTCTTGTCTTAGTCTCACTGGAGCGTGTGCATGTACATAAGCGTAATCATTTGTCTTCATAATGCTCCTCACAATATTGCAGCTGTAACACAGAGACCCATAAGCATACAGGGTGAGCCAGAAGTGAACCAATGGTTAGGGTCTTGTTGCTGAGCCTGCGCAGGAAGCAACAATGTGTAACTTGGCTCATTTGAAAGAGAAGGTTATTGTTTAGAAAAAGAATTATCAAATCAAGTGAGCTCTTGCCTCCAAAGGTAATGATGATTTTTTTTCACATTGTACTCTATTTGATACTATTTTGTGAGTGTTTAAAAAAATAATTCTGAAGCAGACTTACGCTAGTCTGGTGCAATGAGCGATTTGTCACTAAATCCGGGCAAATGTGTTCCAGAGGGTCCGTTTCTGTCTATATGTCGAAAGCCGTCATTTTGACCTTTTATTCAATGAAATGATGAGTGGATGTGAAATTTTGTAGAGTACTGTGAAAGTCATTGCTTCTCTCAGAGATTCAAGTCTTTCTCATTTCTGTTCCGTTTTCCATTTTTTTATCTTTTAGGAAAAGAAATTGGAATGCCTTCTAACAAAAGGAGGCACTGTATGTGTTTCTCAGGCTGAGCAATAAGGCTCTACTTTTAATCTACCCTGTGTGCTTTCTGTGTCTGCGCTTCGAGTCCTGGATGAGTGCAGTATGCAGATGAAGATGTGAAGCTTGGTCATGTCTATGTGTGGGTGGTTCAGTCTTCACGTGGTTCTGGTTGTTACCAGCAGGCTGTAGAAGCCACGGAGATGCGCAGAACTCCCAATTCCCAGAAGCAAGTCCTCTAGGCCAGCATTGCTGCAGAGAGTGAGTGGATTCACACTCTCATGAACACTTAGCACCGACACCTCCCGTTATTACGCCTTTGTTCTCTTCCAGCTCTGCAGCTCGGTCTTGGCCAGACGCAGCCTCTCGTGCCCGACGGTCGAGGGGTCAACAAGCAGACAATCATCCACTGCATACAAAGCATAGAAGTGATGTACTTAAAGGCGCATTACTCTAAAAAAGATTCCCACAGAGTTTAAGGCACATTGCTCAACAAAATTGCCACACCAAAAATCAAGCGTCAGCCAGCGAGAGCTTTGAAATGCATTGAGCGACGCTTATTGTGCGGCGTGTGTTACCTTTGATGTATGTATAGTACTGTCACTATGGTACACAGTGGGAGCAGAAGACCGAAAGAAAGAAGGCAAGTAATGGATGTAGTTTTCTTCGCTATAACTAACTTTCCGTTCCTCCCCAACCAATCTTTTTTGCACTGTCCACTCGTACAGTGCGTAAAAGGCGCAAACAGCCTCCAATGACTGCAATGCCTGCGGATTACCTTGGGGGCGCTACCGGAGGATGGCAGCCTTTTCCTTCAGTTGCTCCATTAAGTTGTAGCAGATAAATGACGTAGATTGTATCATTCCGAGGCATATGTAGTGCACTTTAAAGCATTGTCCGTGCATCAGGGACACAGAGAGATCTGCGCTGCCTTCTCGTGCTGGTTGCCTGCAAATGGACTCAATTATTTGCAGAAATATGAAGGTTCCTTGCTTCTTTCCTTTTCCTTGCCCATTTAATGGAAAAGTGAAAGCGAGAAGGACAAGAAGCAGCGAGTGCTTTCTTCTAACAGTAGAAGTTTCTCATTACACCATCGTCTCTTTCATAACCTGCCGGACTCAGTGTTCTGGATTTCGTAAACTCTGTATGCCCTTGTTTCACGGAGTATTCTTTGGCCCTGACACGTCATTGCCGCCGTTGTTGCCGCCACTGACGTCCCCCCCCCCCGGGGAAAGTGAACATTTCAGTTGTCCGACTCGCATCATGCATGAACCTGCATCCGCCCACTCATGAGGGGAGGGGGGACAAAGAGCTCCGACGTAGCAGTCCGAAAGATGTCTATCCGAGGACGTGGACGTGGACGCTTCCGCTCTCGACAACAACCACACAGCGTTCAAGAGTAAGTACGGATATGTCGCTAAGTATGCACAGGCACACGCCAGCATCAAACGTTGTTCTCTCTCTCCTCTTGTGTTGGCACTCTCTTTCTCTCCTCTCTCTCTCTTTCTCTCCTCTCTCTCTCTCCTCTCTTTCTTTCTCTCCTCTCTCTCTTTCTCTCCTCTCTCTCTTTTTCTCCTCTCTCTCTTTCTCTCCTCTCTCTCTTTCTCTCCTCTCTCTCTTTCTCTCCTCTCTCTCTTTCTCTACTCTCTCTCTTTCTCTCCTCTCTCTCTTTCTCTC
>JAAUXU010097490.1_pt1 | contig 12520 bp, 10 predicted proteins | sample 7278151 | NCBI WGS metagenome assembly JAAUXU01 (sample SAMN14350113, study PRJNA611818) | marine sediment metagenome | isolation source: surface marine sediment (1.8m) | place: French Polynesia: Moorea | collected 2018-08 | reverse complement strand
GCATCACAAGTGACCCTGGAGCAATCATCATGTGTGTAACTCTATACTTCTCAATCGTGCGTAGTAGGAATGATGTTGATGTCACACTTTTTTCGGACCAAGAAAAGAACAGGAATGTAGGCCTTTTTAGGGAGAGAGGGAGTATCTCACATGTGTCGCATATGTTCGTCAATTTCTGCCTCCGTGTAAATGGCCTCTTAGTCCTGAGTTACACCGCAGGCGTCCCGGGGCAACCGCACAGAACACAGGATGAATCAGTCTGTTGGAAAGTAACATTTAATTGCTATTTCTTCTCTAAACATTTTGATTTCCTACCAAATTTTTGGTGGTGACAGCTGAGAACTCGCAGAGCTAATTTAGATATTAGGCCAGTTCGAAAATGTCAACTTCGGATTTTCAAGTTGGAAAATTGGCATTAGACACTGGTGTGGCTGGTACAAGTCTCATTTTTTGAAAAAACCCTGATTTTCAGCCTGGTGCGGAACTTCTGGCAGGTCTCTCTTATGAAGCTCTGCTCGAGGTTGACTCAGGCGGAGACAATGGTAGCCTCCAGATGGTCGATAGTTTTGTATTCCCCCCCCCCCCCGAGAGGGCCCCCTTCAAATGCCCAAACACGCCATAGTCGAAGGGTGACAAGTCTGGACCGTGCGGTGGCCAGGATTTCATCGGAGAAAAAGATGATGGTGCCGCAGGGTTTGTGCTTGACCTTTTTACGAGAATGGCAGCTCTCGCCAGCCTCCTTGTGGTGTCGGAGGGCTTTAATGCTTGCCGAGGTGTTCTCTTGTAGCTCTTGAGGCCCAAGTCTTCGTTTATCAAGCGTCTCATGGTGGCCTCAGGGACGTCAAACTCCCTGGCAGACCCCCTGATCGTCGCCTTGCCTCTCCTCTCGTCCACAGCCTTCTGACGGCTTCTACGAGCACCTCTGACCTCGCAGGCTTCAACCAAACCCTTGTAGCCGCCTCCGCAGTTCCACATCGGACCACATTGTACACAGTGGCACGGGAACAACCCAAATTGCGTGCGATTTCCGTCGGCATTTTGTCAGCGGCAGATAAGCCGAGAATTGCAGCACGTCTTTGCTCCATGTTGTTCTTGCTGATGCTGTTGCTGCTGAACCAAAAGAGTGCAACAAACTTTGACTAGGGCTGCATATTGGAACATGTTCCAACGCGCAACTGTCACTCAGGTCTTGTCGATCTCTTACACGTAGAAAGGAGGGAATTTCAAAAGTGTACAATTTGAGCGACGCACCCTGTATAATAAACGCATGAAGGGCGAGGCTCCCTATATGTTCTCCATCTGTCTGTTTTCGTGTGTGTGTGTGTGTGTGTGTGTGTGCTGTCTGTCTGTCATGTGATGACATGGGCCCTCCATCCATGCCCATGAAAAGTAGCGTCTGACCAAGTTTGGGAACAATCAGTCCAGCAGTGGCGGACTCCGGAGAGGATAGGGCGCAGGACGCATGGATGGCACGGAGTATGTGTATGTTAGGGAATGCAGAGTCTGTGAAGAGGTCAATTACTCTCAAACAAATCTTAAAATAATCCTGGACTTTGGCTAGTTTGAGTTTGAAACGAAATTAGTGATGACCCCCTGAAGCACCATCGACCTCAGACAAGAAATTGTCGCACGATGTCGGAAAAACGAGGTGGAAAATCGTTGACTTCCTGAAGGATGGCAACATCCCGCACGAAATGCTCTACAGCATCTTAAGACAGTACCAGGAGACAGGTCCAACTGCGGACAGATCACGCAGTGGCAGACCGACCTCAGTTCGGACATACGAAGAGATCAAGAAAGTGAGGGAAAAAGTCCGACGTCAGCCAGCTCGAAAAATTAAGGGAGATGGCTCGGTGGAGAGCGTGTCCTATGGAACAATGCACAAGCTTGTCAGAGGTCACTTGTGAGAGATAAAACAGAGGCTCTGTAGAAAGGTCCGTGTAGTTGCAGATCTTTTCTGAGGCCATCAGAGCAAAGAGATTTAAGAGAGGTTTCAAAATGTTCAATGAGGTCACCGATGACAAGCACGTACTGATTTTGTTTACGACCGAGAAGATCTTCCCCATACAAGTGACCAACAATGACCAGGATGACAAGGTCTATGGAAAGTCAATTGTGGATGTCTCAATAGGGCAGCTAGAAGTGATCAGGCGCCAAAAGCCGGCCAGCTCTATGGTGTTGGCCGGGGTTACCGACGAATGAGCAGATGATTCCCCTTGCGTTTGTCCTCGCGGGTACGAAGGTCAACTTCGAAGAGTAGTTGGACATTCTACAGCATCAAGCTCTTCCGTGGCTTGATGACCAATAAGGGGATCACCTCCGCGCTTTCCTGCGGGATGGTGCACCTGTTCATACATCCGGCCAGTGGTGTCGCCAGCATTCCCCTCCATTTCTGGAACAATACAATGTGGCCTCCCTCCAACCCTGACCCCGACATTATGGACAACACTAAACGTATAGTCAGTCCTCGGCTAAGTCCCACAAGAATGTGGATGCCCTGAAGCAGGCATTCACCAACGCCTGGAACGACATCCCTCTCGAAACTGTGCGTGTTGCAGCTAAAAATTCAGGGAGAGCTTGCATATTGTGGTGATAGCCAAACAACTGTAGCTACACGGAACACGTGTAAACGAAAAAGGTGGTAAAAGCATCGAAGATGTTTCATGCAGACCCTCAATAAAATGAATTAGTGTCTATTCAAGATATGAAAAAGCACTGTTGGAACAAATCGGTGTGTGATGCATTTTGCACATCAAACAGTCATGACTGCAAAGCAGTAAGTGCGAATCTCAAGAGTATCTCCAATTGAGGGTGGGTTACAGACTTTCTGTATGGTTCAGATGATCTCTGAACCTTGCATGTTAAGCATTCTGGCATCAGTTGCATTAACATAAAGCTAGAGAAAAACCTGTGACTCTGACAATGTTGGGTACCGAAGCATTTTTCCAAATTAAAAAGAAGTGACCTTGACAACAAAATATCTGGTTGAAAAAGTCATTAGTCGCCCTAAGAATTTAACGTGTAACCCCACAATGGAAAATGCATTATCTACAGATTTTGATGCAACGGTGTATGTATGACTTCTTACATTTCATGACCACCCTCTACAGTATGCAGAAGCATGTTAGGTTATATATTTCCTTTTAGACATTCATTTTGAGATAGGTAGTAAAAAGAGCGGACAGCCTCTAACGTCCAGACTCACATCATTCATCATTAGTCATAACAGAGCACCAGTAAACATTAATAATATCTTGGGCCTATTTACTTGAGACAGCCACGCGTACATGTTGCCGAGTGTAGTTTACTTAAACATATAGTATGTGGTACATACTGTAAAATATAAATCCTATTACTTGCATGCGTAAATATTTTCATTCTTTCGTGCGTAGTCACAGAGCGTTCTTGTACTTCTCACACAATAATATAATTCCTAGAATATTGCATACTATGCAGTGCATAGCGTTGCAATATATAAACAAGTTATTATAGAATTTACTCTTACGGAAAATCATTAGCCATTGCAGAGCAACGCAGTTGCACCTTTGCGATTATCCATTGGTACGACACAGATGCAGTGCACGTACAGTACATGATTCGCATAGATTTTGCAATGACAGTCAAGCGTGGTGACCTCCGCAACTAATGGTGGTGACCTCCACATCAATGACATATTGCTTTGTCTGGCACTGTCCATCAGAGAAATTAACATCAGCCTTCGTTTGCAGCAGCCGATCCACTCAACCATTCTGAGCTTCTTGATGAGATTAGTTTCTTTTTGCCACTTGCGCTCATAGCACTCATCGTGCATTGCCACGCTGAACCCAATCGTAGGACGTCAATTCTTTCTTTCACCCCGACAATGCACTCCTCTCTATGAGGTGAGGAGGCAGTTCAACGTACTAGGTGAGACCACCTGGTGGCAGCCCTTGGGAGCTTGAGTGAAGAAGACCTCTGCGTGACTAAAACGGCAGATGATCACCGCCAAGATGATTAAGAACCACGGAGTGCAAACTCTTGGCGATGCTTGATTGGCGCTGAGGGCCTTGGCCTGAGTGGCGCACATGTGGAAGTCGTCCAAGTCGACGTTGGCGATAGCGCACTTGTGTAGCTGCCGGCACTCCTGGCTGCAGTCACCACTGCCTGGGTAGCCGGCCAGGTTAGCGGCGTAATAAGCCGTAAACCAGCTCTCGTTGCGTGCCAATCGCTGGCTTAAGAGATCCATTGTGTGCGGATTGATAGTAACGAAAGGAAGCTAGGGAAGTAAACACTCAGGATGATAAAATCGCACTTGCAAAGTCTCAATGATAATTTTCTCGAAAGCTCTAGACTCTTACGTTGTAAAGTTGCGTGAAGTTGTACTCCAGTCGCCATTGCAGGACTCCCCGCGCATTAGCCAAGGTCAGGTCCAAATAATATTGTGCGTAATCGAATATCTGGAAAGGAGAGCAGAAAAAAGTTATGCTCACACGGTGATCAGCGGCCAAACTACCGCCTTGACTAAGAAGACCATCTCGGAGAGCGGGAGGAAGGGGGATAGAGAGAAGTTGCGTAATTTCGATGAAACTTCGAGCGAAAGTCTACGATCGACGCACGTGACAAAGGAATCAATCAGGCAATTTGTGCACACCCCTCTTTTGAAACTTTCCTACGTCAGAAGAAATGTACCTAATAGGCCTGCGATCCCTTGCACATGTTTCAATGCTACAGTAGAAGTAAGTTGCACGGCCTGTAAGTGGAGCTCTTTCTGTACGTATGCACGAGGAAGAAAAACCTCCAGATATCAGTGCAGAGCATGCACCCGTAATAGCAGCTTAACCACTAATCCCTTGATACGGCAGCAAGGCACAACACCGAATGCATGAACGTTGTCCTGGCTGATGGAGACGCGACATCATACTTACGGGACGACGACATCAGCTGACTCACGGCTGAGGCTCTGTGCCTCCTGTCGTTGCATTCCGCAACTTGCCAGCATCAATCCACATGAGTAGCAGTACCTGTGTGTGCTACACATGCACGTACAGACGAAGATTGAGAAGGAGAAGAAGAAAGATGGACGACGAGCAGGAGTTGATACCATCGTTGCACTCCAACTCCTCCTCCACCCTCCCCTCCTACGTGTCTGGGGCTCTCCTTTTCCTCAATGTGACTCACCTCGCCCGTGTGGGCGTTGTAGCGATAAAGGCGGACGGCCGGATTAGATGAGAAGGATTCCAGACCAACCTGAAAGAAAAGAGAAAAGACGGGGGGAAAGACGAGGAGCATAAATTTCTATTCCGACCTTTCACTTGACGTATTCTTCTTAGCCTCAAAGATAACATTGTCTAGAGATCAACCATTCTAGTGTAGCGTACTGAGTCAAGCTGGGGCTGAATTGACGCACCTGAAAACTCCTCTTGTAGGGAGAAACACTCGGAGCCAAAAGGGCAAAGGAGATGGGACGACCTGAAAAGAAGTAGAATAAAACTCACGTACACCTGTGACTTTGCCTGTAGTAATATTTCATGAGATGTTCATCCATCCCTTTACCTTTTACCCGCCCTCGTCAATCATCTTTCATCATTAAGTAATTACAGGTGGTCTTAGAGTAAACACAAACTTTTCTAAAACAAGAAAAGAGGCCTCAGTCGCTCCATCCAACGCCACGGAAATAGGAAAATGATACAGTAGCGAAAGAGGGATTGCACGCAGTACTTACACGCGTACTTGTAGGCACTACAATACTGCGCCGACGTCTGTTTCATGTCGTACATGCGTCCCCTTCACCTTTACGTGGGTATGCATATACTTCAGTAGGTATGCAGTGTGTAGAGATAGCGGTATATCTACAGCGGTATAGTCGCATTGTCTAGGCTTCATTACGATTACACATTGCAAGTGCAATCAACATTTTTCGAATGTGGACTTCTTGCATGCTCACGCGGTCAGTGGATTTTACAGCCTCAGATGTAAGAAGACAAAAACTCCCCGTCAGTATGAGGATGAGGCCATGACGAAAGCGGAGCACACGGCCTGTGTGGTGCCCGTGGAGTCCGTGGGTTCGTATTCTGTATCGTAGCTTAGTCTCAACCCGGTCGACAACAGGTCCCTCCCCGTGCTGGTCTTCTGCGTAAGAGTTGTTGCGTGTTGCTTTTTCCCCGCCATTTTGACAGGGAAGAATTTAAATTTTGGGAGGAAAAGTAGTGCCAGCCGTGCGACAGACAAAAACTTCGCTTACTCTGTGACAGCGAAACACGCGGTTCTGGATGAACGCGGCATTGCAACTTCTGCTATGCTCTTTCTGGAGCTCTTATTATTGGTCCTTCAAAGCAAGAATCTGTCTGAAAGAAAGTTTGAGTTGCTGTTGCAAGGCTGAAAAGGCCCACAGCTGCCTTTCCCGCTCTTCCGTGACGAGCAGGTCGCATCTGACGTTAGATGGCTGCACGATCATTGCCTGCCTTTTGTGCGGACCTAAACACAGTAGAAGTGTTCGGTATAGTGCGTTTGAGCCCGGGGCGGGCGGGCGCGCGTTTAGTAACACAGAGTTTTTATCGCTCGGCTTCATAACTTTTATTGCACTCACGTACGATGACACAAAAGCGTCCCCCGCGCAAATACAGCACTTGAATGTAATCCTGCCTTGACATTCCATGCACGCACCACTTATATACTTTTACCATGTCATTGGTAAGTGGTAAAGAAGCTGAAAAAAGTTTTCTCTCCTCTCCTCCTTTTCTTTTGACGTCGTCATCGATTTGTAAAACGAATTTTTTACACGACTCAAAAAGGAACAGTTCTCATTTTTCTTTTCTCCTGGCTCCCAGTTTTGCTCCTCGGGACGTCGATGCGGGAAAAAGTGGGAGTACACGTGCAGTGCCACAAACACACTGGCCATAAGAAGCTACTTGGCCGTCGTCGATGTCTTCTCAGTCGCTCCACCAAGGCATCATCATCCACTAATCCCAAGGCCAACAGTCACTCACTCGACTGGCTTCTTTTCGTCTCGTTTTTCCTCCCTCAAGTCCCCTCTCTACTGATATACCCTTAACCCAAATCCTACCCGCTGTGCGGTACGTGCGGTAGGAGCAAAAAATCCTCCCACGTGTACGATTGCAAAAGCATTGCAGTCGACTTCGCTTAATACGTTACCCTTAGGAAATCGGAAGAGCGACATGTGAGGAAAGAGTCTCGTCTGACAAGGAGCCTCTCTTGGAAGTCATGATTCTGCAAATTCACAATGTATCTTCATGCAATTCAGTTTATCTGTAAAGCTGACGCACTACAAAGTACCTTAATTCTTAAAGGTTATTAAAAGGTACGAGGTATGAATTGCAATGAGCTTTACATGTCAAAATGCTGAACAAACGAGTATGAGGCATAGGCTAACGCAATGCATCAGTCATTAGTGGAGGGCCCAAAAGTCTTGGATTTAAATACTAAATCATTCTTAAGATATTGGCCCTTTTTTGTCAAAACTTGGCCCACTTTTGGCGACGGCTTCCTCGCGTTCGTCACAATTCCCTTCAGGATGACCAGATAAATCTTTGGCTGGAGGATACTTTCGACAAAACTTTTGGGAAAGAACCAGCCTTCAAACGTGTCAAATCAGTCTTATTCTATTTCACATACTTTCGAGAGAAGATTCAAAGCTTGCCCTGGCCTTGAAGAATGCACTGACCCGATGACCACACCATTTGGACGGTACTCCATTCCAAATTTATACGTTCGGAGTAATTTTGAAAGCAGCTGTTAACGATTGAGCAGCATTTCATCTTGACTTATTACACCCTAGCACTGCCATCTGGCTACTGAGCTTTCTACAGACGTCAGCACTTGCATCTCAGCCACAAAAGTGGTCTTTCCAACCCCCCACCCCACCGCCATGCACTGCACTGTGCACAGCAAAGAGCTGCCCTGCTGCTGATGGATACAAAATTAAATAATCTCGGTAGTTTTTTGGTGAAGCGGTGTTTCAACCACTTTTTTTGGCCTTGAAGCAACGAGGAAACGTTATTTTGCTGACAGTCCTCAGATAAAGCTGAGATATGAACCTAATTCTCACAGCCAGCACAGTCACTATTTTTTGACGAAGTTCGCAGGGATCGCTTTTTCTTCCCTTCCCCCTCGTCGCTCGCGCATAAAAAGTTTCTTTCCTCAGAGGACTTCATCGGCAGCGGGAGGAGGAAATTTTCTTTTAAGCCTCCATTCTGCAGCCGCCATCCCTGCCGTAATGTGTCCTAGCAAGAGCTCTCGAAATTGAGTCCTATGATCACTCATTACATTGGCTGCGGGACGTTAAACCTCAAGGGAATCTCATTCATAATGGGAGGACCCGCTAGGACCTGCTAGGAATTGCCTTGAATACACTTTGCATTTTTGACACCATGACTTTCCTCCTCGGGAATGGCGCTCACTCATAGGGCCGGACCAGGAGAGGTTAAAGACTGCTCCTCCTCGCGCCAGTGGAGGCGTTGCCAAAGGAGGACATCCAGTCTCTTCGGATATTCACATTGGAGGTGTGCACGTGAGCTAAGGAAATGACCTCACGAGCAGTTAGCAATTCCACCTATTGTCGCATTATCCAAGTGCTACAAGCTGGAAGTGCACAATGGTGTTCGGCATTTGCATAATTGAAAAAAAAAACTCAGGGTGGCCATGAGCACACGAAGGCCGTGAATATGCGGAAACACTTGGTCGTAGGCGTATCTGACAGCTCTGAGCACTGTATTAGGACAGAAGCTAGGACAGCACGTACAAGTGGTGCAAAATTTGCTAGTACTGAGCTTCAGGCTGTGCAGTCTGCCTGTCTGAATCCATCTTCAACGCAAACATTCTGGGCTGAGACATGTCTTGCCCTTAGGCACTAAGGCATACGTGCATATTGAGGCGCGATGCAGCTGCTCTTCAGCGCCGCACAAAGCCATTTTGGCATTGTACGTACATATACCGTACGTGCCCATTGCCACCAAGTTACGTACTGCATGCACCGTAAGTGTTCATTTGCCGTCAAGGCTTCGGTGACACATAAGATTACAAGCTCGCAGCTTTCACAACATCCGAATTTTAGTTCTTACTTCCTTTGAAGAAGAGTTAAGTGAATTTTGCAGAAAGAGCATCTCCTCTCCTTCCCTCCTCAATCTTGTAAGGGGAAGAAAACAACATTGCAGAAAATATTGCAGATGAATTTTGTACCAGACACTTTCTGTCTCTCTCTCTCTCTCACACACACCCTCCTCTACATGAGAATTTGAGAAGCTTTTCTCGTACTTTGGGTAAGTTTGTTGAAGCATGTATGTACGACGTATGTATGCCCGGGCTCGTCATTCGCTCTCCACTCGCGACAGCGACGATGTCGCCTGGTGCACAAACTTGGACAGGCAAACGACTTCTAGAAGAAGGCCCGAAATGGAAAAGAGCGAGAATTTGATTGGTGGCAGTCAAGCGAACATGGCAGGAGAACTCAAGCGCTCTTTTGTAAACTTAATGTATTGACATCCCTTAGCTGACGTAAACCGTGTGTGCTGTTGGTTGGCAAAGTGTACATCCATATGTACATGCCAGCGTGCCTGGGGCCCAATGTTAATAGCTGTGCGCATGGGGATGAGAAAGTTCTGCTTTGCGTGAAATCTGCACACTTCTCAGGTTTTCGAACTTTTAGAACAAACATGGAGAGCTCTCTAAACTCCTTCTACGTCTAGGCTGGACGTGAGAGTGAACAGTAACTTACTATAATGGCCTGGAAAAGGTTCCTTAATTGGTTGTGCGGAATATTACGCCGAAGTATATGTTCAAAGTCAGTCTCTCTGTCAAAGTTGTACACACTAACTGGATTTCGCACACGCGCATTTATTTCGTAAGCACACACAGTACAAATGTAGCTTCTCTCTCTCTCTCTCTCTCTCTCATACACAAACAGAATTTTTGGGGTTTAGCACACGACAGGGAGAGACAGCCAAGTGGTTTGGGTCTCATACCATGGCAAAAGTCGTCGTGTACGCACAGCACGGGTCGTATTTAGCTGCAATACTTTGAACTAAAGTGAAGTGTGGTCACCCTGACCCAAGATCTCGAGGGGAACCTGATTGAAGCGATGAAAGAATCGCCAGCATCACTGCCATCGCCTTCCAGTGCAAGCTCAAAAACGCCAGGGTCCAAGTTGAGAGTGGCCAGACGACGACTTGATTTGATTCGGTGCAGCGGTGCATATGTTCTTGAGGCTGCTGCCTTTGGACGTGTCAGCATTGGCAGTTTCGGACTACCTCCAAGTCAAGATTGCTGTCAGATGAGCCCCTCGACCGCAATAATGCCACAAAGAACACGAGTGATATCAATAACAGTTAAAGTAGGAAACTGAGTTGTCTGAGACACATTTCGTGCCCTGGACATGGGGGACACTAGGTGTGGTCCTGGCGAAGCCGCACAAATCGGTCCGAAGATTCATGGTCAAGCATGACGCATACAGCTACAACTAACTCACCCCGATCGTCGCTGAAGACCCTGAATGAGTCCGTGTGCTGGTGCCCGAAGAATTGTCCCACAATGACGTCAGCGAATTGCCGCACGAGCTTGACAAAACGCCGATTGGGCTGGTGCTCGAACCAGTGGCCTCCGGGGTTGGGGCTTCCACGTTCAAACTTCCCCGGGGGTGCATGGCCGAAGAGGAGTACCTGGAACGAACGGTAATAGAGAGTTTAGCGACTGTCGCCATCAAGAGGGACGAGGGGCAGGAGCGAGGAGAGGGTAAAAACTGCTTCGATGCACTTCTTTGCTTCCTCCCTCTTTTATCTGGCAGAAAAGTCGGACTGAAGTTCATCCTTAGTTATTGCCGCCTAGAGACTTTTTTCAGTACTCTTTCTATACGAACGTAGGTACGGATATGCGCCATTTCGGAAATGGCTTTTCTCCCCTGAGCGCGCGAATGGCGCGTGCAAGTCTGTTTAACGGCGTCTGGCCTGTCTGAGCAGGTACGAACCAAGTTTTATCAGAGCTATGGAATCGTCCTATAATTATACGTCGCGATAAACTCTCTGCAGCACCCGGGGAATGATGCGTGGGGACCCCTTTTCTTGGCTAAAAATCTCTCTCTCTCTCTCTTTGCACACGAGATATCCTCTGCCAGTCATCATGGGACAAGTTTCGTGCTGTGATGACTTCCCCTCTTTTTGCACTAGCCATTTCCTTTGGTCTTTTTTCTCTGTCACATTTGCGGCATACATCTCTTCCTCTGTCTGTGGTAATGGCCTCCTTTTCTTGCCTTGGCACTTCCATTCGACAGAGGACAGCAGAAAAGTCTCCTCAAAGAAAAGAAAGAATGTGATAGTAAGCCGATGCCCACATTTTGATAGTCAACAGAAAGACTTTTTCTGAACTCCCTCGTTCGCTAAGAAAACAGACTCGATTAATCAATTAATCACTTTTTGTGGAACTCATCCTATTTGCTCTGGCGGCCCCTCTTTTTTGCATCCAACCCCCTCCCCACGTACGGGTGCATGGATGTACAGTGAGACTCCAGCAGTACAGCATGTTGGCTGTATGTACAGTGCGGCGCACGCCAGTGCCGTGAGAGCCAGGCTTTTTGTGCCAGTGCGATAAGTATGTTGTTAAGGCAAGCATTTTGTAGCGCACCTCGAACAACCATATGGGCAGATCTTGAAACACCAGTGTACATGCGTACCCACTTGCTTGGAGGCGACCTGGTTTGAAGTATGGAAAAGGCTATTTTCTCACTCAACATCTAACTGTCGAAGGATTGTCAGAAGTCGTGAGATGGATCCAACAACGTCTTGGATATCACATCATCAAACACGACCAACTGAAAGACGGTCTTGTCAGTCAGTCTGTATTAGACGGGGGAAGACGGGCAAGTGACGCAGGCATGTGAGAACCATCCTTGGTACTCGGTGTACGTTTGGTGATGACAACTGCCTTCCTTTTTTTTCTTCCTTACTTCTGCCACACTTACTGGGAACAGTTGGAGTCAAAAGTTTGCATACTCTTGTGTGAAAAAGACTATTCAAAGTAGTGAACGACCGAACGAGGGTTTTTGCCGAACCGAACTGGTAAGAAAAACGAGCTAACCAAACCAAACTGAACCTCAGGATATTCTAGACACAAGACATGGGCTTATCTCCACCATCGACCATTTATTCAGTATTTATACTTTAACAAAGGAAGGTTTCCATGGCAAAACAATAACTTCTCAGCATTTTGGGGGAGTAAGCGATTAAGAATAGATGGAAGCGCCTATGAGGTGTAGTTCGGTTCGGTTTGGCCCAAACTCACCGAAGTGGTTCGGCCGAATCGAACCAGTGTTCGGTCGATCACTAATTCAAAGCATGACTGATTCACAATTCACTGAGTGGCCTGAGAAATCAAAATTTTACTCCAGGCTGTCCTTTTTTTAATGCTTGGGATAGAAATAGGCAGTGCAGTGCAACGACTGCACTGCACTCCAGGAAGGTCCTGTGGTGCTGAAACAGATGGACGATTGAGCTCCGGCAGAAGCTCTGTATGCAAATCTTTGACCGTCTGCTGCTTG
>JAAUXU010001192.1_pt1 | contig 12520 bp, 10 predicted proteins | sample 7278151 | NCBI WGS metagenome assembly JAAUXU01 (sample SAMN14350113, study PRJNA611818) | marine sediment metagenome | isolation source: surface marine sediment (1.8m) | place: French Polynesia: Moorea | collected 2018-08 | reverse complement strand
TCCCTCTCCCAGCACCTGCATCACGTTCCACCCGGCGATGAACTCGCGCACCATCTTGATAACAAGATGCTGTTCGATCCGTTCAGTGATGAGGTGACATCTCCAGGACGGATCGAGGAGGACCTGGCGACCACGATCAAGTTTGTTGATTTCCCGAGCTGACCGGTCGAATCAGCTGACTTAATCGGGCAGCAGTTTCCGATCGGCTGCGGGAAATTCAAACTCTTGGCTGGCTGGCGTTGAGGACCGCCATGGAGCCGGCGAGAAGGAGAAAACCTGTTAAAAGAGAACATTGTATGTTAAGACTGATACAAGAAGGACTCGCTAATGATAATATTGGCCTATATTGCAAAAGTGAAAAATGCAACGCTTGAGTGCTGTGGCATTTTAAGGGTTTGCACAAAGTTCACCTTGCTCAATGTTGCCGAGTTTGTGCGACAACTTACGGGCGTCCGTTTGGACATTCCCCATCTCTTCTTTTCTCCCCCCTTGTCCACCACGAAACAACGCCTCCAACGCCGCCGCCGCCGCCGCCGCCGCCTCCTCCAACAGCTTCTTATTGCGGACCTTTTATTTGCTAAGACGCCATTCTTTTCCTGCCATCGACCAACGCAAAACTCGTTAGGCTCCCCACCAACAACACCCGAAAGAGACAGGTTTCTTTCCCCTTTTGGCCAGAGGATCGCGTTTCGAAGCCCATTATGTTGGTGGAGGAGGTGGCAGGTTGTGGCAGTGCGAAAAAAAGTGCCTCCTCTCTCTTCTCTCCGGCATCGGTGGCATTGTTGCGCTGGCGCCAAAACGGCAACGGGGGAGAAAAAAATTATTTGCAGCTCCGTCCACCCTGACCAAATAAAGGAATCGAGAGAAGTCAGCTCATGTTCTCTTTTCTCGTAAGTTGATTTACAGGTCCATCAAAAGGCGAGCTTGCTTGAGGTTGTCCCCTTGGCTAAATGGAGAGAAATAGATGCGGGAGAAAGTTTCAAAAGCATAGCAGCGATCTGAAAGTTTTAAAACGGAATACATAGAGTGCACCTTCCTTTTCCGCTCTTAAAAAGCGACCGGGGGTATGTTCTGCCACTGCCATTGGCTTTTAAAAGCCGGGCGCCCCTCTGCTATTCGTAAAAGAGAAGAGATCCCACAAATCGTGCTCCGGAGGCATTAATGGACCCAAAGCCAGGGATCGTGCCATCGGATCCGGGATCGGAAAAAGGAGGAGGAATGGGTCTGAGTCTGACTGCGTGGAAAATGGGAGGAATGATGAGTGGATGGAAAAAAGGGGGGAAGGGCACTACACACACACATCTCTCCCGCCCCCGGTGCAAGAAAAGAGGCTGTTTCTTTCAGTTCGGAAGCGCGGTTGTACTGCGAGTACCAGGTAGCGGCGACGGCGGCGGTCGAGGTTCATTTGAAATGGAAATGGAATCTGGGAAATGGCGGGGGAAAGAAGAGAGAGACCCGTGCCCCACAAAAAATACTGGGGATTCGGTGGAGTAAGAAGGGGAGCGCAGATAGGAATCGACCACGGAGCTCCTACTCCTTCCTCCTCCTGAAAATTTTACGATTACGACCATCTCCGGGGGTGAAACTGAAGCCGCGACCTCTTCTTCCGCCGGGTTTTTTTTATTTTTGAAAAGGTACAAATTGCCAGAAAATGACACCTCCTTCTAGACTTGGGAGGGGTGCATAATTCAACATTTTTTAAAAAAATCTCAGGGGGGGTGGGGGAAGTAGGAAAAGTTGTTAAGACCTACGATGACAGCTTGCGCTTTTTTGCCTGCCGCGCAGGAAGCGGCGATTTTCCAGGGCAATTACCGGATCTCACGGGGTAACGCGCCAATTTTCCACGAAAAGGGGAAGCAGTATAGGAGGGAAGTGAACAGGTGCCAAATAGCTATCCCGTTTCTGAATGGAGGAAGGCAGCTAATTTAACTAATGGGGAGCCAGAAAATCCGGCCCGAAGCCCGGAGGGTGAAACCGTTCTCCATGCGCTTTCATCCTCCTCCATGCAAACAATATTTGTGTGTCGCGAAGTTTTCCTTTTTGCCCCTCTCAATTCACTGCGCTAAGGCGGGAGGGAGCCTCTTTGGACGCAATTTACATTCCGCGCATGGAGAGGGGGGCAAGAGGGGAGAAGGCGGTTTTTGGAGAGATGGCAAGTCCTCTTCTCCGCCCCCTTCTCATCTTGCCATTACCGCAGCATATAAGTACGTACGGCGAGGGGAAAATGTGGGGGAAGAAGGGAGAAAGAAGTAATTACACATTTCACCTCCCTGACAGGAGGTTCCTCCTCCTCCTCCTCCTCCTCCCCTCTAGAAACAGGTAGGTAGGTGGGTAGGTGCCGGGATTCTCCTTTCCCGCTTTTTTCCGCCGAAAACGGTTGGTGGTCGGAAGGAGTCGGAGAAGGAAGCATGCAAAAGCCTGAATATGAGGAGAGCTAATTGAAAATGGGGAAGGGATCGGAAAGAATCCCCCCCTTTTCTTCTAAGAATGGTTCCCCGCACACAGCATGAAAGAATAAAAACCGGCGTGGGCGGCTTCTCGAGCGAAGGGGGGGGGGGGGGGGAGACACGAGACGAGAATCTTAATTTTGTCCCCCTCCCCCTTTTCTCTTTCCCTTTTTCCCCGGAGGACCTGACTCGGTCACGGGGTCAGCGAACGCCCGAAGCCCAAAGCCCGATTTAGCAATGCGGAATTTCACCTCTGTCCACGCACAATCCGGTTGCCACTCGCCAGTGAAGAGGGCGTTGACCTGAGGATCGAGAAGGCGGAACTTGGGCGGCGGTTCAGATCGCTCTTCGTTCGTTCGGTTTGGGGAGTGGCCTCTACTCAGTCAAGTTTCGGGGCGATGACGACAGAGATATCGGCGACCAGGAGAGAGAGAAGTCTGCTGGGAAAATGATCCATTACTTCTAGGAAGAAACTCACTATCCCAGAAAAAAACAGGAAGGGGTGCTTTAAAAATACAGAGTGTGGGAAATGTATCCGTAGATTCACGTTGGGTTCGTGTTTGAAACCGAGATGCTTTCACAATTTCCCATTGTCTCGTAACGAGAGAGAAGGGTTCGATGTCCGATAACAGCCGATATGAAAGAAAAAGATGGACTAGGCGAAGTTGAATCTCTCAAACCGAGGCACTTAAAAAAGGTTTGACCGCAATATCTATAACTTCCCCTTTCTCTCGATCTGCGAAACCAAAGCGGATGAAGAGGAAGAAAATGCTTCCTCGCCGCCGCAGGTTTTATTGGATCGGCAATAAAGGGTCGGAGGGTCGATCGACCGTCCAACGCGCCGCTTCCCTTAACCCCTTTCAATAAACCGCGACGGGGGAAGGGGAAGACAAGGGCAGAGGCGGTGCTTTGGAATTAGCACTTCTCTTCACTTCTCCCTCCTCCTCGGTTTCCTTCTCTCCGTGCGGGCTGCTCGTAAACAACTTCTTCTTTCCGCTCGACCCTCTTCATCGCAGGCTGGAAATCAAGTTTGGCCAGAGTTTGCCCGGGTGGATAGAGGAGGAGGAGGGTCCATCCGAAGTTGAAGTCGGCGACGACGACACTCTTATTTCTCTCGCCAGATAAATTGGGAGAGATTAGGGCAGCCGCGCCCTTCCTCCCTTCAACCCAGGTCTCAAACCAACCTGGGGGAAAAGAGAAGAAGTAGTGAGTGCCTCCCCCCCCTTGGAAGAAGAAAACGACGCAAGTCGTCCATCCAGAGAAGAAATGGGGGGAGTTGGCACAAGAAACCGGCCCTGGAGCGGTTATAGGAGGAGGAAGAGGATGGAGGGAAAAGCAATGGCGGTATAAAAGTGGGGTTGTAGGGAGGGGAGGGGAGGCGGCTATCTCTTCAAGAGAAGGGGAGGTGGGGAGAGAAGAAGAAGACAGGTTCTTCTTCTTTCTTTTTCCTGGTGGTGGAGAGCCGCCGCCGCCGGCAAGCAATTAGGACTTTAGGAATGTTTCCTCCATCCTCCTCTCTCCCTTCCAACCGCCCGTGCTAAACGTACGAATTAGTTACTTTAAAACACTAACGGGTTTTTGGGTCTGACAGCAAAGATTTTTCAACGGCCAATCCCACCCACCTGTTCTAAAGAGACGGAGTAAAAAGACAAGGAAGTTAGAACAACCACTACTTTCTTCTCGGCTCTTTTCCCCGCTATCCTGCTGCACGTATACTCGACGTGCGTCGGCATGCTGCAATCGGGGGAAGGGTGCTTCCTTCCTTCCTCTTTCTCCTCTTTCCGCTTCGTTTTCGGAGTGGCATTCTTCCCCCTTCCCTTTCTTTCCCCGTTCGAGTCACCTCCTCCTCCTCCTTCCACTTCGGGCAGCTCAATCTCTGTCTGGGGCGGAGGAGGAGGAAGAAAGGAGGCGGGATTGGGGAGGAGGATGGAAGAAGAATGCCCCGCGCGAACAAAAGAGGGGAGGAGGAAGGAGGATGACGAAGGGGAAAAAGTCTGGTTGAAGGGATCGGGGATTTCTCATTCGGATCATGCGTCAAAACAAAGGAACGGGTGAAAAAACGCAGTAGTAAAAAGCTTCAAAGAACTATTATTACGGTTTTTAAAGCTCCTCCGCGGTACCACATTGTGGTCCGTTTCACTTCACCCTTTCTCGTGATGGCTCAAAGGCGCGCCGCCGCCGCCGACATCTCCTCCCGACTTGTCTCTTTGATCATGCGACCCCACCTCGGGAACAGCCCCTGACAAGCAAGATGCCGCTGCCAAGGACCGAAGCGTGGTTGCAACTTTCTCCCGTGACGAACAGAAAATAAAATATGAGCAGGGTCGACTCGAAGGAGGAAAGGGGGGGTGGGGGCATAAAAATCATCATGCTTCCTAGCATGCATGGACCCCCACTTCCATGCATTGGAAAGACCAGAGTGGTTTTTATCCATTCCTACACACTAACCCATCCACGGTCCATTTCGACTTTTTTTGTTTCTTTTTCGCTGCGTTATCATTCGGTGGCTATCGCTGCTCGTTAAGAAGGAGGAGACAACCCAGCCCCCCTTTCCCTCATCTATTCGTTATGCCAGGAGGGAAAAGTTCTACTATTCCATTAAATGAAAAGCTGTGCGTGTCAAATAGGCATCAAACGTATTTTTATGGAATCTGCCACTGAAGCGTGAAAAAAGCACTGTAAAAAAGCTTCCGAAGCGGCAAATTCCGGGCGATTCGTTATACCTGCTCAAACAGTCTCTCCCTGCCCCTCCTTCTTCCCTCTTCTTTTCTCAAGACAGAGCAGGGGAGGAGGCTCGGTTTTGTGGTACGTCGTACAGACGGGGGGAAGAACCATCTAGACTTTTTTTGGACCCCACGACCGGCGAAGGAGGGGGAGATTCCCAAAACAATCGGGGCGACCGAGATGGTGGCCACTTCCAAATATGAAAAGTAGGAGGCGGAAAGAAAAGAGGGAAATAAGAAATAGGGCTATCTGTCTCCGCTGACTTTTGTGCTTCAAGTTTTCTTGTATTTGTATTTTTCGAAAAGCCGAGCACTTTCTCCCGTCAGTTCAACTCCAAACTCCTTTCTCCTATACGCAGGCTTTTTTACCTCCGTCTCCTATGCAAACCAGAGGGAGAAAAACCCTGCAAGTCACACAAGGGCACAAAAAGGAAGGGGGAATTGCAAATGGAAGCCCCGCCAATGGTAAAAGTGGGTACTTCTTCCCCTCCCCTTTCTTCTCTCAGCGGAGTACGTAGTACACTCCTGGCTCCGGTCCAAGCACCACCGGGCAAGCCTTGACAGAACGAACAACCCCGCAGAGTTTACAAAAGCCATCAATCTGCCAGCCTTCCCCCTTTACCTTTTTTTCTCCTCATGTCAACCGATACCAAGCAAACATCCACTACTCTCGCCCCCTCCGCGGTTTGGGTTGTCCAGCTCAAAAAGCCTCCGGGCGGGACAAGACAGCAGCAAGCACCTCAACCACCTTCCCTTTCTCACACAGAGTTAAGAGAGGCTCTTTCTTCCCCTTCCCCATCAACGCCAAACTGCTACGAAGAGGAGAAGCACTTTGCTTTGCCGAATAAGTCGAGTTTGAGTTTTACATTAGAGCCTTGGCGGCGGCGGCGGCGGCGGCTCCTACGGTACGAACATTCAACGTTGGTCCTTCCGATTTCCCTTCACATCAAGTTTCCAGACAAACGGTACCGCGAGAAAATGGCCAGACTGTCGTCGAGGAGAAACAAGACTACGGGTTGAGTGAAAGAGATTAACAAATCTTTACTGCTCCCCTTCCTGCCGGGCAAAACGACGAAAGAGGTCTTAACAACAACTACAGTGATGGTTCTTTCCACTCTGCATTCATTCCCAGCGCACAAACTTCACAGGAATGTCTCCCTCTCCGCCTCACTCACGGCCGTGGCATTTCCAAGCAGACTTAAGACGAAGAAGGGCACCAGCATAAAAAAAACTGGGTATTCCTAAGCCGCTCCAGCGAAGCGGAGCAAAGGACAGGTAATGCAAGATGAAGCGGGGATTGAGCTGCGAGCGGAGGGGCCATCATACCACGACGGCACTTTAGAGGAGAAGAGGAAAAAGTGCAACAAATCACTCTGCTTGCTCGCCCTAACCCAGAACGCGTCTGTCGGGCTAGGGCTCAGAGAAAGGAGAGAATCGTGAAGAGGGAAGAAATTCTAGAACGGCCATTCCATCCCACAGCCACAGGTCTGACGCGGCTTTTCCCTTTTTCTCTTCTCGACCTTCCATAATTTTAATTTATCGCCTCAATCCTCTTCTCCCTTCCGCTTTGAGGGTTTGATATCTGAGGGGCGGAGTTACAAGGTGTACTACAGCAAGAGGAGGAAGAGGAGGCTGCATCACCCACTCCTCTCTTGGTTCTCCGCCCGGGGGCAGCATGATAAATCGAGGCTTTTAAGGTAGCTTGCTTCCCTCCCTTGTCAGCGAGGGAGGGGGAAAGGTAGAAGAGGAAGAATCCCCCTACCTCCGCCTTTTTTTATTCCCGCCGATATCGCGAACAGAGGATCCGCCGCCGCCGACGCTCGATCACAATGAACGATGGGTGGGAGTCCAAAGGCGAAGGCGGAGGGCAAAAGGGAGAAAGGCGGGCCGGAATAAGGAGGGGGGGAATGGTTATGATTGGACAAACATAGGTGGACCGAAAGATTAACATGTTAATGAAATGACCACCGGCGCTGCCTGACAGGAAAAGGCTCTCCATCTCCGTCTTGGAGTGGCACAAATCCAGAAATGGTGGAAGCTCTGGAGGCAGCTTTGGCAAACAGTTGACGGAAAGCACACACAGTTCGGGCCGTGGTGGAATCTTGCTGCAAGCATGGTACACATCCAGCTGCTGGGCAAACCTACCTTCTTTTTCGGAGCCTTTTTTTCCTTCCACTCATCTCTCTTCGCCCACTTTTTTCTTCTTCCCTCTCGCCAACTGTCAAGTGGGCAAGCGGTAGTTTTCGTGGAGACGACGTCAGAGGGAAGCGGTGTTGAGAGCTGAGGGGGCCCCCTCCTTCTCTCCTTTCTCCGCAAAAGGAGGCGTAATCACTCTTCCTCTCCAAACAATGCCTTTCGCCTCTGTTCAAACGGAAGGCTTGCCTTGGACTTTGGCTCTTCCAGACGTTCTCAAATGTTGAATTTTGTTGAATCAAATTTGCCCTCGCCAGGGGGCAAATGCAAAAGTTTCGTCCCTTCAAGGAGGCCACCACACTTTCACTTTGGTATCGGTCTGCAAGTCTGCTGCCATAATTATTTTCATCCGCCTGGCATTGCCTTGCCTTCCTGACATCCTAGTTTCAGCACTTTTGCAGTTCATTTTGATACACAACACCAGAATCCGGATTTGGAGCTTCAAACAGTCGCTGACTCTGCTGCTTCCTCCTCGCCGTTTGCCCTCCACTTTGACCTCCCCAACTTTTTCCAACGGAATGGGAGGGAAGAGAACAAAACAACGCACAGCATCAGCATTCAGAAGTGGTGCATTGGCTTCGGCTATTTTTTGTCTCTTGCTCCAGTGAGGAAGAAATCCTTGACTGGGTCGTCGTCGTCCGTCGTCCCCTCGGACCCCCCAATACATCCCAATCGCATGTGTGATTGCGCTGTGTGAGGAGAGGCGGAAAACAAGTTCCAGTCTCGCATAAACAAGGGGCCGAAGCAGAGGAAGAAAGAATTCCCTCCCGTCTCCGTCCCTTACTCTAGAAGTCTTCTTTTTGGCAGAAAAATATGATGTATGCTCTTGCTTCTTTCCCCTTCCTCAAAAACCGGACCCTCGGTTCGGTTGTCAGGCGCCGCTCTTCGGTTTTTCGGTAGCAATTTTGACTAGTGGGCTTTTTAGGTTTTTTTGCATCGCGTTTTTTCTTTCAAGTCTTTGGACTTCTTAGCCATACGGTTTGCCTGCGGGCAGGGAGAAAAAGCTGTTCTCCTTTCTTGCTTCGTTTAGATCACCATTCTCTCCACACGCGCACAGTTTTTTTGGGAACCCAAAACTCCGCAGTCACTCTCTCAAAAACTTTCGCCCATTATTTTTCTCATGCATGATGCACATTCAGACGCTGCCACCCAAGAGTTTCTCCGGCACTGTTGAAGAATGAGGGGAGGGGGAGAAGGAATCCAAGCTTCTTCTTCAAGATGCAACGCACGTGATGTCACTACTTCCCACGCCATGTGTTAGAAAATCTTTTCCGCCATCACAACTGCCTCCTCCTCCTCATTTTCTTTTTTGCCTTCTTTCTCTTCTTTCTTTCTCTGCCTCAGAATGGAGGAGGGAGAGAAAGGGAGAGAGGATGGGGATGGGCAATAAAGTCGGGGTAGAAGCAAAGCCTCCCTCCTCCTCCTCCTTCCTCTCCTCCGTCCGTCCCCTCACTCACTCCTCCCCTCCGTGACCCGATGTGGACTTCGGGGGTGTCACTGTCATGCGGGGGGGAAGGGGGGAAGAGGAAGGGAGGGTCGGTCGCCCACACCACCACCACCAGCTCCTCCTCCCCGTTTTCAGAGGAGCAAGAGACGGCGGCGGCGGGTGGAGATGTTACCCATGCTCTGACCCGGGCGCAACTGACAGCTCAAGAGGAGGGGAGAGAAAAGCTGGAGGACGAAGAGAACGAAGAGTGCTGCTGCCCCATCCTCCTCCTCCTTGCCGGATCCACCTCGCGGAGAGGAGGAGAGAAACGGGCAGCACCCAAAAACCACCGACTCCCCCTTCTTCCAAACGGGAGGTGGAAGAGGAGGAGGAGGGGAGGGAGAGAGAGCTAAGTCTAAGTCAGCATTGTGCGACAGCGGGAGACATAGAAATGCGTGTACTGTTCAATACGCGTTATATGTCATCGGAGAATACCCTATGTACCAACCATGCTAGAAGAAAGTCGGTAAAAGAATCTGGTCCAAAGCCTATTTTGAAATTCGAAAAAAATATATACAGTATTATACACGCCTCTCTCGCAGGAGCATCGATTGGAATGGAAAAGAAAAGAGATTTGGCAGGAGGCAAAGGGAGAGGGGGAAGAGGGAAGGAGAAAACGTGGAACCCATTCCGTCCGCGGATAAGGGAAAGAATGGAGGGGAGGAAGGGAGGGAGGGACGCCCGCAGAGAGCTTAACGGGCGGAGGAGGGGGAGGAGGGGGAGCACCTTGCTTGCACCCATCCTCCCTCGGCCGAAGAGCGAAGACCAACCCAACCTGCCTGCCCATAGCAGCAGCGGGGGCAAACCTGACTCAAGAGATGCATTGGGCGGAGGAGAAGTGGGTACCTGTTGCGAGGGGGGAGGGGAGAAAAGAAAAGAACTCTTGCTTCACCGCCGCCGCCGCCGCAGACGAGCTTCACACCACCACGGAGGGGAAAAGGGAGGCTGTTAAGGGGGAGGGGAGGACTAGACCGCCCGGAGAAAAGAGAGTCCGAACACGAACACGCCGCCCCGTCCGACCGAGGGACGACCGGCGAACGCCGCCGGCTTCAAACCTCCCTCTGTCCAATCTCGGTGGGGGGAAGGGGGAAAGGACCGGTGTCGAAGCTGCCAGAAGGGAAAAGGAGAAGCGACAAGGAAGGAAGAAGATGAAAAAAAGATTTTTTTGGGCAAGCAAGAGAGGGGGAAAACGGGATGAGGGAGAGGAATGAAGCAGCAGCTTCGTTCTCTCTCCGTGCGACAATATCCAGTCTGAAAGGAAAGGGGGGGAGGGGGGAACGTCCGTCGTCCAAGAGAAAGATCGACTCTGGTGATTGGGAAGAAGGAAGGGGGAGAAAGGCTGGTAGAATTCGAAGGGGAGGGTAGGTTTTTCTTCCGCTGGGTCAATCAGGCGACAACCAAAGAACGGTTTCAAGCAGGGGGAGGGAGGAAAACCAGCATGTTGAAATTTAAAGCAAGATGAATTTGTGGGATGGGGTAACAAGAAAAAACGAAGGAAAGACAATTTCTTCGATACGCTTCACTTTTGGAAAGGCAAGGTTCTCTACTTTTGCTTCCATTCTCCCCATTTCCATCTTTCCGAAAAGGGCTTTTGTCATGCAAACCCCTGACCGAGGACGCGAGCATGCATTGTGAAAGCACAGCCGAATTTCAACGTGCAACCGACTCCAAATCTGCTTCGGATTTCGATCAGTAAACCATGTTGACTGGAAAGTGGGCACGGTCAGAATCTTAGAAAGTAGCTAAATCGTCCGTTAGACAAACTATTTTTCTCCTTTTTGATGTTCTTCACATAGCGTGTTTGTTCTTGGGGAGGAAGACGATGATGGCGGTGGGCATAAGATGGCGGGAAAGTGGGAATGTGGGGGGGATGGGCAGCGTCTCATTTTCTTTTCACCATCCCCCTTCTTCTTCCCCGCCGTCGCCGCGAGAGAGCGAAATTTTCCCCATGCAGCCGCCACATAAAAAATCTTTTTCCCCTCTTCCATCCTCGTTTGCCTCTCCAGCTTGGGAGATAAGGAAGGAGGAAGAGGGGGCTTGCTTGCAAGAGTGTATGAGCAGTGACCGCCTCTCTCGACCCCGCTGAAACAAGCCCCAAGCTTTGCCTCGCCGCCCGTCGCCCGGAGCGAAACCCCCCTCCCCACTTTTATGCTTTTCTTTCCTTATCCGCCGCGGAGGAGGGCGCATCAAAGCGGAAACTCTAAAAAAAAACCTCCGCTCGCTCACTGACCACGGCAAGGTGTATGAAAAAAAGGTACTACAGTACGTGAACTTGGTTTGAGCAAAGGCTCAAGACTTCTAGACTGTCGGAGACTTATGATTGCCAAAGAGGAAATCTTTTTCCCCCGGAGCGGCTTTTTGGGGGGAAGGCGCAAGATCCGAGATTGGCGAGGCAGTAAAGAAAGAAAAGGGCTGTACAACAGTGCAACCAACAAGCGACCCACAAACGAAGGAGCCTTCTCAGAAGTCCCCCCCCTTTCTTCTTTTACTTGCGACCTGCACCAGGAGAGGGGGGGGAAGAAGCGACACGCAGGTATGCTGATAGCGATCTCCGTCGTCGTCGTTGTCCAACCTCACCTTTCCTCATCCCCCATCCAAGTTTCGTTGTTCTTTTTCTCGAAAGAAGATGAAACCAGCGAAAGAGAAGCTCTTGAGCTCCGGGAGCTCTCTCAAAACAGCCTGCTATGCACAAAGGCAGTGCCTGTTAAGCAAGAAAAAAATTGTGTGCGTAGGATAAATAATGTTTTTGCTTCTTGATTGCAAAAAAAGAAAACCTAGCCTCCTTCGCAGCCTACACGTTCGCTTTTTTATGCCAACTGTTGTTGCTATCCGCGCCCGACCCATTCCACCAAGTCAGCTTCTTCCCCTCCGCCCATTATTTTTCCTCCTCTGAGCCAAGCCGCCCCAGTTCGTTCCTTCTCGGAAAGGTGGCTAGACACACGCCAGGCGAAATGATCGGGAGGAGAAACGTAGCTGCATGGGGCAGACGAGAGTGGGGAACAACAGATTTGGGGAGAGTGGAGGGAAAAGTCTGGCACACGATTCCGAGTGCATTGGAGAGGCCAACAAAGGGCCAAAAATAAATTGGGGTCTGTAGCAAGTGCTCCACTTGCTCCAAGTTTGGAAATGAGACAGTCTGTCAAATTTGCCTGCCTTTCCCGGTATACTGTACGTACCGGTGACAGTTTGTCAAGTACGGTACTATCACCTCTCTCCCTGCTCTGCCGTACCAACAAACAATTGTACACACAGTGTTGTACAACTGCTAAGCCGTACTGTCAAATTGAACTGTACCATGGACTTTCAGGAATATCCTTCCCTACAGAGCTAGCGGCAAAAGCGACGATCGAACTTCCAGCGCCCACAGGAAAAGACAGAAAGGAAAACTCAATCTTGAGAAATACTGCCGTGTGCAGTAGTATGTATCATCAATAAAAAAACTGAATTGAGCAAAATACAGAATTCTAGATAAAAAAATACGGCCAAAAAGACCAGATTTTTGTACACTGTAAAAGAGAATTTTAAACTGTACGATAGGTGAAGTTGAGATGGGAAACGGAGTTACTCATACCAAGAAGTTCCTAAAAATTCGTCATCCTTGAGGGTTGTGGGTTCTGAAGAAGTTATATTGTCGACAGAGCTACTAGCTTGGCTGAAAAGTGCAAGCTTGA